>Ga0265596_1000017_pt1 | contig 165162 bp, 143 predicted proteins | sample saktaG_FD_190143 | JGI IMG/M metagenome (GOLD analysis project Ga0265596, IMG submission 190143) | Saline water microbial communities from Sakinaw Lake, British Columbia, Canada - sak_2013_06_06_60m | ecosystem: Environmental > Aquatic > Non-marine Saline and Alkaline > Saline ...
GGAAGGAGAGGTGACCGTCCTCAGCCTTGTTGGCAGAATTGACATGTCGACCGTTGCCAAACTCTCCGGTAAAATGAAAATCCATGGTATGGATAAACTGGAAAAGATAGACAAAAAGGATCAAAAGAGCGAATCCAAATAATCCGAAACCGATCTGCAGGGCCGTCCACCACGACGGCCTTTTTTTATTCCCGATCCTTCATCCCTTATTCCCCATTCTTAATTCGTCATTCTTAATTCGTCATTCCTTCATAACCTGACCCTCAACTGCACCTTCACCTCCGATTTCAAACTTCCGTCGATCTCCTCCAACCCGCTCCCAATTGTTGTTCGGTCAACATATTTTGTCACCCCTAACCAGCCCCAGAGATCTACCTTTCGGGCTATTCCAATCTGAATCAACAACACACAACGGATACCTCTTCCATAGCACCCCGGCGCCGAGAAACTATAGAGAAGATCAGGCTCATAGGTATAAATCCTTGTGTTGTAGAAGGGGATATCGAATAATGTATACTTCATTCTTATCGCCCGGAATACCCCTGCTCTCTTGTAACTAGCCTCCTGACTGCCAAGGTATCCCATCTCTCGCTGCTGACCTGTTGTTCGGTGACTCCGCAACGCAAAACAGCTTCTCAGGGATATTCCCGGATTTGGGGAAATGTTGCACTCTACCTTCAGATCGTTCTTTCTCTCTTCTACTTGTTGAGTGATTTTATCTTCCGGATTAGAACTGTTCACCGCTCCCCATTTAATACCGTAACGCAATGAGAAAGACCAGTATGGAGAAGCCTGGTAGTGGCCGAACAGGCCTGCCTCCACACCATCCGATGGGCCATTAACCCCATATCGTAGCCATGGGAACCGAAAGAGGTCGACATATCCGCTGATCGTTGTTTTTGGGATAAGCTGAGTTTGCAACCTGAGAAAAACCCCCTGCTCATTTGCCATCATGCTGTTCTGCGAGATTGCGGTCGAAAAAGGATTCTGAAAATGAGGTTGGTAATTCCGGCAGATCAATAGCAGGTCAATACCCGGAATCGGAATTACTGTGACTCCAACCAGCCAGGCTCTTCCTCCGTTCAGACTTATGCTGAACTCTCCGAAAATCTGCGTGAAACCAATCCGGCAACGGCCATCGATCCCAATACCTCCAAATCTATTCCCATTCAGCATAAATTGTTTGTAAACCTCTTGCTTTGGCTGGAGAGATCCACTCCATTTACCATAGAGCCCTGTCAGCCCAATCAGGAAAGATCGCCCTCGATAACTGGCATGCCCACCATACACGCACTCCCTGACTTGATTTTTACGGGCAAGTTCTGATGGTGTTCGATGAAATCCAGTCTCTGAAAAAGAGCTGAAAAACAAATCAGCTCTCTTTCCGGTATCTGCCGGATAGATGGAAGCATCCTTGCGTGTGATGGAGAGAAATCCGGACCATTCAACTGGGCCGGTGGATATCGTAATCGCAGCACCCCTCAGGTAACCGTACTCACAAACTGATTGTGAAGGAGTGAAGCCAGCATTATATTGCATCTTACTTCCAAAGCTGACGGACGACCCGAATGAGCTTCCCCCAAGTGTCAGCCCCTGCCCAAAAGATGCCCTGAAGTTCCCCACGATCAACTGGTTCAGCCATCTGAGGTTTTTGATAGCGAGAAATCCGGAGTAAAAATCCATGCCCAATGGCTGACTCCCTTTGAAAAATTCCTCACCGGCATCCTTATCTCCGGAAATTCCTATTACTACCCGGTCAAAAAATGTGTACCGGTATCTGAAGTAGTACCGCTGTGGAGAACCTATATAAAAATTACCCGATTCACTTTGAACGAGTGAATCCTCAATATGGTATCCAGCCCGTGATTGCAATACCTGTTGGTAGCGTAATACCACTTCATGCCTTCCATCTCTGATGAGATTCCCGGGTGTCAGACGAACACGGGGTAGTGGTGGCCCGATCTCAATAAAAGGGACCAATTGCCTGATCGTGACGGAATCAAAACCCTCCACAGCCTGAAGTTCATACATTGAAAAAACTTCACCATACTCGATTAGATATTCTGTCAGATTGTTGATTTGTGACATAGAGAGGAAAGGGATTTTAGAGAGTTCAGCTGGATTTAATCGGTTGATATTGATCTTCTTGTCTTGATTTTCATAAACCATCACCTCCTCTTCATTGGGTTCCAAATCAGAGATTTCGGAATAGGATGAAATCATATCTTCCAGAAAGATGTTGTTGAAATCCTGCGTAAATCCGTGTGAAAGGAGGAATATTATTCCAATTTGCATAAGAGTTCTCATTGCCGTGTGCTATTTTCCTCCAAAAGAATACCCAATCGAAATCGCTGGTGAAAATCCCAGTACCATATGATATCCAGTGGCGATATCCATAACCAGTCTGCCTAGCGAAAGCCCGAAGCCCCCTGTTATTGTAAATGGGCCGGTGAACATACCAATCCGGCCATAAACGGCCCTGGCCAAACGAACCTCCACACCCGATCTTACCACAAGTGGATTTTCTAAGTCTTTCTCTCCCTCAAGGAGGATCAGGACTTTCCCTGAAATATTGTATCCGGCACCCAATCGAAATAGCATGGGCAACCGTTCATCAGGATGATCGGAGAGCTTCACCGGAATGGGATTGCAAACCTGCATCCCGATTGTCCAATGCTGATCCGGCCTATACATGAATCCTATCTCACAGGAGACTACCCCCCTGGAACCGTACCTTTCAGCGATCTGTACTCTTAAGTAGTTGAGCTGGACTCCTGTACTGAATCGCCTTCCAAACTTCCTGGCATATGCAATCCCGGCTTTGAATTCGTTGTAAAGCTGGAAGCCATAATAGGAAAGTGCCAGCCCGAAAGCGCCCGGTCTTCCCGACCACGAGAGCCCAACCGCTTCGTAACAGAGCTCCTTCATCAGAAAACGGTTTTCGGCAAACAGGCCGGCTTGCCACCCCTCATCCCAAACAAGACCTGCCTGGTTGTTGAATACTGACCATACTCCAGACAATCCAATAGAAGCCTTTCCCAATGAAGCCGCACGCCCATCGGGCAAGAATCCACCTCCCGATCCAGAAACACTGAATGCCTGGCAAATGGTTATCAAACCGATATACATCCACTTCATAATTGTTTCTTTCCCCTTAATCGGGAAAAGGGAGCAAAGGTTATACACCGTTGAAATGTTTTTTTCTTTTTTATTATCAGGTAACTTTGTCCGAAAGATTCTTCAGATGATAAACCTTGTATTATCGTTCCTAACGGAGTTGGAACAAAACAACAATCGCGACTGGTTTCATGCCAATAAAGGGTGGTATGATGAAGCAAAACTTGAAATGGAGAAACTGGTGAATACACTCATTCCGGGAGTAGCCAGGTTTGACCCTGACGTTAAGTTCATTACGGCTAAAGAGTGCATATTCAGGATATTCAGGGATATTCGCTTCTCCAGGGATAAGCTTCCATACAAAACAAATTTTGGAGCCTGGATCACAGGCGGAGGACGAAAAAGCTGCGGGCCGGGTTACTACATCCATATCCAACCCGGAAAATCGTTCCTGGCGGCAGGGGTCTATATGCCCGATCCCGAAAAGTTGAAAAAAATCCGGCAGGAGATCTACTATAACATTGCCGAATTCAAAGCGATCCTGGAAGGGAAAGAGATTACGAGATATATAGAGGGAGTAGACGAAATGGACCGGCTAAAGAGACCCCCAAAAGGTTTTCCAGCCGATTTTCCTGATATTGACATCCTGAAGAACAGACATTTTACCGTTTCGTGCTATTTATCTGAGAAGCAAATTATTGAAGCAGGTTTCCCGCAATTTGCGTTGAAGGTTTTTCAGGCAATGCGCCCGTTTAATATCTTCCTGGGAAGAGCGATGGATGGATAATGGTTGAAAAATCAGGAAAACTGACCTACCTCTGTCTGCTTCCCGATTACCTTCTGGCCTATCTTGATATCTATTTTGGTATCGATCGGAAGAAGTAGATCAACACGGGAACCGAATTTGATGAATCCCAGTTCATCACCCTGAACTACAGGTTCTCCAACTACTGGATAACACTTCACCCGGCGTGCAAGAGCACCTGCAATCTGGCGAATCAGGATTTCTTTGCCATCTTCTGTTTTAATCACGGTCGTGGTCCGCTCATTCTCAAGTGAAGCTTTCGGATTAAAAGCAACCATGTGTTTTCCGGGGTGGTAGTGGTAATACGTTATATCTCCGGAAATAGGGAACCAGTTGACATGGACATTCAAGGCCGACATAAAGATCGATACCTGGATACGCTCCTCTTTGAAAAGTTCCGGCTCGATGGTCCTCTCTATCACAACAACCGTCCCATCGGCTGGTGAAATAATTATGTTTCCTCCCCCTTTGAACTTCCTCTTTGGCGAGCGGAAAAACCGCACAATCATCAGGAAAAACCATAATCCCAGTATATAAAGAAAAATATGGAACCACGTTTGCTCAGGGAAAATGTGATTCAATGTAAGCAGCACAACAGCTACAAAAAGGAAGGCAATGAAGATGGATTTATATCCTTCTCGGTGTATCGTCATAGGGTCAGATCAGAGTTCGTAAAGCAAGGTACAAAAATACAAAAGGAACTGAAATAAAAATAGTATCAAAACGATCCAGTATGCCGCCATGTCCTGGAAGGATTGAGCCCGAATCTTTGATATTCATACTGCGCTTGAACAACGATTCGGCCAGGTCGCCATAAGTGCCGAAGAGAATGATCAAAACAGCAAGAGCCAGCCAGTCGGCAAGCGATATCCCGGGGGCGAGATAGTGCAGCCCAACTGAAGTAAATATGGCTACCATGCCACCTGCAATCGTTCCTTCCCAGGTCTTCTTTGGGGAGATTCGTTCAAAAAATTTATGTTTGCCAAACTGTTTCCCGTAAAGGTAAGCGCTGGTATCGTAAAACCAGGCGAGGATAAAGAAGCCCGTAAGAATAGCTGGAAGTTTCCAGAATCGGATTGCATCCTGTCCATTCAACAGGTTCAACAAGGCAAGGGGTACTGCAATATATAGGATACCGGTAATGGTTAAAGCAACGTTGATCAGAGGTTGTGATTGTTTCCGGTAGATCTCGAAAACAAAGGACAGAAATAATATTGGAACTGCAACGAGTATTGGAATAACGAGACGACTTATGGTCGCAACAGGTAAGCTGATCCGGAAAACAACGACAATTGAGATGTAGAGTAAAGCGCCGGCAATGGTCCCGAAGATCCTTTGCGGTCGGATCGTTTCAGTGGCGAAAATGGAATAAAACTCCCACAAACCAAAAATTGTTACCAGGAGAAAAAGTGCGGACAGAAGCCAGTAGCTGAAAGCCATAGCTGCAATAAGCAATAAGACCATCGAGAGTCCGGTAATGGTTCGTGCCCAGAAATTACTCATCTTCCATGAATCGTTGAAGGATATGCTTCGCTTTCAGCATATCATCCAGTTTCACAAATACTTCAATATCACCAAAAAGATAGGCGGAGTCTTGTTTATTAATGATCACTGCAAGAATATCGTTCTCTTCAAGTAATGATTTAAGAATCTCAGCTTTATAGAGAAACCTGGAGCCGAACAGATACTCCCACTTTTCTTTGTTTTTCTCAGATGGTGTCATTCGCAGAGTCTTCAATCAGGAAAACATATAACTCCCTCGGGCCGTGTGCGCCCATCACCAGTGTTTTTTCAATATCGGCAGTTCGGCTGGGACCAGTAATTATGGATACCATAGATGGAAAATCAACGCCGTATTTTTTGCGAATCCGTTTATATGCCTGTTTCAGATCAGGAACAAGTTGTGAAGTAAATCCAATCACGACATGGATCTCCGGAAACCCTACAATCTTTCGTCCCGGATTGAGCCGTGATGATACCATGACGCTTCCGAATCTGGCGATCAGGGATTCACAGCGGGTAATTCCGATCCGTGCTTCCGTGATCTTTGCGGGATTTGATTCAAACGGAATTCCTGCCTGCTTTAGTTTTGTTTGGAGAAGGGGGTCCATACAATATAGCAGAGGCCAGTCTTTCTCCAGGATAAAGGACTTCAAAATTCCCGGAAACTCATCCTCACTCTCACTGTAAACAAATTTGCCGGCCATGCTCACCAGTGCCTGGGCAAAGATAACATCCAGGGAGTCCGTCATCTTGGGAAAAACATCGGAATCCTGATCCAGGATAGGATACGGAGGATCATTCTTCTCGATCAACGCATTTCGGATCTTTTTCAGGATCTTCTCCCGTGATGTGCTTTCTTCCATTTCAGGGACTGAAATTATTGCTGGGGTGGTTCACCAGTTGGTTTTTCGGTGACATCCGGATTTCCTGCCGGTAATTCTTTTGGTTTGGTTTTTCTGGCAGGCCGTTTCGGCCTGGCCTTAGGCTCAGCCAGGAGACTGGTAGGTAACAGTTTCTCCTCTTCTTTATCGAAAGGGCGTTTCCCGAACACATGCTCCAGGTCTTCCCTGAAGATCACCTCTTTCTCCAGCAACAGCGTGGCAAGTCGTTCGAGCTGCTCTTTGTGTTCTGTGAGGAGCTTCTTTGCCCGTTTGTAAGCCGATTCCACGATCTGCTTTATCTCCTGGTCGATTACCTCCGCTGTCTTCTCCGAGAATGGCTTGTGGAATGAATATTCCGATTGCCCTGAAGAGTCATAGTAGCTGATATTGCCAATCTTCTTGTTCAACCCATAGTAGACTACCATGGAATAAGCCTGCTTAGTCACCTTCTCCAGGTCGTTCAGTGCACCGGTGGATATTTTCCCGAAGAATATCTCTTCGGAAGCTCTTCCACCAACGGCAGCGGTAATCTCATCGAACATCTGTTCAAAGGTGGTGAGCTGACGCTCTTCCGGAAGGTACCAGGCTGCTCCCAAGGCTTTCCCGCGTGGTACAATGGTCACCTTCACAAGCGGATGCGCATGCTCCAGTAGCCAGCTGATGGCGGCATGGCCCGATTCATGGTAGGCAATAACCTTTTTTTCGTGAGGAGAGATGATCTTGCTGCGTTTTTCCAGTCCGCCGACAATCCGGTCGATGGCATCCATGAAATCCTGCTTCTGGATGTTTTTCTTCTCTTTCCGGGCTGCAATCAGGGCAGATTCATTGCACACATTGGCGATATCGGCACCGGAAAAGCCCGGAGTCTGACGGGCCAGAAAATCGACATCCACCTCAATGTCCAATTTCAATGGTTTCAGGTGAACCTTAAAAATGGCCTTCCGCTCCTCTAAGTCGGGAAGTTCAATATAAATTTGTCGGTCGAAACGTCCGGCACGCATCAGAGCGCGGTCAAGGACATCAGCCCGATTGGTAGCTGCGAGGATGATCACGCCGGCATTGGTAGCAAAGCCGTCCATCTCGGTCAGTAGCTGATTCAGCGTATTCTCCCGCTCGTCATTGGCGCCTGTCATCTGGTTTCTGCCACGGGCACGCCCTACGGCATCGATCTCGTCGATAAAAATGATGCAGGGAGCTTTCTCTTTCGCCTGACGGAAAAGGTCACGTACACGGGAAGCGCCCACCCCGACAAACATCTCCACAAAATCAGATCCGGAAATAGAGAAAAAAGGAACTTTTGCTTCACCTGCCACTGCTTTGGCTAACAGGGTTTTTCCTGTCCCCGGAGGGCCTACCAGAAGAGCCCCTTTCGGGATCTTCCCGCCAAGTTGAGTGTACTTGCCGGGGTTTTTGAGAAAGTCAACAATCTCCATTACCTCAACTTTCGCCTCTTCCAGTCCGGCAACATCATTGAAAGTGACATTTACACTCGTATCTTTATCAAACAACTGAGCCTTTGATTTCCCGATGTTGAAGATCTGGCCGCCGCCGCCACCGCCGCCACGACTCATAAATCGCATGATCAGAAACCAGGCGCCAATCAGGATCGCGATGGGGATAATATAACTCAGGATGTCTCCGAAAACATCTTTCCGTTCGTCACTCGATGGAGGATATGGATACTGTTTAAGGAACTCCTGCTGTTCATAAAACGGGACGCCATCCCGTACCATTCTGGCAACCAGGGAGTCTCGTGTCTCTTTTAAAAGGGTGTGCAGGATATCTACCGATCCGATCTGGTAAAAGAACTGTGGATTCTGTGATGAGCTTCCAAAGCCCTTTTTGTTGAACTCTTTGTAGGCAGTATCCGTTTCTAATTTCTCTTTCTTGATGAAAATTTCAGCTTTCTCCTTGTTGATCACAACGATCTTCTCAACATCCTGTTTCCCAAGCATCTCCTCAAGTTGCGGCCAGAATATCTCTTTCACCGGACTGGTATAATTGAAATACTGGATGCCTATAAACACGACAGCGAGGATCGCGTAGATCCAATAAAAGCTGAATTTGGGCTTTCCCTTTTTCCCGGGAGTCAGACTAGGAGGAAATCCACCCTTGTTTTTAGTATTTTTTTCTGCCATTCTGTCTTGCTAACATTCGTTGGAGAATCTCTTTGTCAGGGTGATTCAATCCGCTCAATCTTTGCGTCACCCCACAACTGCTCTAGGTTATAGAAGTTTCTACGTGTGTCCTGGAAAATATGAACAACCACGCTAAAATAGTCGATCAAAATCCATTCCGCATTCTCAAATCCCTCCTTGTGCCAGGGTGACTCGTTGCACTCTTTTTTTACATCCACCACCACGGCTTCAGCAATGGCTTCAATCTGCGTACGCGACATGCCATGACAAATTACAAAGGCATCACAAACAGCTGTATTAAATTTGGTGAATCTAAGTACAACCGGGTCTTTTGCTTTCTTGTCCAGCATCCCTTTCAGGATCGCCTGGATAATTGGCTCCGAATCGGGTATGGGTTCCGCTTTCTTTCTGGGCATGAAGGAGTTTTAGAACCTGCAAAGGTAGTTAAAAGTTTGGTTTGAGGGCATATTTCTGGTAGAACTCGTTGATTGCATGAACAGCTTCCTCGGCCGTATCCACCATGATAAACAGGTCGAGATCCTCAGAAGAGATATTATTAGCTTTCAGCAGCACTTTCTTCACCCAATCTACAAATCCTTGCCAGTAATCCCTGACCACAAGAATAATAGGAAATGGCGCCAGTTTTTTGGTCTGGATCAGCGTAATGGCTTCAGTAAACTCATCGAGCGTACCGAAACCTCCGGGAAGGCAAATGAAACCCATCGAATATTTCATAAACATTGTTTTCCTGACAAAGAAATAATCGAACGTGATGAGTTTGTTGTTGTCGATGAATGGATTCGGCTTCTGTTCGAAAGGAAGGGCGATATTCAACCCCACCGATTTCCCTCCGGCAAAATGAGCTCCTTTGTTAGCCGCCTCCATGATTCCATGACCGCCCCCGGTGATGATCCCATACCCATTTTTGGTGAGCAGGTAAGCAATTTCCTCGGTGAGCTTGTAATACTTGTGATTATCAAGCGTTCGCGCCGAGCCGAAGATGGAGACACAGGGCCCAATCCGCGTCAGCTTTTCAAACCCCTCCACCATTTCCGACATTACTTTGAAGATCTCCCAGGTGTCGTAACTGATGGTCTCCGACCAGGTCTTCTCTTGAAACTTACTCTTCAGCATTTCGATATCATCGATGTTCATGGCAGGAATAGTTTAGATGAGACAAATATAGTAAAATAGCGAGTAGTGGAGTAGCGAAATGACGAAACTTGTCATGCTGATAACGAAAGACCCTGCATGTTCGAAATGTGGGGAAAGGGAAAAATAAAATTTATATTTTTGTTCAGACAGAATATGGCATCTGCGTGCAGGAAAATTAATCATCGAAGTGAATCATTCTAACCAAAGCTGATCCTATGTTGACAAAAAGAACCCAGTACAAACCAGAAGAAACGGATACCAAGAAACGTCTTCGTCTGTTGCCAGGGATCATCATCGTGATCATACAATGGCTGGCCTGGTATCTGTTCCCAACGTTAATTCCCGATGACATCGTGATGTTGATCGGAGTGGCGGGAAGCCTTTTGGGTGGAATCGCCCTGGTTGTCTGGTGGGCATTTTTCAGCCGGGCCCGCTGGTTCGATCGGGTAGGAGCCATCCTTCTCATGGCAGTGTCTCTGTATGCCGTATCGTTCCTGCTTGACAAGTCAATCGCAACCTCCAACATGGGATTGATGCTGATCATGTATTCCATTCCGGTCATGTGTTTGGTTTTCGTGGTAGGGATGGTAGCCACAAAACGGCTTCCCCCGGCAATCCGTCGCATAACCATGGTCTTTGCCATTCTGGCAGCTGCGGGACTCTGGGTGTTCCTCAGGACCGACGGAATGAATGGCGTCGGACAACACGAACTGAACTGGCGGTGGGCTAAGAGTGCTGAAGAAAGGCTGCTTGAACAGTCCGGAATACTCTCTGCTTCTAATTCCTTATCCGTGTCAGATGAACCTGCGGTGGCCGAATGGCCTGGATTTCGCGGAAAGGGCCGCAACAGCACGATATATGGGACAAACCTGGGATCAGACTGGGCGACCAATCCTCCGAAAGAGATCTGGCGAAAACCGGTCGGCCCGGGTTGTTCCTCCTTCGCCATCCGGGGCAATCTGTTTTATACCCAGGAGCAGCGTGGCGATTTCGAACTCGTTTCCTGCTATACGATGGAAACGGGTGAACCCGTGTGGCAGCACCAGGACTCTGTCAGGTTCTGGGATTCGCATGCCGGAGCGGGGCCCCGCTCCACCCCCACATTGGATGGCAATCGTGTCTATACGATGGGTGGTACAGGCTTGCTGAACGTACTAAATGCGACGGATGGCTCACTGATATGGACCCGGGATGCTGCGGCTGATGCCGGCGTGAAGGTCCTCACCTGGGGTTTCACCAGTTCACCATTGGTTGTAGGTGATGTGGTGATTGTTGCACTGGCCGGGAAACTTGCCGCCTACGATACAGCAGACGGAACCCCCCGGTGGTTTGGCGAAGATGGCGGTTCAGGCTATAGTTCTCCTCAACTCTTTGTCTTTGGGAATGCGCCTCAGGTGCTTCTGATGAGTGCCGCAGGAGCTGTCAGCGTTGACCCCTCCACCGGAAACCAGTTATGGAATTACTCCTGGCCTATTGAAGACAGGATCCTCCAACCTGCACTGATCGGGGAGGAGGATCTGCTGCTGAGCCAGGAATACACTGGAGTTCGCCGTGTTGCTGTTTCAAAGAACGACCAGGGATATACCATCACAGAGGATTGGACGTCAACCGAAATGAAAGTTAACTTCAATGACCAAGTGATCCATGAAGGGTATGCGTATGGTTTCGATGGGCCAAGTCTTGCCTGCATTGACCTGAAAGATGGCAAACGCATGTGGAAAGGAGATCGCTACCGTGGGTGGATCCTTCTGCTGGCAGACCAGGACCTGATGCTGATACTCTCCGAAAAGGGGGAGGTAGCGCTGGTTGAAGCTATACCGGAGAAGTTCACCGAACTAGGCAGGATTAAAGCGATCGAAGGGAAAACATGGAACCACCCGGCTATGGCCGGCAATGTGCTCCTTATCCGCAACAGTGAAAAGATGGCAGCATATCGGCTTCCTTCTAAAACCAATAAGTGATGCGTTTTGTAAACACATTTGAGAAGGGAATCCGGAATATCTTCCCGTCGACATTTACGATTGCCATTTTCCTGACAATCCTTACGTTCATCCTGGCGCTCCTATTGACCCCTAACCTTTCCGATTCAGGCGGCCATTTTGGACAGATACTCGGATTCTGGTACAAAGGGTTATGGGATACCAGTCTGCTTGCCTTTGCACTTCAAATGATGCTGATCCTCGTTTTGGGGTACGTGCTTGCTTCAACAACTGTATTCCGGAAGCTCATCGAAAAGGTGCTAGTCTATTGCACTTCAACTTCGAAAGCCGCGTTACTGGTCACATTCATCACGTTGGTTGTCAGTTTCTTCAACTGGGGGCTGGGATTGATCTTTGGAGCCATCTTTGCCCGGAAAGTAGGGGAATATGCCAGTAAGCACCACATTCCCCTGAACTTTCCCTTGATTGCGGCGGCAGGGTATTCAGGCCTGATGGTATGGCATGGTGGCATTTCGGGTTCTGCTCCCCTAAAGGTAGCGGAGCAGGGTCATTTTTTATCCCTGGTTGGGAAAGATATTCCGGCGATTGATATGGGACAAACTATTTTTTCCCCCATGAATCTATCCATTTCAATTGTTTTACTAGTCAGTTTGCCTATCGCAATGTATGTCATCGGCAGGATTAATCCCGGATCCGTTCAATCGGAGATCCTTGAAACCGACTGTGAGGAATTGAATTTCAAATCAGGGATCTCCGGAGCTGAGAAAATTGATTATTCGGAAATAGCGGGGATCGGACTTGGTGTTGCGTTCCTTACCATTGCGGCCTACAACGCTATACTGGCAGGAAACATCACGGTGTTGGACCCCAACTATTTGAATTTTTTATTGTTAGGACTTTCGCTTGTTTTTTGCGGAAATATCGCCCGTTTTTTGCTTCGGGTCAAAGATGCCATGGGGGCTTCGGCCGGGATACTGATCCAATTTCCCCTCTATTTTGGCATTATGGGTATAATGAAATACAGTGGTCTGGTAGGAATTTTTTCAGGATTCCTGATGAACATCTCGAATGAAACGACATTCCCGATATTCACGTTTTTAAGTGCTGGCCTTGTCAATATCTTCGTTCCCAGCGGTGGTGGCCAATGGGTGGTTCAGGGACCAATCATCGTTGAAGCGGCACAAAACCTGGGAGTCCCCCTCTCAAAATCCATTATGGCACTGGCCTATGGCGACGAAATCACGAACATGATTCAACCCTTCTGGGCATTGCCCCTTTTAGGGATCACCGGACTGAAGGCAAAAGATATCATTCCTTACACCTTACTATTGATGCTGATCGGAATCGTAATATTTATAATAGGTTTGTTGATATTTTAAGATTTATATGAAACTGGTTGCTTAATTTTATTTGTGGACTGATATTCACATCCTGCTCAACACAACAATCGGAAGATACAATTTATTGGCCCGAATTCTCCTTCAGGTAAGAGTCAAATTTGTTTGCGCTGGAGAAAAATGAGTAATGAATTTTTTGGTCATTTTGGCGGAACACAAGGATTTTGTTCCTACATCCGGCATCGCACATCAATTCTTTTCGAGAAATCTCTTCAAATGCAATGCGGTATACCCCTTGCCGGCGTTGACGACCTCTTCAGGAGTTCCTTCGGCAATGATCTCGCCGCCACGTTCACCGCCTTCCATGCCAAGATCCACAATATGGTCAGCAACTTTAATCACCTCCATGTTGTGCTCGATCACAAGTACGGTGTTGCCTTTTGATACCAGTTTGTTTAGTACACAGAGCAGAACCTTCACATCTTCGAAATGGAGGCCCGTTGTAGGTTCATCCAGGATGTAGAGGGTGTTCCCTGTATCTGTCTTGGAGAGTTCGGAGGCTAGCTTCACGCGCTGGGCCTCTCCTCCGGAAAGGGTAGTGGATTGCTGTCCCAGCGTGATGTAACCCAGTCCTACTTCCTGTAAGGTCTCTATCTTCTTCACAATCATCGGGATTGCTTCAAAGAATTCTACAGCTTGGTTGATCGTCATGTTGAGCACATCGTTGATCGATTTGCCCTTGAACCGGACTTCCATCGTTTCGCGGTTGTAGCGCCTTCCCTGGCAGGTTTCGCAGAGGACAAAGACATCCGGGAGAAAATTCATCTCAATTATCCGCAACCCAGCTCCTTTGCAGGTCTCGCAGCGGCCCCCTTTCACATTGAAGGAGAACCGCCCTGGTTTGTACCCCCGGATCTTCGACTCCGGCAGGTTGGCATAGAGCTTTCTGATTTCGTCAAAAACTTTGGTATAGGTTGCTGGATTCGAGCGGGGAGTCCGTCCTATTGGCGACTGGTCAATCTCGATCACTTTGTCAAGATTCTTGATTCCTTCGATCGACCCATACGGCAATGGCTTCTGGTCGGACCGGAAGAAATGATGACTCAGGATAGGGTAGAGGGTTTCATTTATCAGGGAAGATTTTCCGCTTCCTGAAAGCCCTGTGACACAGATGAGTTTCCCAAGCGGAAGATGAAGATTGATATGTTTGAGGTTGTGCCCGAAAGCACTCTTCAATACGAGAAATTTTCCGTTGCCACCTCTCCGTATCTCAGGAACCTGAATTTTGAATTTTCCGCTGAGAAATTTCCCGGTAAGATGGTCGGTTTGCATGATCTCTTCCGGTGTGCCTTGAGCCACAACCTTTCCTCCGTGGATTCCGGCATAAGGACCGATATCCACCACATAATCGGCATTGAGAATTGTCTCCTGGTCGTGTTCCACCACGATCACAGAGTTGCCAGTGTCGCGCAAACTTTGTAGCGCATGAATCAGTTTTAGGTTATCGTGCTGGTGCAGGCCGATACTGGGCTCGTCGAGGATATAGAGTACCCCTACCAGTTGGGATCCGATCTGGGTGGCCAGCCTGATGCGCTGACTCTCACCGCCGGAAAGACTTCTAGCCGAGCGGTTTAGCGTAAGATATCCGATTCCGACGTCAAGCAGGAATTTGATCCTGTTCTGTATCTCCCTGATGATCTCATAGGCAATGATCTTTTTCCGATCATCGAGCCTCTTATGGAGTTTTTCAAACCACTCATGAAGGTTAACCAGATCCATATCAGAGAGTTCGGAAATGTTTTTTTCATCGACTTTAAACCATAGTGACTCTTTTTTCAATCGGGTGCCGTGGCACTCCGGACAAGGTTTCTTGTTCATGAAGCTGCTCACCCATTTCATGATGCCGGCAGGCGCTGCTTCTGCATGCTGTGAGTTGATGAAACTGATAATCCCTTCGAAATTCAGAGAGTAAGTGGAGGTCACGCCCAGGTAGTTGTTTTTCACCTTGAATACCTCTTCGGAACCATACAAAATGACGTTGATGGCATGTTCCGGTATCTCTGAGATGGGTGTGTTTATTGTGAATCCGTATTTTTCGCCGATGGCCTCTACCTGCTTGAAGATCCAGTTGTTTTTGTATTCGCCGATGGGTACGATCCCACCTTTTTTAATGCTTTTTGTCTTATCGGGAATGATTTTCTTCAAATCGATTTCGGAGACCGTTCCAAGCCCGTTACACTGTGGGCATGCGCCATAAGGAGAGTTGAAGGAGAATGTGTTGGGTTCCGGTTCATCATAGGATATCCCTGTAGTCGGACACATCAATAATCGGCTGTAATGTCGTGTTTCAGGTGTATCAGCCAGGGAAGTCATAAGCTGATCTTTTCCGTGCTTCATCGCCAATGCAACTGATTGGGCAAGCCGTTTCTTTGACTCCTCCTTAACCAGGATCTGGTCGATAACAATCTCAATGTCATGAATCTTATACCGGTCGAGCTGCAGGCCGTGAGTGATCTCCCGGATTTCACCGTCAATACGGACTTTCAGAAACCCCTGCTTCCTTATCTGTTCAAATAATTCGCGGTAATGTCCTTTCCTCCCTTTAACTGCTGGTGCAAGGATCAACAACTCGGCGCCATTGTGGTTGGAGAGGATCAGATCCACGATCTGTTGTTCGGAATAGCGAATCATCTTCTCCCCGGTGTTAAAGGAGTAAGCATCACTGGCCCGGGCAAAGAGCAACCGAAGAAAATCATAGATCTCCGTGATTGTCCCAACAGTCGATCGTGGATTCCGGCTGGCGGCTTTCTGTTCGATAGAGATGACTGGACTCAGTCCGTTGATCTTGTCTACGTCGGGGCGCTCAAGATTGCCGATAAATTGCCGGGCATAGGCCGAAAATGTTTCCATATATCGGCGTTGCCCTTCGGCATAAATCGTGTCAAATGCAAGCGAAGATTTGCCACTGCCACTTAATCCGGTGATTACAACCAGCTTGTTTCGGGGAATGATGACGTCGATGTTCTTCAGGTTATGAACCCGGGCTCCGTAAATCTCAAGCTGCTCTTCCACCGTATTTTTCCTCTTTTGCTTTGACGAATTTGGTCGCGGAATTTGCCCTATGAGCCTGTTTCGTGAATTTGGTCAGTGAATCTCATTAATTTTTAGGGTATCGTGGAAAAAGGTCTCTGCAGCCTTCTTCCCTGAGTAAGATGAAACCGAAAGAGCATCTTTCTCTGGCAATGTCAGGATGTAAGTCCGGTGCGACTTGTTGGGAAGTGCATATCCGTGGATCCAGGGATTGAACTCCCGGATAATCCGGTATGTCACGCCTCTTTTTTTTGCAAAATCCGCAAGATCCTCGATGGTGGTATCAACCACAATCGTATAGGTCTTGATGGGAGGGTAAAAATCAGACTCTTTCAGGTAGAAACCATATTTTACAGGGTTCTCATAGATCTCTTTGGCTGCCAGGATGCGGAAAATGTAGCGGGCTGTCTCCTCGTTCAGATAAAGGTCGTAATAGTTCCTGACCTTTTGGCCCTTTAGCGCTCGCTCCAGTCCGTTCATGCCCCTGTTATATGAGGCGGCTGCCAGGGTCCAGTCACCAAACGAATCATGTGCCTCAAGAAGGTATTTACAGGCAGCCTCAGTCGCTTTGATCAAGTTGTAGCGTTCATCGATCTCACTGTTGACCTCCAGACCATATTTCCGGCCGGTCGAGGTGAGGAACTGCCACACACCTTCGGCGCCGGCCGGTGAAGTGACATCCCCCAGATTGCTTTCGGCGATAGCCAGAAATTTGAAGTCGTCGGGAATGTTGTATTGTTTCAGGATAGGTTCAATCACCGGGAAGTAGCGGTGTGCCCGCTTGAACATTTGCTGCGTAGTGGAGTGCATGAAGGTGAAAGCAAGGATCTCTCTGTCGAGACTCTCCCTCACAAGGAGATCATTGAGTGGCGCTTTCTCTCCGGCAAAATCCGCCTGCTCTGGAAGCTCCGGAGTAAAAATCTTATAATGCCGCTGAAATGCCCCCCGGTAATCCCTTTCCACATCCTGTTTGTCTCCAATGGCAAAGATAAAAATCCCGGTAACCCCAGCTGCAAGGATCATCAGAAATATATATAGACTGTTTCGATTACTCATATAAGTTAATAATTTGCCACAAAAACACAAAAACACGAAACCATCATTTCGCAACCTCGCTTCCTTAAAACCTGCTGACGAATTCCCTGAACCCCGGCGTCACCTCATCCTTCGGTGAGATCACCGGATCAATGATTCCCCAGTCAATGTTGAGGTCGGAATCATTCCAACGGATCGCTCCTTCCGATTCTTTGCTATATACATTTGTACACTTGTAGAAGAAAATCGTATCATCTTCCAGTGTCAGGAAGCCATGCGCAAATCCGGCCGGGATCCAGTACATCCACTTGTTCTGTCCTGATAGAACGATCGAAGACCACTTTCCGTATGTGGGCGATCCCCTGCGGATATCCACTGCTACATCCAACACCGATCCACGCATCACCCGCACCAATTTCCCTTGCGCAAACGGAGGGTTCTGGAAATGCAGCCCGCGCAACACCCCTCTCTTCGACTTCGATTCATTATCCTGCACGAAGGTCACATCAATTCCATGCGTCAGGAACTTATCCTGGTTATAGGACTCAAAAAAGTAGCCCCGCTCATCCTCAAATACATCAGGCTTGATGATAAGAAGGCCCTCAAGTGGAGTTTTTATGATTTCCATCTACTTTTCAAATTACGAATGATTTCGCTATTTCGCTATTTCGCTATTTCGCTACTTCCTATAAGTGCACGCACTCCCCATACGCCTGCGCCACCGCCTCCATGATCGCTTCCGACATCGTTGGGTGTGGATGAACAGATTCGATGATCTCTTTCCCGGTAGTCTCCAGTTTGCGGGCAACTACAACTTCTGCAATCATTTCGGTAACGTTGTCTCCAATCAGATGGGCTCCCAACCACTCTCCGTATTTAGCATCAAAGATCACCTTGACGAAGCCTTCCCGTGAACCCGCTGCAGTTGCTTTCCCTGAAGCTGTGAACGGAAACTTCCCAACCCGGATCTCGTATCCCGCATCTTTGGCTTGCTGTTCTGTCATCCCTACCGAAGCAATCTCAGGACGGGTATAGGTACAAGCTGGAATATTGCCATAATCCATGGATTCCACGTCTCTTCCTGCAATCTTCTCAACACAGATAATCCCTTCGTGGGAAGCCACGTGTGCCAGGGCAGGGCCATGAACAATGTCGCCAATGGCATAATAACCATCTACATTGGTCTTGTAGAAGTCATCCACTACCACTTTCCCTTTCTCGGTTTTGATCCCGGTCTCTTCGAGTCCGATCCCTTCGATGTTGGCAGTAACACCAACGGCACTCAGCACCACTTCGGCGTCAATGATCTCATCACCTTTTTTAGTCTTTATGGTTACTTTACAGAGCTTACCTTTGGTATCAACCGATTCAACATTGGCACCAGTAATCACCGTCATGCCTGCCTTTTTAAATTCACGGGCTAGCGTTTTCGACACATCCTCATCTTCCAGCGGAACCACGTTCGGCAGAAGTTCAATCAGCGTGACCTGGGTCCCTATGGAGTTATAAAAATAGGCAAACTCAGAACCGATAGCTCCTGAACCGACTACAACCATGGACTTCGGCTGCTTTGGTAAGCTCATTGCTTCCCGGTATCCGATGATCTTCTTGCCATCCTGCCTGAAATTCGGAAAATCCCGGGAGCGCGCCCCAGTCGCAATAATGATATGATTCGCTGTATATTCTTGTACAGACGCGGCATGCCCCGCCTCAACAGAAACAATTTTCCCTGGCAATACCTTTCCTGTGCCAACGATCACATCCACCTTGTTTTTCTTCAACAGAAACTGGATCCCTTTGCTCATCTGGTCGGCGACTCCGCGACTGCGCTTGACGATGGCTTCAAAATCAGGGGTGGATTCACCTGCAGTAATGCCATAATCTGAGGCATGTTTCAGGTAATTGAACACTTGGGCGCTCTTCAGGAGAGCTTTGGTTGGGATGCAGCCCCAATTGAGGCAAATCCCACCCAATTCGGCACGTTCCACAACGGCTACTTTGAATCCCAGTTGAGCAGCCCTGATGGCAGCCACATATCCACCCGGACCGCTTCCAATGACGATAATATCGTAGTTCATAAAGATTCTGTTTTAAAGGGCAAAGGTATAAAAAATTGACTGATGACCGATGACGGATGACTGCTATCGGAGTTAAGGTCTACATCCCGGGAATTAGCCTACATGAAACAACTTAAGAAAAGAAAATTTGTAAAAATATCTGATGAAGAAAGCACATAATTCATATATTTACTACTTGAATGTAATATCAAACTTCAAAAATCGGAAACCATGAAAAAAGAGCTTATTAATCCCATGTTCTTTGTTTTCATAAGTGCACTACTAATTATAGTGTTTTATTTCACTCTGCCTGAGTATGATTTGATACCATATCCTTATAACCTGATTGGCATTCTGATTGCACTCTTTGGATTTTCAATCATGGGAAAAACCCGTAAATTATTCAGTAAACATAAAACTCCAATAATGATCAAAGAATCCTCAGTGTTGATGAAAGAAGGTACTTTCTCTTGGACCAGAAATCCTATGTATTTTGGTATGTTTGTTTTATTATGTGGTTTTGGAATGTGTTTCAGAAATCTTTTTTCAATTATAACTCCTTTCCTGTTTATCCTCATCGTTGCTATGATTTATGTTCCAAGGGAAGAAAAAATTCTGCATGACGTATTTGGCGAGGAGTATGAAGAATACAGGAAGAAAGTCAGAAGGTGGATTTAAGATACACGATATCCGATACGCGATTTAAGTTCACCATCTCACCATTTCACTATTTCACTATCTCCCTATACTTCCTCCACGCTCGAAAAAACCGCACGGCCGATAGCAGCAACGGTGCAGACATGGTGATGAAAAAGAGGGAGATCCACTGCAGGTCAATCCAACCGCTTTTGCGGATAAGTACTCCGGAAGTGATCATGATTGCCATCAGCAGGTAGCTTTTCCAGTCGAAAAAGGAGAAAATGCATGGGCGAAGGATTTCGAGTGACCTAATCCGGGTGATATGCTTTAATGAAACGCGGAGAAAGAACAGGTGAAAAAATATCAGTCCGGCAATCACAGCCAGTGGAATTTTCAGCCAGAGCCAAGTCGTTTCAGGTAGCATCCTTATTCCCCTGAAAAGCAAAAACCCACCAGCAACCGACCATGCAGCAGTCGCCACCAGCAACAAATGCCGCTTTGGCACGCCCGGTTTTAGTTTTTTCTTCACCACGAATGCACTAAGACACAAAGATCACAAATTTTTCCTATAAAGTCTCATTCCTTATAGACTATCCTAAAATATCATTGGTGCCTGGCTACCATAGGGGCAATTCATGAATTACTCTAGTTCCGGATACATCTTACCGCAAACGCATTCCCCTGTTCCTGTTTTCACAATCCCAAAAATCCATTACCTTTATCCCCCGAAAGAAACTAATTTATACACGAAGGGGCATGCTTCGACCCAACGCTTTAAAAAATATGAAATATCCATACAAACGCCGTTCGTATCAAACGTTAATGTTAATAATGGATATTCCATGTGACCATTGAAATCAAAAATTATTTACACATGAAATCTACCGGAATTGATTTTTACAAAGATGCAGCCAGGTGCGCCATGCAATGGCATGCCAACTACAAAAAAGAGATGATGAACTGCCGGTTTGATACCATTGCCGTGCATGGGATCTACTCTATGCAGGAAGCGATGGATTACAACCAGGGCTCCATCATTGAACCCATTTATATGTCCACTTCTCAGGCCTACAGGGATTCGGATGAGATGGAAGCAGCCCTTGGATATATGGTTCCTACCTGGTGTTATTCACGGATTGCCAACCCTACCATGTATTACCTCGAAGGCGTTATGGCTTTACTCGATGGATATGGATCCGGCGTTGAAACAAGCTGCATTGCCACCTCCTCAGGGATGGCCGCCATCCAGAGTACGGTGGATCAGTTTCTCGTTGTGGATCAGAAAAAACCTTCTGCTCCGATGAACTTCGTGGCTACCACGCAGGTTTATGGAGGCACCTATCAACAGTTTTCAATACGCAAAGATACCGAGAGAGCAGTGCAATGGAGGAAGGTTGTTAATTCTGCTGATTTGAGTGAGTGGGAGTCGCTGATCGATGATAACACCCGTTTCCTCTACGGAGAGATGCCCAGCAATCCCGGGCAGGCCTTTTTCGATCTCAAAGCGGTAGCTGAGCTGGCTCATAAATATGGCATCCCGATGATCGTGGATGCTACAGTTGCTTCCCCGGCATTGATGAGGCCCATTGAGCATGGCGCCGACATCGTGATCCAATCGGTGACCAAATCCATGTCGACAGGAGGTACCAGCATCGCCGGAGCGATCATCTCCCGTAAAAATATCACGTCCAACATCGACAACCCGGAGATGAAAGCCGATTTTGCTACCTATTTGAAGCTTCTACCCAACAGGGACAACGGGCCGAATATCTCCCCGATGAATGCATTCATGGCCCTGAATGATATCCGTACGTTGCGTATGCGGATGGATGTGACAAGCCGCAACACCCAGAGAGTGGCCGAGTTCCTGGAAACACATAAGCATATTGAAAAGGTAGCGTACCTTGGTTTAAAGTCACATCCGCTGCATGAGCTGGCGTCTAAATATATGGTCTTGGTTGATTCCGAGTATGATGAACTCTATAACGAGAAAGTAACCCGGTTTGGACACCTCATGTCGTTCAACGTGAAAGGCGGAGCCCAACCGGCCCGCGATGTATTTGATGCCTTTATCCGCATCTGGCGGGCTACAGATCTGGGCCGGATCAAATCGGTAGCGACCATCCCGGCTATCTCCACGCATTCGCAACAGGGCGAAGAGGGTCGGAAAATGGCGAATATTCCGCAAAACCTGATCCGCCTCTGTGTGGGAGCCGAACATCCCGACGACGTCATCAAAGACCTCGACCAGGCGCTCTCCGTACTGGATGGAAAGAAAGTGTTTGTCTCCGCTCCCGATTACTCAGCCGGAGGAGCTTCATCAGCCAGACTACGAAAAGAATGACTCTTAGCGTCTTCGCGGCAAAATCTTCATCGCTAAGGCGCAAAGGCGCGAAGTTCGCGAAATAAGATAGTAGAACCAAATGGTAGAACCAATCCTGTTTTATTCCACCAATCATAATTCAGAACCCGTCACCTTCAGCAGGGCTTTGCTGAAAGGGCAGGCGCCTGATCGCGGGCTCTATATGCCAGAGACAATCCCCGTGATTCCTCGTGAAGAGATTTACGGATTTGCTGATATGCCCTATTACGAGATCGCCTATCATGTTACAAGAAGGTACCTGGCAGGTGAGATTGAGGATCGGAAATTGTTTGAGATCGTGAAGGATGCCTACGATTACGACGTACCTCTCGAGCATGTTTTTGAGCGTAAGTACGTGATGCGCCTCGACCAGGGCCCAACGGCCTCCTTTAAGGACTTTGCTGCCAGGATGATGGGTCGTCTGATGCAACATTATCTGAAACTGGAAAACCGGAAACTCATCATCCTCACGGCTACTTCGGGGGATACCGGGAGCGCGGTAGCCAATGCCTTCTATGGGTTGGACAACATCGATATCGTCGTTCTCTTTCCCCGTGATGAAGTAACCCCGCGACAGAGGAAACAGATGACCACCCTGGGAAAGAATGTCAGGATTCTTGCGCTGGATGCCAAATTTGATGACTGCCAGGCGCTTGTCAAACAAGCATTCTCCGACCCCGACCTGGCTCACCTTCCGCTCTCCTCAGCAAACTCCATCAACATCGGGCGGTTGGTACCCCAAACGGTTTACTATTTCTACGCGTATTCGAAGTTGCGCGATAAAAACCAGGATGAAGAGGTGATCTTCTCGGTGCCTTCCGGCAATTTCGGCGATATGATGGGAGGGATTCTGGCAATGAAGATGGGGTTGCCGGTTCAGAAGTTTGTAATCGCCACCAATGAAAACGATGAGTTTCCAACGTATCTGGATACTGGAATATATACTAAAATAGAACCCAGCCTGAACTGCATTTCCAGCGCCATGAACGTGGGCCATCCCAGCAACCTTGCCCGGCTGATCTCTTTATACGGAGGAGTCATGGATGAGAAGGGGATGATCCACAAACCGGCAGACATGGAGTCGATGAGAGAACAGATCTGGTCCGTAAGTATCTCCGACGATCAAACACGGAAAACTATTGCCGAGGCCTATTCCCAATCCGGCACCATTCTCGAACCTCATGGCGCTGTGGGTTGGGCTGGTTTGATAGAATACCTGAACACCAACCCCGACAAAGATCTGCCGGATCAGCTTTGCATTTCACTGGAAACGGCGCATCCCGCAAAATTTCCTGAAGAGATCGAGAAGATCCTTCACATCGAACCAGAACTCCCACCCAGCCTGGAAGGCATCGATCACCTGCCGGAACATGTTGAGGACATTGAAAATAGCTATGAATCGTTCAAAAAGTATTTACTTCAAACTTCTAACTTCTAACTTCCAGTTCTAACTTCTAACCTCTGACTTATGTTTATAGTTTGTTCTGATCTCGAAGGCGTTTTTGTTCCCGAAGTGTGGATCAACGTGGCCGAAAAAACAGGCATCCCGGAACTCCGCCGCACCACCCGTGATGAACCCGATTATGATAAACTCATGCACTACCGGATGAAGATCCTGGATGAACACGGCCTCAAACTAAATGATATTCAAGATGTAATCGCCCAGATTCGGCCCCTTCCGGGAGCGTTGGAGTTCATAGCCTGGATAAAGGAGAGAACACAACTGATCGTAGTATCCGACACCTTTATCCAGTTTGCCGATCCGCTCATGAAACAGCTTGAACGGCCTACACTCTTCTGCCATACGCTCATCATGGATGAGACCAACCGGATCATTGGTTATAAGCTCCGCCAGAAAGACCCTAAACGGAAGACCGTGGAAGCGCTTCAGAGCCTCACCTATCAGGTGATCGCAATGGGTGATTCCTACAATGACATCAGCATGCTCAAACAGGCCGAAGTGGGCATTCTTTTCAACCCCCCTCAAAATGTGATTGATGACTATCCGGAGTTTCCGTCGACACATGATTATGAGCAACTGAAGAAGATTATGGCCAATTATATTTGAAGTGATGAAAGTGACGAGGTGATGGGGTGATGCTAGATCCCGGAAAAACTGTGCCCCAGAGAAATAAAATTCAACTGAAAATCAGTGTTGATCCGCGATGCCGAAGGCATCCGTGTCATCTGCGTTCGATTAATCTACCATTATGGAAATAAGTTTTGATAAGCAAATCGTCCTCGTCACAGGAGCCTCACGAGGCATCGGGCGGGCTACTGCCAAGCTCCTGGCCGAATCAGGTGCTACCGTCATTGTCCACTTCAACAGGAACCGGGAGGCAGCTGAAACTGTTCTTGCTTGCCTCCCCGGAACAGGTCACTCCATTTTCCAGGCCGATATGGCATCACCGGATGATCTTAAAGAAATGGTAGCCGGGGTGATCTCGCGCCATGGGAAAATTGACATCCTGGTAAACAATGCCGGCATCTACGAAGAGAATGACATGGTGCAGATGCCAGTTGACGCGTTCCTGGAATACTGGGAAGAGACGATCCGGGTCAACCTGACGGGCCCTGCTATCCTTGCGAACCTTGCTGCCCGGGAAATGATAAAAACTGGCGGCGGAAGAATCATTAACGTGACCTCCCGGGGAGCCTTTCGCGGCGAACCCACAGCCTGGGCCTACGGAGCAGCCAAAGCAGGCCTGAATGCAGCCGGACAAAGCATGGCAAAATCCCTGGCGAAATATGGAATATTTGTCTTTACCCTGGCGCCAGGCTTCGTGGAAACGGATATGGCCGGTCCTTGCCTGGTTGGTGAAAAACGCCGGGAGATCGAAACCCAGACCCCACTCAATCGCCTCGCCCAACCCGAAGAGATCGCTCACGCTATCCTCTTACTCGCTGCCAAAGGCAATGAATATATGACCGGCTGCGTGCTGGATATGAACGGAGCGTCGTATTTAAGAACGTAAGACGTCCTACGTCCTACGACTCAACAGGTAGTTGACGTTGAAATCCCACTTCCAGCGAAATAAACGTCTCCGTATTCGTGATCTCTGGAATCGATTGAATCTTATCTGTGATCAGTTTTCGGAGATGTTCGTTGTTCTTCGCGTAAATCTTGATAAACAGAGAGTACTTGCCTGTAACATGATGACATTCAGTAATCTCAGGAACTTCGGTAATCTTGTTGAACACCTCCCTGTGTGTATGAATGGATGCCAGGTTGATGACAAGCCCCACAAAAGCACAGGTACCGTAACCAAGTCCTACCGGGTCCACATTGAATTGAGATCCGCTTACAATATGGTTGCTCCCCATCTGGTTCACCCGTTGATGAATGGCTGCACCCGACACGTTACATTTCCTGGCAATCTCCAGAAATGGGACCCTTGCATCCTGAGTAAGAAAAGAGAGAATGCGTTTGTCCAGACTATCAATTTTTAATCCCATAACTCTTTTTTATGTATTTCTGTTATTGTTGATGAAAAATAAGATAAAAATATTTACAAAAATAAAATATAATGCATAATTGAGTTACAAATTGTTATAATATTAAATTATATGCCATCAAATTGATAATTTTGCTTCTCGAAATTAGATCTACAGGAAGTGTATGAATACGAACTCTGATCCGGCCAGCCGTATCTTCAATCTCCTCCAGTTCGGAGAGTATGGCGATGTGAATCCATCAGTCTGTGATTCAGCAACCTTCACCTTCATGCAGGCGAAAACAATGCTAGACACCTTTCATGGTGATTCAGAAGGTTGTTTTCTCTATTCGAGGCATTGGAACCCCTCCAGTAAATATCTGGCCGATGCCATGGCAGCGATGGAAGGGACCGAATCGGCATGGGTCACGGCATCTGGCATGGCTGCTATCACGTGTACCATCCTTCAGCTTTGTAGAAGTGGGGATCATATCATCTGCAGCCTCACTACCTACGGCGGTACATTCGCCTTTCTCTATAACTACGTTCAGAAATTTAATATCGAAGTCTCCTTTGTAGATATTACAAATCTGGAGAGTGTACGAGAAGCGATTCGCCCCAATACGAGAATTATCTATACTGAGAGCATGACCAACCCGTTGCTCCAGATATCGGATATTCCGACCCTGGCCGTCATCGCAAACCAGCATGGGATCAAGTTAGTGGTAGACAATACCTTTACACCGATGATTATCTCTCCGGCACAACTGGGAGCCCATGTAGTGGTCTACAGCATGACCAAGTTTATCAATGGGAAGAATGATTGTGTCGCCGGGGCAATTTGTGCTTCAAAGGAGTTTGTCGATGCATTGAGTGATGTGAATGACGGCACTGCAATGCTCCTGGGTCCCGCACTGGACCCGTTACGGTCATCCAGCATTTTGAAAAATTTACATACCCTGCATATCCGGATGCAGCAACATAGCAGAAATGCGATGTTCCTGGCAGAACGATTCAGGGATTACGGAATCCATATCATGTATCCGGGTTTACCTGAACACCAGGGTCATGAACTGTTGACACGCATGATGAATCCCGATTTTGGTTTTGGCGGGATGATTGCAATTGATATGGGAACATCCGAACGGGCTGCCAGGTTGATGGAGTTGATGGAACTCGAAGGAGTTGGATACCTGGCAGTCAGTCTCGGATACTTTAAAACCCTGTTCAGTAACTCAGGGAAAAGCACTTCATCGGAAGTGCCTGAGGAGATTCAACGGCAAATGGGACTTTCCGAAGGACTTGTCAGATTTTCGGTTGGCCTCGATTACAATATTTCCCAAACATGGCAAAAGATCTTACATTGCTTGCAAAGGCTGTAAGTTAGTGTTTCTCTTCATAGGTTAGGTTGGTAGGCGGTCTCGTGGTTGGGACCGCCTTTTTTACTCCTCACACGCACACATCAGATTCCGGTCCCCAAAGGCATCATCAATCCTTGTAACGGTTGGCCAGTACTTATCCTCTTTCAGTCCCTCGACGGGATAAGCTGCTTTCTGTCTCGAGTAGGGGAGAGTCCACTCATCTGCAGAAACCATCAGCGTAGTATGAGGCGCGTTCTTAATCACATTGATCTCTTTGTCGGCAGCTCCGGACTTAATCTCATTGATCTCCTCTTTAATCGATATCATAGCATAAATAAAGCGGTTCAGCTCATAATAGGGCTCACTTTCAGTAGGTTCCACCATCAGAGTTCCATGAACAGGGAACGCTACAGTAGGAGCATGGAACCCATAATCCATCAACCGTTTGGCGATGTCGATGGCCCCAATGCCGGTCTCTCTGGCGATCCCGTTACAATCGACGATCATTTCATGTGCGCAATATCCTTTTTTCCCTTTATATAAAATTGGGTAATGAGGTTCCAGTGCTGCCTTAAGGTAGTTGGCATTCAGAATCGCCAGCTTTGTGGCCTCTGTAAGTCCGGCGCCTCCCATCAGTTTGATGTAGGCGTAGGAGATGGTCAGGATCAACGAACTTCCGTAAGGCCCGGATGCCACGGCATGGATTCCTTCGTTTCCTCCAGTGTTCACAACCACATGTTTTGGAAGGAAAGGGGTTAAGTGTTTGGCCACCGCAATCGGACCTTCACCCGGACCGCCGCCGCCATGAGGGATTGCAAAGGTCTTGTGCAGGTTCAGGTGGCAAACATCCGCTCCGATGATGCCTGGATTGGTCAGTCCTACCTGGGCATTCATATTAGCCCCGTCCATGTAAACCTGGCCTCCGTTCTCATGAATGATCTTGCATATCTCCAGGATCTCTTCTTCAAATACACCATGAGTTGAGGGGTAGGTTACCATCAGGGAGGAGAGGTTATCCTTATTTAGGATCGCCTTTTGACGTAAGTCATTCACGTCTATATTGCCCTTCTCATCGCATTTGATCACCACGATTTCCATGCCGGCCATCGCTGCGCTGGCAGGATTGGTCCCATGTGCGGAAGCGGGAATCAGGCAAACATTCCGGTGTCCTTCATCATGGCTGATATGATACTCCCTGATCACCATAAGACCGGTATATTCCCCGGCGGCGCCGCTGTTCGGCATAAACGAAACGGCATCAAAACCGGTGGTTATGCAAAGCTGTTTCTCCAATTCCCTGATGAGGAACTGGTAGCCTTCAGCCTGGTCTTTCGGAACAAAGGGATGAATATTTCCAAACTCCGGCCAGCTCAACGCGAAAAGCTCAGCCGCGGCATTCAGCTTCATGGTACAGGAACCCAGAGGGATCATCGACCTGTTCAAGGCTAAGTCTTTAATTTCCAGCCTTTTAATATAACGCATCATCTCCGTTTCGGAATGGTAACTGGAAAACACCCGCTGAGGCAGGATCTCCGACCTCCTTGTTAACTCCTCTGGCAGTGAGTTGATTTTTTCGCACTCCTTCGGATTACAGATGAATTCCGAACAGAGCTTGCCGGCCGATAGGGCCAGAATGCAAAGGATCAGGTTGACATCAGCCAGATCTGTTGTTTCATCCAGACTGATGCCGATATGGTTTTTATCAATGAAGCGGAAGTTCACCCTATTCTCAAGGGCTAGCTGCCGAAGTTTTTCCATATCGATCCCATTAGGAACCCTGATGTACAGGGTATCAAAAAAGTATTGGTTCAACTGCTCATACCCGTATTTAACAAGCTCCTGTGCCAGAACACCCGTGAGGATGTTTATATGCCTGGCAATCTTTTGGAGCCCCTGAGGGCCATGATAGACCGCATACATTCCTGCCATTACTGCCAGAAGAACCTGAGAAGTACAGATGTTGGAAGTGGCCCGTTCACGCTTGATATGCTGCTCCCTGGTCTGGAGAGCCATCCTGAGCGCTCTGTCTCCATTAGCATCAACTGATATTCCGATAATTCTTCCGGGCATGTTACGTTTGAACTCCTCTTTTGTGGAAAAATAAGCTGCATGCGGACCACCATAGCCCATGGGAACACCAAATCGTTGAGTGGAGCCGAAAACCACATCAGCTCCCCACTCGCCGGGGGGTGTCAGCATGACCAGACTCATGATGTCGGCAGCAACTGCCACAAGGGAATTGTTCTGATGAGCTTTTTCAACAAATGTTTTGTAATCGGTAACTTCACCTTTCTCGTTTGGATACTGGATGACAGCTCCGAAAACACCATTCGTGAAGGCGAACTCGTTGTGATTTCCCAAAATCAGTTCAATGCCAAGTGGTACCGCCCGTGTTTTGATCACATCGATGGTTTGAGGGAAGAGCTCCTCTGAAACAAAGAATTTGTTGGCACCGCTCTTCACGGCATCCCGGCTGCGGGAGTTGTACAACATAATCATCGCTTCACCGGCAGCGGTTCCTTCATCCAGTAAGGATGCATTGGCGATGGTTAATCCCGTCAGACTGCAGATCATGGTCTGAAAATTCAGCAGAGCTTCAAGCCTCCCTTGTGAGATCTCAGCCTGGTAAGGGGTATAGGCAGTATACCAGCCCGGATTTTCCAGAATATTTCTCAGGATCACACCGGGAGTGATGGTATTGTAATAACCCATTCCGATGTAACTTTTGAACAGTTTATTTTTTGCTGCAACCTCTTTCAGGTGGGTAAGGAACTGATATTCATTCAAGCCATCCGGAAGATTCATGGGCTTTGATAATCGGATAGAGGAAGGGACGGTCTCATCAATTAGGTGATCGAGTGAGGCTACACCGATTTTCTCTAGCATGGCTTTGATCTCTGTAGCATTCGGACCATTGTGCCGGCAAACGAAATTGTTCGTGATCATAGTTATTGTGAATTAATAAACAGTGGAGTGTGAAACAAGAGGCAAAAGTACCAAAATTTATTTTTTATTTACCGGATAATAAGAGTATGTTTGATGTTATCCCGATATTTGCATCTAATTCACACGGGGACAAACCAACGAAGATTTATCATGGCAGACATTGACGGATTAAACGCACCAAAAGAATTTTACACGGATATACCCCAGAAATCAGAAAGTTTCTACCTGAAAGGATCAAACTCCCTCGACTGGGGAATGAAAAACCGGTTGAGCCGGATCTTCAACCCGGTGAGCGGAAAAACGGTCATGCTGGCCGTCGATCACGGGTATTTCCTTGGTCCTACGGCAGGCCTGGAGCGGATCGATGTGAACATCCTTCCCCTGATCCCTTATGCCGACACCCTGATGATTACCCGGGGTGCCTTGCGGACGATGGTCCCTCCCGATACCCAGAAAGCGATCGTCCTCAGAGTGACCGGTGGAGCAAGTATCCTGACGGAACTTTCCAACGAAGATCTGGCCGTAGATATCGAGGATGCCTTGCGGTTGAATGTCTGCGCCATGGCGGTACAGGTCTATGTGGGCAGCGAGCATGAACACCAAACCATCCTCAGCATGACACGGATGGTGGATATGGGCCTCCGGTATGGCATGCCAACCCTTGCCGTGACGGCAGTCGGGAAAGAGATGGTCCGCGATGCGAAATACTTCCGGCTGGCTACCCGCATCTGCGCTGAATTGGGAGCACAATACGTCAAGACGTATTACATTTCGGAAGGGTTTGAAACGGTAACGGCTTCATGCCCCGTCCCGATCGTCATCGCTGGAGGGAAAAAGCTGTCGGAGATTGATGCGCTAACCATGGCTTACAGGGCTATTCAGGAAGGCGCCGCCGGGGTGGATATGGGACGGAACATCTTCCAGTCTGTTGCGCCTGTGGCTATGCTTAAAGCGGTTAGAGCAATTGTTCATGACAACGAAACTCCGGAAAAGGCTTTTGAGCTGTATAAAACCCTTAAGAACGAAAAAGACTAAAACCCTTTAATGCTGAAAATAAACTGAACCGAGAACAATGAAAGTTTCCGTTTGGTACAACAACAACGACATTCGTGTCGAGGAGATACCAACCCCGTCACCAGGTGAGGGTGAGATGCTAGTCAAGGTGATCTCCTGCGGGATTTGCGGCAGCGACATGGTTGAGTGGTATCGGTTGCCCAGGGCTCCACTTGTATTGGGCCATGAAGTGGGTGTGGAGGTTGTTGCAACCGGGGAGGGAGTTTCCAGATACAAAAAGGGTGACAGGCTTTTTATCGCACCAAAAGTGCCTTGTCTGAAATGCACTTATTGCCTTAAAGGTCATTATCCCCAGTGCCCCGAAGTAAAGGATAGGCTGCCGGGAGGATTCTCCGAGTATATCCTGGTCCCGAAGGAACTGGTTGACAATGGCTCCTACCTTCTACCCCACAATGTAAGCTATGACCAGGCTACATTTATAGAGCCTCTGGCTTGCGTGATCAGGGCGCAACATCTTGCAACAATTGAAAAGGGACATACGGTACTGATTCTCGGATCCGGGATGTCAGGTCTTCTTCATGCAAAACTGGCCCGGTACAAACATTGCAACGTGATGACCACCGATATCAGTTATCGAAAACTTGAACTGGCGAAACGTTCTGGCGCAGATTATGTGGCAAGTGCAAACTCTGATATCCTGGAACAACTGTTAAAGGTTAACGGAAGGAAAGCAGATGCCGTTATCGTAACAACCTCTGCCATGTCAGCTCTTAAACAGGCTTGGGAATCTGTCGATATGGGAGGAGTGGTGGTTTTATTTGCCGTGCCCGATCCCGATAAGGAGGTGGTTGTCCCTATCAATGATTTCTGGAGGAAAGAGATTCGGATCATCACCTCCTATTATTGCGGCCCTTCAGATATTGAAGAAGCTGTTAATCTCCTGGCGCATAGGGATATTATTGTCGACGATCTCATCACCCACCGGCTTCCGTTAAAAGATACGGCCAAAGGGTTTCAAATGCTCCTGGAGGGAGAGGAGGCGGTGAAGATAATAATCAGGCCACAGGAATGATCCTTGCAGGAATGCAGGAATGCAGGAATGCAGGAATGCAGGAATGCATCAATGCATCAATGCAGGAATGAAGGAATGAAGCAATGCAGTTGAAATCGTCGATGGGAAACCGCAAATCTAAAATTCAATCGTCATTCTAAAATCGCTAAATAGTTCATTCTCAGTTGGTAAGTTTAAAAACATACGCATGTCCGCAGGGCAGTTCCGCAGGATTGATCCACGGAGGTGAGATCCGGATCCCACCGTCAACCGGATGCCATTCCACCTTCTCTGAGACCCCGATCATCTCAATGGACAAATGATCCGGTAAATCAGCAAAAGGAGCAAAAATTCCTTTTTCAGGCCAGGCGGAGCAGATGGCATATAAGTCGTTCCCTTTCTGCGTGAACCATATAGTAACGGATTGCTCAGGCATGGTTACCTTCTCCGGATGCCATGGTTTCGTCCCATAGATGCATTCTCCATTAACTTTCAGCCATTCACCTATTTCTACCAGCCGCTCCTGCATGATAACAGGGATCCGTCCGTCGGCCGTTGGCCCTACATTCAGCAACAGATTGCCGCCCCGGCTTACAATATCCACGAGTTCATGGACCAGCTCCGTGGTAGTGCTGTAGTCTTCAAGGTTTTCGGCCCGGTTGAAGCCATACGATCCACCAATACCGCGACTCTCTTCCCAGGCATGCTGAATCCCGATGGCATCGGTATCCTTGTATTCACTGGAATAATAATCTCCATGGTTTCCGGGAACCCCTTTCGCCCACCGGTCATTTACTACCACCTCATCATTATTAGGCGCTTCGTTATATAGCCACGCCAGAAACTCTTTGGTTTGCCAATAATTTTCGTCGAAATCCCACTCCCCTCCATCAGAAAAGATCAAACTTGGGTGATACTGCATGACAAGGTCCTCAAGTTGGGGAATAACATGCCCTTCCACATAATCTTCCTGTGGGATCTGGTATGTTTCAATCATTTTTTTGTCCAGCCAAAAGCCGCTTTTGGTCCGTTTGGTAGGGGTGGATTCCCATTCGGGCAACGAGTAGTAGATCCCAAACTTCAACCCACGCTTTCTTACGGCTTCCGCCAGCTCTCCGACAAGGTCTCTGTGAGGACCAACATCCATGCTGTTCCATCCCTTTTTATACGAACTCTGGGTGGGCCAGAGACAAAAGCCGTCGTGGTGCTTGCTGGTGAGTACCACGTATTTTGCTCCTGACCGGTAAAAAAGATCCGCCCAGAAACCGGGATCGAACAACGCTGCCTTGAAGAGGGGCGCAAAATCCCGGTACTCAAATGTATCACCCCAGTTTTTCCGGTGGAATGCATCCCCGCCATGAACCGTGTCGCCAATCACGCGGGCATAATACCATTCGGCATAAGAGGCATACTTTTTTGAACTGATGGGCCTCCACGCTGGCACCGAATAAACTCCCCAATGAATGAAGATCCCGAATTTGGCATCCGTGAACCAACCGGGGATGGGCCGTGAATCCAGCGATTTCCAGGTTGGTTCGTAGCGATGAACAGTACCTGCATTCTGAGTAAAGACCGTCAGGGTGGATCCCCCGAATATAGAGACGATGAATATAAGGGTTCGGATGTTCATAAACGGCAGGTTCGATGAAATGAATAGTAAAGGTGCACTCTTATTTAACTTGCTTTGAATCTACTCTTTATTCAAAGCCTCAATAATCGCTCTAAAACTCGCCAAACCTGCCTCCAGATTCTCTACAATCTCAGTCGCCAATATATCCGGGTCCGGAAGGTTGTCCAGGTCGGCGAGGGATTTGTCTTTTAACCAAGTGATATCGAGTGAAGTTTTATCCCGCTCAGTTATCTCCTTATAGGAGTATTTTCGCCACCTGCCTTCAGGATTGGTTTCACTCCAGATCTCTTTTCGTTTATTCCGGTTGGCTGGATGATAGCAAGTAACGAAGTCTTTCAGGTCATTAACGTTGAGTGGATTCTTCTTTAGAGTGTGATGGATGTTTGTACGGTAATCATAGAACCAGATCTCTTTCGACCAGGGATCTTTGCTTGCCGGTTTGCCATCAAAGAATAGCACGTTTGCTTTAACTCCCTGTGCGTAGAAGATACCCGTTGGCAAACGCAAAATTGTGTGCAGGTCGCAGGTCTCCATCAGTTTTTGTCGGACTGTCTCCCCGGCGCCCCCTTCAAACAGCACATTGTCGGGAACCACGACGGCTGCCTGTCCCGTTGTTTTCAACAGAGTTCGTATATGTTGAACAAAATTCAGTTGCTTGTTGCTGGTGGTCACCCAAAAATCCTGCCGGTTGTATGTAAGGTCTTCCCGCTCAGTATCCCCCTCATCATTGGTAAAGGTCATGCTGCTCTTTTTCCCGAAAGGCGGATTGGTAAGTACAAAATCGAAACGCTGCCCGCTGTCGGCAACCAGTGAATCGGCCGGGGAGATGCAACTCTCACTGTCAATATCTCCGATATTGTGGAGAAAGAGGTTCATGAGGCACAACCTGCGGGTATTGGCCACAATTTCGTTTCCCGAGAACGTGTTGAATTTTAAAAATGTGTTTTGATCCTTGTCCAGTGAGTTGTGCGAAACCAGGTAATCGTAGGCAGCCAGAAAAAACCCTCCCGTCCCGCAAGCGGGATCTACAATAGTCTTCAGGGGTTCCGGTTGGATACATGCTACCATTGTCTTGATCAGGGCCCGGGGGGTGAAATATTGTCCGGCGCCGCTTTTGGTATCTTCGGCATTTTTTTCCAGCAACCCCTCGTAAATCTCCCCCTTCACATCGGTTCCCATCATGTTCCACTGCTCCCTGTCGATCAGGTTGATGAGTTTAAACAGCTTTGCCGGATCCTGGATTTTATTCTGGCTTTTGGTGAAGATCTGCCCCAACATTCCCTCTTGCTTACCCAACTCACGAAGCAAAACAGCGTAATGCTCCTCTAGTTCTGCCCCGCTCTTTGAGGTGAGGCTGCCCCATGAATAGTCAACCGGGATGGGTAACGTTCGGTTGTAAGGAGGTTTGCTGTATTCATCGGCCATCTTCAGAAAGAGCAGATAGGTAAGCTGTTCCAGGTAATCGCCATAGCTAACCCCATCGTCGCGCAGGGTGTTGCAGAAGGACCAGACTTTGGATATGATTGCGTTGGTTGTCAATTTAGCTAAATATTTACGTGCAGTTTATCGTGTAGTTTATCATGCAGGTTATCGTGCAGGAAATGTTTTTATTTTAAGATCAATCCTTTGATAAATCATCATCTTATTATTTATTTATGGTCTGATAGGCTCGGATGAGATACTCCCGGGTTTCGGCGCTGAATACTTCCAGATCATTTTCAAGAATGATCTCATCGGCCATGAGCCCGACGATAATTAAAAGATACGTAGAGCCCCTGATATCACCATACCTCCCTTGAATGAGTTTATTGTGCTTTTTAACTGCTTCTGAAAGCGCCCAATAGGCTTCGTCGTTTTTTCCGGAACTGGCGTTCCAATTTGATAAGATCGCATCGAACTCCTGTAATCCCTGCGCAATCTCTCTGGCCGAACCAAGTTCAATTATACTCCTGGCTGCCTTTTTATCTGACTTGCTTAATTCAATACGCATGATTCAAAAATCTGATTATCCTGGTCTTTTAATTGTTTTCAAACAAGCCTCCCCTCAAACGCCCTCTTCAAAATACTCTGCCTCAGCGCTTCCGCCTGCTGAAGGCTTTGAAAAATACTCTCCTCCATTTTATCGGCTACACTGAGGCGGGTTTCAATAGCCATGGTTATTGTTTGTTGTTCCTCATAAGGACACATAGGTATAATAAAATTTCTTAATGAATTTAAAGCGACAGTTTTTTGTGCTGTACCTGTTGCAGTTTTTTTAGCCTGATTATAAATTAGTTGTGATTGAAGTAAATAATAAAGCCATCGTTGATTTACTGATGTTAAAGGACGAATAAGTCCAACATGACGCTGAAAACAGAATTCCTTTTCAAAATCAATTAAAATTGGAATCCCAAAAGAGCCGGTAACTGTATATAAAATATCTCCAATGCTAGGTTTCCTGTTATTTTTAAGTTTTCCATAGTAAGTACTACTTACAGAAAATGTTTTAGAAAAATCAATCTTATTAGTATGCTTATCAATATTAGAAATGGTTATAAATGGAACGCCAGTGGATGTTTTTGGAGGAGGTTGATGGTCCCCATCTGTAATCTCCAAGGCAATCTCTTTCAATTTCACCCACCTCCACCCCTCCGGCAAATCCGTCAAATAATCTTCTGTCTGCTCAGCAGCCATAGGCAATTCTTCCCTCTTCCCTCTTCCCTCTTCTCTCGTCAACTTCCCCTCAAACGCCCACTTCAACACACTTTGCCGGTAGGTTTTCAATTGTTGCTGAGCGGTTTTGAGACTTTCAACCCCTTTGTCCAACTCACTGAAGAGTTCTTCGATTTTGGATACGATATTTTGTTGGATGGGAAGAGAGGGAAGAGGAAAATCAACTTGTTTTAAAACAGTTTGACTAATATTCTTTTGGGTTCCACCTTTTCCTATACTATGAAGCTTAGAGCGGATATGAAATAAATAAAAGAATAAAAATTTATTAGATACGGTGGCATTTAACTTTTCTGTGAAAGCAATTGCTTGATTTGTCGCAAGAGGAATTTTATTTATTCCTAATTTTCCAATACTGCCATACATTGCTATTAAGACACACTCTCTATTTAATAGTTTTGCAGAACTATTCTTCAACCCATTTTCTGTGATCTTCTTCTCTGAAAAATATACATCCCCGTCAGTCAGATCCCCAATTGTTAACCACGGAATATCACCATCATAATATTCAATATTTGTTGATTTTGGTGTCCCTCCTGAACCCCATTTCGCTATTTCTCCAAGCTTCACCCATTTCCAGCCGGGAGGTAATGCTTTCTCGTTGATAGGTTCTCTCATCGGTTAAACCACTGGCATTTCATTGTAAATTTTCCCATCCAGCATCTTGCCTGCCTTTTTCTTGTTGGTTCCGCCCCACTGCTTGAAATAAAAAGCCACACCGGCCTGAATACATTGCTCTTTGATATCCAGAATCCATTCTTCTTTAACAGGACGAGGAGTACGGCCACTCTCTCCACCAACAATCACCCAGTCAATTCCCTTCAGATTTATTTCAGGTAGTGAAGTAAGCAATGGTTCGCACGATAAAAATTTAACCCTGGCGCCGGTTAACCGTAGATTATCAATCCGGTGAGTGACATCCTTGTTCTCTACTGTAACACCCATCCATAGGTTATGTGGCCAGTCGAGCCAACCTTCACTATCGTAGTACCTAAGAATGTCTGCTCTTTTTGTCAGCACCTGAAAAACATGATGAGGATTCTCTTTGATAACGTTGAAGATTTTTTGAATAAATGCAATGGGGACATCTTTGTGAAACAGGTCGCTCATGGAATTTACAAAGATCATTTTTGGTTTCTTCCATGTATAGGGCTCAATCAATACATCAGGATGAAGGGCAAGCTCAAATCCTTTTTTATACTTCTCCTGTCCCATAGCCTGGAGCCGGCGTGTCATCACCTCTGCATAGCAGAACTTGCATCCCGAAGATATCTTGGTGCAGCCTGTTATAGGATTCCAGGTGCTTTCGGTCCATTCAATTTTTGTTGTTGCCATGATTATAACTCCAATTTAAGCTGAGGAGATATTCTGTTTTCGATATGTTTATAATAATCAATTCCTCTTGGATGCTTCGAATAGAATGCTAAATAATAAAGCGGAAGATTCTTTTCATTTGAGCGTATCTGGAACATACGTTTTTCGGGCAAGTATCCAAGTTGTGTCATTTTAGTCTGGTATTGATCTGCCAGGAATTTCACAAAATTAGGAGTATATTCAGTACAATTTTTAAAATAACCATCCCTCCAGTCAGGATTCCCTAAATAATTCGCGATTCTTTCATTTTCCTCCTTAAGGTACTTAGCTAGATTCCTGTTTCCATCCATATGCAAAGCTTGAAGGATCAGAAAATCCATTAGAATTTTACCTCCAAGTGTTTCAACTGTTTTGAAAGAGAGATGTAAAGAATATGGGTCAACGAAGCAAAAAGGGAGAAGTGTGTTGCCTTTTCTAAATGGAGGTATTTCATGAAAAATTTTGTCTATAATCTTATTACTATCACCCTGTATTATTGAAACATTAAGATTAGGGAAGTATTTCTCAACTCTAGCTTTTAGTGCCTCATACCGTTGTGAATCTTCTTCACATAAAATGTATTTTGAAAAAGGATGGGGTATTGACATTGCGATTAATGCTGATGATCGATAAATTTTACCGGTTTCAATGATTTTTGCATAACCAGCTCCTGCAAACAAATCGATATAAACTAGTTGATCCCATTTATCTTTCATTCCGGTGGTAAATATATCGCAATAGCCCCCGACAAGTTTGTATTTTTCAAGAGACCAAAGGCGAACCTCAGGAGTAAACAAACCATCTGATTCAACGGGAATGATTGAATTGAATTTCTTCATTGCTGTATTGGCTAGACTCTGGTCAGTTCATCAATAATTTCACTTGCTTTCTGTTATTGTTTCACCACCTCTTACTTTAGTCACTTTATCTTGTATTTATCAGGTATTTTATCCAGAACATTCTCATTAAACAAAGATAGATTCTTATAGGAGATGTGGTCATCATGTGCAAGTTTCCCTATAACAATGGAAGGATGAACCTGGTAATGAGCAGCACATTCCTTAACTTTCGAAGCAGAGAGATAATTGAGATAGGGAGTTAAGTAGTTAAAAATTTCAGGGTGCCGAAGTTTTTCAGCGGCGAGTTCATTGGCTTCGTCTTCCATTTCATCCCTTTCCCCATCTTTCAGGTTATCCAGGATAAACATGGTCTCATTGTCGAGATGCAACAGGATATGAGCAATCTCATGTGCAACGGTGAACCAGAAATTATCCAATCTCCGGTAGCGTGCCGTATAGACAATGACCGGATTTTCATTTGAATAAAAAGCAGCGCCATCCAGATATGTTTTCTGCAGGTGTGGCAATATGAAAAATTTTACCCCGCTGTTATTCAGTTCGGTCAGAAATTGCTCAACTCCTCTCTCTTTGGAAGAAAAAACATGGATTCTATTAAAAATGGACTGAAGATGATCTCTATTGTATGTATGAACAGTGATTTCGTTTGCAACTTTCCGTGCCATCTGGTACCAGGTATACGCATAGGATGCATTAAACTGGTTGAAAGATTCAGACTTCCTTGACAACCATGGAGCCAATTGTTTGTCAAGTACCGAAAAGTCAAGAACATCCCAATTCCAAAAACGTAGTACCTGCTCTTTCAATTCAGAAGCGCTAGCAAAATGTTCCAGCCAGCCTTTTGCCAACATATCTTTGATGGGCATTCGTTCATAGATCAACCCTTTGATATCTGCCTCAATTTCAGCTTTTGTTTTTTCCTGCTCTAACCACAACCGGTAGCCGGTGTCGATATTGATCCAGTACTGAGCTGTGGTATTAAATACTTCCCCCAACACTCGAGCCATTTCAAGGGACAGTGGCTGCTTGTCCTGTAATACTTTATTCAGATGCTTAACGGTAAAACCTGTTACTGAAGACAGATCATCCTGTGTCCATTCACGCATCTCCATCTGCTCGCGAATGAAGTACCCGGGACCAAATTTTCTGTTTGCCCGTATTTCTTTTACGTTTACCATATGCCTGTGAGTTTAATCACCGTAATGATTTGATATTGTTTGCAGAAATGCTTTGCCGGTAGTGTGCTGTTCATCTTCCCATTTCATCTCCATTTCAAGCCTGTATTTTGCTGAAAGCCTTACTGAATATCTATTTTTAAAACCACTGAGTTTCTCAAAGTTCAATCCTTTATCAGATAGCAAATCGTAAACAGACAGAGCAGCTTCGAATTTCTGGATGGTAGCAAAGAATTTGCCGATTACACATTCAGGGAGTTTTAATTTCTTTGATTTCCCCGTTGTATAGAGCTTTTCCAATTCTCTGTTATCAAGAATAACGTCCAAATCGAATGAATGTTTTGCAAATATACACCTAAAAGGTAAATATGCAAGTAATGATTAACCTCTTAGGTTAATAATAGTTTGAGTTATGCCGCAAGTGCCTCGTTCAACTCATCAATGATTTCCTCTGTCTTTTCCCCAAATAGTTGCCACATCCGGCCAAGACCGCCCAGGGCATTAAAGGGGCTCAGGCTAAAATCATCCCGGTCGATGTGAAACGAGTTGGCGATATAATCTTTCATCATCCGGAGCCATTGCATTTGCTCTTCATTGAATTTCAGGGTTCCGGCCTGTTTCCTGAACACCCAATCCTGGAAGTTCTTATCAACGGATTTATCAAAGTCGGTAAGCGTTGAATCGATGCCACAGACTTTCCGGATCAATGAGACCAGTGCGATAAGTTCATTTTTCGGTGAACCGGTAGCCTGTTCCATCAGTGCGTATGCACGCCACACCTGAAGAGGAGCTAATTGAGGTTTTTCGGAAATCAGGATGTCGAAGACCTCCCTGATCATTCGGTATGTAAGGTCGCGTCGGCGGTAGGGTTGCGCGTAAAAGATCTGCAAAGCAATAATTTCATCTTTGTGGGTTTCAATCCATTCCGAAAAATCCTGAATAAGGGTTGATGCCTTTTCGCGGTTATCTTTATCCCAACCAACATTCAGTATGGCATCGGGGTTGATGTGGTCGATCACCTGAGAATGGATTTTTCGTACGTTATCGATGTACTCGTTCAATTCGCCCGTAAAAACGGTTGACGCTATCTCCTGAAGGGAGTAATGGAGCTTCCTGAATTTCTCCTCTTTCTCAATGGGTGGCGCTCCCGGGTTTTCCTGTTCAACGATTACCCGGAAACCCTCTAATGTATCAGGATTGTATGCATTCAGTAACTCCTTCACAACCTGCGAAACCGTTTTACCCTGGGCTTTTTCGGAAAAAATCTGTCGTTCCTTTTCGGAGATCTGTTTGTCAAGCCGGGCAAGTCGTCCGGCAAGTGTGGTAAAAAGATCTTCATCTTTTGCGCCAACGGCAATGGCTCCAAGCAGCTCTTTCAGCGGAACTCCGGGTTTCTTTTCCAGTGGACGGCTGTCGGTTTTCAGGCTTTTGGAAACACCAATGGCATCCACGATCACAAAATGGTCTTTGGTATATCTGGCAGTGGGAGTGACTTTCTGGAGGTCATCCAAAGAAATGGTACGTGTTCCCCTGCCTTTCATTTGTTCAAAATAGTTCCTGCTTTTTACATCACGCATAAACAACAAACATTCCAGCGGTTTCACATCCGTTCCGGTAGCGATCATATCTACCGTAACGGCGATCCGTGGGTGGTATTCGTTGCGAAACTGTGCCAGTGTTCCCTTTGGATCATCAGCGTTGTAGGTGATCTTTTTGCAAAACCTGTTCTCTTCGGCAAACTCCTCCCGAACGATTTGGATGATATCATCGGCATGTGAATCGGTCTTGGCGAAGATCAGGGTCTTTGGCACTTCGAAATTTCCATGGTCATCAAACCTGTCTGCAAACATCTCAGGCAAATGATCTCTGAAGGTTTGAATGATCAGTCTTATCTGGTTTGGATTAACCACCTCATTGTCGAGCTGTTTCCCGAGATATTCTTTATCCTCATCGAGTTGTTCCCACCGTTTTGCCCGGGTAAGTTTCTCTCGCCGGTCAACGTATTCGCCTTTCCAGATGACGCTTCCCTTTTTCGTTATTTTCGTTTCGATATCAAAAATGTTGAATCCCACATTCACGCCATCTGTTACGGCCTCTTCATGCGTGTATTCACTGACGATATTCTGGTTGAAGAATCCGAAAGTCCGGTTGTCGGGAGTCGCAGTAAGGCCTATGAGGAAACTGTCGAAATAGTCAAGCACTTGTTTCCAAAGATTATAGATGCTTCGATGGCACTCATCAATCACCACGAAATCGAAGAATTCAACAGGGATCTTCGGATTGTAAACAACCGGCACAGGTTCCCGTTTATCCCATCTGAATTCTCCGGGATTCGTTTCCTCGGCTGTTTCATCTAACTCTTCCCCTTTCAAGAGGGCATAAAAACGCTGGATGGTACTGATATAAACCTGATTATCTTTAGGCACTGTACTGCTTTTCAATCGATACACCCCGTACAGTTCATTAAACTTCCGGTTGTCGTCAATTGGTATGTAGGACATGAACTCCTGTTCGGCTTGTTCGCCAAGGTTTTTGGTATCCACCAGGAACAGGATCCGCCGGGCATGTGCAAACTTCAGTAAACGGTAAATAAAGGTAACCGCAGCGTATGTCTTCCCGGCGCCGGTAGCCATCTGGATGAGCGCCCTGGGTCGGTTCTGCCTGAATGATTGTTCAAGATTCCTTATGGCTTTGATCTGGCAATCACGAAGTCCATCTGGCGAAAGGGTAGGGAGCTGATCAAACCTGGATCGTAAAGTAGATTGTTGACCAATCCATCTTTGTAGTGTTTCCGGCTTATGAAACCTGAATATCTCTCGTGAGCGTGGTTTTGGATCACGGTAATCGGTAAAATGGGTTAATAATCCGGTACTCTCATATACAAAAGGTAAAGGTTCGTTGTCAAGATATTTCAGTTTGCTGTCGGCATAACCCTTCGACTGATCTTCATGCGTCGTTAACCTGAACCCTTCCTCCTCCTTCTTCGCTTCGATAACTCCCACCGGTTTCCCCTCAACAAACAAAGCATAATCAAGTTCTTTGCCATCTTGCGTGTTAAATTTCCTGACAATTACCCCTGGCCCGGCATTCAGGTTTACCTGTTTTTTATCTTGTATAACCCAACCGCTGGCAATGAGTTGTTTATCGATATGATCTCGGGCTATCTGTTCAGGATCCTGATTGGTCATAAGAGAATGGCATTGGGTCGAAGCAACAGTTGAACCAATAAAATTAGGAATAATATTTGAATTGGCGCGATTCATCTGTTGAATGGTACCAGTTCTAAAAGGGGTTTCACCACTTGCCATCCGATTTCATATATGTTGATAAGGCCGCATGATAGATGGATTGGTATCGTTTCACCTTGATACCATACTTGTTTATCAAGTCGGGATTCGTCATGATGACTTGTGCAAATTTCACAGCTCGTCGAAATTTCTGCATCTGCTCTTTTCTCGCCGGGGTGGGAGGTTTTGTTGATTTTTTTGGCATAGCGGCTATTACACTTGATCGGTTCCGTCGCCGAATCACAAATAAACCGCCAAATTTTCCGCTAACTCCTTTTAAGAGCGCATTATGACCTGCTATCTTCATGTTCAATGTTTTCTCTTAAGACGCTTATGGAAGAGAAAAGGTTGGTTCGCTGTCAAAGCTAACTTAAAGAAAATTAAAGGAAACATAAACTGAAAGACGAACACAAGACGAATACAAGACGAACTTATGACGCATTAATGACGAATCTTAGTGAACCTGATTCGTACTTCGTACTTCTAACTTAATAAAAAAGACCACCCCGGTCAGAGGGCAGCCTTGAAAAACACGATGAGTAAGGGGTAGTTATTGGGATTTAAGGAGCTTCCGTGTCAGGTTAAGTCCTGAGTTAGCATAGATTCGAAGAGAGTAGAGTCCCTCCCTGAGTTGACCAACAGGAACTGCAATTGTTATTAACCCGGCAGACAGATTTTCAGAACGTTGATATATACGCTGTCCCGACAGGTTGAATAACTCAATATAAACTTGTGTTCCTACTGCCAACTTCACGGAAATCTGTGCCTGGTCACGGACCGGATTCGGATAAATAACGCCAGCTTCCATAGTTGATACGATCTCGTTTGTTCCAAGGATGTGGTTTCCGTTGAGGGTCATCACTACATCCACCTGGCTAAAGGAGATCGCCTCACTAGCCTCGTTCCGGGAATCTTATCGAATGGTTATTCAACGATGACCTTTGAGGTTTGTATCGAATTATTCATATTGACCATAATAATATACATACCTTTTGATAAAGAAGAGAGATCATAGAATTTCTCCATTCCGGATTGTAACGCGACCTGTTCCTTCATTACTTCTGTACCAAAGCAGTTATAGATCGAAATCCTGGCTATACCGCTCCCTTGCCCGAAATTGAGTTTTACGTGCCCGGTAGTTGGATTTGGGGAGACAGTAAACCAAGCCTCTTTTTGTTGATCAATTCCCACATTGTCGGTGACGGTAATCAAATCCACTTTGGTTACGCTTTGCGAGGAAGTCCCGTCAGAAACGGTTAGGGTTACATCAAATACCCCAATAGTTTCATATGTTACAACGGGATTTTGTTCTGTTGAAGTTTCCGGAGTACCTCCTTCAAATATCCACTCCCAGCTTGTAGGTTGACCGGTGGAATTATCCGTAAAGGTTACATCATGAAACGCAGGTACGGTCTCTGAATCAGGTTCAAATAATGGGAAGAGAATTGTTGAACAATAGTTGATCTTGTCCATCAGGCAGTTCACAGTTGGTGGATAACAGACATCAAACTGCAGTTCCCTGTTGGGACAAACAACGCAATAGGTAGGATAGCCCAGGAAGCTTTGACCGGCGATGATGATATCGATAGCTGCAGGACCATTCCCCTGTGTTCCGGCACATGGGTTGGAAACTCCGTGAGTCGCTTTGTAGGCATTGATTGCCGCGTTGTTATCTTGAGGAGAGATCCCCCAGAATAGAACATTCTCGGCTCCGGCACCAGCTTGTTGATATGTCTGTTCAATGATAGGTGCATATAGGATGCACCAACTGCAGGTAGTAAAGAAGAGGTCAAGGAATACGGTTTTCCCTTGATCCAGCGTGGAATAAAGATTCAATTCGTTGCCTTCTGTGTCAGTAATCGTAAAATCAGCGATCTGTGATCTGTCAAGCACCAGGATCTTTGCGTTCTGTGGTACAGTGGAGGCACAACGGTTCTGTGCAAAGCTGACAGAAAGGCTTGTAAGAAGAATTAAGAGTGTAATAATTGTCTTCATTGCGTTAGGTTTAAGTGTGATATGGATGCAAATATATATAAAAAATAAGGCTGACTCACACGGAATCAGCCTTGTAAAATCAGATTCGACCTTCTAAGCCTTTTTCGGGATCCTCATATTGTAAAAGGATCTGTAGACAAAGTAAAGGGCGATCACACCAAATACGATTCCTATATAAGGAGCCATCCGGTAAAAATCTTCCGAAATGGCTATCTCCATTGCCAGTAGGCCGAAAAGAGTCGTAAATTTAATGATCGGATTCAAAGCAACAGAAGAGGTGTCTTTATATGGATCACCAACTGTATCACCCACAATGGATGCTTCATGCAAAGGTGTCCCCTTCTCTTTCAGGTCAACCTCAACAACCTTCTTGGCATTATCCCAGGAACCACCGGCGTTGGCCATAAAAATAGCCTGGAACAACCCAAAGAATGCAATTGAGAGCAGATAGGCTACAAAGAAGGAGGCAGCAGCATATATATTTGGATCACTTGGTTCCAGCCCCAGGTTCCTGTAACCCGAAAGGAAGGCGATCGCAACCGCAAATGAGAAGATGGCAACAAAAATGTTCAACATCCCTGTTTGTGCATATTGTGTGCAAATCTTTACCACCTCTTTCGATTTCTCAATGGATGCCTTTTTCTCGCCTATATCATCCAGGACGATGTTCTGTTTTATATACTCAACAGCACGATAAGCTCCTGTTGTCACTGCCTGTATGGAGGCGCCTGTAAACCAATAAATCACTGCTCCACCGGCCATGAATCCCAGGATAGTGTAAGGGTTTAAGACATTCAGAATCTGTTCTGGTGCAATGCCGAAATGTTTCTGGATGATCAATATCAGAGAGAAGATCATCGTAGTGGCGCCAACAACTGCAGTTCCAATCAGTACTGGTTTGGCCGTTGCCTTGAAGGTATTTCCGGCACCATCGTTGGCTTCAAGATAGTGCTTAGCCTTCTCAAAGTCGGGTTTGAAACCAAACTCCTTCTCTATCTCAACCGTAACTTCAGCCTGATTTTCTTCAATCAGGGACAACTCGTAAATTGATTGAGCATTGTCTGTAACCGGCCCATAACTATCAACCGCAATCGTAACTGGCCCCATGCCCAGGAAACCAAATGCAACCAGGCCAAAAGCAAAGATAGAGGGATAAATCATCGTTTCGCCCAGGCCATACTGACTGGCCACAAATGCGATGAACATCAGAGCAAGAAAAATCAAACCCTGCCAGAATGCACTAAAATTACCAGCTACCAGTCCAGAGAGGATGTTTAGGGAAGCTCCTCCTTCACGGGAAGCGGTAACGATCTCGTTCACATGTTTGGATTTGGGGCTGGTAAAGATCTTGGTAAATTCGGGGATCAGGGCTGCACCTAAAGTTCCACAACTGATGATAATGGAAAGGATGAGCCAAAGATTGTTGGGCAATGCCCCGAGTTGCCAGTAACTTGCGCCAAAGGTAGCGATGATGGATAATACCGATGTGATCCAAACCAGGGTGGTCAATGGCTTCTCAAAGTCGAGGTCGTCTACGTTATTGTATCTGGCCTGACTGATCATTTTGTTGATGTAGAAGGCGGTAATCGATGTGATAACCATCAGGATACGCATCACGAAGATCCAGGTCAACAGTTGTCGCTGGAACTCAATATCGGTGATAGCCAGTACGATGAAAGCAATTAAAGCAACTCCTGTCACCCCATAAGTCTCAAATCCGTCGGCGGTCGGACCAACACTGTCGCCAGCATTGTCGCCTACACAGTCAGCAATGACACCAGGATTCCGTGGATCGTCTTCCTTGATGCCGAAAACCACCTTCATCAGGTCAGACCCAATATCGGCGATCTTAGTGAAAATTCCTCCGGCAATACGAAGCGCTGAAGCTCCCAGCGATTCGCCTATCGCAAACCCGATGAAACTGGCGCCTGCGTATTCGCGCGGCACGAAAAGAAGAATGATCAGCATCATGATCAGTTCAACGCAGATCAGTGCTACTCCAATACTCATCCCGGCATTGAGTGGGATATTCAACAATTTCAGCGGTTTTCTTTCAAGCGAAGCAAAAGCCATCCGACTGTTGGCCAGCGTATTCATTCGAATACCAAACCAGGCAACGCCGTATGATCCCAGGATGCCGATAACAGTCCAGGCAAGGATTAACAGGACTCCACCAAAAGAGTTATGCTGCAAGTATCCGAAGTAAAAAGCCATACATAGTCCGATGATGAGAAAAAGGATCACCAGGAATTTTCCCTGCTGGATCAGATATGTTTTACAGGTCTGAAAAATTACATTTGCCACATCGAGCATCGATTGATGTGCCCTTATTTTTTTCACTTTTGCATACTGATACCATCCAAATAACAATCCCAGGACACAAATGATGAATCCGAGGTATAACAAGTTATTTTGGGCGGCAGTCAGCTCAGGTATAACCAGGTCTGCTTCACTGGCCATACTTAAAAATGGAACAAGAATTGCAATTAGAACTGTCGTAAATCGCTTCATATGAATGTATTTAGTTTCAATGATTTAATTCCGGCAAAAATAAGACTTTTTTCAAAGATAGAGCGGAATTTTTCCACAGTTGTTTGCTAGATTGATAAAAATCACGTAGGTTTGTGTAAAGCAAACTTGTTAGGGAATGGAGAAACTCCGGCTTGAGATCATTGGCATGTCATACAGCCAATCACAAAGCGGCGCTTATGCGATCATTCTGGGAGAACAGGAGGGTAAGAGAAGGTTGCCTATCATCATTGGGAGCTTCGAAGCCCAAGCTATTGCAATAGAAATCGAAAAAATCAAAACACCTCGTCCGCTCACGCACGACCTCTTCAAATCGTTTGCAGAGACCTTTCACATTAACGTAACGGAGGTGATTATCAATAAATTTAGTGAAGGGGTCTTTTACGCAGTTCTCCTCTGTTCCGATGGAAAGACTGAAAAGGAGGTGGATTCCAGAACCTCCGATGCAATTGCCCTGGCATTACGGTTCAACTGTCCGATATACACCTATGAAAATATCATGGTGGCGGCGGGGATCGTCATGGATGAGGAGACTTCAGAATCCATTCATCCTGAAGTGGAACAGGAGATTCCCACAACCCTGGGAGATGACTTATCAGTTTACACGATTAAAGAGCTTAAGCAATTAATAAAAAAAGCTGTTGAGAGCGAAGAATACGAGAAGGCATCTAAAATCCGGGACGAAATCACAAAAAGAAAAAGGGAGACCTAGGATTGATCCCAGGGATAGTGCCCATGTTGTAGCATTTTTCATGCCTGAAAAAACTGTATGGATAGATTTACCGGTATTCTTGGCCTTGTGCTGATTTTTGGAATCGCATTTCTGATGTCTAATAACCGAAAGGCGATTAATTACCGCCTTGTGATTACTGGCATCATTCTTCAGGTTGGAACTGCTGTTTTCGTTCTGAAAATACCAATTGGGCAACTGATCTTTGAAAAGATTGGCTTCGGAATTCAGAAACTCCTGGAATACAGTATGGAGGGTGCCCGTTTTTGCTTTGGTTTTCTGGCAAATGGAGATTTACTGAATTCCATCCTTGGTCCTGGGAACAGCTTCATCTTTGTCTTTACGTTGATTCCAACGATCATTTTTGTCTGTGTCCTGGTTGCGATTGGCTATCATATAGGACTTCTGCAAAGGATCGTCGCTGTCATCGCAGTAGGAGTTTACAAGATTATGCGGGTTAGTGGGAGTGAAGCGCTTTCCAACGTGGCCAGTGCCTTCGTCGGACAGGTTGAAGCCCAAATTCTGATCAGGCCATACATTTCAGGTATGACAATGTCGGAACTCCTGGCTTCCATGAGCGGCAGTATGGCTTGTATCGCGGGAGGAGTGCTTGCTGTATATGTAGCTATGGGTGTGCCTGCCCCTTACCTCCTGGCAGCCAGCTTGATGGCTGCTCCCGGCGCACTGGTGATCGCGAAAATCGTATATCCTGAAACCCAGGAGTCAGAAACCAAAGGACGGGTGAAGCTTGAAGTGAAGAAGACCCACGCAAACCTGATGGATGCCATTTCACATGGTGCAAGCGATGGAATGAGAATCAGCATCAACGTCATCGCTATGCTGATTGGGATGATCGCACTGATCGCACTTGCTGATGCACTTCTGGGGTGGCTGGGAAGTTTAGTGGCCATGACCGGATTGAGCCTGAATGCAATAGGATGGAACCTGGAAGACCTTCGGCTACGTGATATCCTTGGTTCGTTTTTCTCCATCTTTGCCTGGGCTATGGGTGTCCCATGGAAAGAAGCACATACTGTTGGAGCGTTGATGGGAACGAAACTTGTAATCAACGAGTTTGTTGCCTATACGGACTTGGCGCCAATGATAGCAGCTAAGTCATTATCTCCAAAGGCATTGGTCATTGCAAGCTTTGCTTTGTGCGGATTTGCAAATTTCAGCTCTGTGGCCATTCAAATAGGCGGTATCGGAGAGCTGGCACCCAACCGGCGCCGCGACCTTGCCAAACTCGGGATCAAAGCGATGATCTGTGGTACACTGGCATCCTATGTGTCTGCCACACTGGCTGGAATTATGATGTAAACGGAACTACTTCTCTATTATCTTTCATCGTGCAAGAGGTAAGGGAAGAGACAAGCTGAAACTATGAAACAATACCTCGACCTTCTGGATCATGTACTAAAAAATGGGGTAACCAAAGCCGATCGCACGGGCACCGGCACCATCAGTGTGTTTGGATATCAAATGCGGTTTAACCTGGATGATGGGTTCCCTGTGCTCACTACCAAGAAATTGCACCTCCGCTCTATCATCCATGAATTGCTGTGGTTCCTGCGAGGAGAGACAAATATTAAGTATTTGAATGACAATAAGGTTACCATCTGGAACGAATGGGCTGATGAAAAGGGGGAGCTGGGCCATGTGTACGGATTTCAGTGGAGGTCATGGCCCAGAGCTGATGGATCTCATATTGACCAAATCTCTCAGGTTGTTAAATCGATTAAAATGAATCCGGATTCACGCCGACATCTCGTCTCAGCCTGGAACGTTGGTGAGTTGGACCAGATGGCATTGCCCCCCTGCCATCTATTGTTTCAGTTTTATGTTGCAGAAGGGAGACTCTCGCTCCAAATGTACCAGAGAAGTTGTGACATTTTTCTCGGGGTGCCATTTAATATCTCATCCTATACGCTGCTTTTGTTGATGATGGCTCAAGTAACCGGACTGAAGCCCGGAGAGTTTATTCATACCCTGGGTGACGCCCACATTTATTTAAACCATATCGATCAGGTGAAACTTCAGCTGACAAGGGCCCCATTTCCTTTGCCATCCATGAAACTCAATCCTGATAAGTCAGGTATATTTGATTTTACTTATGAGGATTTTGATCTGATCAACTATCGGTTTCATCCCCATATCAAAGGAGAAATTTCTGTTTAAAACAATAAACTATGATCTCAATTATCGTTGCCATAGCTGAAAATAATGCCATTGGGAAAGATAACCAGCTGTTATGGCATATTCCCGATGATTTGAAACGGTTTAAGCGGCTAACGACAGGTCATACAGTTATTATGGGCAAAAATACCTGGGAATCCCTTCCCAATCATCCATTACCAAACCGAAGAAATATTGTAATTACGGATAATCCTTGTGATCATTTTGAGGGTGCAGAAATGGTTACTTCTATTGAAGATGCTCTGGCATTATGCCGTTCTACAGAAGAGAACTTTGTGATGGGTGGAGCTTCCATTTACCAGCAGTTCTTACCGATTACCGACCGACTTTACCTGACGAAAGTCCATAAGGCCTTTGATGGCGATACATTCTTCCCGGAATTGAACCTGTTAGACTGGGAGAGAGTCTCGAAAGACGACTATCCTCCTGATGCAGATAATGATTTCGGCTACACTTATTTTATCTTCGATCACATTAAAGGCCAGTGATCAGTTGGCAGTTGGCAGTCATTTCGAACTACGAATAATTCGATTTTCGATTAACACTCTTCACTCTCATACCCTCACACCCTCTTACTCCCACGTCCCACGTCCCACGTCCTACGTCCCACGTCCCACGTCTCACGTCTTACGTCTTACGTTTTTCCTTACGGGCAGCCGGGAATAGAATGTTATTGAGAATTAACCTGTAGCCGGGAGAGTTGGGATGCAGGTTGAGTTCTGTCGGAGGATCCCCAACCATATGCTGGTAATCTTCAGGATCGTGCCCTCCCAGGAAGGTCCAGGTTCCTTTCCCAAAATCACCATGAATATACCTAACCTCACGCAATACCTTATTCTCTCCCATAATGAGAACAGACGGTTTTAGAAATTCCTTCTTGAAAGCTGTCGTTTGTCCCATAAATCCAGAAATGATGGTCTCATGATCCTGGCAAAGCATCGCTGGCACAGGATCCCATTTCGCTGAAAAATCAAATAGTGTAAAGAAGTCGTTCGATTGATTTAATTCACGTGGACGGGTTTCGGTAGCATCTATGGATGATATCTCATATTGATAGGGATTCTTGCTGAGGGTGAAGTTCTCAAAGGCAAAACATCTTGAATAATCGAGTTTGCTGTCGGCTTGAGGGTCGGGTGGATCTCCGTCGAACATCACATCACAGATATCGACTCCCTCTGCAGCCAGGGCAACATCATAGCTATCAGGGGCAGAACACATGGAAAAAAGGTATCCTCCTCCTGCCACGAAATCCCTGATTCTTTTAGCTGTCTCCAACTTCATTTCAGAGACCTTTTTAAATCCTAGTTTATAAGCCAGATCTTCGTTTAATTTAACATCCTCCTGGTACCATGCGTTTTGTTTATATGCAGCCCAGAATTTGCCATACTGTCCTGTGAAATCTTCATGATGGAGATGCAGCCAGTCGTAAAGCGGGAGAACTCCGGCATGAATCTCCTCATCGTAAACCACTTCATAAGGGATTTCTGCATATGTGAGTACTAAGGTTACAGCATCGTCCCAGGGCTGTTTATTTTTTGGCGAATAGACTGCTATCCTCGGGGGCTTATGGAGCTTGACGGACTCCATGTTTATCTGAGGATCGGCAATCTCCAGCAGAATCGCATTGGCTTGTGCATCGCTGATAACTTGAGAAATGACCCCACGGATCTGGCACTCCTGTTCAATCTCCTGCGCATAGGGGATCATGAAACTTCCTCCCCGGTAATTCAACAGCCAGCTGACCTCCACATTCTTTTGAAGAACCCAATAAGCCACTCCGTAAGCTTTGAGATGATTCTTCTGGGTATCATCCATAGGAATTAAAACATAGAACCCCATTGTAAGATGCGACATCAATACGAAAAATAGAAGAATAATCCCTCTGGAAAAGTTAAAATGGAATATCATTAGGGCTGCTCTCTTCATGGTCAATCTCATCCATTCTGGACATCACATTGCGGGTCCTTATTTTTCCATCAAACGAGTCGTTTGGAGAAATAGTATCAGCAAAGGCGTAATCCTTCTCGTAATCCATGAATTTGGCATTTTTGGCAACGAAACGAAGTTTGATTTCTTTTGTGGGGCCATTACGGTTTTTGGCTATCCCAATTTCTGCCAATCCTGTCGTAGAATCGCCCTGTTCATCCACATCGATTTTGTAATACTCCGGGCGGTAGATAAACATCACCATATCGGCATCCTGCTCAATGGATCCGGACTCCCTGAGGTCGGAGAGGATCGGTTTTTTTGTTCCACCTCTTTTTTCCACTTCCCGGCTCAGCTGTGAAAGCGCAATGATTGGCACGTTAAGCTCTTTTGCAAGTGCCTTCAGAGACCTCGAGATGCTGCTGATCTCCTGTTCCCGGTTTCCCCTGTGCTCAGCTCCGCCCTGCATCAACTGCATATAGTCGAGGATGATCATTTCAATGTTGTGTTGCTGCCGCAACCTCCGGCTTTTTGCACGGAGTTCAAAGATAGTTAATGCTGGTGTGTCATCAATATAGAGAGGAGCGTCAATCAGATTAGTGACTTTACTGTTTAAGAGATTCCACTCATCTGTGTTGAGAGTCCCTTTTTTCAGTTTCTCCGCCGGGATTCCAGTTTCGCTGGCAATCAATCGTGTAACAAGCTGAACAGCAGACATTTCAAGTGAGAAAACAGCGACAGGTTTATTGAAATTGACTGCTGCATTTCTGGCCATCGTCAGGGCAAAAGCTGTTTTACCCATCCCGGGACGTGAGGCGAGAATGACCAAATCAGAACGCTGCCAACCACCAGTAACACGGTCGAGTTCAGTAAACCCCGATCCAACTCCCCGTAGATGCCCTTCGTGTTTTTGGCCCGCTGCAATCTCCTGGATTGCCTCTTTCATCAGCGATTGCATCGATCTGTAGGTCCGACGAAGGCTATTTTCACTGATGTAAAAAAGATTATTCTCTGCTTTGTCAAGTAGCTCAAATACATCGGTTGTGTCTTCGTAGGCCTCTTTGATAATCTCGGAAGAGATATGGATTAACTCGCGTTGAATGTATTTTTGCAGCAGGATATGGGCATGGTATTCAATATTGGCTGCCGATGCTACCCTATTTGTAAGCATCGTAATATAATATGGGCCGCCAACCACGTCAAGTTCTCCACTTTTCCGAAGCGATTCTGTAACAGTAAGGATGTCAACGGGTTCCGTGCTCCCAAATAATTTCTGGATAGCAGCAAAAATAATCTGGTGAGCCTCTTTGTAGAAGATCTCTGGTTTTAGGATCTCTATAACTTCCGTCAGCGGATCTTTCTCAAGCATCATGGCACCCAATACAGCCTCTTCCAGGTCCACAGCTTGCGGAGGGACCTTCCCATGCTCAAGAAATAGTTCTGAAACCGGGCTTTTTTTCGCCCGTTTTCTATTTAGATGCTGAGCTTCCTGCAGTTGTTTTTTATCCTGGCCCAGTGCATCCGGACTCTTATTTATCAACTCTTCCATTGGTCAAAAGTAAAACTTCCATGAGAGAAATCTTCAAAAATCATCCATTAAAGTTTTCAACATTAGAAGCTGAAAGTTAACCCGATGCTTAACCACTTATGCCACCAACCATTCACAAATTCAGGGCTGAGTAAAAATTGTTCTCCTTTGAGTTGGATGCCTCCATAAGAAAGGGCAATCCCCCCTGAACCAGTAAACATCAAGCGGTTGATGTTATCTGCCGAAATGGTATAAGGACTGGTTCGATTGAACATGCCACCCTGAAGTGTTGCATCATACCCTATTGCTTTCCCTGAAAAGTCAGCAAAAAAATAAAACTGGACATTTCTGGCATTGCGCAACCTATTTAAGGAACGTTTTGAGAAGAATAGGTTCATGAAGTATGAGTTGAACCATCCTGATCTTATGTAGGCTCCTCCCCCAATATTTGTGTATACTGTCCCGATACTTCCAGATCCATGTATCAGAATGTTAAGTCCGGGGATGGAGACAATACCCTTCTCAATGCGTACAACATAGTTTAGAAGAAGATCATTCTGGATCTGAAATTCCCATCCAAGAGGTTCATTGTTAGCAGGAACCGCATTATGGAATGTTCGTTGAACATATTCTCCCAAAGATGAAGGGCCAATGATCCCTATCTGAATTTCACTTGACACTCTGACTTTATTGAAGGCATCGTTGGTAATTTTACTGCTGCCGATATAAAGATACGATGCATAAGGCCGGTCTCCTTCGAGGATGCCTCCGATTTTTGTAGTTGAAGGTGTATACATATCCTGAACAAGAGAGATGCCATAATAGTTGATTCCCCGACTCCAGTAAGGAATAAGTAGCCTGCTTAAGGGGTTCTGACTTAACCCAGGAGTGATCAATGTAAACCGGATGCCATTGGTGTAATACCTATCCGTATAGTTAAAAATGTCATTGTCAAGCTGAAGATGGAAATAGCGTTCCCGGCTCAACGTTATCATAGATGGATATGGTCCGGTTTCAATATAAGCTACCAGAAATCGTTGGCTGGTTGGTTCATTCAAGTCTAAATCGGGATATTGGCTGTGTAAATTGAGAAGAGGAAATAGAATGTCGGGATTTCTTCGGACCACTTGTTTTGGAAGATAACCTGAGAGGGCAGATTTATACTTTGGGGTTAATTTCGAAAAGGGGATGGTTTCAGGAATGGCACGTGATGTTAATGGGTGAGTTGAGCGGGCAATTTCCCCACGATAGTAGATGGGTCTTTCAGTAGATCGAACTCCATTTGGCATGGGTTCATCAGGAACACAACCAGAGATAAATAGGAGTAAACAGCCGATGATGCGTAACCGATACATGATTCTGGGCAAAGTTACTTATTCCGGGTTTTCCGGTCATGTAGAAGAATTGATTATTTTCGTAAACAAATAGTGAGTTGTGAGATTCATAATTACATGGATGTTGATGTTTTTTTGCCTCTTCACTATGGCCCAAAAAGTATTGGTTATTGAAAAAGTTGGTAGAGGGAGGTATTTTTCATTCAAGGAGGGTGATAGGATTCAACTGAGGACGAAAACAGGTCAATTTCGTATTCAGGAAGAGATTATCCAGGTGAATGATTCTTCAATTCTTGTCAGAGGGAATTATCAAATCCAGCTGGGTGATATCTCATATATTGAAAAGGTGTTCAGGAGCAGGAAGAGTAATGGGATATTACTTATAGTGGCTGGAGGAGCTCTTGTGACAATTACTTCAATCAACAATGGATTGCATAATAAGCAGGTTTTAGATCCGGTTTATTTGTCAATTGGAGCAGGAATGGCAGCAGCAGGAGGTCTGTGGTACTCATTGGGAAAACGAAAGTATTGGGTTGGCAATAAATGGAAATTGAAGGTGCTTGATGCTTTTCTTTATTGATTATAACTCCTTCAGCAGATCTTTAATGATTGTTGTCATTTTTGGTTCCGCTCTGCTGGCTGCAGCGATAACATCCTGATGGGAAATCTCTACGATCTTCCCATGGACACCCAAGTCGGAAATAACAGAAACAGCAAAACATCTTATTCCGATATGGCGTGCAGTAATCACCTCTGGGACTGTCGACATTCCCACTGCATCTGCTCCAATCAAGCGTATGTAGTTGTATTCGGCCGGGGTTTCAAAGGTCGGTCCGGTTACGGCCGCATAAATACCCTTGCGTAAGGTAATCTGCTGCTGATTGGCAATCCTGAAAACAGATTCAATCAGTAATGGATCATACGCTTTGCTCATATCAGGGAAACGGGGGCCCATCTCGGATTCATTTGAACCAAGCAGAGGATTATCGCCCATCAGGTTGATATGATCTTCAACGACCATTAGATCACCGATCTCGAAACTGGGATTCAATCCGCCACTGGCATTGGAGAGAATAAGCATAGAAATTCCGAGGTATTTCATGATCCGAACCGGGAATGCAATCTCCTGCATGGTATATCCTTCATAGTAATGAAAGCGTCCTTGCATGGCAACAACCGGATGACCTGACATGTTGCCAAAGATGAGCTGTCCGTGATGACCTTCAACAGTTGAAACAGGGAAATTGGGGATGAACTCATACGGAATTGTATGCTCAATATCTATTTCATTGACCAACCCGCCAAGCCCTGTCCCAAGAATGATGCCAATATTAGGTTTAACACAAGTTTTCCCTGCCAGGTACTCAGTAGTTTCGTGTATTTTCTTCAACATAGTTCAGAATAGTTTGATCAAATCGATTTTTATCGTCGCCATGGAATTCAACCGTGATAGGAAGATAAAACAACGGCAATCGTTTGACAAAATTACTGAGTTCAGGGGTTTTTATCCGCATGATATCCTTTTCGGTTGTAAAAATCACCTTTTTTCTGGTTGGAAAAGCATCAAATTGATTTTTGATTTTTTTAAGGTCATCCAGTGAATAGGGATGGTGATCAGGAAATTTCATGACATCCAATTCACGGCAATGCCTTCTGAGATGCTCCCTGATAGGGTAATCATTTGCAATCCCGGAAAAGAGAAGGATCATCGAACTGGAGTAGGGAGAAACAGTTGTGGACGTTGGGGTTACGATTACCGGGTCACAGTATTGGATATATGAGAAGAAGATTTGCTGGTTTTGCCGTGGTCTCAACTCCTCCATAATCCGGCGCCGTGTAATGGGTGAAAATATCTTCGGTGTTTTAGTTACAACGATGATATCTGCTCTCTTTGACCCACAGGAAAATTCCCGCAGTGTCCCTGAAGGGAGAATAAAATCATCGGAATACAATTTATGGAAGTCTGTCAGCAAAATCGATAATCCAGGCTTGACTTGCCGGTGTTGAAATGCGTCATCAAGCAGAATTACGTCGAGTTTCATGAACTTTTTCTGCAATATCTCAATGCCTTCAACCCTGTCTTCATTTACGGAGACTTTGATATCTTCATACTTTTTCGCAAATTGTAATGGTTCATCCCCTACATATTTATATGCCGACTTCTTGGATGCCAGGACGAACCCTTTACTTGATCTGCCATATCCACGGCTTAATGTAGCTATAAGAAACCGTTTCCTGAGAAGCCTGATTAAATATTCAATGTGTGGTGTTTTACCAGTCCCGCCGAATGAGAGGTTACCGATTACAATGATGGGTGTGTCAAATTTTCGCGAAGGCAAGAATCCGCATGAGAATAACCAGTTGCGGAACATCATCGCCACTCCATAAAGGAGAGAGAATGGGAACAGAAGTACCTGATAAAATTTCATCTTCGCTCGGGAGAGGCGAAAATTACGAAGAATTTAATTAGAATCCAATGATGTTAGGAAAAATCCCTAACAAAAATGAAAAATAAGTCTTCAGTTGTTATGTATCTTCTCTCGTTGAAGAAATTCAATGTTCTTGACTAAGTCTTTTATCCCATAGTCCAGCTTACTTGTTTTCATGATATAATCTGAAGCGCCGGAGTCGATGAGTTGCATCGCGAGAATTGGATCATCAAAAGCTGAGAAGAAAACGACCTGCGTCGAAGGAGTGAGTTGTTTTACCATTCTCAGAAAATCAAATCCGCTATGGTCTGCGAGGTCAAATTCTGTAATCAGATAATGGGGAATAACTCCTTTTCGAAGACGGTAAAGGCACTCCTCAGCAGAATGATACAATTGAACATTGGCAAACCGCTGAATAGTCAAATGGTATTTGAGAAGGCTGCTGTGAATCGGGTTTTTATCTACAATAAAAATCAGGACTGATTTCATATGTCAAATATTCCACTTTTTTTAGTCAATCCGTACTCTTTTACATGTTTTTTATTAACAACGTTTTGAACAATTCCCTCTCACCACATGTATGTTGGTTTTATGATGCTCATTCAGTACCTTTGGACCGACAAGAAACAAGTGATGAAGCTTAAAGAAATTATCTCGGTACTGGAAGCCTGGGCTCCTTTGTCATTTCAGGAGGAGTGGGATAATTCCGGTCTGATTATTGGAGATCCCCAGATGGATATTTCCGGCATCCTGGTGAGTCTTGATACGACCAATCAGGTGCTTGAAGAGGCCCTTACCCGACAATGTAACCTTATCATTTCGCATCATCCATTGATCTTCAAAGGAATAACTAAAATTACACCTGCCTTGCCGGAGTATTACGCTATTCAATCTGCGATTAAGAATAATATTGCAATTTTGGCCCTTCATACGAATCTGGATAACAGGAATGATAGCCTGAATCATCTTCTTGGAGATAAAATAGGATTAAAGCAAATAAAGATCCTACAACCAAAAAGAGGGTATCTGAAAAAACTGATTACATTTTGTCCTTCTGATCATGCTGATAAGGTCAGAGAAGCACTTTTTTCTGCAGGAGCCGGACAGATTGGGAACTATGACTGTTGCAGCTTTAATACACCAGGGACAGGAAGTTTCAGAGCTTCTGAAGAGACAAATCCTTTTGTTGGTGAGAGGAATAGCATCCACGTTGAAGAGGAGATCCGTATTGAGGTTATATTTCCTAAATACATAGAGCAAAGGTTAATTGAAGCTTTAATCAGGTGTCATCCATATGAGGAGGTCGCTTATGATATCTATCTTCTGGATAACCTGTTTCATCAGGTTGGTGCAGGAATTTACGGCAACCTTCCTGAGCCAATGAATCCTGAGAAATTTCTTCAAATGGTTAAGACTGCGTATGACTTAGACCTCATTCGTCACACAAAACCAGGGAATGAATTGATAAAAACAGCAGCTATATGTAGTGGAGCAGGGGCATTTCTCATCCGAAATGTTCATCAGAATGGTATTGATGCATACCTGACAAGTGATCTTAAATATCATGATTTTCAGGGAGCTCCAGATGGTTTATTGCTAGCAGATATTGGGCATTTTGAGAGTGAACAATTTGTTAAAGAGATGCTGAAGGAGTTTCTAATCGAAAAATTTCCTAACTTTGCGGTCCTCATTTCTGAGCGTGAGTCAAACCCGATAAAATATTTTTAAGAGCTGAATTATGGCTAAAAAGACAAGTAATCCGATTGCAACTTCTGAACCTTCAAAGCTGAAAAAGAAAGAAGCCCCCAAAGCGAAAAGTGTCGCTAAGAAAGAACCCAAAAAAGTGGCGTTGAAAGAGGAAGTCGTCATTAAGGAGCCTCTTGGGGTTGCATCAAAACCGAAGAGAGAGCAGCCAGACGAAAAGCTGGAGTTTTCAAATGAGCAAAAGTTAGTAGCACTATACAACCTTCAACAGATTGATTCACAGGTAGACAAAATCAGGATCATTCGGGGTGAACTCCCTCTTGAAGTACAGGATCTGGAAGATGAAATTGCCGGACTTGAAACCCGTGTTGATAACTATATCCAGGAAACTGTAATGATTGAAAAGTCAATGCTGGAGAAAAAGAATTCAATCAAAGAGAGCCAAACTCTGATAAAACGTTACGAAGAACAACAGATGAACGTGCGGAATAACAGGGAATATGACTCTTTAACAAAGGAAATTGAGTTTCAGAACCTGGAAATCCAACTTTCGGAGAAGCGCATCAAGGAGTTTCAGAATACGTTGGAGGTAAAGAAACAGGAAATTGAACGGTTGCAGAGTGTCCTTTCGGAAAGAAGAAGCGATCTTGAGATCAAGAAAAATGAGTTAGATGATATTGTTGCTGAGACGGAAAAAGAGGAGAATGACTTGATCTTAAGGTCAGAAGAAAATCAGAATTTTATTGAAGAGCGACTACTGACAGCGTATTCAAGAATTCGCAAGAATGCCAGGAATGGCCTTGCGGTTGTGCAGATCGAGAGGGATGCTTGCGGAGGATGTTTCAATAAGATACCCCCTCAGCATCAACTGGACATTAGGATGCATAAGAAAATAATTGTTTGCGAGTATTGTGGTAGAATTCTTGTCGATGATGGAATTGTCAATTATGTAAAATAATGTCCTTTTTTCATATACCAACCAGAGCGCTGCGTGGGAGCTTGTTTTTCCTGATCGGCGCTTTCATTTTTTTATCAGGATCTCTTTACTCCCAGTATGTTTATGATCATAAGTGCCAGGAAGCTTATCAAGAGATACTCAAATTTCGATTTAACGAAGCCACCAAACTTATTCAACAAGAGAGAGACTACTATCCCGATAACCTGATTCCTATCTACCTCGAAAATTATATCGATTTTTTTAAACTCTTTACGGGAGAGGATAAATTGATGTTCGAAACCTTAAAGAGGAATAAATCAGATCGTCTCGATTATTTAGAACGCGGAGATAAAGAGTCTCCCTATTATAGATATTGCATTGCAGGGATAACACTACAATGGGCATTTGTCCGGCTAAAATTCGGGGAGTACACGACAGCGGCCTTTGAAATCAGACGGGCGTACCTTCTTCTCAAGGAAAACGAAAAGCGTTTTCCCAACTTTCTTCCTAATCAGATTGGATTAGGAATTCTGCATATCATTGTCGGCCTTGTTCCTGAACAGTATCATTGGCTTCTCAACCTTGCAGGATTGGAAGGGACCATCACTGAAGGAGTATCGGAGTTGAAATATGTGTTGGATTATAACGGTGATAATCCGATTTTTACCCTCTTTAAACCTGAGGCGTGTTTTTATCTTGCTTTCGCTGATGTCAACCTCCTCAACAAAAAGAAGGAGTCTTTATCTCTGATCCAAAGCTTTGATAGTGATCCTGTTCTTCATGCTTATAATCAAAGTCCTCTGATTATCTATGCTAAGTCCAGTATATATATGAAAAATGGGAAAAACAATGAAGTAATTACTCTTCTTCAAGACTATCAAACTCCACCCAATACATACCCATTTGTATTTCTCTATTATCTTGAAGGGTTAGCCAGATTAAACAACCTGGATCCATCTGCCGTCATTTTTCTTGACCGTTTCCTAAAAGAGTTTACAGGCATCAACTACATCAAGGCTGGCTATCAAAAGCTGGCATGGGCATATTTGCTTCAGGGAGACACAATTAGGTATAGGAAGGAGATCGAGAAAGCAGGGACAAATGGGAATTCAATCGTTGATGAAGATAAGCAGGCACACTCGGAATATAATGTTGGGATTATTCCAGCAGTTCCATTATTAAAGGGGCGTCTCCTGTTTGATGGAGGATACTACCAGGATGCGTTAAAGGTGCTATTAAACACACCTCTTGACAGTTACATGCGCAGTAAAAAGGATCTCACGGAGTATACCTACCGTCTAGGCAGGATTTATCATGCAATAGGAAATATGCCAAAAACCATTCAATACTATTTATCTACTATTGAAACAGGGCGCAACCTGCCTCACTATTTTGCTGCCAGTGCCGCGTTAAACCTGGGATGGATTTATGAGGAAGAAGGTAACTACATTGCGGCGGACACCAACTTTCGGCTTTGTGTTTCAATGAAGTATGATGAATACGAAAACAGCCTTCGCCAAAAAGCGAAGGCTGGGCTTAGCAGATTAAAAAAAGTCCAGAATTAGAACTTGAAACCAAATGTAGCAGAAACAGTGTTAGTCTGTGTTGTCAGGTCTGCTGCATTCACAAGTGCTGGGTCGTACATATAATAATTCGCTTCTGATTTCGACCACTGATAAGCGAAATCAACGAAAAACCTTTTTATATACACTCCAAGTCCTCCGGTTACTGTATACCTGTCACTAATGTTCCCGGTTTTATCGGGAGCACCGTAGTATCCAAAACCACCCCTGATCCGGAACATGTATATCCTCCACTCAGTTCCCACCCTAACATTGATTGGAGCTTTATAGTCCGATGAAATAACTGAGTTGACATCATTGAACGAATCGCCCTGCGCTTTGAATCGGGCTTGGCTAAAATTCGCATATTCATATTCACCGCTGATAAAACCGTGTTTCCCTATGAAGAAAGCAAGACTTCCAATAGCTCTGAATGGAGTCATCATCTGATACTCATAAGCACCGGAAGGGGAATATTGGTCCGGGTAATTCAATACACTGTCGTATGTTGCAGAAATACTTGAAGAATAGTAATCATACATTGTAGGATACCAGGTGGGTGTGTGTATTGCACCGCCAATCCGTATCCAGTTAGCAGGCCGGTATATGAGTCCAACCTTGAGGTTGACACCCGTACCATGTGTCTCATAATTATAGTCATACCTGAGAGATTGAAAGTAGGGGATAGAATCTCCCGTATCCTCTTCCCAATAGCTGCTTTGATAAAAGTATCGAATGCTTGGGATCCCAATGGTCAGTCCGAAATATAATCTGTCATTGATATTGCCACCAAGAGCTATAGCAAATTCATTGATGGACCCCCATGTATTGATTGCTTTATCCTGGAATACGCCTCCATTCGGCATATCAGAGAGATATTTGTTCTGAGCACTATCATAGTAGATCAATCCGCAGTCATAGGCTAGACCGATATCAAATGGGTAGTTATACCGGACATCTCCGGGATTTAATACAGGAGGCGTATTTAAAATATTAGTGAAAGAGGTCAGAAGAGAACTTGTATGATTGGGCCCCTGAACATATAAGCGACTGTTGAAATCATTCTGACGGTTCATACCAAACGCAACACTGATGGATTTAAGGCCTCCGGATCTGTCTGGCTTTCCTGTGTAGAATGTGTAGACATAGCCAAAGTTAGACAGAGCGAGGTTCAATTTGTAATCGGTTGAGTTATATCCATTATAATCAGCAGAGTTAAAACTGCTGAAAAAGGACGGGGAGATTGTTATCTCGGTGCTCCGATACAATCCGAGCCCGGCAGGATTAGTAGAAAGGCTTGAAAAATCTGCTCCAACAGCTCCGAAGGCACCTGCAGTCGCCATGAATCTGGATGTACCATTATAAAAGATCCGTGAATATCGAAGTGCATCCTGAGCTGTCTGTGCCGAAAGGTCGATCCATGCGGCGCCAAGAAATATAGCGATGAATAGGACTTTTTTCATTTTTACAGGAGATTAATAGTTAGCATAGAATCATTACTTGCGTCGTCCGCCGAATCCTCCACTTCCTGAACTTCCTGACGACCTGGAAGGAGCAGAGTAGGATGGGCTGCTCGACCTGGAAGGAGAGGAGTAATTGTTTGACCTGGAAGGAGTAGGGGAACTATTTGATCTCGATGGGGTTGAATAACTATTCGAGCGGGTAGTAGGAGTCGTTCTGGATGGTGTATAGTTCCTTGTAGGGCTGTTATTCGTTTTTATTTGATTTCCAGTTGATCCGGGGCTTTGTCTGTTGATGGTAGACGGAACAACATTCTGTCTTTGTGTTTGAGTAGCTGGTGGTCTTGTGGTAGTTGGTTGTCCACTTCTGGTTTGTTGCTGCATTGAAGTTCTGGAGGGTTGAGTCCTGGGACTTAGATATTCCTGACTGGATTTCGGCTGCCTGTAAGTAGGGGAAGTGTAGCTTTGCGTTCTGGTTGTTGTTTGAGTTGACCGGCTCTGTTCTGGTTTGATGTATTTAGGTGAAGGTTGCTGTTGTTGACGTGTATATTGAGAAGTGGTTTTGGTAGAAGAAGGCTGATTCTCTTTTTGAGTGGGAGTGTATTGGTACCTCTGTTGTGTTGCAGGTGGATTCACCTTTGTCGATGTCGTTCTTTCAACAGCAGGTACAGGGTTAGTTTTCTTTGAAGTTACATCATTGTTAACAACTGTCCGCTCATTCATAGGCCGTGTTTCCGGTGCACGTTCGTTCTTTGTTTGAGTAACTGATCTCCCATCTTGTCCTGTAGGAGTGTTTGGTTTCACTTCCGTGTTACGGGTATTCAGATTATTGCCTCCTGAAGAAGTGACTGTCATACGTCGCCCGTAGTATGTGTTGCTCCCGTATTGATAGTCCCAGTTGTTCCATCCATAAGGATTTCCGTAATATCCATCATAGTACCCGGCATAATAGCCATTCCAGTATCCGTATGAGTAGGGGCTCCAGTAATAGGAATACGGGTTATACCACCAGGAATTATATCCCCAATACCAGCTATTATAGTATGGATATCCCCAGCCCCAGCCAGATGACCAGTACCATGGGTCGTATCCCCAGCCAAATCCAAATGACATTGAGGGTCCGTAACAGGATCCATAACCAGCGTCAACATATACATTCACATCGGGACTTGATGTTCCCTCCTGGTAATTAGAGTCATAATTTGCGGGATCCGTATACGTATCATTAAAATAGGTTACATCCTCCTCCGGGTTATGAAACCTCTTGATGCGGGCAGAATAAGCGTAGTCATTATAGTCATCATAAAGAGTGGATGATTTTGGAGACACTGAAGAGGAGCTGTCTGGGTCTACAACTTGCTGAACAGAATCAGAAGACTCAGTTATTGTCTCCGATTGCTTCTTGTTGTTGTCCTTCTTCTTGTTTTTGGATGCTGTAAAATAAACGTCATCGCCGTAAACAGCATCTTTATTTTGCTGGGCGAAAGAACCTGATAAGATAAAACCCAGGATGAAGATGATTAATGCTGCTTTTTTCATGATTGTACCTCCTTTAGTTTATTGCGAACGGTTATATTCATTGGGGCCCTTATTTTTTATTACTTTTGTGCGCAGTAGTTGACACAGTCAAGTAACAGCAAATATCATACCGTATTCAAAAAATGGCTAAAGATTTTCCAACCCGAGCTGAGAATTTTTCACAATGGTACAATGATCTTGTACTTAAGGCTGACTTAGCAGAGAACTCGGCTGTGAGAGGTTGCATGGTGATAAAACCTTATGGATTCGCTATCTGGGAGAAGATGCAATCTGTTCTCGATAAGATGTTTAAAGATACAGGCCACTCCAATGCCTACTTCCCGATCTTTATTCCAAAATCTTTTTTTAGCAAAGAGGCGAGTCATGTCGAAGGATTTGCAAAAGAGTGTGCAGTTGTAACCCACTACAGGTTAAAGAACTCCCCTGAAGGGAAAGGAGTTATTGTAGACGAGGAGGCCAGGTTAGAGGAAGAATTGATTATTCGTCCAACATCAGAGACCATTATCTGGGCTACTTATAAAAACTGGATTCAGTCTTACAGAGACCTCCCCTTGTTGATTAACCAATGGGCTAATGTAGTCAGATGGGAGATGCGAACAAGATTATTTCTGCGAACCGCTGAATTCCTATGGCAGGAAGGACATACAGCCCATGCTACCAAGGAAGAAGCGTATGATGAGACAATTACAATATTGAACCTTTATGCAGAATTTGCTGAGAAATGGATGGCAATTCCGGTTGTAAAAGGGGTGAAAACTGCCTCCGAACGTTTTGCTGGTGCCATTGATACCTTTGCTATAGAAGCGTTGATGCAGGATGGGAAAGCGCTTCAATCAGGGACTTCCCATTTTCTTGGACAAAATTTTGCCAAAGCCTTTGATGTAAAGTTTCTTACCAAAGAAAACCAATTGGAGTATGTATGGGCTACTTCCTGGGGCGTATCCACACGGCTGATTGGAGCTCTAATTATGGCTCACTCCGATGATAATGGGCTAGTGCTTCCTCCGAAACTTGCACCGATTCAGGTTGTCATTATACCTATATTTAAAGACAGTGATCAACTTGGAATAATTTCAGAGCAGGTGATCCCGATTAAAAAGAGGCTGGAAGAGCAAGGAATATCTGTCAAATATGATAACAGGGATACACAGAAACCAGGGTGGAAATTTGCCGAATATGAGTTTAAGGGCGTTCCGGTGAGACTCACAATTGGCCCGAGGGACATTGAAAAAGGAACTGTTGAAGTTGCCAGGAGGGATACGTTGCAAAAAACAGTGGTCCCCATTTCTGAGATTATAAATCATGTATCTGAATTACTGGATGATATCCAGCAGAACTTATTTAACAGGAATCTACAATTCCGGGAACAAAGCACATTTCATGTAGATACCTGGGAAGAGTTTGTGGATGTGATTGAGAACAAGGGCGGGTTCGCTTATGCTCACTGGGACGGCACTGCTGAAACAGAGGAACAGATTAAAGAGAAGACCAAGGCTACGATCCGTGTTATTCCTATGGAAAATACCAAAGAGGATGGATTTTGCATCTTCTCTGGGAAGCCATCTTCTGAACGGGTCCTTTTTGCTCGGGCATACTGATCAGAATGGGATCACACTCCCTGACCCATTAATTACTGTATAAATCTCTTTGGGATTCCCCGTATAATAAATATTTCCAATTGATTGAATTGTGGCGTTCAGCTCCTGGTGAACCTGGATATAGCAGTCATTGGATGATTTATTGGTTGCAAAGACAAATCCTGAACTCATATTTCTGGCATCAATAAAACCGAAGTCGCCCGTATATATGGAAACAATTCCACAGGATCCTGCCAGATGAATGTCAGCTGTACCTATCTGGAGATAAAAGAATCCCATGTTGGCATTTATATCCAGGTCAATCCTGCCACATCCTCCCCATACTTCGAGCTTAAGGGAATCAGTGGTCATTGTATTAAGGCTTGTAATATTCCCTGAAGAGTTATAATTGATCTTCCAGAGATTTGGAGTGGAGATGTAAATATTAATGGGTTTATTAAAGCTTCTGACCCAGTTACAGCCATTCATATTATGGATAATCAGATTTCTGTTCTCCACGGTGGTCTCTATGCCTTCAATAATATTTTTTCCAGCCTCAACAACTACTTTATATGTAGTATCCTGGGAGATGAACACGTTTACATTATCGTTGACTTCAATTGAATCAAAGGCATTCAGATTCCGCTCTTGCAGAATGATCTCACCTGTATTGGTCATGCAATCCACTCCGGTTTTTCCACATCCGATGACTATCAGAAGTGCAATAAGAGTCAAGATCATCCATGACATATTATTGTATTTCATGTGTTAATAATTTTGATTTCAATGGTCACATGGAATATCCATTATTATCATGTTCGGTTAGTATGAACGGCGTTTGTATGGATATTTCATTCCTTATATAGTTTTTCTCCCAAATGGTAAAGTAAATTTATATCCCAACCCTATTCCCAGGTAATCGGCTCGGCCAAAATGAACTTTAAGCATCAGATTAGCAAAGAAGTTTTTTGAGAAATTGTATTGTAAGGTAAATTTCTCATAAAGCGGGCCATTGCTCTTCTCAGCGCCTCCAAGATAATATCCGATGTTGAAAATAAATCCCAGTTTCCCAAGGATCAGCTGGTAGGCACCATTAATGCCTGGACGGAGAACCTTAAGCGGATTGTCAAGTGTATCGCCATGTAACGCTAGAATTTTAATATGCGATGGATCATATGAAAGATCCACCCCTAGACCAACTTTACTCTTTCTACTAATTTGATAAAATGTATTTTCATAGATGTGAAACACGATGAAATTTTCCCCTAGAACGGCTTCCATGTTTTTATAGCCGATAGCTACACCAACGTCAAACTCAATATGATGCTGGATTATGGCAGAATAGGGCTCTAGCGGAGGATAAAACCGGTCTCCAATTTCGTTGTTTTGTCGTTTTGGCCAATAAGCAAGACCAACATTGATCATAGGTGCATTCAAACCATAATTAGGCATTTTCAACGAACCATTTGAGAAATGCTGCCAGCTTATTCCAGCCGAAGCAGTCAGCCAGGTATTGATCCGGTAGCGTGTTTCAAACATCAGGTTAATTGCAGCATTGAGGTGAGAGCCAATGGCAGTGTTTTTATAATTGTCGAGCCGGTCGAACTTTTTAGTTAGAATTCCTGCGCCAAGGGCAAAACGAAATCCAAAAAAAAAGTTTTTGTGACGATATAATGGGAAGTTTATAAAAGGCATCAGCCCAATTGCCTGGCCCAGGTACGGAGAGTTTCCAAGGCCTGAATACCAGCATGTAACACCAATTATTGGATAGGCAAAAGCCCGTTCCCATTTGTGTTTTCCATATGTTTGCTTCTGTATACTGATTTCAAACGCAGGAAAATGAGTGTTAAAAATCTCAAGTTCAAGGTGATGCGCATAGATGAACCCATAATGAACCTTCCCTTCAATAAAGAGATTGGATGTGTAGAGTTTATTTCTGTTTTGACTATATAAGAAAAGTGGGAGCATACAACAGATCCCGAACAGGAGAGTGGGAAAAGGTTGTTTTTTCCAGGAGTGATAATTAACAAGTCTCAACAGGGGTTCTTCTTTGAAGCAAATTTAGCATGATTCACCTACATCAGGAAATTGAAATGCCGAAACCGGATAAATAAGTAATTTTGCTGCCATGAAGAATACGATTGAAAAGAATGTTGAAGCCTTCCGGAAACTTCTGGAAGTGATGGATGAACTCAGGGTAAAATGTCCCTGGGATAAAAAGCAGACACTCGAGAGCCTCAGATATTTAACCATTGAAGAGACATATGAACTCTCGGATTCCATTCTTGAAAAGAACATGGATGGAATCAAAAAGGAGTTAGGGGATTTGATGTTGCATCTTGTCTTTTATGCAAGGATTGCCTCGGAAACAGAAGCATTTGATATTGGAGATGTCCTCAATGAAATCAATGCCAAGTTGATTCACCGACACCCACATATTTTTGGAAATGTGAAGGTGAAGGATGCACGTGAGGTCCGGGATAACTGGGAGAAGATTAAACTTCAGGAAAAGGGAAATGAATCGGTTCTCTCAGGTGTTCCGGGGTCGCTACCGGCTGTGGTTAAGGCCTACAGGATACAGGAGAAGGCAAGTGGTGTCGGGTTTGACTGGGATGATGCTGATCAGGTTTGGGAGAAAGTTCTGGAGGAGCTTTCCGAATTAAAGGTGGCGGAGCATTCCGGTGAATCACATGAAGAGAAAGAACAAGAACTTGGAGATTTACTCTTTGCCATCATTAATTACGCACGGTTCATTGATGTGAATCCTGAAGATGCACTGGAGCGAACAAACAAAAAATTCATCAAACGGTTTCAGTTCATTGAGGAAAAAGCGAAGAGAGGCAACAAGCCACTTAAGGAAATGACTCTTCAGGAGATGGACTTTTTCTGGAAAGAGGCTAAGAAGCTGGAAGGATAGCCATGCATTGCCCCATTAGCAAGTATTTTTTTATTTTTTGTTTCGTTCCTTTACTTGTTGTGGGGCAGCCAGACTCAATCTCACGAACCAAACAGGCATCCTATATAGATAAGCGATACGTTAAATCGTATCTGACAGATGCAAGGGATATTGCGATCTCACCAGTTCGCTGGAATGCTTACCAATGGATTGGGGCAACTGCCGTTGTTGGAACAACTGTGCTATTGTTCACACAGGATGGTCGCATACAGGATTGGGTTCAGGGAAAACGTACCCCTTCGCTTGATAAGGTAAATAAATATTTATTTGAGCCGATCGGAAGCGGTTTATACAGTCTGTCAGCAATGGGAATTCTATATGGTTGTGGACTGATCTGGCATAACGACCAGGCTAAGTTGACTGCGTTGAAGGGAGTCGAGGCGTTTATATTGGCCGGGGTTACCAGCCAGATCATCAAGCACCTGACTCATCGTCACAGGCCTTTTCAGGATGAACCTCCCAATTCCGGGATTTGGGAGGGCCCGTTTCAGGGATTTACTTACACATCATTTCCTTCGGGACATGCTGCGGCTGCATTTGCTATTGCTACTGTTGTTGCTACTTCCTATGAGCATACTATTTGGATCCCGATAGTGTGTTATACACTTGCTACCGGGGCTGCTCTTTCGAGGGTTTATAATAATGACCATTGGGCTTCCGATGTCTTAGTCGGTTCAGTAATCGGGTTTGCGATAGGGAAACTTGTAGTGAAGAACGAAAGTAAACTAAAAGTCCTGCCGGTATCACCGACAGGACCAGGAATTTCATTTGTTTATCCGTTTTAGTGTTTGCTTAGGTAATCGGCTACACCCTCGACTGTTGCTTTCATACCTTCGTCACCTTTGTGCCAGTTTGCCGGGCAAACTTCACCATTTTCTTCAAAAAATTCTAACGCATCCACCATTCTGAGTGCTTCGTCAACGCTACGGCCAAGAGGAAGGTCGTTAACAACCTGATGCCTTACTACGCCCTGTTTGTCAATCAGGAAGAGTCCCCTGTATGCAACAGGCGCTCCTTCAAACTCCAGATTTCCGTCTTCGTTGGTGTAATATTCTCCGGCAAGGACATCATAATTTGCTGAGATTGTTTTGGAGAGGTCGGCAACGATTGGGTATTTCACACCTTTGATCCCACCATTCTTTTTCTCGGTATTAAGCCATGCCCAATGTGAGAAATTGGAGTCGATGGAACAACCGACAACAGCTACGTTCCTCTTCTCAAACTCGTAAATCTTGTCCTGAAAAGCGATCAACTCGGTTGGACAAACGAAGGTAAAATCTAACGGATAGAAAAAGAAAAGCACATATTTTTTCCCGATGTACTGTCCCAAAGAAAACTTTTCAACAAATTCGCCTCCGTTAATAACTGCATCTGCTTCAAATAACGGAGCCTTTTTCCCAACTAATACTGCCATGATAAACTATAATTAAAGGTTAATAATTTTTTTGCAAAGGTACAAAAATTATTTAGAAAGAATATTAATTAGTTCTCCTTCTTCCTTCTAAAGCTGGATGTCTTCGATACTAAACTGGATTTGTCGGTTTGTCGAGAAGTCAAAAAGTGTCAGTTTACGGAGTTCAAAATAGTTTCTCCAATATGTCTGCAAAGCCTGGTAATAACCTTTTTCTGCATTGTCAGTCTCAATCTGGGCATTGTTCAGGTCAAGGATACTGTTCATTTTTCCAATAAGGTAACGACCTTTGGTCACATCATAATTTTTTTTGGCTACCGTGTCGGATTTCGCAGCAATAGCGACCTGGTTCTTTTGCATATTGAACTGCACGACTTTCAGGTATACATTTCGCTGAAAGTCGAGGGTCTCCTGCTCCACAGAGTTCTTAATAATTTCTTCCTGAGATTCGGCTATCTTAATTCTTCCCCTGGCAACACCCCAGTCATAAATTGGAATGCTAATTCCGAACGAAACCTACTGCTGGTCAAGAGGATTCTGATAAGCAGCTCCCAGTGTGTTTGCATTTTTTGTTAACCCAACAATGGCTGTTAACTCGGCATCAAACCGTCCGGTCAGTCTGGCCTGGTTAACATCCCTTGAAGCTTCGAGGAGTCGTTTTTGGAAATCAAGATAGGTAGATGAATTAGTTTGAGATAGTTGGACTGCTTCATCTGGGTTAACGGTAAAGAAGTCGATACTTGAGGGAGGCATTAATTCAATTGGGATTGTATCTTTTATCCGCAGATACGATTTAAACCGAAATAGAGCATTGTCGAGTGAAAGTTCCGTGTTTTCAACTGCTGCCTGAGCTTTCAGGAAATTTAATTCGAGCAAGAGCAAATCATTCTCGGCAATCTTTCCAAGCTGGTATCTCCCTTTGGCGATTCGGAACAGGGTATCGTAATTAGAGAGATTGGTATAGGCAATCTTTAGTTCTATCTGTGCATTTAGCAGTGTAAAGAAGTAATTCGTGGTAGTAATGCTGATCTGTTCTACATCTTCCAGAAATTTTTGTTTTGCCTGGGAGTATTTCATTGGCTGTATCTTCCGGTCCCATTTATAGGGGTTATATTGAAAGATAGGCTGCACCAGTCCGACATTCACTGGTGTGGAGAGGAAAGATGCTGTGATACTGGAATCATTAATGTTGTAAACAGCTTCCAACCCCGACCGAAGAAAGACAGATCCACCCGTGATTCCAATGCTTTGAGAGATTGAAAGGTTTGCATTCGAACTGATATATTGCTGTGGCACAAATACCTGTTGACCTGTATTGATATCTGTTTGTTGAGAAATTGTTCGTTGAAATTGAGGTAGGGTTGCATCAAGTGACAGCAGAGGCAGTTTGGTTGCCTTAAAAGATTTGTATTCCCAAAAGCTTGCACGGAAAGTTTGCTTTGAGTTAAGAGCATCTGGCGATTGATCCTTTGCAATTTCGATAGCATCCTGGAGGGAGAGTCTTCGCATCTGGATTTGTGCCAGGCTTAAATTGGTGATGAAACTTGAAATGATCAGAAGTGTTGCTAGAGGGATGAGTTTTTTCATAACATAGAATATTGCCGGTTATTCATGTCTGAGGGATACAACAGGATCATGCATAGCAGCACGTTTTGCAGGCATATACCCAAACACAATGCCTACAGTAACGGAAACCCCGAATGAAATCAGGATAGAGACGGGTGATATGATTGTCAATATTCCCGCTGCTTCCATGATGATTTTAGAGAATACCAATCCAAGAATGATGCCAATCAACCCTCCAGTGATACTGAGAATGATGGCTTCGGAGAGGAATTGAAATACAATATCTTTTTTAGTCGCACCAATTGCCTGGCGGATTCCGATCTCTTTTATTCGTTCCATTACTGAGGCGAGCATGATATTCATGATCCCAATACCTCCAACCAGTAATGAAATACTCGCGATGGCTCCAAGAACGATATTGAAAATATCTTTGGTTCGTTGTTCCTGCCGGAGAAGAAGTTCAGGCACTTTGATTTCAATATCTGGGACTCCAACATGCCGTCTGGTAATCATCCGGTTCAGGATCTCAGTTGTGGGGCTTATCATCGAACTTTCCTTCACTTGGACAACGATTTTATCGATCTGATTTTTTTCAACACCCTCCTGAGATCCCCCAAAAGAGATGGCAAAATCTCCTCCGTAGAACACTCCCCCACCTCCTCTGATGGATGCTGATGTAACAAGGGCACGGTCTTTATAACGCCTGAGGATGGTCTGGATCGGGGCATAAATGGTATTGTTGTAATCGGAAATACCAAGGTCGTCAATAGCTGATTGGTTGAGTTCCTGTTTTTTAAGTACACCGATAACTCGCAACCAGATATGGCCACATTTGATCTCCTTACCGATCGGATTTTCTTTAGGGAAGAAACGTGATTGGATTGAAGGTCCAATGATGCAAACAGGGATTCCTTCCCGCATTTGCTCTTCGTTAAACATATCGCCTTCCTGAAGATCCAGGCCAAAAACAGCGAAAAAATCGGGAGTGATTCCGGTTAGTTTTGTCGAGATTCGCCTGCCATCTTTCATGACCTCAGTTTCGTAGATGATCTCTGGGCTGACCCGTTCAACTGTTGGGATAATATTTCTGATGCTTTCGGCATCCTTCAAGGTAAGGCCTGGGGTAAACCGTTTTTGTTCCTGACGCACTCCAATATCCTGATCTCCAGAACTAGCATCGTCAGAGCTGGATCCGGTGGCTTTTTCTGGTTTTGGCGTGATGATGATGTTGTTAACTCCCACCAGTTTCATCTGGTCAAGAATCTCCTTTTGTGCCCCTGCACCAATCGCCATCATAGCAATCACGGCAGCTACTCCGAAGATGATCCCCAAAGCTGTAAGCATGGAACGGAATTTATTCAGAAACACCGCTTCCAGGGCAATGTTGAGAATGTATATGTATCGTTCAAACACCGGAGTATCGATAAAAAAAATGAATAAGTTAGTTGCCTGGCCTTCGCTGATGTTCTCCAGAGGGTCTTTCCCCCTGTTTAAACATCTTGTTCTTCCCATCTTCCTGTAATTTCAGGCGATTCTCGGGTACTGTATCCTGGACAAGAGAGGCATTCTCTTTAATTGTATCTTTTAAGGGATTGTATTTCCCAACAACTTCGGGCGGAAGCATGATAATATCGATACTTTCATCAGACTCAGGAGCCATAAGAAGCACTTCGTCTTCCATGCTAAGTCCCTCTTTCACAACGATTTCATCATAGTTACTTTGGCCTAGAATAACCTGTTGTTTGACCAGGGAGCCATCTTTTTTATAGACAAATGTGATGCTATCGTTGTTGAAAACCGATTCTAAAGGAATGGATAAAACACTATCAATCGTGGCGGTGAGGATGGTATTTTTAGTGGTCATCGCAGGGCGCAGGATGGAATCAAACTCATTAACCAGGATCTTTACTTCAAACACCTTTGCATTGGAACCCTGAAGTTGCTCACCAATATTCGCGACCTCTGTAACTACTCCAGTGAATTTTTTATCGGGGAATGCATCGATCCCAATATCAACATGTTGACCTGTTTTTACTTTACTGATGTCGATCTCATTCACGTATGTTTTCGAGATCATCTTTGAGAGGTCAGGCAGTTCTGCAACGATCGGATCCCAGGCGCTGATCGTTGCTCCAACTCCCATTTTGCTCCCATCCCAGCTCCTTCTATAGATCACCATTCCTGATTTAGGGGCTGTGACAGTAAACTGTTGAAGGACTTCCTGCATTTGATCGAGTTTGCGCTGAGCCGTGTTAAACTCGGCGTTGACTTCATTCATGGTAGCAACTGCTTTTTCGTAACGAAGTTTGTAGTTCTTTTCAGCTTGGGTAAAAGCTCTTTCTCCTTTTTCAAGGTCAATTTCAACCTGCCGGATGGTGGCTGGTGGCTCAAATTTGGATTGCTCAAGAGCGATCTTCTTCTCTTCCAAATTGTATTTCAGATTTATCAACTCATCTCGGGCGTTTCTAAGTTCGAGTGATGTATCGAGTTTAGTTTTTATCAATGTCGACTCATATTTTTCCAGGTTCGACTCTTCATCTTTTATCTTATTTGTAATTTCTGTCCGATCCAGGGTTGCTACGTATTGACCCGAATCTACAACAGTACCATCAGGGATTATATCTTCAATCTTGGTTTGATATACGCGAATCTGACGCAATCCCTCTGGGCCATAGATTTTTTCAGAACTCTTTGCTATCAGTTCCCCGGTTATAGTAACTTCAATGGGGAACGCACCGAATTTGGGCTGAACCACAACCTCCTGTTTTTTCTCCGACTTAGAAAAGATAAAAAATAGAATGATTGCCAGAATAATAACCCCGGCAAAAATGTAAGCATACCGTTTTGTTGTCATAGGAAAGATATGTTGTAGCCACAAATATATGGTCTAATAGGGAAACGAACAAGAAAAAATGATAGATTAGGCGTCAATATTTGCGTACTTCGCATTTTTCTCGATGAATTCCCTTCTGGGCGGGACATCATCACCCATTAGCATGGAAAAAATCCTGTCGGCTTCGGTGCCATTTTCAATCGTAACCAAACGTAATGTCCGGAATTCAGGATTCATGGTGGTGCTCCAAAGTTGTTCAGCATTCATTTCCCCGAGGCCTTTGTAACGTTGAATATGAATTCCACTCTCTTTCCCATTTGCAGTTAGTTCATCCACCAAGGCAACCCGTTCATCTTCGTTCCAGCAATATCTTTCGAAACTCCCTTTTTTTATCAGGTAGAGTGGTGGGGTGGCAATATAGACATTCCCATTCTCGATCAGCTCTTTCATATATCTGAAGAAGAAAGTCAGGATTAACGTAGCAATATGGCTCCCGTCTACATCAGCATCAGTCATGATGATGATTTTATGGTACCGAAGTTTTTCAAGATTGAGTGCTTTGCTATCTTCTTCCGTGCCGATTGTCACGCCCAATGCAGTAAACATGTTTTTTATCTCTTCGCTTTCGAAGATCTTGTACTGCATCGCTTTCTCAACATTGAGAATTTTCCCTCTTAGCGGAAGAATAGCCTGGTATTTTCGATCCCGCCCCTGTTTTGCTGTTCCGCCGGCAGAATCACCTTCTACAAGGTAGATCTCGCATTTTAAAGGATCGGCTTCTGAGCAGTCGGCCAGCTTCCCGGGGAGTCCTGATCCGGAGAGCACATTTTTACGCTGAACAAGTTCCCTGGCTTTTCGGGCGGCGTGACGGGCAGTGGCAGCCAGAATGACTTTGTTCACAATGGTTCTGGCCTCATTCGGATGTTCTTCCAGGTAGTAGGAGAGGAGCGCAGATACGAGTTGGTCAACCACACCCATAACTTCATTGTTTCCCAGTTTGGTCTTGGTTTGTCCTTCAAACTGAGGCTCCTGCACTTTAACGGAGATGATAGCTGTAAGTCCTTCACGGAAATCGTCTCCATTGATGTCGAACTTCAGTTTGGAAAGCATCCCTGATTTTTCCGCGTAGGTTTTCAGGGTTCTGGTAAGCGCCCTGCGGAATCCAGCCATGTGTGTGCCGCCTTCATGGGTGTTGATGTTGTTCACATAACTGTGGATGTTTTCTGAGAAAGAGGTGTTGTACTGCATAGCAATCTCGATCGGAATCCCATTCTTTTCTCCCTCCATGGAGATGGGCTCAGGAATGAGTTTTTCGCGGGTGGCATCCAGGTAGCTGATGAAATCGGAAAGGCCGTTTGACGAAAAAAAGGTGTCTGACATGAAATTTCCATCGTCATCTTTTTCTCTTTCGTCTAACAGGGATAGTGTGATCCCCTTATTCAGATAGGCAAGTTCACGAAGCCGGGAAGCAAGTATGGCGTAATCGTAATGTTCTGTGATAAAGATCGAGTTATCTGGCTTAAACGTGGCTTCTGTCCCTGTACGATCCGTCTCACCGATGACTTTTATCGGGTAAAGGGGCTTTCCAAAGGCGTACTCCTGCTGATAGACCTTGCCAGCACGATGAACCGTGACTTTGAGGGCAGAGGAGAGAGCATTTACAACAGATACGCCAACACCATGGAGACCTCCTGAGACTTTGTAGGAATCTTTATCAAATTTTCCTCCGGCATGGAGTACTGTCATGACGACCTCAAGTGCAGATCTTTGCTCTTTTTCATGAAAATCTACCGGGATACCACGGCCATTATCAACGACAGTGATAGAGTTATCAGGATGAATTGTTACTTCAATATGGGTGCAATAACCGGCGAGAGCTTCATCAATGGAGTTATCTACTACTTCATAAACCAAATGGTGTAATCCTTTGATGTTGACATCTCCAATGTACATGGCGGGACGTTTCCGAACTGCTTCCAACCCTTCCAGTACCTGTATGTTGTCGGCCGTGTAATTCTTGCTCGCCAAATCCTTTTCTATGTCAGTCATAATCAATCAGTTAGATTAAATAATATTACTATACAAATGTACGAAAAAATGCGATACGGAAGCTGGATTAAAAGCAGCAAAATCAAGGATTTTATCAACAGGTTCCGGTGAACAAACCGACGATAATTTCTGCTGCATTTCCCTTCCCGAATGCCTGTGACTGAGGGTGTTTTGGTAAGGGGGTCTGAACCGCCCGGATTATTTTCTCCGAATCAGTAGCCGTAATGGTATTCCAGCCATCGTGAAGTGTCTCCACCCACTCGGTTTCAGTCCGGAGAGTGATACAGGGTGTTCCCAGGAAGTAGGCCTCCTTCTGCAGTCCACCTGAGTCGGTAAGAACTTTCTTGGCTTTCAGTACAAGAGACAGCATCATAAGGTATCCGATGGGTTCGATCAAGTGAAGATTTGGAGGGATGGAGAACCTGGAGATGATTTTCTTGGTGCGGGGATGTATCGGAAGCAAAACAGGGTAAGGAAGTTTTCTGATCGCTTTCATAATGTTCTCCATCTGTTGAGGGTGGTCAGTATTCTCGGCTCTGTGGATGGTTGCCAGGAGAAAATCTTTGGGAAGGTCCTGCAAGGAGTATGCCGCCGGATCTTTCTCAACGATTTCCCTGTAGTAAAGAACCGAGTCATACATCACATCACCGGTGAACCTGGTAACATCAGCTAACCCTTCGTTGCGAAGGTTTGTAACGGCAGTCTCGGTAGGAGCAAAGAGCAGATCAGAGATTCTGTCGGTAACGATCCGGTTGATCTCTTCCGGCATAATCCGGTTGAAGCTTCTCAACCCAGCTTCAACATGTGCAACCGGGATATGCAATTTGGTGGCTGCCAGAGCACCTGCGACGGTTGAATTGGTATCGCCGTAGAGCAACGTCCAGTCGGGTTTCTCTTTTAGCAGGATTGCTTCGATTCCCTCAAGCATTCTCCCAGTTTGCCAGGCATGGCTTCCCGATCCAACGTCAAGGTTATATTGTGGTTCCGGGATACTGAGCTCATCAAAGAATAGCCTTGACATATTTTCATCGTAATGCTGACCGGTGTGGAGGATGATCTCCTGGATATCTGGCCGAGCCCTGATGACACGGGAGATGGTTGCAGCTTTGACAAACTGGGGACGAGCCCCGATGACGGATACGACCTTCATGCAGTGCAAGTTAATAGAAAAAACAGCAGTTCAGTAAGCAGGATTCTGTTTTAATCTGTCATTTATCTGAACCGACCGTCACCGGACGGTTTTCGCGACCTACCCCTCCCGTTGCCTTGCGGCCCTGGCGAGCAGCCAGGTGACTTGCGTCAGCGGGATGTACATGGCCTTTCAACCCATGAGGTTTACCCATTCGGGATGTTACCATCCCAGATCGTGGTCTCTTACACCACGTTTTCACCCTTGCCCATTTGAACGACCCGTTGGGTCGCCCGTATAGGTGGTTATTTTCTGTGGCACTAGCTGTAACCCGGTTGCCCGGATCCCTTCCTGTTAGGAAGCATGGTGCTCTGTGTTGTCCCGACTTTCCTCCCCGGAAGGAAGGTTCCACGGTATTCTTCTTCCCGGAGCGACAGAACGAACTGCTGATGTGCAAAGATAACACATATACCTGACAATTGTCTACCTTTGCGCCCCTCCACGAATTGTGATGAAAGATTTAAGTCAAGGGAACGAAGGAAAACTGATATTCAGGTTTGCCATACCGATGTTGCTCGGAAACCTATTCCAGCAACTTTACAATGTAGTTGATACGATCATTGTTGGCAAGTTTATCGGGAATGAAGCACTCGCCGCCGTGGGGACATCCTTCCCGATAATTTTCATGCTTATCTCTTTTATTATGGGCATCACGATGGGGTTTACCATCATCATTTCGCAATATTTCGGAGCAAAAGATATGGGAAGGGTGAACCGGGCGATCAACACCCTCTATATTTTTGTCTTTTTCGCCTCGATCATAGTCAGTGTGTCAGGTACACTGTTAAGCGGGTGGATATTTAGATTGGTTGATCTCCCTGAGCAGATCATACCTCAGGCAAAGCTTTTTCTGATCATCTATTTTTCGGGGCTGATCTTTGTTTTCGGATATAACGGGACCAGCGCCATCCTCCGCGGATTGGGAGATTCCAAAACCCCACTCTACTTCCTGATCGGGTCGGTTTCATTGAATATTCTTCTCGACCTGCTGTTTGTACTCGGCTTTGGATGGGGGATTGGGGGTGTGGCTTTTGCCACTGTGCTCTCCCAGGCATTTGCTTTTCTATCCCAGATCCTGTACCTGAACAGGTACCACAGCTTCCTGAAATTTTCTTTCAGGGATCTGAAATTCGATCGGCTTATCTTTAACCAGGGTATCAGGATCGGATTGCCAACAGGCTTTCAGCAGACATTTGTCGCGGCAGGGATGCTGGCATTGTACTGGATTGTAAACCAGTATGGGGTAGCTGCCAATGCGGCCTATAGTGCAGCTGGCCGAATCGACATGTTAGCCGGGATGCCAGCGATGAGCTTCAGCGCTGCACTCAGTACATTTGTCGGACAAAACTTAGGGGCTAACCGGCCTGAACGGGTTAAACGGGGGCTTCGGGATACGTTTTTAATGACTACGGGTATTGCAGTTACAATTTCCCTTGTAACAGTTTTTTTCGGCAGGTATTTGATGATGATATTCTCAAACGATCCGGAGGTGATTGAACTTGGCAGGATCTACCTGCAGACCATAGCTCCATTCTATATTTTATTTACCACTATGTTCATCGTCAGCGGTGTGTTGCGAGGTGCCGGAGATACTTTTATCCCAATGATCTTCACTCTTTTATCGCTCTGGGCGGTGAGGGTACCTGCGGCATACCTTCTCTCAAGTGTGCCCGAGATTGGCCTTCATGGTGTATTCTGGTCCATCCCAATCGGATGGTTTATCGGGGTTGTTCTTTCTACACTCTATTACTTTTCGGGGCGGTGGAAGAGAAAGGCGGTAGTACGATATAATGCAGGCGGGGAGAGAGTGGGTTAAAGGTATTAGGGTGTGAGAGTATGAGGGTGTGAGAGTAAGGAACAGGGAAGTAGGGAGGTAGGAAGTGGGGAGGTCAGGAGGTGGGGTGGGTGGATATGCGATTCAGGACAGAGGAGAGTCGTTCGGTGAGTGCTTTGCGGGAATAGGTCTCTATGTTCACGCTTTCCGAATGCAGGTCTCCTTTTTTAAATCGGGCATAGAAGTCCAGGATATGTTTCTCAAGGGTCTTTGTATCCCCATGATCTGAGATCAGTCCAGCACGGGTATTCCCTAGAATCGCAGCAGCATCACCATCCAATGGGCCAACACAGAGAATCGGACGCTTTGCAGCCAGGTATTCAAAGAATTTTCCGGTAAGGATCATCTTTGCATTGGGCGTGTTGTTAATAATCAGGAGCAATACCTGGGATTGAAGCTGGGAGATCACGACCTGATCGTGTGGCAGGTATGGAATGCGATTCACATATGGTGTGAGGCCATATGATTCCAGCGATTCAGTTACCGTATGGTCGAGCTTCCCAATAAGTTTTATCTCAAGGTCTTTGGCCAGGTCCTGATGGGCAGAGAGAAGTTGTTGTAGAGCGGACCATAGTGATTGCGGGTTTCTTGTACTTACCAGTGTCCCTATATGAGCGATGGAGAATTTTTTATCCAATACAGGAGGGGGAGCCGTGAGGATATCATCTGAATCGTAACCATTGGTGATAATATCATAGTTTCTGGGGAGTATCCGGTTGAAATCATCAGCCATCGTGTTGCTGATTACTGTAACAGCCGTGGCATCATGAAGGATCATCCGTTCCAGTTGCTGGTGCTTTCTGTCGGATGAAGCTGTTAATCGTAAATCCTTATAGAAATCGATATTGGTCCATGGATCCCTGAAGTCGGCCAACCACGGGATAATAAAGTGACGCGTAATGTTCCAGGCGATGAGGTGCATCGAATGGGGAGGGCCTGTTGAGACGATGGCATCAACCGGATTTGTTTTCAGGTATTGCTTTAGAAACCTCACGGAAGGCTTGATCCAGAACTTCCTGGCATCGGGGATGAAAAAATTTCCCCTGATCCAGACAGAGAAGTTCTCCAGGAACATGTTTTGTTTTTTCTCCGAAAGGAATGCGGCGTTGATCGTCTCCTCCTTTTTTCGGCCCATCACCTTTTTATAGGCATTATATGGCTCCCAGATGGGTTGACGTAGTATGGTGAGATTTTCTGGGATGTCCTTTTCCAGAGAGCTGTCCTGCTCGGGGTATTCAGGGTTATCGGGAATATATAAAACCGGTTCCCAGTTAAACTCCCGTAAGTACTTGACAAACTTCAGCCAGCGCTGGACGCCGGCCCCTCCGCTTGGAGGCCAGTAGTATGAGATGATCAGAACTTTTTTCATCCTGCAGTTTTCCATGCCTTTCGGGCTTCCAGAATGCCAAGGAGAAGGATCAAAACTAGCAGCGTGATGGAGCTGATCAGTGAGATCTTCTCTCCAACAATGTATACATTCGGTTCAAATTTGAATTCCAACTGATGGCTGCCAGCCGGAAGGATCATCGCCCTGAGCACATAGTTGGCCCTGAAGTATGGAGTAAGGTTACCATCAATATAGGCATTCCAGCCTTTTGGGTAGTAGATCTCTGAGAAGAGGGCCATTTCATCCTTCCCACTCTCATACTGATACGACAGATGATTTGGCGCATAGGAAGTAAGTTTGATATAAGCTGCTGAATCTCTTCCAGGTGTATATGATGCAAGTTCATTTTCGAACCGCTTGTCAATGACTGCAGTATCTGCAGGATTGAAAACGGAGATGGCGGCCATCTCCTGGTCGGCATTATCAACGAGTTCATACCCTTCTACAAACCAGGCATGCCCGAGTGCATCAAAGTTACGTTGAGCTGTTGGTTTTCGATCATCTCCCGGAAGAATGAAGTATTTAGTGTTGAGCATATTCAGGACGCTCATATTTTGCTTACTTATCTGATTTTCAATAAGCTCCTGGTAGCGCCTCAGTTTTGCTCCATGGTATCCGCCTATGCTTTTGTGGAAATAGGAGGTGCTGGCATCATTGAATGTGTTGACAGTTAGGTTGAAGACCCTGTAGTCGGGATCGCTATCCTGAAGGATTTGCTGATCAGCCTGAGTAGGTGTAAATGGTGTTTCCACTTTGGTTTTGGAGGTAAAACTATCATTGTTGAGATATCTTTTACTGATGACAAACATATCGAGTAAAATCAGGACCCCCAGGATGATATAGATATAACTCTTCTGCAGTTTGCTTAAAAGGAATGCCCAGAGGAGGCCGGCCGTAAGGACGATAAATGCCAGGGAACGAAGGGCATCAAGTCGGACAAGCCGGGCACGTTCATCACGGATCGCCTGCATCATCCAGTCGGGGAACTGGTACTGTTGCTGGATTGTTGCATCAACAGGGCCTGAAAAACCAAGAAAGAGGCCGGGCATGATAACAAACAGTAATGCAAGTCCGCCGGTAATCCCTGCTGCTATCTGCAGAGATCTAAACAGTGTCTTCTGATCCAGGTGCTTTTCAAAAAGCACTTTCAGGGCTAACAGAGAAAGTATCGGCATGGCAACTTCGACAATCACCAAAGCCATTGAAACACCTCTGAACTTGTTGTACCCTGGGATATATGCCATGAAGAAATCAGTGAAAGCCATGAAATTGTGACCCCATGAGAGGAGAACACCGAGCACCGTTACCGCGAGCAGCCACCATTTAAGCGGGCCCCTTACAATGATTAATCCTAGAACGAACAGGAAAAATACGATTGCTCCCACATACACCGGACCTGCGACCGAGGGTTGATTCCCCCAGTAGAGAAATGGAAGCGGATACTTGGTGAATTGCGAGATCTGGTTTTGCGGGACGTTATTCTCTTTCAGGGCTTTGACAATTGCAGAGTTTTCGCTGATCTTTCCCGCCGAAGCTCCCCCATAAAAGTTGGGGATAAAGAGTGTCATTGTTTCACCAACCCCATAGCTCCATTGGGTGGCATAGTCTTTATCCAGCCCTGAGGTTTTATTGTCCAGATCACTGGTCAGTTCCGATTTCCCGCGGATCGTATCTTTACCATACTCCCACGTTGCCCAAAGGGTTGCAAGGTTGGTGACGACAGCAAATGAAGCAGCAATAACCAATACGCCAATTGATGCAAGTAACCGAACAGCACGTTTTTCGCGCACAGCAAAAATCAGTTCAAAAAATCCCAGCATTAAAACCATTATAACGAGGTAATATGTAATCTGGGGGTGATTCGCCTTGATCTCGAGGGAGAGGAATATGGCAGTCAGTATTCCTCCGAGGATATATTTTCGCCGCAGAGTAAGGATGATCCCGGCGAGTACCGGCGCTATATAAGCTATTGCGTGGGCTTTTGAGTTATGCCCCACATCGATGATGATGAAGAAGTAGGAGGAAAAGGCAAACGCGATAGCGCCTGCTATGGCTAACCATGGGTCAACCTTCAACACCAGAAGCAGGATAAAAAAGCCTATGAAATAAAGAAATACGATATTAGCGGGATGGGGGAGTCCCAAGGAGAGTATTGTGTCAAGGTAGCCCAGGATATTTCCCTTGTAGACAACGGAAATCTGGTAGGCAGGCATCCCCCCGAACATGGAGTTTGTCCAGAGCGGTTCTGTATTGGTCTTCTCTCTAAAATCAGCAATCTCTTTCGACATCCCGGTGAATTGCATGATGTCTGATTGCTGAATTCGTTTCCCTTCAAGCAAAGGGCTGAAATAGATCAGGGTGATCACCAGGAAGACAAGAACTGCGGTGATATAAGGGAGAAGGGTTTTGAAATCAAACTTTTTCATAGCCGTATATTTATCAAGTTGGTGAAAATAAAAAAAGAAGATCATATTTCAAATCTTCTTTCTCTACAAAGGTGGGTAAAAAAAATTAATTCTTATCCAACTTTTCGTCTGATACAGTCAATTTCTTTCTTCCTTTAGCCCTCCTGGCTGTAATAACCTTTCTCCCGTTTGCGGTGGACATCCGTTCCCGGAAGCCGTGCTTGTTCTTTCTTTTTTTTCTTGAAGGGTGGTATGTAGGTTGTGCCATGGTACTAAATTTTAGGGCTGCAAAAATAGGAAGATTAATTCAATATTCAAAGGATTGAAATCAAAATATTGAGAAATCTTTGACCTTCTTAACTATTTTACCGGGATATCTTTCAGGGTTTCAACGAGGAAGTCCCAGAATTTCTCCACGGTTGAAATGTTCACTTTTTCATCCGGGGAGTGTGGGAAACGGATCGTTGGCCCGAAGGAGATCATATCCCAGTTTGGGTAAGCACCGCCCAGGATTCCGCACTCGAGTCCGGCGTGGATAGCCCTGATCTCAGGAACCTTGCCGAATTTCTTCTGGTAGACATCCTGCATCACTTTCAGGATGGCTGACCCAGGATTCGGTTTCCAGCCCTGGTATTGCCCGTCGAATACAATCGTTGCACCTGCCAGCTCAAATACCGACTGTATCATCTGTTCCAGATCAAACTTGGCTGAGTCGACTGAACTTCTCAACAAGCATTGAATCTTGATCTCACCATTTGCTGACTTCACGATTGCCAGGTTGGTAGAGGTTTCAACCAGTCCGGGCATTTCGTTACTCATCCGGATCACACCATTGGGGCATGCATAAATTGCATTGAGGAGATTTTGCTGAGTCTTTTCGTCAATCCATGTCGAGGGGATCGCGATCGGGTCAACCAGGATAGTCAGATCTGGCTCCACGGCTAAGAGTTCCTTCTGGACGATCTCTGTCAGCTCTTTTACATACGATAAAAAACCATCTTTGTTGGCTTCTGGGATTCCTATAATCGCAAAGGATTCGCGTGGGATGGCATTACGGAGGCTTCCGCCATCAATACTGGAAAGGCGTAGCCCGAATTTCCTTTCAGCAACCCACATCAGACGAGTAAGGATTTTATTTGAGTTTCCGCGACCGAGGGGAATATCGAGACCACTATGGCCACCTTTCAGCCCTTTAACCGTCAATTTGAATGCTGAAACTCCAGCAGGGGCAGCAACCTCATGGTAGATGAATGTTGCATTTGCATTGGTGCCACCTGCACATCCGATATAGAGCTCTCCTTCATCTTCCGAGTCCATATTGAGAAGGATATCTCCCTTAATTACCCCGGATTGGAGTTCAAAAGCGCCTGTCATGCCAGTCTCTTCATCAATTGTGAAGAGGCCTTCAACAGGGCCGTGTTTGAGATCTTTGGATGCGAGTATAGCCAATGTAGCAGCTACTCCGATACCATTGTCGGCACCGAGTGTAGTCCCCTCAGCTTTTACCCAGTCACCGTCGACGTATGGTTTTAATGGATCTTTTGTAAAGTCGTGGTTAGTATCTTCGTTTTTCTGAGGCACCATATCGAGATGGGACTGAAGGATGACCCCCTTGCGGTTTTCCATCCCAGGTGTTGCAAGTTTGCGGATGATGACATTTCCAACCTCATCAACAATGGTTTCGAGCCCATGTTCCTTCCCGAATTCAACGACATATTGACGAACCTTCTCCTCGTGCTTGGAGGGGCGGGGGATTTGGGTCAGTTCATAAAAATATTTCCAGAGAGATTGGGGTTTAAGGGTTAAAAGTTCGCTCATGATTCAATTGATTTATTGGGGTTATACTATAAGTTGTCGGTTGTTAGTTGTTGGTTGTCAAGTTTTTACCACATTGGGTACAATCGTTCACAGGAGTTCTATTGTGTCCTATTTGCCTATTGTGGTTCAGTAACGAATTTTCACGGCAATTATTTTACTTCTTAGAGTCTACATTCTCTTTTTGCAGTTGCTGGAATGAGATGAATCGTTGTTGGTATAAAACAGACATGAACTTGTTTGCCCGATCGGCTGTTTCGGTGGGTGGATTCAGCTTTTCGGGAAACTCTTTTTCCAGCTCATTGCAGATTTCCTGAACCGATTTTTTCCCGTCAATCAGCAGCCATGTAGCAGATCCGAACTGGTCGAGTTTGATCCTGATTAACTCTTCTTTATTCAGGGGGGCAAGAAAGCTGGCCAGCCAGGTTCGTTTAAATCGTGGGAGGAGGATGTTCAGTTTTCCCTCCTCCCTTGTTTCATGTTCCATTAACCGGATTGGAATCAGGTCCAACGCACTGATATGCTTCAAGATTCTCCGGCGTTTCAGAAAGTTGACTTCTATGCCTTCATGTCTTTGTGCCTTCATGCCTGTTGATTACATTCCGGATGCAGGTGGAGCAGGATCATCTGGTTTCCCAGCGTTCTTCAAAGGGATCTGGATCATGATAAATCCGATGATGCCGATGACTACCAGGCTAATCAGGAATGTAGGGTGCTGGAAGAAGACGAAGTAGTCGTAGATGAAGATGTTGACCACAGCTAGTATAGCGATCACCAGTCCCATCAGGGCTTCCCCGGCGATCATCCCGGAGGCTAGCAGCACACCGGTATTCTCGACCCTCGTTTTTTGAGCCTGGTTGTATTTCCTTTTTTCGGTGAACCAATCAACGGCACCTTTAAATATACCACCCACGAAGATGGCGAATGTTGTCTCTATCGGCAGGTACATGCCAACGCTGACAAGCATCGGGCTTTTTACCTGCATCAGGATGAAGGCGGTTCCCATCAGCATTCCGGCAATGATAAGAGGCCATGCCATAGCGCCTTCCACAATCCCTCGCGACAGGATGGCCATCAGACTGGCTTGAGGAGCAGAGAGGTTTTTGCTTCCGAATCCGCCCTGGTATCCCAGATTGTTTCCACTGGCGATATCTCCTTCATGAAGGTAGGCTAATACGACAAACATCACAGCACCGGCTAGGATAACGCCAATGATATCCCCTATCTGCATTCGCCAGGGGGTACCACCCAGGATATGACCTGCTTTGAGGTCCTGGAGCATCTCACCGGCAACGGCAGCAGAAACACACACGATGGCTGCTACTCCCAGAACGGCTGCTACTCCAGCTTCACCCTGCACGCCCAAACCTACCAGGATCAGGGCAGTAACGACCAAAGCAGTAAGCGTTAATCCGCTGATAGGGTTGTTACTGGATCCCATGATCCCAACCAGGTAGCCTGATACAGCCCCGAAGAAGAATGCCAGGATAATCATCAATGTAGCTGCGACTACAGCTATCAAGACGCTGGTTTGAAAGATGAAATATGTGATGCCGAATGTGAGAACAGCTACAACAGCAATCCCGGCCATGATCACACCAAAGCTGAGGTCACGCTCAGTACGTGATTCGCTCTGGTCAATACCTGATGCGGCTTTTTTTACGTCGGAGATAGAACGCCCGATTCCGGTGATGAGGCTTTTCCTCATTTTATATAATGTATAGCCAGCGCTTACTAACATCCCGCCGATTGCTATCGGGCGAACGATGAAACGCCAGATTGATGTGATCTGATAGGATGGGTCGGTTACCCGTTCAAAAGCAGCTTCTGCAGTGAGTGTTGGATCAGAGCTCATCAGATAGGTAGCCCAGGCCTGGAAATCAAAACTGGGCATCAAAAAATAGAGGATCATCGGGGCAAGTAATCCCCAGGCAATCAACCCTCCGCTGAAGTTCAAAGCGCCCAACCGTGGACCGATGATATAACCTACTCCCATATAAGCGGGGCTTACCCCGGGAGAGCTTAGGAGCATGCCTCCTTTTCCTGTAAATACTGTCCCTGCAATAGTTTGTTGTGAGAATGTGATAAATTTTTCCCAGAGATATTGGAAAAGCCTGACTTCAGCCAGGATTTTTATCAGACCACCTAATCCCATTGCCCAGAAAAGAAACCTGGATCCACCGGCGCCAGATTGGCCGGCTTTATGGATCTCAGCTGCAGCGAGTGATTCAGGGAAAGGCAACTCGGCATCTTCCACCATCACCCGTCTTAGTAAAGCCACGAACATAATCCCGAGAACACCACCGGCGATCAGAATTAACGTTGATGTAACGTAATGCCCGGCTGTGAAAAACTCAGGCCATACTCCGGAAATAAAGAATGCCGGTAGGGTAAATATTGCACCCGCGGCAACCGACTCCCCAATGGAGCCTACGGTACGTGTGAAGTTCTCTTCCAGGATGGTGCCTCGCAGCATCCGTAGGATGGCCATGCCAAGTACAGCAGCCGGATATGTTGCTGCAATCGTCATCCCGGCCTTCAGGCCAAGATAGGCATTGGCGGCTCCCAGGATCACGGCGAAAAAGAGCCCGATGATCAGAGCCCTGGCCGTGAATTCACGCATTTTTGTCTCAGATGAGATAAAAGGGACGAATTTCGGTTGTTCAGACATAAAATCGGATTTTAGTGGTTATCAGTTTCAGGCATCTAAATAACAAAAAAAAGAGAGGCGGTCAACGGACCGGTATGTAAATCAGTTTTTTTGAGACAAAGTACGATTCCGAAAAGAAATCAGATATCGGAGTGACAGTTACTCCCGAATGTATAGTATTCACCTGTGTTTCAATATCTCCTCCGCTCAGGTAGAGGATCCCATTCTTCAGATTGTTTTTTTGTTTGGGAGCAATTATTTTTCTGGCGATTTGATAAAATTCACCAACATCGAGTACTGCTCTTCCGGTGACGAAGTCGTAGTTACCTTTCATCGATTCCAGTCGATTTTGTACTGGATCAATATTGTTTAGCTTCAGTTCCCGTCCGATTTCCGACACTACCCTGATCTTTTTTCCGATAGAGTCGACGAGCGTGAATGTTACATCAGGGAAGAGAATAGCAAGCGGAATTCCAGGCAGTCCTCCTCCGGTTCCGGCATCCAGAACCCGAGTCGTGGGTACAAACCTGATTGCAAGCGCGATGGCAAGAGAGTGAAGGATGTGGTGAATGTAGAGATTGTCTATATCTTTTCTGGAGATCACATTGATCTTCTCATTCCAAAAACGATAGAGATCCCCCAGCACAGAGAACTGTTGTTGCTGGCTGAGTGTAAGAGTTGGAAAATATTTTTGGATAACGGATGTCAGAGAGAGTGTGTTATTCTTTTTTCTTTTTCGCCTTTGGCGCTTTTACTTTGGGTTCGGCAGCAGCAGCTTTTTTGGTAGTTGCCTTTTTTGCAACAGGTTTTTTAACAGCCGGTTTTTTTACTACTGGCTTTTTGACCGCTGGAATCTCTGCGACTGGAACTTCTACAACTGGAACTTCTATAACTGGAACTTCTATAACTGGAGCTTCTACAACTGGAGCTTCTACAACTGGAGCTTCAATAACACGAGTTTCCACTATAGGAGTCTCTAAAACCGGAGTCTCAACTATCTTAACTTTTTCAACTTTTTTATGTTTCACCTCTTTTTTTGCTTTCGCAGTTGCTACCAGGATAGCTTTTTTCGCTTTCCTTGGCCGGCTAACGCCATAACTCTTGTTGATGATTTTGCCTCTTTTGCTCTTTTTATCTCCTTTTCCCATAACGCTCTTTTTAGATTTTCTTTCTTGGTTTACAGGCGGCAAAAGTAATAAAATTTTATGGATTGCTCATGAAGTTACGAATGATCAAATCCGGCTTTTTAATCATTGCGGAGGCCCAGGAGATCAATGTATTGGTTTCTTCTTCTTCAGAAAGCCTCCAGTTGATTTTCGAAGCGTGCAACCTGCCTGTAAGAGCATGTAATAGAATTGCGGCTGAGACACTGATGTTTAAACTTTCAGTAAATCCAACCATAGGTATCCGGATAAATTTATCTGCTAATTTAAGCGCATCAGGGGTCAGACCGCGAAGTTCAGTGCCGAATAGCAGGGCAATTTTTTTTTCGAGTGGAAACGATTCCGGGGTGAAATCATCCTGGTGAGGTGTTGTCGCCACGATCTGATAGCCTTGTTCTTTTAACCCGGAGAGGCATTTAATCGTGTTGTTCTGATCCTGGTTGTATTTTAACAGGTTCAGCCATTTGGCAGATCCAAGAGCTACATCTGGATTTATTTCGTATTTATTCCTGTTCTCTATGATATGGACATCCTGAATCCCAAAACAATCACAACTACGCAGTACCGCGCTTGCGTTGTGAGGCTGGTAAATATCTTCAAGCACGATGGTAATATATTGGGTCCGGAAGCGGATAATATCCTGGAATTTTTGTTGTTTATGCTCTGAAATAAAGGTAAGGAGGTAGGCAAGTATCCGTTGTCGGTCAGGGAAGGAGTAACTGGAAGCTAGGTTCATGGCTATCCGTTTCAAAATGAGCTGTAAAAGTAAAAAAAAGCGCCCGGTTGATTTCATTTCAAGAAAAAAACTAATTTTGCACTTCCAAAATCAAGCAAATATCCCATCTATGACTGCAAAAAAGGTTGATACGAAGAAGGCAGATGAACGGCTTCACACCGTTGAAGAGGCTCTAAGCAAGACAGAATCGTTTATTGAGAACAACCAAAAAATTATCCTGATTATAGTTGGAGTGCTGATTGTCATTGTACTCGGATTCTTTGGCTTCAGAAAGTATTATCTTGAGCCAAAGGAAAAAGAGGCGCAAGGTCAGATGTTCATGGCAGAGATGTATTTTGAGCAGGATTCGCTTTCAAAAGCGCTTAACGGTGATGGAAACTACCTTGGATTTTTGGATATCATCGATCAATATGGCCTAACGAAATCTGCGAACCTGGCTTCATACTATGCAGGGATAAGTTACCTGAAGCTGGGAGATTTTGAGCAGGCAATCGAATACCTGAAGGATTTTGACGGCAACGACAAGGTTGCTGCCCCCATGGCTACGGGCGCTATCGGAGATGCATACATGGAACTTGATAACGTTGACAAAGCAATTGGCTATTATATTGATGCTGCCGACCAGAGCAATAATGAACTCACTGCCCCTCTCTTCCTGATGAAAGCTGGTATGGCTTATGAGATCCAGGGGAACTACCGTAAGGCACTGGAGCTTTACAAACGTATCAAGAAAGAGTATCCACGTTCGTTTGAAGGAACTCAAATTGATAAGTTCATCAGTTTAACACAAAAGAAAGTGAACGAATAGCTTGTGCATAATAAGATGTAAGAGGTCAATAGTTAATGCTATTGGCCTTCTTTTTTGAGTTGTTTTCGTTTACTTTTGCAATTATGGAAACCAATCCTCGAATCGTTTTTTTCGGAACACCCGAATTTGCTGTGGTTTCCCTGGATGCACTGCTAAGGGCTGGGTTCACTATAGCAGGAGTAGTAACCGCTCCTGACAAGGCGGCTGGGAGGGGACTGACAGTTTCAAAATCGGCTGTCAAGAGATATGCACTTACTCATAATCTGCCTCTTTTTCAGCCCGAGAGGTTGAAAAGTCAGGAATTTCATCATGCACTTGCTGCTCTTAAACCTGACATCCAGATAGTGGTAGCATTCAGGATGTTGCCGAAAGAGGTGTGGAGCCTACCAACGCTGGGAACCTTTAACCTGCATGCCTCACTGTTGCCTCAATACCGGGGAGCAGCCCCAATTAACCGGGCTATTATGAATGGGGAGGAGGAGACAGGGGTAACTACGTTTTTTATTAATGAAGAGATTGATACGGGTAGTATCTTAATGCAGGAATATTTACAGATACACCCTGACGAAAATGCAGGTGAATTGCATGACCGGTTAATGGTCCTTGGTGCCGAACTTGTTGTGAAAACGGTTGACGGGATTGTTTCAGGGGCTGTTTCTGCAGTATCACAGGAGTTGATAAGTATGGCGCCCGGGCAACTCAAACTGGCTCCTAAGATTCACAAAAGTGATACCAATATTGATTGGGACCAGGATACGCGAACTGTTTACAACCAGATCAGAGGGCTGACTCCATACCCTGGCGTATACACTGAGATTGAACTTAAAGATGGATCTTCCCTTGTTTTTAAAGTTGGATCGGTCAGGGTTTCTGACACCCCTTATCAACAGGCATTGATTCCGGGAAATGTCTTCACAGACCGAAAACGATTTCTGAAGATAGCGACCCGGGACGGATATATTGAGGTTCTGACCCTTCAACCTGCTTCCAAAAAACTGATGAACGTCAGCGATTTTTTAAATGGATCGGGCGCTCTTTTAACATGAAACCCTTGCTAGTTGTGGCTTTTCGGTCTCAGTTATTAACAAAAACATTGATTTATTAACATTTATGCTGGTTTTCGACGATCAAACATTGACAAAGCCTGTAAATAGTGTATATTTGTGAGGTTAAAAAATGAGTATTCACTTAAATTGAACGAAAATGAACAAGGCTCAATTAATCGAAGCAATCGCAGGTGAAGCAAAAATGACGAAAGCTGATGCTAAAAGAGCATTAGAGGCTGTCGTTGGTGCCACTACTAAGGCACTTGCCAAAGGCGAAAGAGTTGCTTTAGTCGGTTTCGGTTCTTTTGCAGTTTCCAAGAGAGCTGCTCGCAAAGGCCGCAATCCTCAGAATGGCAAAGAGATCAAGATCGCTGCCAAGAAAGTAGTAAAATTCAAAGCTGGTGCTGAGTTAGCTAAGAAAGTTAAATAAGGGCTAAATCGCACAAAAAAAGGAGGGGCAATTCATGAATTGCCCCTCCTTTTTTTCAGGAGAAACCGGTAGGGGAGTTTTGCATCGTCTCCTGCGTAGGCTATGCCGATCCGTGTGGTGATATGGATCTCCTCGGGAAGAATTGGCTCCCCGTCATCTTCAATCCAGATCGCAGGTTTGCCAGGATCAGAAGGTATGCGAGTGAGGTCAATGCCTGAATGAGAGTAAAGGATCCCCAGAGCCTTTGCGACTTTTCCCGGTCCGTTTGAGAACCCGTTACCGATCATCTCTCTTCCTCTTCGTTGCTCCATCTTTTCAATGCCATCGGATGGCTGGATCGCTCGTATCAATACGGCATGCGGAATTCCTTCGGTATTTGTCACAACGTTGAAAAGTGAATGCATCCCGTAACAGAGGTAAACATAGGCAATACCCCCTTTTGAATACATGATCTCAGTACGGTGCGTTCTCCTTCCTCCGTAGGCATGGGAAGCTCTGTCGGTCACGCCTGCATAAGCTTCGGTTTCGGTGATAATCCCTGATGTTTGTTTACCATCTATCCTGGAATAAAGCCGCTTCCCAAGTAACTCGCGAGCAAGTGAAACGACATCTGGCTGGAGGTAGAAGGAACGGGAAAGCATAGACAATTACGAATGACGAATTACAAATTCAAGTTCGAGTACCGAAGTTAAAGGTAATTATTCAGATTGCTATTATTTCAGGTCTTGTAACAGTCGAAACAGACGAAAGGGATGGAGAGTGTGAATTCACCATCCTTATCGCAAATTGCATTAATCCGCTGCTGGATTCGTAGCATCACTTCTCTCTCTTTGTTTCCAGGAAGGATTGCTTTCCATGTATCAAGGAAGAAGTTCCGGATGAGATAATGCCGGAAGATAGCTTCTGCATTGGTAAACCTGTATTTAAACCCGTCGATATTGATACTTGTAATTGAGAATCCGGTAGAGATTATCAGCCCCTTTAGGAAATCTACAGATTTCCGTTTCGACAAGATGTGATCTTCCATTAGCGCAAGCTCTTTCACCAACCTGGTTTCCCGAAGCACCTCTTCAAAAATCTTGTAAAACTCAATCATGGTATGTGGAAGGTTCATGGTTACCACCATCTGAGTACCTGGTTTTGCAACGCGGTAACACTCCTTGAAGGCCATCGGTTGATCATTGACATTGTTCAGCCCGTTGTTGGAAGTGATCAGGTCAAACTGATCATTGTCAAATGGCATCTTTTCTGCAGCTCCCCTGATAATGGTTGCATTTGGGATCTCCCTGTGTGTGATTTTTGCAGAGACTATCTGGATGGCATCCTCCAGGGGGTCCAATCCGGTGACATGACCCGGTGTCCCAAGTCGATCAGCGATTTCGAGCATGGGGAATCCATTACCGCTCCCTACATCAAGAACCCTCATCCCTTGCTTCAATCGGATTGTGTCCAGGAGCATCAGGCCAAATGGGGCAGACCAGAGGGGGAGTTCGTCGTACGATTCAATATTTAAGCCTGTCATAAGTAATAAATATAGCGTATCTATTACGTTTCATTGTGTTGATTTCGAGGACCAAAAATAGTGGTTATTTTAGTCTCTGGTGGATTTTCCGTACCTTTGTGGTCCAGGGAATTGAATTTTTAGTTATGTATTGGTCATGCATCTGCAATCTTCCAATCATTCTTTCACTGAACTCCTCCCGGGATTATCTTTCTGGAATCGGTTAGCCTTTCATTGGGTAAGCCCAACTAATTAAGTTATAATTAATTCTACAACCTGCAAAATCAGGTAGAACCATGCTTATTGTAGACCAAGTACGAACTCATTAATATAATACCTATGAAAATTAATTATTTTACAAATACAGTTTTATTGACGACTCTTGAAAAAAATGAGATCGTGGAGTTTCTTTTTGAACACCTTGACCAATTCGGAGATTCCAAAACCGCCATCCTCAATGCCATTGATTATGCCCTCGTATCCTCTCCGATGGCAGGAGGGTTCATCCTTGTTGCCCGGGAGGAAAAAGATATCGTCGGCGCTGTTGTAATGAACAAGACCGGGATGGAGGGTTACATTCCGGAAAATATCCTGGTATACATCGCAGTGCATAAGGATTATCGTGGGAAAGGAATGGGTAAGAAGCTGATGCAGGAGGCGATCAAAATGGCAAAAGGGGATATTGCGTTGCATGTAGAACCTGATAATCCTGCCAGGCTATTGTATGAACGGCTTAACTTCACGAATAAATATCTAGAAATGAGGCTTGTAAAAAAATGACTGAAATAACGTATACACTTCCGGCAACGTCACGCATCGAGCTTAATCCAGCTGCATTGGAGAATAACCTGGATTTTCTCCGGAAATACATTGGTCCCCAGACAAAAATATCTTCCGTAGTGAAAGCGAATGCTTACGGACATGGATTCAATCAGTTTATTCCACTTGCAGAAGGCATGGGTATCGATCATTTCAGTGTATTTAGCTCCCATGAGGCGTTCCAGGTAAACTCAATCAAATCAACAGCAACGAGACTGATGATCATGGGTTGGTTGTCAGATGATGAGATTGAGTGGGCGATTCAAAATAACATTGAGTTCTATGTTTTCGACCTTTCCCGGTTGGAATCTGCCATTTCTTTAAGCAGGAAACTCGGAAAACCTGCAAAGATTCACTTCGAAGTGGAGACAGGGATGAACCGAACGGGCTTGAACAGGAAAGAACTTCGCCAGGCTGTAGAGATGATCAAACATCATCCGGATAACGTTCATGTTACAGGAGTTTGCACGCATTTTGCGGGAGCCGAAAGCATTGCAAATTATTACCGTGTTCAAGCCCAGATTCGAAAGTATAAGAAGATAGTAGCGTGGATGGAAACGCAAGGAATCAGGCCTGAGTTCAGGCATACGGCGAGTTCTGCCGCAGCGTTGAGTTACCCCGCTACCCGGATGGACCTTGTAAGGATTGGTATTGCCCAATATGGCTTTTGGCCGAGTGCTGAGATCTATATGGATTATGTTCATTCTCTGAAGGAAAAAATTGATCCATTGCAACGTATGCTATCCTGGAAAAGTGAGATTATGAGTATCAAGGATGTAAGGGAGGGAGAATTTGTCAGTTATGGAACGACATACCTGGCTCAATCAGACAAACGGATCGCAGTAATACCCGTCGGTTATGCTTCAGGATTCAGTCGTTCACTGAGTAACCAGGGTCGTGTATTAATTGACGGACAGCGGGTCGCTGTAATCGGGTTAGTGAACATGAACATGCTGATTGCTGACATCACCCATATTCCTAACGCACAACCCGGCGACGAAGTAGTGTTGATTGGGAGACAGGGAGACCTGGAGATCAGTGTCGCTTCCTTCAGTGAGATCAGCAACCAATTGAATTATGAATTGCTGACAAGGTTGCCACAGGATATAAATAGGGTAGTAAAACCTTTAACACAATAGCCATGGCCTTTATCACAATGAACCGGAATAGACTGGCGCACAATTATCATTTCCTTGATGAACTGTTCACCAGGAATCACATCGAATGGGGAGTGGTTAGCAAAGTCCTTTGCGGTAATGCACTTTATCTGCGTGAGTTGATTGACCTTGGAGCCAGGGAGGTCCATGATTCCAGGATCAGTAATCTGAAAGCAATCAAGACGATCAACCCGAACGTTCAAACTGTTTACATCAAACCTCCGGCCAGGAGAGCCATCAAGAGCCTTATCAAGTATGCGGACGTTAGTTTCAATACCCAGCTGGAAACCATCCAATTGATTTCCGATGAGTCTGTCCGTCAGAATACACTGCACAAGATCATCATCATGATTGAGATGGGTGATTTACGGGAAGGGGTCATGGGAGACGACCTGATAGATTTTTATTCGAGCGTGTTTAAGCTGCCAAATATTGAAATTATCGGCATCGGTACTAATCTAAACTGTTTAAATGGCGTGATGCCTTCGCATGACAAGTTGGTTCAACTCAGTTTGTATAAGCAGTTGATTGATGCCAAATTCAACAAGCATATCAAATGGGCCTCAGGTGGATCCTCTGTTACCATTCCCCTATTGCTTAAGAAACTAATCCCTAAAGGGAATAACCATTTTCGGGTTGGAGAGACTCTTTTTCTTGGTAATAATCTGGTAACCGGAGAAACCATCAGGGGCATGAAAACCGATGTTTTCAAGTTATATGCTGAGATCATTGAACTGATGGAGAAGCCACGCGTACCGATGGGAGAGATGGGTGTAAATGTGGCCGGGGAGCAAGTTACTTATGATGAAAAGGATTTTGGAAAAACTGCCTATCGGGCAATTCTTGATTTAGGTTTGCTGGATATTGATCCTAAGAATATCAAGCCCGAAGACAAGTCGATCAGCATCATTGGCGCCAGCAGCGACATGATTGTTCTGGATTTAGGAAGTCATAGAAAAAGGTACCAGGTGGGCGACCTGGTACCTTTCCGATTGAATTATATGGGGTTGCTTAGTATTCTAAACTCAGCCTATATAGGTAAAAAGGTTGTTGAGTGATCAGTTCACACCCATTTCCTTCAGGATAAATCCTGCATTTGCAAATTTCTCAGTAATAAAGAGGACATACCTGATATCGACAGAGATCGTCCGTTGAATTTCGTAATCGTATTGCCAGTCACTGATCATGGCTTCATAGTTGCCATCAAAGCAGACCCCGATTACCTCCCCTTTTGCATTCATCACTGGGCTTCCGCTATTCCCGCCTGTAATATCGCAGCGGTGAAGAAAAGCAACCGGTACATCCTTCAATGCAGGATCGGCCCACTGTCCGAAATCCTTTGTCTCATAGAGGTTGATCAATTTCTCGGGAGCATTGAAAGGAGCAACTCCCTTGTTTTTCTCCACAACCCCTTTGAGTGTTGTAAAGGGTTCATACCAGACAGCATCCTGAGGAGTATATCCTTTTATCGGGCCATAGGTAAACCGGATCGTACTGTTAGCGTCAGGATAAAGCGTGGAGCCTTTCCACTCATACAATGCGTCGATGTATTGTTTACGGAGATCAATCACGATCGTGCCGAAGGTGTTGTTCATCTCACGGTTCTCTTCGATATAGGGGTAGAGATTCGCCATCATGTTGATGATCGGATCGTTCAATGCTTTTAACTCTGCGGATGACTTGCCAAGCAGAGAAACCACATACTCCAGGCTATCCAGCTTCGAGTTTTTATAAGCTTCATCAACGAAGAGATCCATGGATCCATTCGGCTGTTCGAAAATGTAATCCAGGCTCTCAATGCGTTGTCCGGCCGGGAGTTCATTTACCTGGTTTAATGTTCTTACCAGCAGTGCTTTGTCAAATGGTTCATAGTAATCGTTGTAAGTATATTGAAGACCGTTTTTAAGGTTGTCAATCAATCGTTGTGAAAATCCAGGCATCCTTTGATCTTCCGGTTTCTCTTGTTCTGTTGCGATCAGGAAGGCATAGAAAGCAACATTGGTTTGGGTCCCTGAAAGCCCCTGAAACATGCCAAGCAGGTTGTCACGTTCTTTGGTTTTCTTGATGACCTCATATTGCGTTTTGATATCATCCAGGATAGTGCCGTATTTTGCTTTTGTCACAGGAGTACTGTTAACCCAGGCCATGAACTCTTTCTCAAATTTCTTTTTCCGTTCGACGTATTTGGTTTTGGTCATCCCATCAACTTTCCCCTGGTAGTTCTTTTTTGCATTGGCAAGCCCTTTGGTTAAGTTCGCAACTTTGAGCTGTCCTTCAGGATCATCTAGTGTCAATTCTTCAGCCAATGAAATGATAGCGCTAAAGTTTTTAATTGAGAAAGGATAGTTTTCCGTGAGATTCCAGGCTGCTGAGTTCGACGTCCTGTACCTTGTTGTTGAACCTGGGAATCCGACGACAAATGTGAGGTCATCAGCCTCAAGTGGTTTCTGGGCAACGTTTAACCAGATCTCCGGTTTGTAAGGGATATTTTCTTCGCTGTATGCAACACCTGTGCCATCGGGAGCGGTATAGGCACGTAAGAATGAAAAGTCGCCCGTATGCCTGGGCCACATCCAGTTGTCGATCTCCCCACCATAGTTTCCGATGGAGAGAGGAGGGGAGTATACAATCCGGATATCTTTCAGCACTTTATATACGAACAAAAAATATTGCTTGCCGTTATACATCGCAACAACCCTGGCATCGGCATCGGGTTTTGCATCCTCAATCTCTTTGGCCATGGCATCCGATTTCTCATTGATTTTGCGATCGCGCTCTTCGAGGTCATCGATCCCTTTAGCTGCTCCAAGGACAATAGCGGTTACATCTTTCATTTCAACCAGGATTCTGGCTTCGTAACCCGGGGCCTGAATCTCCTTGCTCTTTTCCCGTGCCAGGAATCCATCAGTGAGATAGTTGCTTTGGACGTCAGAAGCTCGCTGGAGAGCAGTATAGGCAACATGGTGATTGGTTAGCAGCAATCCTTCAGAGGAGACAAAAGAGGCTGTCCCTCCACCGAGTTGAACCACGGCATTTGCAAGAGCAGGTTTGCCGGGATTGTAGATTTGCGTGGTACTGATCTCAAGGCCCGCATCCTTCAGGTTTAACTGGTCGATCTGATTCAGTAACCACATCCCCTCCTGGGCCATTCCGGAGAATACCAGTAGGATTGAACAAAAAATAGGAATAAATCTCTTTTTCATAAACAAAATATTTAATTGTGAATATTAGATTTTACGAGTTGAATACATCAAAACTAAAAAACCATGCGCACATGGTGAAAGATATTGGACATCCACCCTGTTTTACTCGATATATAACCAGTTTTGAAGTATTAGAAAGGACAATTTACAACAATTTTATATATTTACACTTCTGTTATTTGTTCTCCTTAAAATTGATGAAGCGATGAAGCCATTAAGAATCAAACTAAAAGGGGCCTTTTCTAAACTATCTTGGCCGGTTATTATTACCGAATTCTTTTCCGTATTATTAGCTGTTTTGCTGGCTTTCCTTCTGACTGAATGGAGAACAGAAAATGTGAACAGGGCTACGGCAAAAGTTGCACTTCAAAGCATTTAGGAGGAGGTCTTGCTTTCAGAGAATGAACTGGCCAAAGATGAGATTATTATTTTTAAACCTGATATTCCAGTCAATCTCATTACAATGAAATCAAATTCCTGGAAGGCGACAGTTGAAACGCAGGCGATTTACGAAAACATCTTTACTAATCTCGATTTTTATTCCGGAGAGAAGAATTCAATTTTTTATTTGATGATTTCGTTGATCGGAAACCTTGTTCAGGTTGAAAAGAAACTCATTAAACGGTACCAGGAGGCGATCAAGGAGATTGAAACGAATCTTGACTAGATGCCTGCATATTATTTCTCTAAGTTCCTGATCGGGCTACCGCCACGCAAATTCCACAGGTACGGATAACCTGATTGAATTGATCTTCAAAAATTTTACATTGGGTCTGGCATTGCTCAGGGAGGCAGAAGTTGTCGGTTTCAGGTTTCAAGTTTTTACCACATTAGGCACATTAGAACACAATAGTTCTAGTGTGATCTATGTGTCTATTGTGGTTCATTTCCATTGATAGGTTCTTTTGTCAAAGGTGATAATTTTCCCGTTATCAAGCAGCCAGCGGATTACCAGGAGAACTTTGTCTTCGTGCACCGGTGAGGCAGTTGAAACGATCTCTTCAAGGGTAGCCGGATTTGTTTGAAGCAGTGGTTTAATCCGTGAGAGAACCTCTTCGAATTCCTGTTCGTTAAGGCCTAACTTATTTCTCTCCAGGCAGATATCGCACATGCCACATCGTTTCGTATTTTTCTCGCCGAAGTATGCAAGGAGAAGCTGGCTCCGGCATTTCCGGGTTTCCTCAATGTAACCGATCAATGCGTCCAGTCTTTTCGTAGCTTCTTCGAGGCGGTGTTTGTAATTCTCAGGAGAGATGGAGAGATTGTTGGCGTTTACACGTTCCTGAAGGAAAACGACCATTGGCTTGGAGGTTCGGGGCACATAGTCGAGAATATTCTGAGTTTCCAGGTACTTGAGGTGTTTGACCACCTGTTCAAGTGGCATCTCCACCCTTCTGGCAAGCTCGCCTTCATGGATCATGACAAAATCGTTAAAAAGCCCTGGGTATGATCGCAATAGGGTTTTTAGAAAAGGATCGTATTTCTCATTGGCAACCTGGAATCGGTATAGCCCCTCCTTATTGGCTTTGATAAAGAGTTTTGAAGGGTTATTCAGTCCTTCGTTTAAGGCGACAAAGCCCTCTTTCTCAAGAAACTTCAAAGCATTATAGACGATGACCTGTTGGAATTTGAACTGTTCGCAGAATTTCGAAATATCGAATTCAAACGGTTCATCATAGCCACTCCCTACCGGTAGCTGGAGAAAATTTCCGAGTGCCTGATAGATGGAGCGGATTGTAGCCAGTGCAGGGTAGGCCGTCTTCAGGTTTTGCCGAGCGTTCAGGATATCGGCCTCTTCACATAAAAGGATAGCATACGACCGTTTTAGATCTCTGCCCGCTCGTCCGGCTTCCTGGAAGTAAGCTTCTATGCAGTCGGGAAGATCGAGATGCACGACAAACCTGACATTGGGTTTATCGATCCCCATGCCAAATGCGTTGGTTGATACGATGATGCGTTTTTCCTCTTTCATCCATGCCTGTTGCCTGCGTTCCCGTGTTTTGGCATCGAGTCCGGCATGATAGAAATCGGCCGAGATGTTGTTTTTGATAAGGAAATCAACTATTTGTTTGGTCTCCCGGCGATTTCTGACATAGATAATGCCCGGGCCTTTCACTTTTCGGATGATCCGGAGGAGTCGTTGTCGTTTATCCTCTTCTTTGATGACGACATAGATCAGGTTCTTTCGTTCGAAGCTTTGTTGAAATAGATGTTCTTTCCGGAATTCCAGTTTTTGCTGGATATCCTTAACTACTTTAGGAGTGGCCGTAGCTGTCAATGCGAGGATGGGGATGCCAGGAATGAATGGCCGAATCTCAGCAATTTTCAGGTAAGGAGGACGGAAGTCGTAACCCCACTGCGAGACGCAATGGGCTTCGTCCACAGCGAGGAGGTTGATCTTCATCCGGTCAATAGCATCACGCATCTGGGTTGATTCCAGTCTTTCAGGGGAGATATAAAGCAGTTTTGTTTCTCCGAATTTAGCGTTTGACAGCACAAGGTCAATCTCATCGCGATGCATTCCCGAATAGATTGCTGCAGCAGGAATCCCCCGTTTCTTCAAGTTGTCCACCTGATCTTTCATCAAGGCGATCAATGGAGAGATCACCAGGCAAAGTCCTTCCCGTGCAAGAGCCGGGACCTGGAAACAGATCGACTTGCCGCCGCCGGTTGGGAGCAATGCCAGGGTATCCTTTCCATCCAGGACCGATTGGATGATCTCTTCCTGCAGAGGGCGGAAGGAGGAGTAACCCCAGTATTTCAGTAAAATCTGACGAATCTCCATACTGCTCAAAGATAAGAAAAAGCGAGGTAGTGAGGTAGCGAAATTAGTTGGCAGTTGGCAGTTGGCAGTTGGCAGATCCGCTGGTCCGCTAGTCCGCTAGTTTACCTGTCCACCTTGTACACAGAGTCCAGCACAGTGCCGTCGACCCACTTGATGATAGCTACGATTTCATCAGTCAGCTCTGGTTTTTCGGGGATGCCGCAAATCTTTTCAGCTTCATCTTTCAGCTCCTCTATCGTCTTGATGGGTAGCGATGTCCCTTTCATCTTCTCAATCAGATCGGTACGGCGTGGGTTGATCGCAATTCCACGTTCGGTGACGATAACATCAATCAACTCTCCGGGTGCACACAGGGTGGTCACCTCGTCGCGGATTACCGGAATCCGGTCGCGAAATAGCGGGATTGGAAGGATGACCGTTTTGCCGAAGAGGCAATTTTGCCATCCTCCTATGCCGTGAAGCAGCAATCCATCGGAGTGGGTCACTACGTTTGCATTAAAATTCACATCCACTTCGGTTGCGCCAAGAATAACAACATCAATCATGGAGGAGAAATTCCCTTTTCCGTGGTAGTTATAGCTGGTAAAAGGGCTTGTGTTGACATGGGATGGGTTGTCGCGCATGGAACGAACGCCGTCCAGGTCAAATGTTTGCCCGTCGAGGATGTAGTCGGTTAGCCCCTCTTCCAGCATTTTCACGAGGTATTTGTTGCTTCCGCCTCTTGCAAACCGTGCTTTCCACCCCCGTTCCCGCAGGATATCAGCGAAGTAGATCCCGATTGAGAGGGAAGTGCCTCCTGCTCCGGCCTGGAATGAGAATCCATCATGAATGAGCCCGGCTTCATCGCAAAACTGAGCGCTCCATTCTGCCAGTAGCAACCGGTCGGGGCTTTTGGTCACTTCGGTAGTTCCTGAAATGATCTTCTCCGGGATGCCAATCTGATCCAGGACTACGACATAGTCGACGTAATTTCCCTGGATCTGCCAGGGGATGCAGGGGAAGGGAACAAGGTTGTCGGTCACGACAATTACCTTGTCGGCATATTGTGAATCGGCCAGGGCAAAACCAAGGAGTCCGCAGGCGGCGGGACCGTTGACACCGTTTGCATTTCCAAATGCGTCGGCAGAAGGAGCGGCGATCACGGCAACATCGATATGGACATCCCCATCCTGTATAGCCTGGTACCGACCTCCATGGGATCGCAACACGCCAAGTCCTTTCATTTTGCCTTCGGAGGTAAATTTTCCGAGAGCTCCATTCATACTACCTTCTATATGATGAATGGTTCCGTCTTCCAGGTAGTTGATCAGGGGTTCATGGCAGGGGAAGGAGGCTGACGGGAACCACATCAGATCTTTAATCCCCATCTCTTTGGCTGCATCAAATATGGGAACGGCAACAAGGTCGCCATTCCGGAAGTGATGGTGTGTAGATATGGTCATGCCATCTTTGATGCCGCATTTTACCAGTGCCTCTTTGAGGGAGGCGACCACTTTGTTGCCATCAACCGGGTAATCGGCACAACTTACGATTTTGGGGGCGGTTTTTCTTCCAGTTGGTTTAAATTTACCGATCCCCATGTATGGAACAGCCGGTTTACCGTTGACGATGGTGGGAACCACTTTGCCGGCTGCATTGGTTACCAGTTTATCATACTTACACATGGCTTTCCCTCCAGTTTTGATCCAGTTTGTTCATTTTTACAGCGAGTTGGATCGTGTTCAGCGCTCTTTTTACTATCGGCGGATCGATCATCTTACTGCCAAGGGCAACAACTCCTAGCCCTTTTGTTTCGGCATCGTGGAAAGCAGCCACAATCTTTTTTGCCTTTTCAATCTCTTCGTTCGTGGGAGCAAAGGTCTCGTGGATCACATGGATCTGGCGGGGATGGATGCATCCCATGCCATCGAAACCCATGGCTTTGGAACGACGTACATTCGCGGCAAGCCCTTCCATATCACCCACATCCGAGAATACCGAATCAATTGGCTGGATACCGGCTGCGCGTGCTGCGTTGACGACCATGCTTCTTGCAAAGAAACTCTCTGATCCTTCCGCGGTTCTCCGGGTCCCAATATCGGCTGTGTAATCCTCCAGACCGATTGCCAGAGATACCACATTCTCTGCTGACGAGGCAATTGAATATGCATTGATCACTCCCATGGCACTTTCGATAATAGGCATGATCCAGATAGGATTCTGCAGTTTATGATGTTGTTGAATTTCCTGAATCCGCACATTCACAGCATGAACCTGCTCCGGATGCTCACATTTTGGCAGGAGGATGAGATTCGCGTTGTGCGGAACGATAAAATCCAGATCGTCCAATCCCCGTTCCCCCTGATTGATCCTGACCATTCGTTCGACACCGTAAAAATTAAAACCACGCAGGGCATTCCTTACCATGTAGCGAGCTTCATCCTTTTTATCAGGGGCAACCGCATCTTCGAGGTCGAGAATAATGCCATCGGGGCGGTGGATAGCGGCATTGATCATCAATGAAGGAGTATTCCCGGGGAGATAGAGGCGGGAGAAACGGTTCCGGTCCCTGGTGGTCGCGTACTGGTTCTCATCTAACATTGGAATGATAAACTCATTTTCTCCCGGGATTGTTTTTTTGATAGCGGCTTCAAGCCGTGCTGCTATCACGGGTGGCAATGCCCCGGAATCTTCGACCTTAACCATTGCATTCTGGATGGAGAAGTGATTGAGGATAATTTGGATCTCCTTCCGGATTGAATTTCCAAACAGGACATCCACTTTGGAATTCAATTCCAGCTGGATGCCTCCGCTGGAAGTCAGTTCGAGTGAAATGAAACAATCGGAACGCACTCCTTTCCCTTTGTTCCCTGCAAATACAAGTTCTCCCATCGTGGTTTTTTTCATTCTTGAAAAGATGGTCAAAAGTAGTAATTTTGTAAGTATTAACATGGGATATATGGGTAAAAGAGTTCGAAAAAAAGGATCAAAGCGGACCTCCGGAACGAAACGTTCTAATCTGAAGCGTTTCATTGGCAATATTTATATTGTAATGATACTAAAACTAGCGGTAGTCCTGCTATTGTTATTTCTGTCCCGTATTCTTTTCTACCTATTTAACTTTTCTCATTTTCAGTCCCTTTCGTTTACAGAATTGATATGGATCTTCATTGCAGGCATCCGCTTTGATCTCTCCGCTCTCCTGCTACTGAATCTACCGTTCATCCTGATGAACTCCGTTCCCTTCAAGTTCCGTTATAGGAAAGTTTATCAGTGGTTTGCCAACGGTTACTTCTATGTGATCAACGCCCTTGGATTGATGGTTAATTTCGTAGATATTATCTATTTCAGGTTTACATTAAAGCGGATAACCTCCGACATCTTTAAATATGTTGAGGTGGGGGGCGATTTCGACAAATTGATTCCCCAGTTTATCAGAGATTTCTGGTACGTTCAATTTCTTTGGATCGGATTTACTCTCCTCATGGTTTTGATTTGTCGCAGGATTCGAATTTCTGAATCTTCTCCAAAAACAAAAGGCTTTCGCTATTACGGCATCAATTCAGTAATTTTTGCTGCAATTATCGCCCTCATGGTAATCGGATTTCGCGGAGGATTCCAGTTGAGGCCAATAAGCTTGTTAACTGCAGGAAAGTATGTTTCCGCCAAAGATGTCCCATTGGTATTAAATACACCGTTTACAATTATCAAAACCTTAACACACCAGAACATTGAGTTCAAGAACTATTTTTCGTCGGAATCTGATCTGGAGAGGGTTTATACACCTGTTCATTCTGGGAAGAAGGGGGGATTCAAACCGTACAACGTGTTGATAATTGTGATGGAGAGTTTTTCAAGGGAGCATATAGGGTTTTTAAATAAACATTTGGATGGAGGTAAATATCGTGGATTTACGCCAGTGTTTGATTCCCTGATCCAGCGGGGCACTTATTTTGAAGGATTTGCCAATGAAAAGACCTCTATCATGGCTATTCCAACCATACTTTCATCTATCCCGAGTTTGATGGATGATGCAATGACGCAATCGACCTATGCCGGGAACCGGTACACCAGCATTGCCGGATTGCTTAAACCAAAAGGCTATAGTTCGGCATTCTTCCATGGGGGCAGTAATGGAACGATGGGATATGATGTGTATACACGAGCGACAGGTTTCGATCACTATTTCGGACGAACAGAGTATAACAATGAGAGAGATTATGATGGTAAATGGGGGATTAGGGATGAGGAGTTCTTTCAATTTACTGCTCAACACCTAAATGAGATGAAGCAACCCTTCGTGGCTTCGGTATTTTCACTTTCAGCTCATCATCCATATTTTGTTCCGGGAAAGTATAAGCATGTTTTCCGGGAGGGAAAGTTACCGATCCAACAAAGTATCATGTATTCAGATTATTCACTGGGCCGTTTCATTGACACTATACAGCGGATGCCATGGTACAGGAATACGATCATCGTAATTACTGCTGATCATACCTCAGAAGGATATTTCCCTTATTATCGGGGTCCCGTTGGACAATATGCAATTCCGATACTGATTCTTTTTCCGGATGACAGTAAGCGAGGCATTTACAGGGAGATAGCTCAGCAAACCGATATTGTGCCAACTCTTTTAAGTTACATGGGTTATGACAAGGATTTCATCGCTTTTGGTTCCGATATGATGGATCGATCAGCAAAACATTTCTCTGTACATTATGTTTCAGGGATATATACCTTAATAAAGGGGGGGTATGTCCTAGAGTTTAATGGTTCTGAAAGCCTCTCCCTATATGAAGTATTAGCTGACGGGGCAAGCAAGGAGAATCTCATAAAAACTAATCCAGAAGCAGCAAAAGAGATGGAACAATTCATAAAAGCATATATTCAGCAATATAACAACCGGATGATTGAAAACCGGGTGTCATTACCATGACGGATTCTTCGATATATCCTGATGAAAATATCGTTTTCATCGTTAATCCTGTTTCCGGAGCAGGCCGGCAGAAGAGGATTAGGGAGGTGGTTGACCGATACCTTGACAAGTCAAAGTATAACTCAAAAGTTCTTTTTACAGAAGCCAGAGGCCATGCATCCACGCTAGCCAGACAGGCTGTTGAACAAGGCGCCGCAGTTGTCGTAGCCGTTGGCGGTGACGGAACGGTAAATGAAGTTGGACAAGGGCTTGTTGAAAGCGACACAGCACTCGCCATCATCCCAACCGGTTCTGGCAATGGATTGGCACGACACCTGAAACTTCCGATGAATTTCAGGAAAGCAATCGAAATTATCAACCAGGGAAATCGGCAGAAGATTGATACAGCAACATTAAATGGTTCTTTGTTTGTCAATGTTGCCGGGGTTGGATTCGATGCTCATGTCGCCCGTAAATTTGAACAAGCAGACAAGCGTGGTTTTTTTTCCTATTTCTCCATTTCAACCGCGGCATACAGAAAATACAAACCCAAGAAATATACGATATCGATTGACGGGAAGGTGTTTAAGAGGAGAGCATTGATGGTAAGTTTTGCTAATTCGAGCCAGTTTGGGAATAATACAACAATTGCGCCAAAGGCATCTCTCGATGATGGGTTGATTGATGTTTGTATCCTTCGGAAACTCCCTTTTTGGAAAATCATACTCCTTTCTCCACTGGTATTTACTAAAAAATTTGATAAAACTCCATTTCTGGAGATCATCCAGGGCAAGGAGGTTATTGTTAAACGGAGAAAGGGTAAATATGTACACCTGGATGGAGATCCTGGAAAAGAGGGGAAAACCTTTACTATTCAAATTCATCCATTATCTTTGCAAGTAATTGTTCCATAATGATAAAACTATGACGGAAAAGGTTGCAATTACGTATGGTGAAAAGTTAAAAGATCTTCTACTGAGTTGGGGACTGAGCGACACTTGGGCTGGTTATATGGTTGATTTTTCAGCACTTTTTATAATTTTTCTCATTTCGGTTATCGTATACTACATCGCCAAGTATATCATCAACCGGGTTTTACAACGGTTGATTAAACGTTCAGTCAGCCAATGGGATGACCATCTCTACGAGCAGAAGGTATTTACACGACTGGCGTTGCTGATTCCGGCACTCCTGTTGAATGTGACCATTGATGCTTCCGTTACTTCTCATCCGATGGCAGTCAAATACATTCAATTGGGAATCAACCTCTATATCGCTTTTATTCTCATTCTTGTTGTGGTTTCGTTCCTTAATGCAGTACAGAGGATATACCAGGAGTTTGAGGTTTCTGACGCCAAACCCATCAAAGGTTATATTCAGATAGGAAAAATCATCACGTTTGTCATCGGTGGGATTATCATAATCTCTCTTCTGGCAGGAAAATCCCCAGGTACTTTATTAACTGGACTCGGAGCCATGTCGGCAGTGATGATGTTGATCTTTAAGGACAGTATTCTCGGATTTGTTGCCGGGATTCAGCTTTCGGCAAACAAATCCATTCAAATTGGTGATTGGATCTCAGCTCCAAAGTTCAACGCTGATGGAACTGTATTTGATATCGCATTGGTAACGGTCAAAGTAAGAAACTTTGATAACTCCGTAAGTCTGCTGCCTACCTATGCATTGATCACCGATTCTTTTATAAACTGGCGTAGCTTTGATGACGCAGGGGGGCGACGAATGAAGCGCTCCTTTCTTGTGGATGTGAGGACGATTGAGGCAGTTAGTGAGGGGTTTAGTGAGGAGCTTCGTATGAAGGGCTTCGCAGTCGATTTTTGGTTTCCGAAAGATAAAGAGTTGACCAACCTGGGCGTTTTTCGTCGATATCTGGCCTATTATCTACGGAATCAGCCTGTTATCAATCAGGAAGCAACGTTGATGATCCGACTTTTACAGCCCACGGAAAACGGCCTCCCGGTTGAGGTTTATGCATTTTATAACTCTCCTGATTGGGTCCCTTTCGAAGACTTCCAGGCAGATTTTTTTGAACACATTTATGATACGCTGCCCGATTTTGGGTTGAAAGCATTTCAGCGAATCAGCAATGTATTGCCTGATCTTGAACCTCAGACTACACCTCCAATTTCACCTTCAACGCCTTCAGCTATTTCTCCAAGACAGTAAGCCATGAACAAACACCGTTCCAGAAAATGTCACAAGCTGATTTTGAGCTCAATTGTTGTCTTTGTCGGGATAACTTGTTTAGTCAGCACCCTTCAGGCGCAAAGCGATACGCTGACTCCAGGACAGCAAAGCAAGTTTCATCGATTACTTAATAACTTTGATGCGAGTTTATATGTTGATGCATATTATGCGTTTGTTCTTGATGATCCGGCAGGAGATACCTCCAACCTGATGGAGTTCTCATCAAACTGCCCTTTTGCTGATGAATTCAGGCTCAATGTGGCCAGTATCTGGCTGGAATATGATTCAAAAAATATTCGCGGGAAGCTTTTAATACAGTTTGGAGATGTTCCCAATCTTCGGTCAACGCCTGCAGAACAGTTCATCAAGTATATGAAGGAGGCTCATTTCGGATTTCGTGCCTATAAAACGCTGTGGGTCGATATCGGTTACCTTCCAAATCCCATCGGATATGAATCCTCTTATCCAATCAAGAATCAGATCAGTACAGTAACAGTTGGAGGTTATTTTGAAACAGGAAATTTCCTTGGGGTTAAGGTGTCAGGACAATTGACTCCATCTATTTATGCGGGCATTTACGTGGGGAATCAATATACACTTGCTTATGGCAAGAACAAACGCATTTACGGTGGAGCGACCTTTCTGTATACCTACAAAAATATCTTTTCGGTGAATTATAACAATATGCTGGGAAATGCATCCATTGTCACCTCTGAATCAAACCATTTTTATTTATACAACAATCTCATTTTAACAGTAAATCCTATAAAAAACTTACTCTTGGTCGGCCAGGCTGATTTTGGTTTTTATGGAAACGCGCAAAAGCCTCCCGACACAACTAAAACAGCATCGGGTATATCGGGTTTCATTCAGGCTACCTACCGTTTTACAAAATGGTTTGCGACAAGCATACGCGGAGAATATATGAACGATCCGGATGGTTCAGTCACATCTCTCTACGCTTATGATGGAAAACTCAGGGGTTTACTAACATATGGGTGCACAGTTGGAGTAGAATTCAATCCGGTGAAAAATTCGTATCTCCGTGCTGAGTACAATTATCTTTCAGCAGATAAAGGCAATAACATTTTTAACAGCATGCTAACTGATAATCGTCATTCTATCACGTTTACGGCGGGTTTGAGGTTTGGCGCCTTCTAATAATATCATACATTTGCACGGTGAGACGTGAGATGTGAGACGTGAGATGTGAGATGTGAGACGTGAGACGTGAGACGGTGAATATATATAATTGATAATTTGTAATTTGTAATTTAAAAAAGTATGCCTTTTAATCTGAGAAACCGGAATTTTTTAAAGTTGCTGGACTTCACTCCCCAGGAGATAAAATTTTTGCTCGATCTTTCGCTGGATCTGAAAAAAGCAAAATATGCAGGTGTCGAGCAACAAAAACTGAAGGGAAAAAATATTGCACTGATATTTGAGAAGGCCTCCACACGCACTCGTTGTGCATTTGAGGCGGCTGCTTATGATCAGGGAGCACAGGTTACCTATCTTGGCCCCGAAGGCTCGCACATTGGCAAGAAAGAAACCATGAAGGATACTGCAAGGGTGCTGGGACGGATGTATGATGGTATTGAGTACCGCGGATTTGGACAGGAGATTGTTGAAGAGCTGGCTGCTTATGCAGGGGTTCCGGTATGGAACGGACTTACCAATGAGTTTCACCCTACACAGATCCTGGCAGATTTTCTGACCATGATAGAGCACTCAGACAAGCCTCTTCATAACATTTCATTTGTTTATTGCGGGGATGCCCGGAATAATATGGGAAACTCCCTGATGGTAGGTGCAGCCCAGATGGGAATGGATTTTCGAGCTTTTGCACCAAAGAAATACTGGCCCAACGAGCAACTTGTTGAGCGTTGCCAGACCATTGCCATAGAGACAGGTGGAAAGATCACCCTAACAGAAAACATTGACGAAGCGGTAAAAAGTGTGGATTTTGTCTACGCCGACGTTTGGCTATCCATGGGTGAAGCAAAAGAGTTGTGGGATGAGCGGATCAAAGAGATGTTGCCTTATCAGGTAAACAAATCGATGATGGAAAAGACAGGTAACCCGAAGGTGAAGTTCATGCATTGCCTCCCCGCTTTTCATAATAAGGATACAGAAGTGGGTTGTGAGGTTTATACAAAGTACAATCTCGATGGTCTGGAAGTCACGGAAGAGGTATTTGAATCAACTGCATCCATCGTATTTGATGAAGCTGAAAACAGGTTGCATACGATCAAGGCTGTGATGGTGGCAACGCTGGGAACTTAATTTACAGGGATCACCTTCCCATATTCGCATTTCAGCGTACGGGAGGGATACTTTTCAAACATTGCGTAATTGTGTGTTGCCATCAGGACGGCCCGTCCTGTTTTAGAGATATCCATCAACAGGCTTATTATCCCTTCAGAACTTTCGGGATCAAGATTTCCGGTTGGCTCATCCGCCAGAATGATTTCAGGGTCATTTACAAGAGCTCTTGCAATTGCAACACGTTGTTGCTCACCCCCTGATAGTTGATGAGGCAGTTTATTCCCCTTGGTCTGAAGTCCCACTTTTGCCAGTACTTCCTGGAGACGCTTGGTCATCAGAAGAGAATCTTTCCAGCCGGTGGAGTGCATGACGAACTGAAGATTTTCATTGATTGAACGATCCATCAGAAGCTGGAAATCCTGAAAGACAATGCCCAATTTACGCCTGAGGTATGGGATCTCCTGCCTGCGAATTTTTCTCAGATCATAACCTGCTACACCGGCAGTCCCCACACGAACGGGCAACTCAGCATACAGGGTTTTCATCAAACTACTCTTACCTGTGCCAGTCCGTCCGATGAGATAGACAAACTCTCCCCTGCTTATTGTCAGAGAAACATTGGCAAGGATCAGGTTTTCATTCTGATAGACAGATACTTTATCCAGAATTATGATCAGGTCTCCAGGCATGTTGAAGGAATTTTATTTTACAAATGTAGACAACACAGCTTATACTTCAAGTTTCTGGATCTTTCCGTAGGGTAATTTTTTTGCCAGATCAATGATTTGATCTTGTTTGTCGATCAGCCGGCATCGGTTCAGCGCCCGTCTTGGATTGTTAATCCTGAAATAGGCGATCAGGGTAAAATCGTCATCCCTGATCTGAATGAAATCGGGGATTTTTGAAGTTCCTTGTATTTTAACGATGTACATTAGTCAGATCTTTCTTGATGAATTTCGTAGGGGCAAGATAGTAAAATTCCTTCAATTCTCTTGAATTCCGGAAGATCCTCAAGGGACATGAAATCTACCTGGAAGTTATCAATATATAGCGGAGCGCTCTTCATGGGATGGAAAAAGTAGAGTTTCATCCGTAGTTGTTCAGGCATCCCTGATGGCAGATAAAATGCGCATTGTACAGGGGTCCAGCGATTTTTCCTGACATATGACTCCAGATAGAAGGCCTTGTAACAGGAGAAATCATCCGGTCCCGTCAGATGCCATACAAGACTGGATTCGGTTCTTCTGTCTGTCGACCAAACCCTGGCTGATACCTTTACGATCCTGGTATGGGTTTTAAAGAGGGGAAATGGATCAAGTTCAATCCCAATGCCGTAAGGATGTTCATCCTCGATGCAGGAGACATGGTTCTCAGAGCTATCCGGAAATGGTTTGAATGTATCCTCATTTCTCCATCCGTTTCCCCATCCCTGCATTGCTTCCATATCATGATTGAAGGTCTTTTCGCTGACGATTCCTTCTCCCGACAGGTAAACCCGTGCTTTGGGATTTATGGAGAAAAATGAGTCCCGGAAGATTTCTTTGGTAATCGTTGTCACAGGGAATATCCATTTCGTAAACTGATAAAACTGGAAGATGTTAAAAAGGATAAGCACTGATATCATGATACTGCAGGTAATCCTCCATGCCTTTGAAGAGTGGATTTGGAACAGGTATAGCAGAAGGATGGCTACAACCGCATAAAAATCAATGAAGACCCTTTGTCCGCATTTACTGGCGTAATACCACATCCACCAGGAAGAGAGGATATAAATAATAAGGACAAGAAAGGCGAGCAGGGAATAAAACCGGGTTTAATTTATTCTGTATAATCCAGCGAAGCCGGCCATGGATAGAAATGCCAGCGGTGTATAGACAAACCATCCTCTATTGTAACTGAACAGGATACTAAAAAAATGGGGATCAAGAAACTGCATCTTTTCATTCCCATAGGAATAGATCCAGAGTTTTCCGGACTGAATGTAATAGAAAAGGGGTTGAATACAAACGATTAACGTGAAGACCAGTAGGACAAGGATGAGCCACCCCTTTTTTCGGACAATGAAGATGAAGGTACTCTTCAGCTCTCGGTAGCTCCCTGAAATAAAAGGGAGAAGGATCAGAATCAGACCATTGGTTGGCCTGATGAGCAGGATCAGGCTATAGATAGAGGTAAGGGCAAGCAACCAATGTAGTTTCCTGGTTTCGAAGAAATGGTATCCGGTCCAGAGAAAAAAGGTGATTAATGCAAATGAATAAATGTGAGTCATTGATGGCTCGATCACTGCATAAAAGATGATATTGGTGCCCAGCGCAATCGAAAAGGTAATCAGTGATGCAGTATTTATGGATGCTCCAAGTTTACGAAGCAGGTTGAACAGGACCCGACACCCTGCCCAAAGATAGAAGAGTGTTGAGAATGCAATCGCGTACTGGTAGACCAGGCTATATCCGTCGGCTGGAAGCCCGGTGATCAGGGCGATGAGATGTGCCAACAGAAAAAAAGGCAACCAGATTACGGCAAGCCCCGTGAAGGTCTTGTTCACAATCCCGCCGTCGATATTCATATAACCCTGTCCCACGTTTGACCAGGATGGTTGAACCCGAAAAAGAGGAGAATGTAGATGACAAGGATACATTCAGGGGTGAGCAGAAAGAGACGTTTCATAGAACACTAAAGATTCCGTTGCCGGTTTATCTCAAAAAGGAAGATCCCTGATGCGACCGAGACGTTGAGTGATTCAATCTCTCCTGCAAGGGGGATCATGATGTGTTCGTCACACAGACACAACAGTTCTTCGGAGATGCCCTTTCCTTCGGATCCCATAATTAAGAGAAGCGGACTCATAAACTCGACCGACGTATAACTCCGACTCCCTTTTTCGGTGGCTGCCATCACTTGCAACCCACTATCTTTCATCAGACTGACAGTCTCTTTCGCGTTCGCTGTGCGGCACACCGGTATTTTATAGAGAGCTCCGGCTGATGTTTTTATTGCTTCTGAATTGATCAGTGCAGAGCCTTTCAACGGTACGACGATGGCGTCGACACCTGCGCATTCAGCTGTGCGTGCAATGGCCCCCATATTTCTGACATCGGTGATGCCATCAAGGAGCAGGATGAGGGGCACTTTACCACGTTCATAGAGGAGAGGCAGGATATCTTCGATCTTCTGGTAGGATATGTCAGTAACATAGGCAATCACCCCCTGGTGGTTCTGTTTGGAAAGGCGGTTCAACTTCTCAACCGGTACGAATTGAAAGGGAATGTCAAGCTCGCGGATCAGGTTGAAAAGTTCGCGAAAGGATTCTCCCCGGAGGTTTTTCTGGAGTAAAACCCGTTCCATCTCTTTGCCCGATTTGATTGCTTCGATAACCGGATGCATTCCGAAAATAAAATTTTCTTTTTTCATTCTTCATCAGCATTTTCAATCATTTGCGCGGGGAGTTCCTTACTGGATTTGGCACCGAGTTCCCGGATTTTTTCAGCCCGTCTGACAAGGTTTCCTTTTCCGGTAGAGAGTTTGTTCAGAGCGGCATCATAACTTTTTCGGGTCGAATCCAACTTTGACCCGATGTCGGTAAGGTCATTTACAAAACCAGCTAGTTTATCCAGGAGTTCACCACTTTGCCGGGCAATCTCCAAAGCGTTTTTATTCTGGTTCTCCACGCGCCAGAGGTTGGATATCATGCGTAAGGCAGCAATCAGGTTGGTGGGACTGATCAGAAGCACCCTTCGTTCATAAGCGTAATTCCAAAGACCGGGATCTCCCTGCATGGCAACAAGGTAGGCAGGTTCGACCGGCAGAAACATCATGACGAAATCAAGGCTCTTCAATTGATAGAGATCCTGATAGTTCTTGGCACTTAGCTCGTTCACGTGATTTTTGATCGATATCATATGATCACGCAGGGCACCCTCTTGCTCCTCTAAGTGGTCTGTGGATGCGAACCGTTCATAGGCAGTAAGTGAGACCTTTGAGTCTATGACGACATGCCGGTCGCCAGGGTAATTGACCACGACATCAGGCTGTAGCCGTCGCCCATGTTCATTGACGTAGGATTGTTGAACAACATATTCCCGGTCTCTCATCAATCCTGACTTTTCGAGGATGCTCTCCAGGATGATCTCTCCCCAATTACCCTGAACCTTTGATTGCCCTTTGAGCGCGTTAGTCAGGTTATTTGCCTCTTTGCTGATTTGCTGGTTGAGTTCCGCCAGGTTTTTGATTTCCCTGCCTAGTGAGAAGCGCTCTTTCGACTCTTTATCGTAAGTCTCTTCAACCTTTTTCTCAAAGTCACGGATCTTTTCACTCAATGGTTTCAGAATCTCATCCAGGCGTGTTTTATTCTGGTCTGTAAATTTTTGTGTTTTCTCTTCCAGGATTTCATTTGCCAGGTTTTTGAATTCGATTTTGAATTTATCCTGAAGTTGTTCAATCTCAGTCTTCTGATCGGTGAATTTTTCCGTCATTGCTTTGATCTCAGCCTCTTTCCGTGAAACCTGACTGCTCAGTTCCAGGATTGCACTCTCTTTCTTCTGAACTTCGCGTGTAACAACCTGGAGTTGTTCTGTCAGCCAGGAGATCTTCTCTTCGGCAACCCTCTTTTGAGAGGTCACCTCCTCCAGTTGTTTATATAATTCTTCTATTGATCCAGCTCCCTGACGGGTTGAAGGTCGGTTTAGTTTCCAGAAGATAATACTGAAACCGATGATAAGGATTAAGGCTGATCCACCAATAAGATACTCTAACATATGGCTCAGGTAAATTCTGTTGATGTAAAAGTACAAATTATTAAGCAGGTGTTACCTCTCATAATTCCCTTATTTTTGTGGAGAGATGAACGTGGGTATATTGTCGGACACACATGGGTTTTTCCACCATCGGTTACTTGACTTTTTCAAGGATGTCGATGAAATCTGGCATGCTGGGGATATAGGCAACATGGAAACGTACCTTGCATTGGAAAACATCAAACCCCTTCGTGCAGTATATGGAAATATCGATGGGAAGGATTTGCGGATTCAATGTCCTGAAGTACTGTTCTTTAAAGCAGACAAGGCCAACGTATTCTTAACGCACATCGGTGGGTATCCAGGCAGGTATGACAGGGAAGTCAAAGAATTGATCAGGCAAAACAGCCCAGATTTGTTTGTTTGCGGGCATTCACATATCCTGAAAGTCATGTATGATAAAACCCATGAACTTCTATTTATCAATCCAGGTGCAGCAGGGAAATTTGGTTTCCACAAATCATACACGGCAGTAAGAATGAGGATTGAAGGGAAAGAATTCAGGGATTTAGAGGTGTTAGATATTCCGAGGTAGAGATAGAATTACCCTGAATTGCACATGACTTGCCATATATTTCTTCGTCCTTCGTCCTTCGTCCCAGGTCAAATGTCTTACGGTTAACGTAGTCTGTCGGTTGATTTGACGAGTTCTTCGTCTTTGCGGATAAAGCGATTGGCTAAAATCAGAAAAACGAGTGAGATCAGGGGGAAGAATATACCAAGTTGATACGAAGGCTCGATCTGGGTCAGTTTTGTGATCTTACTTGAGTAGATGATAAAAACCAGAACCACAAAGCTGACGTTGAGCAGAATATTGAAGGCAACTAGCCGTAACTGGGTTCTCCTGTTTTTATATAAAAAGATTGAGGTCAGGGTGAGGATCAAAGACGCTCCTGCAGTAAGCCAGAGTGGTGAGTTAAACCAGATTGAGGTAGTCATTTTCGGGTCGGGATCCATTGATTTCAGCTCCGTTGCAAAAAGCTTGTAATTTCCATACAGTTCATGATAAAAATCAGCCAGTGGAAAATAGAATACCAGTGCACCGGAGATCAGAGCCAGCACAAGGAAGATTGTTTGGATACGTTGAATCATGGTTTGTCAATTATTCAAGAGTTTGTTATGCGAAATTAGGAAAGAAACTCAAATTTTTTGTTAATTGGCTAAGATTAATTATATTTGCACAGAATTTGATTCCCATATTTTTCTCTTTAACCCATTCAAGTTATTTCTTTTACCCATTTCAAGGTTGAAATTTTCTTTTCCGATAGGTTCTTTCCAAAGACAATACAACACAAAACACACATTCAATGTATGACATTATTTCCCTCGACAGTAAAGAGCTGTCGGAGATTCGTGAGATTGCGAAATCAATGAACATCCCTAAAGTGGATAAGCTCGAGAAGCAAGAGTTGATTTACAAAATACTTGACCATCAGGCGTTGAATCCTACCCAGGATGAAATTGCCAACGAAAAACAAGAGGTAAAACGTGGACGTGGACGCCCACCAAAAGTAGAGCGTCCACGTAAAGAAACTGATAAACAAGGTAACAGGCCCAAACCCAGACCTCCACAGGAGACACCGAATAAAGTCTCAAGAGAACAGCCTGTGGTCAAAGCAAAGGATTTTAATAACACTCCCGAAAATCGCATTTTTGAAACAAAAAATGAGGTCCCCAAGGTTATTGAGCCCCCTATTGATCTGTCGACGGAGACCATGAAAGAAGAGCCTGTAACGAGCAGCGAGAATATACCCGCTCAGCGGCCTGACGATAAAAAACATCGTGAGCAACCACGGAAACATATACCGGAACGTCATCGTGAGGAGTACGCCTTTGAATTTGAGGGTATCATCAGCACTGAGGGAGTCCTTGAGATCATGGCCGATGGCTACGGATTTCTTCGCTCCTCAGATTACAACTACCTGAACTCCCCTGATGATGTCTATGTCTCCCAGTCGCAGATCAAGCTGTTTGGCCTGAAAACCGGCGACACAGTACGTGGCACTATTCGTCCTCCGAAAGAGGGAGAAAAATATTTTCCGTTAATAAAGGTAGAACTGATCAATGGTAAGAAAGCGGAAGATGTCCGTGACAGGATCCCGTTCGATTTTCTCACACCACTCTTCCCGATGAAGAAATTCAAACTTACCGGTCATCCAGATTGCACAGCTTCGACCCGTATCATTGACATGTTTGCACCCATTGGATTCGGTCAACGGGGATTGATTGTTGCACAGCCAAAGACAGGTAAAACAGTTCTATTGAAAGAGATTGCCAATGCAATCGCTGCCAATCATCCAGATGTCTACCTGATCGTATTATTGATTGATGAAAGACCTGAAGAGGTTACAGATATGGCACGCAGTGTGAGGGGTGAAGTGATCTCATCAACGTTTGATGAACCAGCCGAACGCCATACAAAAATAGCCAATATCGTTCTTGAAAAAGCTAAACGACTGGTTGAGTGCGGACATGATGTGGTGATCCTGCTTGACTCTATTACCCGTCTCGCCCGTGCTTACAACACGGTAGCTCCGGCTTCCGGGAAGGTATTATCGGGTGGGGTAGAAGCCAATGCACTTCAAAAACCTAAACGCTTCTTTGGTGCTGCACGCCAGATCGAAAATGGCGGATCCCTTACGATTATTGCTACTGCCTTGACCGACACAGGCTCCAAGATGGACGATGTGATTTTCGAAGAGTTCAAGGGAACGGGAAACATGGAACTTCAGCTTGACAGGAAACTTTCCAATAAGCGGATCTGGCCGGCTGTTGACATTGTTGCTTCAAGTACTCGTCGCGAAGACCTGCTTCTTGAAAAAGATGTCCTGGGACGTATCTGGATCCTCCGGAATCATTTGGCCGATATGACACCCCTAGAGGCGATGGAGTTCCTAAAGGAGAGGATGAAATTCACAGATTCCAACGAGGAGTTTCTAATTTCGATGAACAGTTAAAAGGGAAAAGCGAAGTAACGAGGTAGCGAAATAACGAAATTTTTATTACCGATACAGCTCTTTCAAGTTTATGCCGTCGAAATTTCCGGAGCTCATCATTAGGTAGACCATGTTTTCATTGGGAAGTTCCAAAAGTCTTTCTTTCAATTTTCCTGAATCATCAAATACTTCCAGAGAGGGTTGACTAAATCCTGTTCGGATCTGTTCTGCAGTGATCTCCGGCAAACGCTTCAATTGGATTGCATGGTGATTGAAATAGACGATCGCTATGTCGGCTTCCATCATGGATCCTGAATAGTGGTGTAAAAATCCTTCACTCAGGCTGCTGTATGTATGTAGTTCAAGGCAGGCTACGATCGTTCTCTCAGCAAATTGTTCTTTCACAGCATTTATCGTGGCTTTCACTTTAGATGGAGCATGGGCGAAGTCTTTGAACATAGAAAATGTTTCGTTCTGAGCTAACAGCTCCAGCCGTTTGGAAGCGCCGGAAAAGGTTGTGATGGCCTGGTAAAATGCCAGATCCGAAACGCCGAGCTGGTTGCATACCAGTCGGGCTCCATTCAGGTTCAACAGGTTATGCTGTCCAAAAATTTGAAGTGAATAGGAGCTATCCGGTGTAATCAAATGCGTGATGCCTTTTTCAATCCGGTATGGCGGTGTTGTATATGGGAATCGTGTTAAATCTTCCCTGCCTTCCCTGCAAATTTGTTTCAAGACTTCATCTTCGTCGCAAAATACCAATGTCCCATCCGGAGATATCAACTGGATGAACTCTCTGAACTGATCAACATAGTTCTCAAATGTTGGAAATACGTTGATATGATCCCATGCTACACCACTCAGGAGTGCGATGTTGGGGCGGTAGAGATGAAATTTAGGCCGTGGGTCAATGGGAGATGTGAGGTACTCATCGCCTTCAAAGATCATGACATCCGCCTCCTTACTGAGTTTAACCATTACATCAAACCCTTCGAGCTGAGCCCCTACCATAAAATCACAGTCGATCCCGTTCGTTTTCAAAACATGCAGGATCATGGCAGTTATGGTGGTCTTGCCGTGGCTTCCGCCGATGACAACCCGGATTTTATCTTTAGCTTGTTCGAAGAGGTATTCAGGGTAGGAGAAGATGCGTATTCCGAGTTCTTCAGCTCGTTTTAGCTCCGGATTATCGATTTTAGCATGCATCCCGAGGATCACGGCATCGAGGCCGGAGTGAATTCGTTCGGTGAACCACCCTTCATCTTGTGGGAGTAACCTCATGGCTGCCAGTCGGCTTTTTGAGGGTTCAAAGATCTCATCATCCGATCCGGTAACTGAGTATCCCTTCAGGTGAAGGGCTATTGCCAGGTTGTGCATAGCGCTTCCGCCAATAGCTATAAAATGGACGTGCATAGATTCATGATAAAACTCAAAATTACGATTATTTTACATGCCGAAAGTTGCATGTAGTACAGGGAATTTAGTAATTTCACAAATTGATTAGATTTTCTTAAGGTGCCATGAAGAACAGATTTGAAACATATATTAACGATGTTAATTCCTTGTCTCCTGTTGATTTGATTGAATTTTTCCTGGAACGGCATCCCGGTAAGGTTGCTTTTAGCAGTAGTCTGGGACCCGAAGACCAGGTTTTAACGCACATGCTGGCTGGCATCGGGAAACCCTTTAAATTATTTACTCTCGATACAGGCCGGTTATTGCAGGAAAGTTACGAGTTACTCGAAATCACCAGGCAGCGGTATCAACTTCCATTTGAGGTTTTTTTCCCTGAAGCGTCACATGTGGAGAAGATGGTGTATGATAAAGGCATCAACCTTTTTTACGACAGCGTCGAGAACCGAAAAATGTGCTGCCATATCCGTAAGATCGAGCCGTTGAAAAGGGCATTGACAGGGATGGATATCTGGATTACCGGAGTTCGCAGAGACCAATCCGTTACGCGGGCTGACATTGGATTGCTGGAATGGGATGCTGATCTTGCCCTGATCAAAGTCAACCCATTGATTGACTGGAATCATGAGGATGTTTGGACGTTTATCAAGGAGAATAAGGTTCCCTACAATACGCTGCATGATAAAGGTTATCCAAGTATCGGATGCCTTCCTTGCACTCGGGCGATTCTCCCGGGAGAGGATATCCGTGCAGGCCGTTGGTGGTGGGAACATCCGGATTTAAAAGAGTGTGGGTTACATCTCCCCAAGAAATAACTTGCTAATGAATTCAATTGACCTTAAAGCGTTTGGAAAGGTGTTCCGGGAGGAATATAACTATCCAACTATCCTGTTTCAGGATGCCGGTCATAAGATCTTCTGGCTCGGCGTTCCGGAAGCTACGGCTTTTCGTTCCAACACATACCTGATTGTCGATAATGACGAAGCCATCATCGTTGATCCGGGAGGAGCGGGACATTTTGAGTTTGTCAGGAACCGGGTTGCACAGATACTCCCTCCAGAGCGTGTTGTTGCGCAAGTGCTATCCCATCAGGACCCGGATGTGGCGGCCTCCTTCCCTCTTTGGGTCGATATAAACCCTTATATCAAAGTAATCGCTTCTGCCCGCACTCATACACTACTATGCCATTTCCGTGATTTTTTATTTGAATCGGTCAATATTAACGATCATCCGGAATACAGGTTCACCTCAGGAAAGATGATCCGATTCATTCCCTCTCCGTTTCTGCACTCTCCGTGTGCTTTTACGACATATGATACATTCTCGAAATTTCTTTTTTCCAGTGATATCTGGGCTGCCGTAGATATGGAGTGGAAACTGGTGGTCGATGACTTTGCAAAGCATCAACTGAAACTCAATCTTTTTCATCTCGATTATATGGCTTCCAGGAAAGCAGCCAGGGGATTTGTAAACCAGATCAAGGATTTGGAGATCGATGCCATCCTTCCACAGCATGGAAGCATTATTCCGGCTGAGTTTGTCTTGATGGCTCTTAACTACTTGACCCATTTGAATTGTGGACTTGATATCATTTACCCTGATTTAAAATAATCGATATCCTATGTCTGAAGAACTTCACCAACGGATAAAAGAGCTGGAGAACAGGAATAGGATCCTGACTTCAGCTACTGAGCAATGGAACCATCTGCAAAAGATCTACCTTGAATCTCACGGGAAACTTCAAGAGAGTGAATCCTTCCTGAAAGATATCAAGACCCGGATGGAGCGGGCTTTGACAGCAGCTGATATGGCCTGGTGGGATTGGGAATATAAAACGGGTGCGATCTATTTTAATCCCGAACGTGCGAGACTCCTTGGCTACACAGAAGGAGAACTCCCTAAAAACTTCAATGAAGCCATTCAACGGATTTATCCTGTCGATCATGATGAGGCAGTAAGACGCATTCGGATGCATATTGCTGGAGAGACTGAATTTTACGAAGCGGAATACCGGTTGCAATCAAAAAGTGGCGAGTGGAAATGGTTTTACGACCGGGGAAAAGTTATTGAGAAGGACATCATGGGAGATCCCATTACAATATCAGGTGTGTTAATTGATATCAACGAGCGGAAGGTAGCAGAAAAAGAGCTAACTGAAGCACGCAATCTTGCAGATGCATCCAGCAAGGCAAAAAGCCTCTTTCTGTCCAACATGTCTCATGAAATTTACACTCCCATGGCGGGAGTTGTTGGCATGGCAGATATCCTTAAACAATCCGGACTTGTTAAGGAGCAGCTTGAATACATTGATATTATCGTCAACTCAGCTTCAAACCTGATGTCAGTGTTGAACGACATCATGGAATTCATTAAGGTAGAGAACAGGAAAATTAAACTTTCAATTTCTCCTCTCGCCATCACCCAATTGATGCAGGAAATTGAATCGGGAACCCTTGAGAAGTGTAAGGAAAAGGGGCTGGAACTACTTACCTATATCGACACCCAGATCCCGGATCATGTGATGGGTGACCCTAGAAGGTTACGCCAGCTGTTACAGATATTTGTAAACAATGCCGTTAAGTTTACCGATGAGGGAAGGGTTATTATCGCCATTGAGTTTGCCGGATGGGATGAGGAGATAATCCGGATCCGCTTCAGGGTAACCGACACTGGAATTGGTATTCCGGAACATGAATTGAAAAATCTTTTTCACTCGTTTACACGCGTCAATACCAAGGAAGGGAAGTATGGAGGAAGCGGCCTTGGACTTGCTATAGCGAAGCATCTGGTCGAACTGATGAACGGGGAGATAGCTGTCGAAAGCAAGGAGGCCGCTGGCTCGACGTTTACCTTCACGGTTGAATTTGACCGGCTGGTTGAGCAGGAGACCCATCTCGACGTGTCGATGCTTCAGGGCAGAAGGATCCTTCTGGTGGATCAGGACCAGGTACGGAGAACCATTCTGAAGAACTACCTGCTGATATGGGATTGTGAGATTGAGGAACGGGATTCAATTCCGGAGGCACTTGAATTATTGAAACACAAACTCCAGGCAGGGAAGCCGATTGATCTTACCGTCATCGAATATGATTCGTTGAATACTTCGGCAGATCTTGTTTCTGAGTTGTTCAACAAACGCGATTGGCTTCAATTTCCAAGGATATTAATCGCTTCAAAGGATATGGAGCTCCCTTCGGAATTGATCAAACAGTCGGGATTCCAGGTTGTATTGCTCAGGCCTTTTCTCCCTGGACAACTGGCAGAAGCAATGCAGATGGCAATTCCCGGGGAAAAATCAAACTTCAGGATTATTGGCGACAGCCAGTTTCAGGAAGTATCCGGTTCTGCAAGGAAGGTTTTGAAAATCCTGTTGGTTGAGGATAATCTGATCAATCAAAAGGTTGCGTTGGTGACCTTAAAAAAACTTGGCCATGAGACCACTCTTGCTGAGAATGGGCTAGAGGCGGTTAACCTGTTTGAGCCGGGTAAATTTGACCTGATTCTGATGGATATCCTGATGCCGGAGATGAATGGTTTGGACGCTGCCCAAAAAATAAGGGAGATAGAATCTGATACCAAAATCGATCCCGTGTATATTTGCGCCATCACGGCCAATATTCATAAGGAGGATGAAGATGCCTGCTATGAAGTAGGGATGAATAATTATATCACAAAACCGTTTAAACTGGAAGAGTTGAATATGGTTCTGAGCAATATCTGATGCTTAGCTAAATCTGATGGCTTTGATCGGACTGATCCGCGTGATGATCATGGAAGGGATGATAAGCATCAGGTAGCAAACCAGCAATGTCCCCAGGTTCAATATCAGGATATTCCAGCCATCAAGGTGTATTGGCACAACAGACATGTAGTAGGATTCCTGTGGTAGTGTTATCAAGCCTAAATGTTTCTGAAGAAGCGACAAACCGAAGCCGGCAACGTTACCGAAGAGCATTCCTAACCCAATGATAAATACCGATTGATAGAGGAAAATTTTACGTACCGACCGGTTATTCATCCCAAGTGCTTTCAACACGCCAATGGTACCGGTTCGTTCCAGGATCAAAATCAGCAGAGTTGAGATCATCGTTATTCCAGCCACCAGAATCATCAGGATCAGGATAATAAGTACGTTGATATCCTGCAGGGCAAGCCAATCGAATATCTGGGGGTATAGTTGTTTAATAGTGGATGCATCGAGGCTGAAACCAATGCTTTGATAGACTGCCTTCCCAAGTTTGTCGATCTCATAAAAATCATCGATAAGGATCTCCAGTCCACCGACTTCTCCCGTTTCCCAATTATTCAGTCGGCGGATGTGGTGGATATCACCTATTACATACATATTGTCGAACTCTTCAAGCCCTGTCTCATAGATGCCGACAATGATAAATTTGCGACCAAGGACGCGGTCATCGGCAATAAAGTACATTCTTAAATCATCGTTGAGCCTCAGGTTGAGTAGGTTACAGAGTTTTCGTGAGATTATCACTTCATCTGTCCGGCTCGTATCCGTTGGCTGGAAATGCCTTCCTTCCTTGATCTTGCTGTCGAAAAAAGACCAGTCGAAATCACTTCCAATCCCTTTTAGAACCACTCCCTGGATTTGGTCCTCTGTTTTGATGATGCCCGCTTTGGTCGCAAAAACCTGGATATGTTTGATGCCATTAATGTTTTTCAGTGAGGGAAGAAACTCCTGATCTTTTCTGATGGGATTGGGCTCGAACGACTGATTCTCCTCGAAACTGGTGATCTGGATATGCCCACCGAAACCTATCACCTTTTCCCGGATTTCTTTCTGAAACCCACTGAGGATAGCTATTGAGAGAAACATAACCGACAATCCCAGGGCAATGCTGATGATAGCAATGATCACGATAGGCCTGGAGAAGTTAGCCTTGTTCCGGGCTATCATCCGGTTGGCGATAAAGAGTTCGGTGTTCAATGGGAGATGGATTGCTGTTACAAAAGTAGTAAATTTGTGGAGGAACTTTGTCGACTGGTGAGTATTGTCATTACGAGGAATGGAGTGACACGGCAATGGTGAACTTGTGAGTTATGAAAGAGTTATTTCTTCTTTTTATTGTTGGATGGCTTACTTCAGCGGTTAGCTTGAATCAGGCTGATGGTCAGGTTCTAACTGGACTTGAGCGAACCGACGAGTATTTACCGATACTCAGGGGGAAACGGATTGGCGTTGTTGCAAATAATGCTTCTGTGGTTCGAGGTGTTAACACGGTTGACACCCTCATTGCACTGGAGTGTGATGTTGTAAAAATATATTCGCCAGAACACGGATTCAGGCGGCAGGTTGAAGCGGGGCTACATTTAGATAACCAGATTGATAGCCTGACAGGAGTTGAAGTGATCTCTCTATATGGGAAAAAACAGAAGCCATCTCAAGAGGACTTGGAGGGGGTTGATCTTATCGTTTTTGATATCCAGGATGTTGGTGTCAGGTTCTATACTTACATCTCTACTTTGAGTTATGTGATGGAAGCCTGTGCAGAAAAGGGTATCCCTCTTCTTGTCTTTGACAGACCTAATCCGAATGGTTTTTACATTGACGGGCCAGTGCTCGATTCCCGTTTTTCTTCATTTGTCGGGCTTCACCCGGTGCCGGTTGTATATGGAATGACTATTGGCGAGTATGCAAGGATGGTTAACGGTGAAGGATGGTTGAAGGATGGCATTCAATGCGATTTGGGGATCGTGCCCCTGGTGAACTGGACACATCATACATTTGCCCAGATTCCGGAAGCGCCTTCCCCGAATTTGCCTACGATAAACGCTATCTACCTCTATCCGTCACTTTGTTTTTTTGAAGGAACCGATATAAGTATAGGAAGGGGGACGTGTCATCCGTTTGAAGTATTCGGACATCCAGCGATGAAAGGATTCGCATTTTCCTTCACTCCTGAGAGTATCCCTGGTAAGAGTCTTCATCCCCCTCATAAGGGTGAATTGTGTCTTGGGTTGGATCTTCGTGAATTCTATACAACACATCCTGCCATGTTCGGGCGGATAAACCTAGTCTGGTTGCTGATGGCTTTCAAGGATCTCGGGAGTAGTCCGGATTTTTTTACGGCTTACTTTGATAAGCTGGCGGGCACGGATTCCCTGCAGAGACAGATTCTGAACGGATCCACAGAAATGCAAATCCGTCAATCGTGGCAGGACGATATCGAAGCGTTTAAACTAGTGAGACAGAAATATTTGCTGTATGAGTGAGGCTAAAAAGAGAGCCTCATTTCCTCCCGGGATAGACTTTCAGCCCCTCTTCCAGACATTTCATGGCTTGCTTCAAGTGATCAACTTTGAGCACATAACTGATTCTGACTTCATCCTTTCCCCTCCCTGGGGTTGAATAGAAGCCAGTAGCTGGAGCCAGCATCACGGTTTGATTCTCGTAATTGAAGCTATCCAGAAGCCATTGGCAAAATTTGTCTGAATCATCGATAGGTAAGCGTGCTGTTGCATAGAAAGCTCCGCCCGGATTAGGACAGAAACAACCCGCCATCCTGTTAATTGATGCTACAACGATGTCGCGACGCTGGACATACTCATTCAGAACAGCTTTCATATAGGCATCCGGTGTATCAATAGCCGCTTCCCCGGCAATCTGTCCAAGTGTGGGCGGACTCAATCGTGCCTGGGCGAATTTCATGGCGGTGGCCATAACCTTCTTGTTACGGGATATCATTACGCCAATCCGCACTCCACAGGCGCTATATCGTTTTGAAACAGAGTCCAGCAGAATTACATTGTTCTCAATACCCTTCAGGTTCATCACAGAGTGGTGCTTCTTCCCGTCATAACAAAATTCGCGGTATGCCTCATCAGAGAAAAGAAATAAGTCATACTTCCTGATGATCTCTTTCAGCATCTCCAACTCTTCCAGTGAGTAGAGGTACCCCGTTGGATTATTTGGATTGCAGATCATGATCGCTTTTGTTCGGGGCGTAATTACTTTTTCGAAAGAGCTGATCGGAGGAAGTGCGAATCCATCTTCGATGAATGACTCGATGGGTTTGATGACAACTCCAGCTGCAATGGCAAAGCCGTTATAGTTTGCGTAGAAAGGTTCCGGAATGATGATCTCATCGCCCGGGTCAAGACAGCTCATCATGGCAAAGAGGATGGCTTCAGAACCTCCGGTAGTGATAATCATCTCATCAGGAGTAATTTCGATCCGGTTACGTTTGTAATATTCCGCAAGTTTTTGACGGTAGGAGAGAATTCCTGCGGAGTGGCTGTATTCCAACACCTTCATGTCGATATTTCGGATAGCTTCCATCACATTTTGGGGTGTCTCGATATCAGGCTGTCCGATGTTCAGATGATAGACTTTTACTCCTTGGCGTTTCGCCTCTTCGGCATAGGGAACAAGTTTTCGGATAGGGGATGAGGGCATATGCTCTCCCCGGGAAGAAATGTTTGGCATAGAAATCAGATCTTAGCGTTAGCTCGATTATTTATTGATTGGTGTTGCTCCAAGGTCATTCTGTTTTTCGGGAATAGTTTCAACGGGAGGTGCAACCACCTTCCCTTTTATTGAGAGCAACAGTCTGTTTGTCTGAGCATTTGAGTATACCGTCACTGTCTTATTGATCGTGCCGATGTTGTTGGTGTTGTATGTCACCTTGATCACATCGCTTTTCCCTGGAAGGATTGGTTCCCGGGGCCATGTAGGGACCGTACAACCGCAAGAAGAGATCGGTTTTGAAAGGATCAATGGCTCTTTCCCGGTATTGGTGAATGTGAACTCACATGTTCCGTTACTGCCTTTAACAATGGTGCCATAGTCATGCACGGTCTTTTCAAATGAAATTTCGGGAGCATTCGGATTACTAACAGGAGAGTTAATAGGATCTGCCTGCTGGGCATTAATGAAAGAAGCGGACGAAAACAGTAAAATACAGGATAATATCAAGGTACGCATAGGATTGATTTTAGGAGCACAAAATTATACAAATCATGTGGTTCGGCCAATAATTTACATTATTTTAACATTTTGTTCGGAAATTGATACATTCACCTTTCTTTATATTTCGTATCTTTGCATGCTGAATAGTATCTTGTTCATCAATGGTACCTGAAACAGTGACCGTATGAAGAGACTTTTCGTTGTGTCTTTGACTTTTCTGATTTCCGGGGTTTCTCTCATCTCATGCTCCAAAAAAATACAACCTGCTGTAGCTGCCAAAACTGATTTAAAGGAACATACCGGAGGATCAATGGCATTGGCCCCATGCATCATCTACAAAACGAAAGCGGATTACAAAATATATGTTCCTGTTTCACTTTCTGAAGATAAGGCGAGGATTACCTCTTATCCTGATGTTACCGATCTTAGGACGCAGGCCATATCAGCTTATCCGGAAGAATTGTCCGGCGGATTTTTGTTGGACAACCGGGGCATCGGCCCGGATGTAGCCTTTCTTTCGATCACGTATGATGCTTATGTATCAAAAGCTAAAACCCCGAATGCGGATGATTTGTTTAAGCAGTTGCTTGATAAAGATCCGCTCCTGGAGATGTATCAATGCGGTAATCGCAATCAATACGTTGACATCATCAGGGAATTGAATGCGATTATTGATTCGGGGATACTTTCTGATTGTAAAAAAATTAAATGAACACAGAAGCTATAAAACTGCGGGAGCTTGACGGAAGTCAGCTTTATTACAGTATAGTCGCTGGAGCACAGCGAATTTTCGAGCATCAAAAGATCTTGAACAAGATCAATGTTTTCCCGGTCGCGGATGCTGATACAGGTACGAATCTTGCCTCCACGATGCGATCTATCGTGGATGCAAAAATTCCTATTGAGAACCTGAAGCAAACGGCATCTGCGATTGCTGATGCAGCGTTAAGTGGGGCTCGTGGAAATTCCGGAATCATCTTTGCCCAGTTTCTTTATGGATTCAGCAACGAACTCAAAGCGGACGGAAAACTCGATGTACAGTCTTTTGCTGAGAGTATGAAGAAGGCAGTGAGTTATGCTTATGATGCTATAGCTAATCCTGTGGAAGGAACAATTCTCACAGTGATAAAAGATTGGGCTGATTATTTGTACACATTGAAGGATATCATTGATGATTTTATCAAGATCCTGCTTGAAGCATACAATAAGGCGGTGGAGTCACTCTCTGAAACTACGAATAAACTGGAAGTTCTTGCCAGAACCCATGTGGTAGATGCCGGAGCAAAAGGGTTTGTCTATTTTTTAGAGGGGATTCTTGATTTCTTCACGAAAGGGTATGACATTACTACAAAAGCTGAAACGGATGACGATGATCAATCTGTAGAGGTTGCTGATCTTCATGAAGAGATCACATTCCGTTTTTGCACAGAGGCGATGATTGCCGGTGAGAAACTTGATAAGAAGCTGATTCAGGATCAGTTACATAGCCATGGGGATTCTATTGTTGCCGCTGGTTCACCCAAAAAAATGCGGGTTCATATTCATTCTGATCATCCTGACGAGGTGTTTGCCTTATTGAGCGGTTTTGGAGCTATTACTTACCAGAAGGTTGACGATATGGTGATGCAGCAAGAGGTTATGCATAACAGGAAAGCGGATATTGCCATCCTGACCGATTCAACATGCGACCTTCCCAAGGAGATTCTGGATCATCACCAGATCCACATGATGCCTTTGAGCGTTCATTTCGGGGATAGTTTTTATCTCGACAGGTTGAGCATGAACGCTCCTCAATTCTATAAGATGCAACAGCAAAAGGAGGTGCGGCCTACTACTTCTCAACCCACTGTTAAGGATTTTCAGAATAAATTTGAGTATCTTTCTACGCATTATACGTCAACGCTGGGCTTCTTCATAAGCGAAAAACTCAGTGGCACCTTCCAGAACGGAACGAAGTCTGCCAGGGATATCGGTCACAGCAGCGGGAAACCATCATATATCTACAATTCTCGCTCTCTTTCTGCTGGCCTTGGTCTGGTTGTCTTACGTGTGGCCCGTGCAGTGGAAGATGGCATGTCACTTGAGGAGATTCTTCCAAAAATAGATACCTGGATATCAAAGTCTTATATCCGTGTCACCATCCCAACCCTGAACTACATCATTAAGTCGGGGCGGATCAGTAACTTTAAAAGTTTTGTTGCCCGAACGCTGGATCTGAAACCTGTGATTGAAATCGATAAGGAAGGGAAAGCGGAAATTGCCGGCAAGTCCTTATCAATTAAAGGATCCCATAAGAAGTTGTTAACTATTGTACGGAAAATTCTTCAAGGAGAGAAGATCTGGGAGTATGCCATCACTCATGCCAACAATCAAGAAGTAGCTGAATACTATGCCGGTGAGATGGAAAAGCTAACCGGTAAAAAGCCACTTTTTATGGACCATGTCTCTCCAGTGCTCGTTGCCAATGTAGGCCCTGGCGTTGTGGCTGTTTCATTGATGCTGAAGTAGAAACCGATGCCGGATGCCTGATGCCGGATTTTGGTTATAACCGTTGTTTTTATTTTTAATTTCGTAATTCGTAATTCGTAATTCGTAATTGATTTCATGTACTGGCAGGTAGCACTCGTTATTCTTGGTTTCATGGTATTGGCCTTCATTGTGGCTTTACTGATCAAGGACAATTCCATCGTGGATCTTTTCTGGGGACCTGGATTCATCATTGTTACTGCATTCTCACTATCGATGGCTCCCAACCTCGACATTCGGAAACTCGTTATTGCTTTTCTGGTTTTGATCTGGGGGATGCGGTTGACGATTTATATCTTCCAGAGAAACAGGAGAAAAGGGGAGGATTTCAGGTACAAACACTGGCGCGACACATGGAACAATTTTATCCTCAGGAGTTTTTTACAGATATTTCTTCTTCAGGGACTTTTCATGTATATCGTCTCATATCCTATCTGGTACATCAACTACAATCCCGGGGAGGTTCTATCCACATTGGATACTGTTGGCCTGGTGATTTTTGGAATCGGATTTATGTTTGAGTCTGTCGGGGACATGCAGCTCGCCTTTTTTAAACAGAATCCAAAGAATAAAGGGAAACTGATAAATTCCGGATTGTGGAAATACACACGACATCCAAACTATTTCGGGGAAGCTCTTATCTGGTGGGGGATCTGGTTTTATGCACTTGGAATCCCTGGTGGTTGGATGACGGTTATCAGCCCTATTTTAATTACCCTGACCCTTCGGTTCGTTTCTGGAGTTCCGATGCTGGAGAAGAGGCTCAGCGAACATCGTGATTGGGCAGAATATGCCCGGAAGACAGCTCCGTTTGTCCCATTCATTAAGTGGCTTTAGACGGAATTGAATTCGCATCATCAAACCGGATCGACCGAACTCAGCGGTGTCAACAGGGCATTTATCATTGGAATCCTTCTCAACCTTCTGTTTGTTGTCATTGAGTTTGGCGCCGGGTTTTTTCTAAATTCCCTGGCGCTAATCTCTGATGCCGGCCATAACCTGAGTGATGTAGCCAGTTTGACCCTCGCAATGGTTGCATTTCGGTTGGCCAAAGTTAAGCCGAACCAGACATTCACTTACGGTCTTAGAAAGTCCACAATCCTAATCTCTCTTCTAAATGCGGTTATCCTGCTAATCGTAATCGGGGCCATCGCCTTGGAAAGCATCGCCCGGCTGAAAGAGCCACAGCCGGTTCAGGGAGATTACATGGCTGTGGTTGCGGGGGTCGGGATTATCATCAATACGGTCACTGCACTGCTCTTTTTCAAGAACCGGGAGAAGGACCTCAACATTAAGGGAGCTTTTCTTCATCTTGCTGCAGATGCGTTTGTATCCCTGGGAGTGGTAGGTACTGGAATCATCATCGGTTTTACCGCATGGTACTGGCTTGACACCGCTGTCAGTTTTGCAATTGTCATCGTGATCCTTATATCTACCTGGGGTTTGCTGCGTGACAGTACGATCCTGGCACTTGATGGCGTTCCTCGTGGGATAGACCTGGAGAAGGTGAAAGTTGCCATTTTATCCTCGAAAGAGATCAAAGATGTGCATCATATTCATGTGTGGGCGATGAGCACAACCGAAAATGCACTAACTGCCCACATTGTAGTAGCCCACAATTTCCCCCTCTCCTCTTTTGAGCCGTTAAAAACAGAAGTTCAAAAAGCTTTGCTGCAGCAAGAAATTCAGCATTCTACGCTAGAGATCGAGCTGGCCGGAGATCCCTGCGCCACAAATAACATCTAGAATCATCAAGGAGTAGTGTCTTGTCCACACTGGTCAGCATAATTCCAATACACCCGACAATTTCTCAATCATTGAATCTGACACATCGAGGTGGGTAACCATGCGGATTGTCTGAGGTCCAAAGCCAATGGCAAAGATCCCTGCCTCTTTTAGCTTGGCAAGAAACAGCTCATTGGTCATCGCTTCGGTAAGGCTAAAAATAATGATGTTGGTTTCAATGGGTGCAACATGTTTAGCAAATGGACATGTTTGCAAAAGTTTCCCAATCCTGGCCGCCCGAACATGGTCGTCGGCGAGCCTGGTAATATGATGATCGAGGGCGTAAATCCCGGCGGCTGCGAGGTAGCCCGACTGCCGCATAGCTCCTCCGAAAAGTTTCCGCACCCGCCGGGATTGACGGATGAACTTCATGGTACTAAGCAAGAGGGAACCCACTGGTGCACCAAGTCCTTTGGAGAGGCAGATCGATATGGAATCGAAGAGCCCTCCCGTCTCCAGTGGATCAATGCCGGTAGCCACCATGGCATTGAAGAAGCGGGCGCCATCAAGGTGTAGTTTCAAGGAGCGCTCCCGGCACACAGCGCTGATCCGTCTTAATTCAGCCGGATCATAACAGCTGCCACCACCGCGGTTGGAGGTGTTTTCGACCACAACAAGTCTGGATACCGGATGGTGGATGTCGTCGGGATTGATATTAACTGCCACTTGTTCTGCAGTTATCCGGCCCCTGTTGCCCTGGATCAGCCTCACCGAGGCTCCGGAGTTGAACGCGATCCCTCCACCTTCATATTTATAGACATGGGAATTGGCATCGCAGATAACTTCATCTCCCGGACGGGTATGAACGTTGATGGCAATCTGGTTTGTCATGGTGCCGGAAGGGCAGAATAGGCCGGCTTCCATCCCAAACATGGCGGCAGCTTTTTCTTCAAGGGCAATGACTGATGGGTCATCTCCAAATACATCATCGCCCACCCTGGCTGAAAACATTGCCTCAAGCATCCCGGGAGTGGGACGGGTAACGGTATCGCTGCGTAAATCTATCATCGGTTCGTTCCGGTTTAATCAGCGATAAAATTACGAAAATTCTGCAGGATTAACAGGCTGAATTTAGTGGGAAATCGGTTCTTGCATGACAATCAGGTTGAATTTAGTGGGGTTGTAATTCTTGTCACCGTGACAAACAGGCTTAGTTTTTAGGGAAAGTGATCCTGAAATGACTTCCCTGGTCAGGCTGGCTGGAAACCGTGATGGATCCGTGATTCAGATCGATCAGCTTTTTTACGATCGACAATCCCAAACCACTTCCCGTAATATCTTTTGTTTTTGAGTTTCTTATCCTGACAAACTCTTTGAATAGTTTCCCAGTCTCTTCTTCACTCATCCCGAGTCCTGTATCTTCCACATCTATAGTTACTTCCAGAGAATTATCCTCAACCTTAAAAAAAACTTCACCTCCCTCACGGTTATACTTTATAGCATTCGACAGCAAATTGTTGAAAATGATCTCGATCTCGGAAAGGTCGGAATTGATGTAGAGAGGTTGATCTCCGGAAAAATGGATTTTTACGGATTTCTGGATTGCCATTGGTTCCATGGAGTGCATAGCCATTCGGGCAACTTCTGTAATATCAACCCGATTAATGTTCCGTTTTTTCTTCCCACTCTCTATCCTGGTTAGGTCGAGCAGGTCCATAATAAGGCCGCGCATCCCCTTGATCCGTTCCAGGGATCTCGATACCATAACCTGGTAATCATCGATGTCGTTCCCGGCCTGTTTCTCCTGCATGATCCTAAGGTATCCTTCGATGGCATTGATGGGAGACTTTAACTCATGTGACAGTACCGAAAGAAACTGAAACCGAACCTGTTTGCCCTGTTCGTTCAGTTTTCTTGTCATTCGTTTGAGGAAGAGATGTTTGGTGATACTCTCCATAGCAGCTTTCAGCTCCTGCGGCGTAAATGGCTTGGGAACAAAATTAAAGGCGCCATTATTGGTAGCTTTCACGGCAAGGTCGAGGGAAGCATAAGAGGTTATCATCATCACCTGGGTATCATATTCCTGCTGCCGGATATATTCCAATACTTCGATACCATAGATCCCGGGAAGCTTGTTGTCAAGCAATACGATATCAATGGATTCCTTATCAAGAATCTCGATGGCCTCCTCCCCGGATCCTGTTTCTAACGTTTCAAAACCGAAGTCGTCATCCATGAATGGAAAACCGACTGTGAAATTCCGCAGAACCCTTGTCACTCCTGTACGAATACCGGGTTCATCATCTACAACCAATACTTTCAGCATGTTCATTGCGTGTTGTTTTTGTGGTCAGACTTTCAGGAGTTTGTTGATCTCCCGGTGAAGCTGATCGGGTCGAATCCCTTTTTCAATGTACTTGTCGGCTTTAATCCAACGCTTGTCATCCTCAGTTTCCAAACTGAATTTCATGCCACTGACTGCTGTTACCGAGGTGACGATGATGACCGGGACATCCGGATATTTCTTTTTGATCTTGTAACTGAGAATAAATCCACTATCCTGATTTTCCATCATGAGATCGATAATTGCCAGATCAGGTTTCATGGTTTCTAACAGCGATTCTCCCTCTTTCTGGGAAGAGGCGGTGATGGGCTGGTATCCGAATCTTAATACGTGAAACTTCAATTGTTCCAGTTGATCAGGATCGTCGTCGACCAATAATATTGTTTTCATTTGTTACTAATTTTGATTTTAATTTCGGGGTATGGTTATCCGGAAACGGGTACCAACTGATCCCTTTAAAGGGTCCGTATTCGATTCGACGGTAATTTTCCCTTGATGCATTTTTACAATGCCATAAACGAGTGGCAGTCCCAACCCGGTTCCTTTTCCCAACTCTTTGGTGGTAAAAAACGGGGTAAACAACTTTTCAATGTTTTCAGACGATATACCTACTCCGGTGTCAGAGATAGAGATCCGGATCTCATCGGCAGTATCTTTCAGGAGAAGTGAAAGGATCCCCCCGTCGGGCATCGCTTCCACGGCGTTTTTCTCCAGGTTTGTTAGCACCTGCATAAATTGGTCCTGATCCACCATGGCTAGCGGGTCGAGCATCTCTGAACGGAAGTTCATAGATACATTGTCGCTGATAATCACCGATCGAAGGCTTTTTTTACAGAAGGCTTCGATGTCTGTTTCGGTTTTTTTTACCTGGTTTTTCCTGGCGAAGTTGAGCAACCCTCCAACGATGTTTTTGCACCTGTTTGTTTGTTCAACGATAAGTTCAATGTCTTTCCGCGCAGGATCCTCCGGGCCAGACTCCTCCAGGAGGATGTTTGCATACATGGTGATTACCCCAAGTGGGTTATTCAGTTCGTGTGCAATTCCTGCTGATAGTTGCCCCATGCCTGCCAGTTTTTCAGATTGTTTGAGAGCTTGCCTTGCATTGGCTAGTTTCTCATTTGACAGGTTAAGTTCTTTTACCGAAAGGTGAAGTTTTTCGATGGTATATGGAAGGCACATCTCACTTTCGGCCAGGCCCTCAACGATGGCAATCGCATGTTCGGTGCAGGACGGATATCCGCAAGCACCGCAGTTCAGGTGATCTTCGGGCCTGGTTTTCCCCATCTCCAGCAAAATATGATCAATCTCCTCCTTTGTGGGAAGCGGAAGTCTTCTGTCCCGGGGGAAGAATTGTTCGGAGAAATCCAGGCCCGCGAACTTCCTGACATTTTTTTGCCATTCCAGATGGTCGTATTGATCCAGTTTTTTTTTGGCATAGTTGCTTATTTGAGAACGTCGTGAATATTTCTGGCTGGGCTTGCTCATCCCCGGCCCCATGATGCATCCTTCACAACTGAGAAGTTCCAGGTGATGCTTCAGTGTCCCGCATTCAAATTCCTGAATGGCTTCTTTGTAGTTTTCTCTCCCTTCGGCAACAACAATATCTCCCTTGAAAATATCGTCACTGTTGTTTACGGTCTGCAGCATACCCCGGCTTACAGGATAAATGGCTCCTTTCCCGGCAAGAGGAGGGTCGAAACTGGAAGCCATACCTGGTTTTGGAACTACATTATTACGCTTGAACAGTTCCCTGAGTTCTACATAGGTTAGTACAGCGTCAACTTCTGTGGATTCAGCTTTTTTTGCGATGCAGGGCCCAATAAAAACTACCTTGGTTTCTGACCCATAAAGCTCACGGACAATCCGGGCGGTGGCGACCATTGGAGAGGCAACCGGAGCCAATGAAGGAACCAGGTTGGGATGATAATGTTCGATATAGTAGACAATTGCAGGGCAATCACTGGAAATAACAGACGGATTTTCCGGATTGTCGAAAAGCTTGTTGTATTCCAGGGAGACCATATCGGCTCCGAATCCTACCTCCACCACATAGTCAAATCCAAGCTTGCGGATCATCTCTACCAACAAAGTATGGTCAGTGATTTCGTTGAACTCGGCAGGAAAACTCGGCGCTATGCAGGCAGCCACCGATCCGGGTGTACGTAATAGTTCTTCGGCTTCACCCGTAGTGTCCAGGTAGATTTTTGCTCCCTGACTACACACCTTTACACAATTGCCACAGGCAATGCACCGCTCGTTCATCACTTCAGCCTGGCCGTTATTGATCCGGATTGCCTTTACCGGGCACTCTCTCACACAGGTGAAACAAACCCTGCACCGGTCTTTCACCGTATATACTAATTGCCGTCTTGCCTGGTAATTCATTGGTTTGAGGGATTACAGGAGTACATCGCGCTGACAATAGGTTGTATGGAGTAGTTTATGACTTTTCAGACTGAGGGGGCTTCCCAGGAAGTTCTGATAAAGTTCGAGGACTTCAGGGTTTTTATGGGAGACTTTGATGGTTTCTGTTTCGTCGATCTGATAGAGCGCCTGCATACGTTTCCGGATAACATCCGGATGTTTACCAAGTGGCTGGCCACCACCGCCGATACATCCTCCCGGACAAGCCATGATTTCGATAAAATGAAGATCATTTCTCCCATTTCGGATCTCATCCAGCAATTTTTTTGCATTGGACAATCCATTTACCACCGCTACACCAAGTTGTAAATCGCCAATCTGGATTTTTGCCTCTTTTCGTCCGGCACAACCTCTGACTTGCTGGATCCTATACTGCTTCAATTCTTTATTGGTGAGTTTAAAACAGGCTGTTCGCAGCGCTGCCTCCATAACTCCTCCCGAGGCTCCGAATAGTTTACCAGCTGAACTTCTTACCCCATGTGGCGAGTCAGCCGTTTCGGATTCCAGTTTATCCACTCCGATGCCAAATAGCCGGATGAAATCTGCCAACTCCCGGGTTGTCAGTACGGCATCGATATCAGAGATCCCTTTCTGCGTCATCTCTTCACGTTGCCCTTCGAATTTTTTCGCCGGGCAGGGCATAATTGCCACGACGTACAGGTTTTCCGGTTTAATGCCGGAATTTTCGGCATAATAGCTTTTAAGTACAGCTCCCAGCATCTGTTGAGGAGATTTACAACTGGAGAGGTTCGGGAGAAAATCGCAGGCGAACTCTTCAGCATACTTGATCCATGCCGGACAGCAAGAGGTTATCAAAGGAAGATGATCCTCATCCTTAATCCTTTCTATAAGCTCAGCCGACTCTTCCATAATAGTCAAATCAGCTGCGAAAGTGGTATCGAATATCCTGTCAAACCCAATTTTCCGAAGTGCAGCATTCAGGAGTCCGTTCACATCGGTTCCGGGAGCCATCCCAAACTCTTCGGCGAGCGTAACGGAAATGGCCGGTGCATATTGAACCACAACGGTTTTCGATGGATCCCCGAGAGCATCCCTGATTTCAGCGAAGTGATTTTTTTCAGAGAGGGCTCCCGTCGGACAAACCATGATACATTGCCCGCAGTTAATACAACTTGACGTGTTTAACCCTTTGTTAAACGTGGGTCCGATCAGGGTCTGACTGCCCCTGTTGATGAAGTCGATTGCCGACACTTCCATCACTTCGGAGCATACTTTTACGCACCTTCCACAGAGGATGCATTTGGCCGGGTCGCGCACGATACTGGCACTTGACAGATCAAGGTGATGCCGGTTTTTCTCTCCACTGATTCTGCGTTCGGTGATGCAGTGTTCCCGGGCAAGATTCTGCAGGTCGCAGTTGCCATTGCGAACACAGTAGAGGCAGTCGTCGGGATGATTTGAGAGCAGCAGTTCAACGATCGTCTTACGGGCTTCAATCACTCTGGGGGAGTGCGATTTGATCTCCATGCCCTGTTCCACTGTATAGGAGCAGGCGGTGATGAGCTTTCCTGTTTGTTCATTCTCAACCACGCACATCCGGCAAGCCCCTGAAGGGAGAAAACCCTTCATGTGACACAGGGTAGGGATGCGGATTCCTTCTCGTTCCAGTACATCCAGCAGCAGTTCTCCTTGTTCTGCTTTCACCGGGTTGTTGTTGATCGTTATCGTTAGTTCCATGTTCTTATGAATTAAACCATTACAGTGATAGCATCGAATTTACAGGCCTCTTCGCATGCACCACAGCCGATACATTTATCCTCTATGATGAAGTGGGGCGTTTTTTTCGAGCCAACAATGGCATTCACCGGGCATTTTCGGGTGCACACTGTGCATCCGGTGCATTTATTCACATCAATAGTAAACGTCCTCAGCGAGGTGCAGACTCCGGCAGGGCATTTCCGTTCGAAGATATGACTCTCATATTCATGCCTAAACCACTTTAACGTACTCAACACCGGGTTAGGGGCAGAGTGCCCCAGGCCGCATAGTGAAGTGTCTTTGATTACTGCACTCAACTTCTCCAATTGCATGATCCCCTTGAACCGTTTAAGAGCATCATATCGCTCTCCCTGTGCTGGTTTCCGGGTGATACTTTCAAGGATCTCCAGCATCCTTCGTGTTCCTTCCCGGCAGGGGATGCATTTGCCGCAACTCTCACGCTGGATAAAGTCCATGAAAAATTTGGCTATATCCACCATGCAAGTCTCTTCATCCATCACCACCAGACCTCCCGAGCCCATCATGGCACCTACCGATATCAGGGAATCGTAATCCACTTCAATACCAAGGTTGGCTTCTGTAATGCATCCTCCGGAGGGTCCACCGATTTGCACCGCTTTGAATGCTTTATTGTTCCTGATCCCTCCTGCCATATCGAAGATGATTTCGCGGAGGGTGGTTCCCATAGGAATTTCGATAAGCCCTGTTTGGGAGACTTTTCCTGATAATGCAAATACTTTGGTCCCTTTACTTCGGGCGGTGCCGATAGATGCAAACCAAGAAGCTCCTTTTTCTATGATGGTTGGAATGTTTGCCAGTGTTTCGACGTTATTGATGACTGTTGGTTTCCCGAACAACCCACTTTCCGAAGGGTAAGGAGGGCGAGGTTTAGGCATTCCCCGTTTCCCTTCAATACTCTCGAGCAGGGCAGTCTCTTCTCCGCATACAAATGCTCCGGCACCCATCTTGATATGGATCTCAAAGCTGAAATCTGAGCCAAAGATTTGAGACCCCAGAAAGCCGGCTTCCTTGCTTTGTTCAAGTGCAATCCGCAACCGGGCGATAGCCAATGGATATTCGGCACGGATGTAAACATACGCTTTACTTGCTCCGATGGCATACCCTGCAATAGCCATGCCTTCGATGAGCCGGTGCGGATCCCCTTCAATCACAGCGCGATCCATAAATGCACCCGGATCCCCTTCATCAGCATTGCAAACCAGGTATTTCTGGTCTGCATACTCCCCGGCAGCAAGTTTCCATTTCTTTCCTGTTGGGAATCCACCACCTCCACGCCCCCTGAGTCCGCTTTGTTCAATTAAATCACATACCTCTTCAGGGGAAAATTCGCGGAGAGACTTTAACAGCGAATCGTATCCACCTGTATTTTGGTAGTCCTGAATACTGACAGGGTTGATGATCCCACAATTTTTAAGGACCAATCGTTGCTGTTTTGCAAAAAAAGGCAAGTCGTCCATGAAGACTACACCTTCCCAGGCTTTCATCCCTTCCTCCCTGAATTGTCCCAGAACATTTGAAGTGGGGAGTTTTCCTGTCAATACCTCATCCAGAATATCATTAACTCTATTGCTTGACACCTGTTGGAGACATAATCTGGTACGCCCTGGAAGGTGGATATCCATCAGGGGCTCTGACGAGCATAACCCGATGCATCCAACTTCAATGAGGTTTGCCTGGATGCAATGGCTCTCCAGGTATTCATTTACGCTGAGCAGGATAGCTCCTGCGCCGGCTCCTTGTCCGCAGGTGCCCGACCCTATGTAAATGTTAGGAAGCTTCTCTGTATTCATTTATAATTTTCTTTAACGTATCAACCGTAACTTTTGCATGGAATATCTTGTTGACACAAATTACAGGCGCTAACCCGCAGGCGCCAATGCATGCAACAACTTCAATACTGAAGAGACCGTCGCGTGTGGTTTGACCTGCCTTAATCTTTAGGTCTTTCTCCAGGGATTCCAACACTGTTGCGGATCCCAGGACATGACAAGCAGTGCCTCTACAAACCTGAATATGGTATTTGCCCTGCGGCTCAAACCTGAACTGGTTGTAAAATGTTGCTACGCCATAGATGCGGCTTGTTGGCACATGCAGGTGCTTCCCCACTTTAACAATAGAATCTTCAGAGAGATATCCGGTGCGACCCTGTATCTCCTGAAGGATTGGGATCAGGCTCTCTTTGCCGGCATTGGCGTAGGTGGACAGAATCTCCTCATCAGCAGTTTTCATTTGATCCGATTTAGATATGTTTCAGAATCAGGCTTTCAGAAGTTTTGCAATGACTGGAAGGAGGTTATTGGAATCAACTGGTTTTCTTACAAATCCCTTTACAGGAACCCAGATACTGGTACCCTCTTCCGATAAATAATCTACTCCTGCTTCCCCTTTCAGGATGTCCTTGACCAAAAGCACCTGTAACTCTTTGTATTTTCTGTCTTTCCTAAACTCTTTGGCCATCTGTTCGACGCTCAGATTGGTGGTTGTGAGTACGTCGATGGAGGTTTGCATAACGATTGACATAGAGCTTAATTCAGGCGATTCGCTGAATGCTTTTGCCAACTCAAACCCTTCATAATGGGTAGTCATCATCACATCGAGGATGGCTAAATCGGGTTTGACATTGTTGGCAATTTCCAGTGCTTCAGTTTTATTGTAAGCAGGATAGACAACGTATCCTTCGTGTTCAAGGATGGTTTTTAGTACATTGATAACATCACTGTCATCATCGACAATCAGAATTTTTGATTTTGTTTCCATGACTTTGTGTACAATTATTATTGTTAATAAATTCACAAAGCAAAAGTATATCCGGATAATACCCTATACAAGGGTAAAACCTGCAGCAGAGGTGCCAGGTAAAAACACCTGTATTGAGATGTTAACATCAAGATAATCAGTAACAAACAAGCTTGATGTGAAGAAAGGAAGGTTCTCAATTTTTTTTACGATTAAATCGTATTAGATTGAGAGACTGTTAAATAAAATGCATTTTTTTTAAAAAAAAATGATTAGAGAAGAGAGTCTCTTTCCCGAAGCAGGTATTTTCTGCAGGGTTAAAAAGCCTGGAGGCTTAACAAAAGGAGGGGGTATAAACAGTATCAGGTCTTGATTAACCCATTTTTTATTGCATACATTACCAGGTGTGGAGCATTTTTTGCCCCTGTTTTTTCGAATAAGTGTGCTCTATGCCCATCAATAGTCCGTTGACTCAGGCCAAGGTGTTTTGAAATTTCGGCATTCGATTGCCCTTTGCATATCAGTTCAAGAATTTCCTTTTCGCGGGAAGTTAAAACGATTTCCGGTTGTTTGCGTTGTTGCAGAACAGGTTGTTTCTGCATTCCACTCATGAACTCCTCCGAAAAGTAGTGTTCATCACATACTACAGCAAAGATGGCTTTCTCCAGTTCGTCCTGGGTGGTTTTTTTAAGAAGGAAACCGGTGGCTCCCACCTCTATCATTTTATTGAAATAGCTGATTTCTTCATGCATTGTAAGTGCAATAATTCGAATATCCGGATATTGGACCACTATTTTCCGTGTTGCCTCGATGCCATCCATCTTTGGCATCTTGATATCCATCAGAATTACGTCGGCAGGTGTTTTCTTGAGTAAGTCCAGTAGTTCATAACCGTTTGCTGCTTCTCCAACCACTTTGATTTGATTAATCTCGTTTAGGATGGTAAAGAGTCCTTTCCTGAAAATGACATGATCGTCGGCAATGATGACTTTAATGATATCCATAATCGTTGATCTATTCGTTCTTTAATTTCACGGAGATGGTCATGAACATCCCTTTACCTCTGGTTGTATTCAGGTCACAGGTACCGTTGATGGTCTTGACTTTATTTAATATATTGTATAGTCCCAGTCCCGACCGGTTCTTCATCGCGGCATCCTGATCAAAACCGGTTCCATCATCCCGGTAATAGAAGATGATTTGGCTGTCAATACTCTTCAGATCAATGAGCACGTTTTTGGCTTGTGCATGACGCAACGTGTTGTTGATAAGCTCTTTGGTAACCTGAAACAGGATCGACTCCTCAATACCCCGTTTTGCAATCGTATATTGTTCGGTGCGTAAATCAATTTTAATTGATTTAGCTTCGTTGATGAAGCTGCAAAACTCGGTGATCGCTGCAGCCAATCCAAAATCCTGGAGAACGTTGGGGCGGATCCTGTTGGATATTTCACGGCTGGTTCTGATTGCTATATCGATCAGTTCATTGATATTTTCAACGGTCTCCCCTTTGTCTATATTTTTATGATCTCCTCGCTTGAGGACATCAGTATAGAGCTTGATGGTTGAGAGAATGGGACCGAGATCGTCGTGGAGATCGGCGGCAAACCGCTGTCGTTCGCTTTCTTCCGTAGAGATAATCGCTTTCAGGATACGTTCCTCCACCTCTTTCCTTTCAGTGATATCGCGTGCAATACTTAAAATACGTTTTTCTCCATTGTACTCAATTACCCTGCTTTTCATCTCTATCGGGATCACATTCCCTGCTCTGGAAACATTCTCCGTTTCGTAGCGATACTGGCCAAAATGTTTGATCATATCCAGATTTTTCTGTACATCCCGGCGATATTTTTCGGATCTCAGTTCACGGAAATGTTTGCCGATGAGCTCTTCGCGGGAATAGCCCAGGTTGTCGCAGCTCACCTGATTCACTTCAAGGATGAATCCATCAAAGTCACCGATAAATATCTCATCGCTGGAGCTGTTGAAGATGGTTCGGAATTGCTCTTCCGATCGTTCAAGCGCCTCCCTGATGGAGGCAAGCTGTTTATCGGTCCGCTCAATTTGCAGGAGGTATTTATAGAGATTTTTCTTCGTGAGGATATAGATAAACAATGAAAACAGGATAATGGTGATCACCGCAATGATTAGAGCATTTCGAATAATCGTTGTCGTAAGCTGACGGGACTCATTTGTAGGGTCGATGGCCGCACAGATATATAATTTGAAGTCAGGAAAATATTCAAACGCGACCTTTTTTTTCTGTTCATCCTCCGGAAACAAAATAGTTACCAACCCGGATTGTTTCCCCTGGACCTGCTGGAGAAGATCGGATGGGATTTGTTCTCCCTGGAGCTGCGGGTGAATGACGAGTGTACCAGTTTCGTTGAATGCAAACACATATCCAGTCTTGCCTATTATCACGTTGTTGAGGATTGTCCTCAACTCGCCCAGGTCCTTCTCCAGATCGCCCATATAGAGCATCCCAACCACTGCTCCATTCCAGAAAATCGGCTCGTAGGTGGTGACGTACCAGTCATTGACAACAAAGGCCCGTCCAAAATATGTTTTACCCTGTTTCACAGTTTGAATGACAGGCGAGTCGTTCGGGATGAACGTCCATGCAGCCCTTTTTCCGCTATCATTCAACACGTTGGTCGAAATTCGGACAAACCCGCTGTCAATTTTCTGGAATATGGTTGTCGTGCCACCGACCAGCCAATGAATACGATCAACAAAAGAGGAGTCCCCATTTAACAGGATGCCATCGAGGTACCATAGATTCAATTCTTCTGATTGAGTGCCATGCGTGATCTGGTTGGTGACCTCTACGCTGGTTTTGTGTGATGATATCCTCAAATTATTACTATAGAAAAGCGAATGAAGAACGTTCAGATCTCGTGATACTTTATCGAGTTTAAGGCTCCTTTCCCGTTCGAACATCCTGGCTATGGTACTGACCTCAATTCGAAGATTGTTATCAATGATCCGCTGAATTTCACGTTTCGACATCCGGATACTGACCCAGGTTAGAATCGATACCGCGATTATGATTCCCAGTAAAACGGGGGAGAAGAGTTTCAGTTTAACCAACAATCCGACAAAACGGCCGTGCATGAAGTTCCTTTTTGCAAAGGTATGGAAAGTTCGTATTTTCGCTAGCTAATCTTTCGGTTTATGATTAACGAACAACTACTCAACCCCCGCAGCATTGTTGTCGTTGGAGGCTCAAACGACAAGGAGAAACCAGGTGGTGCGGTGCTCAGGAATTTGATCGAACAGAAATTCAGGGGAGATCTTTTTGTTATCAATCCAAAGGAGTCGGCTGTTCAGGGAATCCGCAGTTATCAGGACCCATCGCAATTGCCGAATGTAGACCTGGCAATTCTAGCTATTGCTGCAAAATATATCCCAGCAACGGTTAAGCTGCTTGCAAGGCTCAAAAATACCAGAGCTTTTATCGTATTATCAGCGGGTTTCAGTGAAGAGAGTGAAGAAGGAAGGACTCTCGAACACGATCTGGTTGAAGCAGTAAATTCGGTGAATGGAGCTTTGATCGGTCCTAATTGCATTGGCGTGCTTACTCCCGACTATGCCGGTGTCTTTACAAAACCAATTCCTATTCTCGATCGTAGTGGCTGTGATTTCATCTCCGGGTCGGGAGCAACCGCCTGTTTTATCATGGAGGCGGGAATCCCTATTGGCCTGACATTTTCCCGGGTATTTTCGGTCGGTAACAGTGCCCAAATGGGGGTGGAGGAGGTCCTGAAATACATGGATGAGACGTATGATTCTGAGCTGAGTGCACGGACCAAATTGCTTTACATGGAGACCATCTCCAAGCCACGGATGCTCCTGAGACATGCCTCCTCGTTGATTCGTAAAGGGTGCCGGATAGCCGCCATCAAAGCCGGCACTTCCGAAGCGGGAAGCCGTGCCGCCTCTTCCCATACCGGCGCTCTGGCCAGTTCGGATGTAGCGGTGGAAGCACTATTCCGGAAAGCAGGCATCGTGAGATGTTATGGACGAGATGAATTGATCAATGTGGCATCTATCTTTCAATACCCGGCATTGCAGGGTAAGAATATGGCAATCATCACTCATGCAGGAGGACCAGCTGTGATGCTCACGGATGCCCTTTCGATGGGAGAAATGGCAGTTCCGAGGATAGAAGGAGAGGCGGCAGATGAACTTTTGCATCAACTGTATCCTGGTTCGTCGGTAACCAACCCGATCGATTTCCTGGCAACTGGAAATGCTGAACAGCTTGGAACTATCATTGATTTTGTTGAGAATCGGTTTGATAACATTGACGGGATGGCTGTGATTTTCGGAACTCCCGGACTCACCCGCGTATTCAACGAGTATCGCGTGCTGGATAAGAAAATGAAACAATGCAAAAAACCAATCTTCCCTATCCTGCCTTCGATTCTCACTGCAGAAGAAGAGATTGATGAATTTATAGGGAGGGGACATACCTATTTCCCGAAAGAGGTCCTCTTTGGGAATGCACTCTCGATGGTTATGCATACACCTCCTCCCTCCAACCTTGATCCTGATCTTCCCGAAGTTGATACGAAAGCCATCAGGAAAATTATTGATAGCACGCAACCAGGGTATATCTCTCCTAAAGAGATTCAGGGATTGCTCGATGCATGCTGGATTCCCAGGGCTGGCGAGACAGTGGTGGCCACAGCCGAAGATGCTAAATTGGCAGCGAATGAACTGGGCTTTCCTGTTGTGATGAAGGTGGTTGGGCCGGTCCATAAATCGGATGTTGGTGGGGTTGTATTGAATGTCACAACTGAAGAGAGGTTGCTGAACGAGTTTCACCGGATGATGCAAATCCCCTATACTACTGGCATTTTGTTCCAACCGATGCTCTCAGGAATAGAACTCTTTATTGGAGCCAAATACGAGACGGGCTTTGGGCATCTGATCCTCTGCGGGTTGGGTGGGATTTTTATCGAAGTGCTTAAGGACACCTCGGCAGGACTCTCGCCGCTTGACCAGGAGGAAGCCCTGGCGATGATCCGGCGCCTGAAAAGTTATAAAATAATCCAGGGCGTACGTGGCCAGAAAGGAGTCAACGAGTATAAGTTTGCCGAAATCATGTTAAGACTATCTTCCTTGCTTCAGGCTGCGCCCGAGATTGTCGAACTTGATTTCAATCCCTTGCTGGGAAACGGGGATTCGATTATAGTAGTTGATGCACGGATACGCATTGAACGAGGGAAGTAAGACGTGTGAGGAGGGAGAAGGGAGAAGGGAGAAGGGAGAAGGAAATGAAAACAATCTGGCATCTGGCATCTCGCATCTGATCATATCGTTATCCCAAATCCAAGCTGGTTCAGGAAGGAGAGAACGATAGCTGGTTTTATGGCGATCGTAAATACAAGTCCGAATAAGGCTCCCCACAGATGGGCATCGTGCCCGATGTTGTCTTTTGCTCTCCGGCTCATCCAGTATTCATAGGCAACGTAGAGCATGCCAAATAGAATGGCTGGGATGCCGATTGGTATAAAGAAAAGGTAGATCTTCTGCAGGGGAGCGATGAGGATGCTGCTAAATAAAATCGCAGAGACTGCCCCTGAAGCGCCCACTGAACTGTAGAAAACATCGTTTTTATGTTTTCCGAATGAAGGGATGACGGATAGTAATAGCGCTCCGATGTAGAGTAGTAGAAAATAGAGGATGTATTTGCTGCTGAAATAGTATTTGTACGCTTTTTCAACCATCCCTCCGAAAGAGTAGAAGACAAACATGTTGATAAAGAGATGAATCCAACCGGCGTGCAAAAAACCGTATGTAAAGAACCGATACCATTGTCCGCTGTGCTTGACATCATAAGCATTGAATTTACACTTGTTAAATAGAATGTCGTTGTTAAATCCAAGGATAGATAACAGTACGGTTACAGCAATAATAGCGATCGTAATTTCCATAATAAATTCTAAATTTCAGACAGTTATTCCGCAGCTTCTGTCTTCGGGCCCTCTTTGGTATAATCTATTTCAGAGCCGAGAACGCTGTGAGGGACCATATAGACAACAAACAGGACTATGGCCGCAGCAACAGCCCATCCCTTCTTCTCTCTCTTCCATATCTGATATATAAGAGCTACGATCCAGAAGATAAATGCTAGCAGCGATTTATTGTCGGTGAGGTCATGTCCGAATGGCCATCCTGTCCAATAGGCATCAAACGCATATTTCTGGATCACAGGACCGAGGATCATGCCTCCCAAAGCCAGGAAAATCACAGTGAGCCACGTATAGAGATAGGAGTATTTTAATTTGAAGATTACTTCGAAAGCGGTCCTGGTGCTGAACAGCATAGCCAGGAAGATGGTGATGATATGCGTGAATAACACGCCACGTGGCACGAACCCTTTGAATCGGATGATAGCCGGTTCTTCATTAAGCAGGTAACTCCTTCCATCTTTTATCAACGTTACATGATACATCACTTTCCCAGCCATCTCCTGATGAGGGATGTAGCCGACCAGATTTTCACCTTGACGTTCCATGGATTTGGTATTCCATTCATCATGGCTTTTATATCGTTTTAATTTCAGCTCTCCAGTTATATCAGGATCGGAAATTTTGATCATGATAGGAGCATCATCATTTCCATCGTATGTACGAATAAGCATGTATTTATAAGGCTGACCATCAATCATAGTTTTCCCGCGAATTTCATAGGTCGGACCAGTTGTACGCTGATAGTAACCGGCAGCAACTGTGATTAAAAAAGCAAACACCCAAAGAAAAAAAGATTTCAGTTTCGGACTCATATCTCAAAATTAAATAGGTATATAATTTTACGTTTGCAAAAGTAATCAATTCCCAATTTCTTTTTCGAGGATCTCATACATCTTCTGGTGGATGGTTGTGCGAATATTCATCCGGGAAATTTTTGAATTGGCGGCATCAGGGTAAATCCTGTTTGATAGAAAGACGTAGATCAGCCCGTTTGCCGGATCACCCCAAATATAGGTGCCTGTAAAACCAGAGTGGCCGAAACTGGTTGAAGATGCTGACTGGCAGGTTGGGCCGTTGGGATCGTATTCAGTCATCGGTTTGTCGAATCCCATGCCCCGGCGGCTATCTTTGCCCGGAAACTGCTTCCTGGTGAACTCCAGGATAGTGGATGGGAGCAGGTATTGTTTGCCTCCGTACTCTCCGTAATTCATCAGCATCTGAAGGATCACTGCCAGGTCGAAGGCATCACTGAATAATCCGGCATGACCTGAAACGCCACCAAGCATGGCTGCGCCCGGATCATGCACATCTCCACGGATGACCTGTTTGCGGAAGAGCGTATCATTTTCTGTAGGCATGATCCTGGTGATCGGAATCTTGTCCAGTGGATGAAAACCAAGTGTGGTCAGCCCTAACGGGCGGTAGAAGGTGTTTTCAAGGTATTCGGGGAAGGATTTTCCCGTTTTTCGTTCGACCAGTTTCTGTAACAGGTAGAATCCGAGGTCGCTGTATTTATACTCTTTTGTATGCCGGAGTTCTGATTTGATGATCCATGTAAAAATGCTGTCATAGTAATCCCGTTTCATGTAGAGATCTTCAGCTACCCGAATAGGGTAAAAAGGAGAAAAGATGGTATCGTAGATCTGCCTATCCGACAAACTATCCCCGATCGTTAATTGATAAAATGGGATCCAGGCCTGAAGTCCGGCCTGATGGGCCATCACTTCTCTGATAGTGATCCGCTCTTTATCCGTACCCCTCAATTCGGGAAGGTGGATGGAAAGCGGATCATCCGGATGAATCTTTCCCTCCTCATAGAGTTTCATCATGGCGAGTGTTGTGGCTGCCAGTTTCGTCAGGGATGCAATATCATAAAGATCTGTTCTGGTCACGCAGGTTGTATCCTCGTAGGTGGGATTTCCGAAGGCTTTATAATAGAAAATTTTCCCATCTTTTGCGAAGAGAACCTGGCAACCAGGATAGGCCGCAGAGTCGATGCCATTGATGACCAGGCTGTCGATGGAGGCAAGGTCTTCAGATGGAATACCGAGCTCTTCCGGGACTACGAATTCGAGCCGTGATTTCTCTAATCTCACCCCGATGCCGGATCTGAATCCATCAGCAGTGACTGGCAATTCGCCATCAGCAGCAACACCTCCGAAAATTATCTCTGCTGCAACTTCTTCTGCTTCAGGCTGATCCTGGTATGTGACCACGATTGCTTCCAGGTTGGAGCTGTTCTTAAGGGATTGGAGGAGGTATGGGTTACCAAAGATAGACAGGATGGATCTTTTTTTTCGGCTAATGTCACCGATGAAATTAAAAACCTGGTCAGGATTTCCAAACTGGTTGGCTGGATAGAGGTTATTTTTATGGAGTCCCATAATGATGATGTTATATGGGGCTAGTTTCTGTAAAAGTTCGTCGAACTCTTCTGATGATGCCTGTTTTGATATTTGAAAATGGGTTATCGGTGCATACCAGCTGAGAAATTCCTGAAATGGAGTGAGTTGCGTTTCACCGATAGAGACACTGGCTATCTGGCGGCGCTGGAGGAGGGTCAGTGGAAGGAGGTTGCTCTCGTTTCTGGCCACTGTGATAGCCGATTTGTAGATCCTGCTGGTGATTCCCATGGAGGAGGCCGGATTCAGTTCGGCTGTGAGGTTTTCGAGCGCTACCGGTTGGTAAAAATCGAATCCCAGATCAAATTTGAGCCGGAGCATCTTGAGACATCGTTCGGCGATGACCGTTTGTGGGATGACTCCCTCATCGACTGCTTTACGAATTGAGTTCACGGCTAAAGATACATTCCTGGGAAGCAGGAGGATATCGTTCCCAGCCAGGAGCGCTTTCACTTCGATCTCCCCAGGGGGAAAGAAACTGGTTACCCCTTTCATGTCGAGGGCATCAGTGATGACCACTCCCTGAAAGTTCATCTCTTCTTTCAGGAGGTTGGTTACAACAGCAGGAGAGAGGGTAGAGGCTAGGTTTGGAGTAGTATCAAATGCAGGCATGTAAAGATGCGCGATCATAATGCCGCTGATACGGTTTTTAATCACCTCCCTGAAGGGATAGAGTTCAACTGACTCCATCCTCTCTTTAGGGTGGTGGATAACGGGCAGATCCCTGTGGGAGTCGGTGTCGGTATCACCGTGGCCCGGAAAGTGCTTTGCGACTGCAACGATCCCGCTATTCTGCAACCCTTTCATGTAACTTACCCCTTTCCGGGCCACGGTGATAGGGTTTTCTCCGAACGATCTGAAATTGATCACCGGATTCTGCGGGTTGTTGTTCACATCCACCACCGGAGCAAGGTTCATATGGATACCCATCCGTTTACAATCCCGGGCGATAGCGGCAGCCATTTCATAAGTCAGAGAATCATCCCGGCTTGCTCCAAGGGTTATCTGAAAAGGAAAATCGTGGACGCTATCTAGCCGCATCCCTAATCCCCACTCGGCATCGATGGCAATCAGAAGTGGGGTCCTGGCTTCCTGTTGCCACCTGTTCGTAAGTGTTGCCTGGGCAACCGGACTTCCCTGGAAAAAACAGACTCCACCAATATTATACGTTCGTATTAGGTCGGCCATGCTGTCATTGTATAAGTTGTCGCGGTTGGAGTAAGCCCTCACCACCAGAAGCTGGGCAATTTGTTCGTTGAGTGAAAGGGATCGAAATACAGAGTCAACCCACTCCTCTTTCCTGATTGTATTGTGATCGAGAGATTGATCTGCCTTGCCGGAGCTGATATCTTGGTGAAAGCCAAGAAGAAGGAGAATGAGGATGCTTAAAATTTTCATGAATGGCGCAGGTTGACGTGCAGTATTGCAAAAATAACGTTTTAAATCTTATCCATTTTTATTAACAGCGGACTGGCTGAAAAAAGTAAAAGGTCTATCTTTGAAACGTAAGGTTAATTATTTAAATATATCATTTTCAATGTTATCTACCAAAGATTTATCAAACATTGCATCACAGGTCAGAAGGGATATCATCCGTATGGTAAATGGTGCATCATCAGGCCATCCGGGTGGATCGCTTGGGGCGGCCGACTTTCTGGTAGCACTCTATTTTGCTTTCATGAAGCCTGACCCCAATAAATTCTCTATTGACGGAACTAATGAGGATATCTTTTTCCTTTCGAATGGCCATATTTCTCCAGCATGGTATAGTGTTCTTGCACGGTATGGCTATTTTAAACTGGCTGAACTTGAAACATTCAGGAAGCTTGATACCAGGTTACAGGGTCACCCTTCAATCCTGGATGAGACACCTGGAGTACGAGTGGCATCCGGATCCCTGGGGCAGGGATTATCTGTAGCACTGGGTGCAGCCATCAGCAAAAAACTGAATGGCGATCCCCGAACGGTTTACTGCCTTACGGGAGATGGAGAGTTGCAGGAAGGACAGAACTGGGAAGCACTGATGTATGGTGCCGCCAAAGGAGTTGATAACATAATTGCTATCGTCGATTACAATAAAAAACAGATAGATGGCCAGGTTGAAAAGGTCCTTTCCCTGGGAGATTTGAGAGCCAAACTGGAGTCGTTTGACTGGCTTGTAATGGAGATGAACGGGAACGACATGGCTGAAATTCTGGAACAGTTGACAGCTGCAAAACAACAATTAAACCGAGGAAAACCCGTTATACTCATCATGCACACCCAGATGGGTTATGGTGTGGACTTTATGCTCGGTAATCATGAGTGGCACGGTGTACCCCCTAACGATGAACAGGCAGAAAGGGCTCTTGCACAGTTGGAAGAGACGATGGGAGACTTTTAGCAATTACCAACCGGAGAGAACTGGAGGTCGGCATAGCCAATAACGAATGAGGAATTACGAATGATAAAAAAGCCTGTCACGGTGCTGTTGTTCCTTTTGTCTTGTGTCATCTATGGCATCGCACAGTCACAGACTGCGAAGGAGATGGATATTCCCAAACCTGTGACGAGGATCCTCTTTGTGTTTGACGCATCGGAAAGCATGGCTGAGCACTGGCAGAGTGATACGAAATACAGGACTGCCGTTAAGGTGCTTTCTGGAATCCTCGACAGTTTGCAGGGAAACAAGAACCTTGAGCTCGGGCTGCGGGTTTACGGCCCGAAAAGGGCTCCAGGCCCCGATTGTGAGGCCTCTTTTATCATGGTACCGTTCGGTACGGATAATTTCTTGTCAATCAAGTCTGTTCTTGGCGGATTGAGTCCTGGTGGGACTACGCCTATTGCCTTTTCACTTGAGCAGGCAGCTTCGGATTTTACTCCATGCATCAGTTGCAGGAATGTAGTCATCCTTATAACTGATGGACTGGAGGCTTGTGGAGGGGATCCCTGCCAGGTTTCAAAGAGCCTTCAGCAAAAAGGTATCTTCCTGAGGCCTTTTATCGTAGGGATTGGGGAGGACATACTGACCCAGTTCAATTGCATGGGAAATTACTTCAATGCTGCAAATGAAAAAGACTACAAGCGTGCCCTTGAAACGATTGTTGCCACAACATTTAAAGAGGCTTCAGCCCAGATAAACCTGTTGGACCGGTTGGGTAATCCTACGCAAACAGATGTTCATGTTACACTATACAACACTGTTACAGGTACTGCAGCATACAGCTTCATTCACACATTAAACAAATATGGGCTCCCCGATACGCTTAAGCTGGATCCGTTGGTGACGTATGATGTGGTTGTCCAAACAATACCTCCGCTGAGAAAAGAAGCGGTTTGGATTGAGCCTGGAAAACATAATGCCATTTCTCTCGATGCGCGTCAGGGCTTCCTCAGTTTTATCAGTGAAGGGGATCAGATAGTCTCATGCATCGTTCGCAGGAGTGGGACAGGTGAGGCCATCCATGTTCAGCCCAGCAACCGTAAAGAGAAGTATCTGGCTGGAAGCTACGATATCACGGTATTGACCATGCCAAGGATGAATTTCAACAATGTGGAGATAGAGGCAGATATCTTAACCCAACTCAGGATACCTCTAACAGGGATTGTCAACCTAAAACATACGGTGCCAGTAGTTGGTTCAATCTATATGGATACAGGAGGAGAGTTGTTGTGGGTCGATCATCTCCTGCCGGATCAGATAGATGAAACAAGGCGCTTTCAGCCAGGGAGTTATGTTGCTGTCTATCGTTTGGAATCATCAGCCCTGCAGGAGGATACAAAGGAGAAAAGGTTTTCGGTTGAGGCTGGAAGAAAGATAGAAGTAGAATTATAGGGCAGGGTAGGATGTAAGATGTAAAATGTAAAAAGTAAAATCCAATGATTAATTACACTAACCTCGGTTCCAAAGATACACGGTCCGGCTTCGGAGAGGCGCTTGTGGAACTTGGCAGGGAGAATGAGAACATCGTAGCTCTTTGTGCAGATCTTACCGGATCGTTGAAGATGAATGATTTTGCCAGGGAGTTCCCTGAACGGTTTTTTGAGGTGGGAATTGCGGAGGCTAACATGATCGGGCTTGCAGCTGGAATGACTATCGGAGGGAAGATTCCATTTACGGGCACCTTCGCCAATTTCTCAACCGCCAGGGTGTACGACCAGATCAGGCAATCGGTTGCCTATTCGAAGAAGAATGTAAAGATCTGTGCATCTCATGCCGGCGTAACACTGGGAGAGGACGGGGCGACACATCAGAGCCTGGAAGACATAGGAATGATGAAGATGCTCCCGTTTATGACCGTGATCAATCCATGCGACTTCAATCAGACCAAAGCAGCCACTAAAGCGATAGCTGCTCATATTGGCCCTGTTTACCTTCGGTTTGGCCGCCCCAAGGTAGCTAACTTCACGCCACCGGATCAGGAGTTTGTGATAGGAAAGGCTCTGATGCTGGAGGAGGGGAGTGATGTAACGATCTTTGCGACCGGACACCTGGTTTGGAAAGCGCTGGAAGCTTCCAGGATACTTTTTGAAGAAGGCATCCATGCTGAAGTGATCAATATCCACACAATCAAACCGCTCGATAACGAAGCGGTATTAGCTTCTGTGAAGAAAACGGGGTGTGTAGTTTCAGCGGAGGAGCACATGCGTAATGGTGGATTGGGCGACAGTATCGCTCAACTCCTGGTACATCATCATCCGGTACCGATGGAGATGGTGGCAGTAGACGATAAATTTGGGGAAAGCGGAAAACCTGAAGAGCTTCTTGCACGATACGGACTCGATACACCGGATATCGTAAATGCTGTCCACAAGGTGATCTCCCGAAAAGCTGATCAATGATAGGTTGTTACGTGTGTTTTTTCTTTTCCTGGGAAGTCAGAAGCACTGGAATATCCTTGTCTACGTAAAGAGGAACCGTTTCAATGGTTACGTTACTGGTATCAAGCCCTAGCGCCCGCACTTCACTGATGCCGAATTTCTTGAAGATAGCATACATATCCATGATAAACTGCTCTTTAGGCGGGAAATCAAAGTCGTAATTCTGTATCCGGTCAATGACGATAAACCGGAAATCACTCATAATGTGGAACTTTCTGAGAGAGTCGTATTTACTTACCAGGTCGATTTCATTATTCCGGCTCATCTCCTCTAACACTTGGTGGAAGAACAGGTTCACGCGTGGTTGCACCTTGAACCCAATCTTGAAATCAACCTTGATCATAATATCAGGGATCAGATGCGTAATCTTGTATTCAAGCACATGTGGTTCATCAAGGATATCAACATGAAGCAACCAGTATACATCAGCACGCTTTGGTTGCTTGTTAAGCATGGAATAAATGATCTTGGTTTCTACATCTGTTGTCTTATCTGCCTTGGTAAGAAAAACCAGGTGAGTCGCGCATTTTGGGATAGACTCATCCGTGTGAAGCTCCGTAATGATTTCGGCATAGTTTTCGACTTTGGCAAATTCGATGAAGGAGTTCTTTATTTTCCGGCCGCTGAACCAGACATACATCACCACAAATAACAAACTGCCGAGCATGAAGGTGAACCATCCACCGTAGATAAACTTATTGAGATTTGCAACCAGGAAGGCTCCTTCAATGAAGAGGTAGACAGCCAGGAAGAGAGCGATCAGGTATACTGGCACCTTCTTATAGTACAAGTAAACGCTTAATAGAAGGGTAGTCATCAGCATCGTGATGTTGATGGTAAGTCCGTATGCGGCCTCCATATTTGCTGATTTCTGGAAGAAGAATACCACGAAAACACAACAGAAGTAGAGGATCCAGTTGATGCTGGAGATGTACATCTGCCCTTTGATATTAGTGGGGTAATTAATCTTGATTTTGGGCCAGAAATTCAGGGAGATTGCTTCACTGATCAGCGTAAAAGAGCCAGTGATCATGGCCTGACTTGCAATGACGGCAGCAACCGTGGCGATACCGATCCCGAACATCAGGAACCAGGGTGGCATGATAGCAAAGAAGGGGTTAGTCCATTCGTTTACATTATCGACATTGATAAGGATCCAGGCTCCCTGGCCGAAATAGTTAAGTAATAGCGTTGTTTTTACGTAGGTCCATGAGATCCGGATATTTTTCACACCGCAGTGACCCAGGTCGGAATAGAGTGCATCAGCACCAGTAGTACAGAGGAACACAGCTCCCAACAATAGGAATCCTTCCGGGAAATGAGTCAGGAAATAGTATCCATAATAGGGATTGAGTGCTTTAAGGATCATGGGGTACTGAACGATCTGAATTAATCCCAGTGTCCCCAGCATCGTAAACCATACCAGCATAATAGGGCCAAATGAGTTGCCAACGACTTTGGTGCCATATTTCTGAATAAAAAATAGTATTGTAATGATAATCAGTGCAATAGGCACGACTGGAATACGAGGATCGACAATGATTAAGCCTTCAACGGCCGACACGATGGTAATGGCGGGAGTGATTACGCCATCAGATAAAAGGGTGCATCCTCCAATCATGGCAAAGAGAAAGGCCCATTTGGCTCGTTTCCGGATGAGGGCAAAAAGGGCGAAAATACCTCCTTCACCTTTATTGTCTGCACGAAGGGTAATGGTGATGTATTTGATGGTAGTTTGCAGAGTTAGCGTCCATACTACTAGTGACAATCCACCAAGGATGAACATTTCGGAGATTGTATCGGCTCCATGGATGATGGCTCGCATCACATAAAGAGGGGAGGTTCCTATATCTCCATAAATAATTCCAAGGGTAATGAGTACTCCGGCGGTGGAGGCACCAGTAATCTGACTTTTATGACCCGAACGGCTCATGAAGTTTTTTTATATTTCCTATTCTCGAGGTATCTTTTTACACCTGCAAAAATCATAGGAAGAATAGATACAAAGATAATCCCTAAAATAGCGATGGTAAAATTATTTTTAATCAATGGGATATTCCCAAAGAAATACCCAGCAAGGGAAAAGAGTGTCACCCATAATATATTACCGATAATACTGAAGGATACAAACCGAATGTAAAGCATGGTTCCCACACCAGCTACAAAAGGGGCGAAGGTGCGGATAATTGGCAAAAACCTGGCGATGATGATGGTGATCCTGCCGTGTTTTTCATAGAACTTCTGGGTTTGATCCAGGTATTCACGTTTGATAAGTTTGTAGTTGTTCTCATAAACCTTGTGCCCCAGAAACTTTCCTATGAAGTAGTTGGTATTGTCTCCCAGGAATGCAGCGGTGATGAGCAACGGGATAATCACCCAAACACTTAACGGATTGCCTGTCATGGCAGCGATTGTGCCAGCGGCAAACAGCAGGGAATCACCTGGCAGAAAAGGGGTGACCACAAAACCAGTCTCCATGAAGATGATGGCAAAAAGGATCAGGTAAGTCCAGGTCTGATAGTCACCGACTATTTGCAGCAAGTGTTTGTCGATATGGAGGATAAAATCGAGCAGATACTTCAGCAGATCTAACATGCTTTCTTCGATTCGTAAGGGCGCAAAGTTAAACTTTTTTATCTCCTGATACCACCGTTCTTATGTTCCGCGTATCGAAATGCAAACTTCAAAAGAATCGGGGTGACTAAGGTAGTTATAAGTGCTATCAAGACCAGAATCGAAAAGAGATTTAATTCGATCAGGTTTTTATTCAGGGCAATGTTGGCAATTACCAGCGCCATCGCCCCACCGGCATTGATCCCAATCCCCAGGGTAAAAGCATCTCTTACTATCATGCCCGAAAGCCGCCCACCGAGATATCCACCCAAAATTTTACTGGTGAATACAACTCCTAACAAGACGAATAATAGAGTAAAATCATCCAGTGCAGCAAGACTGAATGAGGCACCCATCGCCGCAAAAAATATTGGGGTTAGAAATCCTGATGTTATTCCTGAAGCCGCTTCTTTGACACGTTTGAAATCATTCCTTGATACAACGGTTCTGGGAATTAATATAGTTCCAAAAAAAGCCCCTACCATGAAGTACATACCGAGAAGTTCAGAGATACTGGCAAAAACTAGAATAAACAACATCACGATGGCAAACATTGACTCTTTTCCCTTGAGGAAAAGGAGCAACCGATCGAGCTGGTTGCTTAAGAAATCCAGTTTTTTTGAGGCAAACTTTATCAAATGATACGCTGTGTACAACAATGTAATTAGCAGAATCAGTTTCAGGATTGTTATTCCGAGTGAAATGGCGAACTGCTGGATTGAATTGGCCTCTCCTGGATAATCAAGTAAAATTCCAAGTATCAAGAGAGAGGCTACATCGTTGAAGATGGCCACGGAGATGATCTGCTGTCCGATGGATGTCTGCAGTTTTCCGAGGTCCATCAAAATCCGGATCGTCACTGGAAGAGCTGTGATGGAGATACAAAGTCCCAGGAACATCGCAAAGAAGGGATTGTAACCCATCAGGCAGCCAACTGCAACACCACTAATAAACGGGATCGAGAACCCAAAAACGGCTAACCAAATGGTCTTCGGCTTCAGGGATTTTCGAATTTCTTCTGGAGATATCTCCATCCCGGCCATGACGATTAGCAGGAAAACAGCAAGATCTGATATGACATTTAGTTCCTGGGATGGGCCGATCAGGTTGATCATCGATGGTCCAAGGAGTACCCCGGCCAATACTTCCCCGACCATGGCGGGGGCCCCAATCCGTTCGAAAAGTTCACCCAGTACCCTTGCCGACAATAATAGCAGCAGCAATGTTACAATTAAAGGCAACTGCAGGTGGGGTATGGGCAGCATAAAAGAAATATGGGGAAATCTATGCAAATTTAAACCATTTCCTACTTTTACTGTCTAATTACTTCTTTATAATTATTTTGTCAGAGACAACCGACAATCAACTCCTGGATCTGATCCAGCAACCCGAGAGCCGCAGATATGGGTTTAACCTTTTGGTGCGTAAATACCAGGAGCGGATCTACTGGCTTGTCAGACGGATGATCCTTAACCATGACGACACTGACGATGTAGTACAGAACGTTTTTTTGAAGGTGTGGGAGAACCTTGATCGATTCCGGGGCGACTCCACTCTCTATACCTGGATCCATCGGATTGCTGTAAATGAAGCATTGAAGTGGTTAAGCAGAACCCGTCTTCGGCAGTTTGTTTCCTTCAGCACGGTGGAACGCAAGTTAGAAGAGAGCCTTACTGATGATCACTATTATACAGGCGATGAGATCCATGTCGCCTTACAGAAGGCGATGCTCAGGTTGCCGGCTAAACAGCGACTTGTCTTTCAGATGAAATATTTCGATGAGATGAAGTATGAAGAGATATCGAAGATCCTGGGAACCTCTGTTGGAGCATTAAAGGCTTCCTACCACCATGCAGTGAAAAAAATTGAACAATTCATAAGGGATTATTAAACCATTGAGAAGAATTTTAATCCAACGAATGATGAATGAGTATTTTACAAAAAGAAATGATTTCCACGTGCCGGAGGAATATTTTGATGAGCTCCCTTCGAGGATTCACCAGCGGATAGAAGGAAAGAAAAAGACACGATCGAACGTATTCACTTCCTTTCCACGATCAATCCGGCTGGCTTCAGTCCTGGCAACCTTATTCCTGGTTGCTCTGGTCACTACCTTCCTCTTGGTTCCCGCTATTATAAATCGGCCTCCTGATCCAAATGGAACAAAGGGGATATCATATACTGAGTTGACTGAGTACTTCAACGTTGATGAGTCGGCAGTGATTGAAGTGATGACTACTGAGATTCCATCCGAACTGCTGAGTTTTAACGGGAATATATCTCCGGAGATTGAGATGAACGGAGAGATGTTCAACCGTGATGATCTTATCGAGTACCTGGTTGAGAAGGACCACCCTGAAATGGCTGTAAATTCATTGAGTATTTCTGAAATTATCAATCCTAACTAATTGAGACATGAAAACATATTTGTTTATTCCGCTGACAATCTCCCTGGTGCTCATAACCTTGTGTTCATCAGGACAACGGTTTACTCCTGGCGATGAAATGCCACCTGCCAGGAAAGAGCAATGGGAAAAAATTGAATCCTTTCGGATAGCTTATTTTACGGAAAAACTGGATTTGTCACCTGCTGAGGCTGAAACGTTCTGGCCACTGTACAATGAGTATAGAAAGACCATGGAACTCAATTCAAATGAAGGAAGACGGAGACCAGGGAACGATCTTGAGCCCGATCCGATGACCGATCAGGAAGCGTTGGCTATTGTTGACAAGGCAATCAGGCAAATACAGGAGAGAAGTAAGCTCACACAGCAATTTTTTACGAGTCTGAAACAGGTATTGCCACCTAAAAAAATCGTTCTGTTTTTAGATACTGAACGATCCTTCAAACATGAGTTGTTAAGAAAGCTTGAACAGTATCGTTCCCGCGAAAAAAAGTAACTCTTTGAGCCTTCAGGGTTACATCCTTATCATTTTCGAATATCTTTGTGGGTAACAATCCAATTATCCCAATTTGCTGACAGATCCATTCATTATTCTGGGAACCCAGACAACCATCCTGGAGATTTTTGCTATCCTGTGCGGTCTCTCCAGTGTATGGTTCATGAAGAAGGAGAATATTCTTGTATACCCACTTGGCATCATCAATGTATTGATTTACGTATATATCTGCTATACCTCCAAGTTATATGCCTATGCCGGAATCAATGTGTTTTATGCAGTGATGAGTGCGTATGGTTGGTATAATTGGTTGCGGAAAAACGAACAGGATGAACGGATCCGGGTAACTCATCTTACAGTAAAAATGATTTTGGTCTATACGTTGCTAATCATTGGATTCTTCTTCCTGGTAAGATATTTTCTTGACCATTTTACCGATAGTGAAATACCATCATGGGATGCGTTAACCACAGCTATTTATATCATTGCCATGTGGTTGCTGGCTCAGAAAAAGATCGAACACTGGATTCTCTGGATCATCGGAGATGTGATCTCAATCGGGATGTTTGCCTGGCTGAATCTCTACTTCAGTTCCTTCCAATTCCTGGTTTTTACTATAATTGCTATTTTTGGGTTTATTGAATGGAGAGGGAAGCTGGCTACGAGGGTCGAGGGACGAAGGACGTAAGACGTTAGACGTTAGACGTGGAACTGCCCACTGCCCACTTTGATGATATGATCAGAAGAATTGCAATCACCGGACCCGAGTCAACTGGAAAGTCGTCGCTTGCCAGGCAGTTGGCAGATCATTATAAGTCAGTCTGGGTTCCTGAGTACGCCAGAGAATATATCGATCATTTGGGAAGGCCATATGAAGAGAGCGATATTCTGGTGATTGCTCAGGGGCAACTGAAGCTGGAGAAGGATGCGGAGGTGATCATAAAAAAAGGAAAGAAGAATGAGGACTATCTTTTCTGCGACACCGAGTTTCTTGTTCCCAAGATATGGAGTGAAGTGAAGTTCAGCCGCTGTGATCCCTGGATTCTGCACCAGATTGAAACACGCGTGTATGATCTTTACCTATTATGTTATATCGACATTCCATGGGAGTATGACCCACAGCGCGAGCATCCTGAGTTGCGCGAGCACCTGTTCAACCTGTACCATGAAGAGTTACTTGAACGCAACAGGAACTTCCGCGTTGTTTCTGGCCTTGATGAGGATCGATTGAACAATGCAATAAAATTTGTTGACGAATGTTATACTAGATAGTTTGATGCCGGATGACGGATGATTCCTCATTCGTAATTTGTAATTTTGCCCCATGCCTGCCCATCCCCGGAACATTCTTTTTCTTCCCCGCTGGTATCCTCACCGGTATGATCCGATGCCGGGATTGTTTATTCAGAGGCAAGCTGAGGCGCTTGCATCCAATAATCATGTAGTAGTGCTTTATGTTCATCCTGATCCCGATTGCCCGAGTGAATTCGAGATCGATTATACGGAGGTGAATGGAGTTATTGCCATTAGGGTCTATTACAAGATTCCTGAGATCGTTCTTCCGGGCATCTACCAGGCTATGAATATGATAAATTTTTACAGGGCTCACATAAGAGGGTTGGAGATTGTCGGCGATTTCACTCCTGACATCATTCACACGCATATTCTAACCCGTGAAGCAGTGATCGGACACCTTCTGAGCCGGCGACACCATGTCCCTCATGTGATCTCGGAGCACTGGTCGCGGTATTTCTCACAGAATGGTTCATACAGAGGGTTAATCAGGAAGTTGATTACACGATATGTGGTTGGGAAGGCAGCTGCTGTGATAGCGGTTTCGGAGGTATTGAAAGATGCAATGATTTCCTGTCATCTGGCTAACAAGCAGTATTTTGTAGTCCCTAATGTGGTAGATTTACCTCAGTTGATAGAGATGCCTAAGAAGAGACCTGACTCCCGGAAGCAGTTCCTGCATGTCTCCTGTTTTGATGACCGTGCCAAGAATATCTCCGGATTACTTGAAGCTATCTCGAAACTTTCCAAAAAAAGATCAGATTTTCTATGTCTGCTGGCAGGAGAGGGCCCCGATCTGGAGAGTATGCAGCAACTGGCCAGGAAGCTTGGGCTGACGGGAAAAACAGTCATCTTTACCGGTCTTAAAGGAGGTCAAGATCTCACAGTGTTATATGAGGAGGCTGACTTTACTGTGCTTTCGAGTCGGTATGAGACCTTTGGTACTGTGCTTGTCGAGAGTCTGGCCTGCGGTACTCCGGTGCTCTCAACAGCGGTTGGAATTGCCCCGGAGATTATCAATAACAGAAATGGAATACTTATACCGCCGAATGACAACGATGCGCTTGTGGAAGCAATCGACCTTATGCTGGATATGAACAGCTCATTAGACCGGGAAGCCATAAGGAAAGAAGTAATCGATCGGTACACTTCTCAATTGGTAGGCAGCCAGCTCTCAGCGATCTATTCACAAATCGCGGGAGATGTTTAAAAAAATAGTAGGCACGATCTTTACCCGGTTTCTGGCAGCTATCCTGATGCTGACTATCGTGGTGCTAAATGCGCGTTATCTCGGGGCCGAGAAGGTGGGTGTGATCAGCCTGATCATACTGGCTGTTACGATCGTTCAGATGGTAAATAACTTTATCGGTGGTGCGGCCCTGGTTTACCTGGTGCCCAGAACCCCGTTGCTAAAACTGTTTATCCCTTCCTATATCTGGGGAGTGATAGCTTCCATTATTTGTGCGGTAGTACTCTATCTCACCAGCTCCATTCCACAGGGTTACTTCGTACATGTAATGATCCTCTCCACACTGCATTCCCTCTTTACTGTTAATACGATGATTCTCCTGGGTCAGGAGCGGATCAAGTCAATCAATGTTCTTACAGTTGCCCAGATTACCTCCCTTGTTGCTGTTCTGCTGGCATTCTTCATATTTACTTCCAATAGGGAGGTGATGGTTTATATTTATGCCATGTACGTCTCATATGTCATCATGTTTGTGGGTAGTTTTGCCCTGATCACAAACCGGTTAAAACGAGGTGATTTGAGTGGCATGAAACAGGTTATCCGCGAGATTCTTGCATTCGGAAGCTGGGCCCAGACAGCCAATATTTTCCAGCTCTTCAACTACAGGTTGAGTTATTACTTCATTGAGCATATTATTAGCAAAGCCGCACTCGGAGTCTATTCTACTGGTGTTCAGCTCTCGGAGGGTGTATGGATTATTCCACGCAGCATCTCGATGGTTCAGCTTTCACGAATAAGCAATGAGAAGAGATGGGACTATGCTGTGAAGGTCACCCTTATCTTCAGCAAAGTGGGATTGCTGGTTTCAATGATACTTGTTGGATTGATCCTTCTTTTACCAACCGGTTTCTTTGTTTTTGTATTCGGCCCTGAATTCAGCGGTGTGAAGCCTGTGATCATCAGTCTGGCTGTTGGTATTGTCACCCTCTCTTTTTCTATCCTCCTCAGCGCTTTTTTTTCAGGAATGGGAAAACCCATGCACAGTGCTATTGCCTCCGGCATCGGACTGGTATTCACCATTATTCTCACCCTGTGGCTTATACCCATATATGGAATCATTGGAGCTGGAATTGCCGCTTCGTGCTCTTACTTGTCAGCTACTATTTATCAGTTGATAACTTTTGTGATTCTGGCAAGAGTCAAAGCCAAAGATTTCCTGATAAAAAAGGATGAGATCAGGATACTGGTGAAGGAGATAAAAGTTATGTTGAAACAAACAAAATTAGATCCATTTTTTCTGAAATGAGAACTCTCAGGTTTGCAGTTATGTGTTCGGGACCCGTTGTTCAGCGATGGCAAGCGGAGGCTATTCGACTGACAATCAAGAATGGCCATCAGCTGGAATTGATCATCCAGGATAGTCGTATTGCGGAAAGAGAAGGCTTTCTTAACAAGTTAGTCTCATACCCCTGGCACAGAGTGGTGGCAAATCTATGTCACAGATACCTATTTCACCCCGCAGCGAAGAATCCGGTGGATATGACGCCAGAATTTCATGGTATTCCTATACTGAAGTGTCCCATAATTAAAAAAGGATATTCTGAGTATTTTTACGATCAGGAGATCCGGGAAATTAGCTCCTATCATTTGGATTTTATCATCCGGTTTGGCTTCCATATCATCCGGGGGGATATTCTGAGTGCAGCCAAATATGGCGTATGGTCTTATCATCATGATGATGAAATGATTTACCGGGGGGGGCCTTCCGGGTTTCGGGAGATCCTCTTCAATGATCCGGTTAACGGCGCTATTCTTCAACGGTTGACCAATGATCTGGATAATGGTATTGTTTTAAAAAAAGGGTGGTTTCGTACGGTTAACCACTCCTTTAAAGCCAACACAG
>Ga0265596_1000030_pt1 | contig 108671 bp, 115 predicted proteins | sample saktaG_FD_190143 | JGI IMG/M metagenome (GOLD analysis project Ga0265596, IMG submission 190143) | Saline water microbial communities from Sakinaw Lake, British Columbia, Canada - sak_2013_06_06_60m | ecosystem: Environmental > Aquatic > Non-marine Saline and Alkaline > Saline ...
GCTAGCATTTGCATGGTATTAACTGAGTTAGTTTTTACTAACTCCAGCCAACCACCAACCGATTCATTTTGCAACATGTTTTAAGTGCCTCATACTGTAAAGTATACCAGTGGCCAGTGCATTTATTTACACTGAACGGAGCGAAGTGGTAGAATTAATACAATATATCATGGTTAGAAGGAACAAAAAAAAGAACAAACCGCCCCGAATAATTTTTGGGTCGTACATCAAAAAAAATCCCATTATTCTATTTGTAATTATAGGATTGGTTGTTTTTTTGTTTGTAGTACTGTCTTTTCTATTTTTTCATAAAGTTTCTGTCAGTATTTATGTTTTTCCCGAAAATCCAAAACAGGGGGATACAATTTTTATAAGAGTAAAGAGCGAATCCGCCGAGGTAACGGGGAATTTAGGCCAGGAACAATTAGTTTTTTATAGAAAAGGGAACTCTTCCGAGTGGATATCTTTTTTAGGAATTGATGCTGACCAAGCTCCGGGCGACTACAAAATTTCTGTGGATACATCTAATGCAGAGCACTTGGTAAGCCAAATAAAAGTGTCCGCAGCAGACTTTTCAAACGCGCCCGTAGTTGCAGCTCCAAGCCCGTGGCAAACCGGACGCACGGACGAAGAGGCGGTCGATAATATAGTAAAAAATGACAACCCTATATTAAAAAAAGTTCTAGATAATTTCACCCCCCAGCCATATTTTATATCTCCGTTTTCTATGCCCTTAGGATTAATGGTAAAAAGCGGATTTTCATTTGGAGAATTTATCGGGTTCGGCAAAGACAAGCTTCAGCACCTCGGAGTTGACTTAAAAGCTCCGGAAAAGACAAATGTTTATGCCGTAAACGACGGAAAAGTCGTTGCAACCCTTAACTTGTCTAATTATGGAAAAACCGTTATTATAGACCATGGATTGGATATATTTTCTTTGTATTTGCATCTCGAAGAATTCAAAGTTTCCGAAGGCCAGATGGTTTCCCGCAGTCAGCTTATAGGATTATCTGGAAAAACTGGTTATGTCACTGCTCCTCACCTCCATTTTTCAATGAGAGTTGGAAGCTCACGCGTTGACCCATTTGCGTTTATTCAGTCTACCCAAAAGATGAACGACAATTTTTTCTTAGCCGATGTTACCAGCGCATTCTTAAATATTTTTAATAAAAAATAAATTTTTTGATGAAGAAGATAATAATATACACAGACGGAGGTTCGCGCGGAAATCCGGGAAAAGCCGGAATCGGCGTTGTGTTTTGTAACGAAAAAGAGCAGACTATTAAAAAGTACGGCGAGTATATCGGCGATAATTTAACAAACAATGATGCCGAATATCAGGCCATAATTTTTGCTTTGAAAAAATTTAAAGCGGTTTTTGGTAAAGCCCTGGCCAAAGATACAGATCTTGAGATAAGAGCTGATTCGGAACTGGTTGTAAAACAATTGAACGGAGATTACAGGCTGTCAGACCCGAAAATACAGCAGTTTTTTATAGAAATTTGGAACTTAAAGTTTGACTTTAAGTCTGTGAAATTTAAACATATCCCGCGCGAAAAAAACAAAGAAGCAGACATGTTGGTCAATGAAGCGTTAGACAGAAGCGGTAAAAACCAAACATTGATTTAACGGCTCATTTTCTTATTTCCCGCGCAATAAAAAACATACAAAAAGCTCGTCCTTCGATGAACTAAGGACGAGCCTTTTTGTTGTCTCAGCAAGACTATAAGCCGAATTCTGTATTAAGCCTGCACTGAGCAAGCCGAAGTGTGATCATCTGTCTGCCCATTCGATTACTCTCAGGGTCAAGCGAACTACTTTTAACAGAATTTTGAGATGTATTTAACCCAATCTTCTGCTTTGTTCTTGCGCCCAATAAGGATTTAGCCGTTTCAGTCCTGTATTACTACAGGAGTCGCCCTGCAAAATTCGCTTTCGCTCATCGCTGGGCGCCTCGCTCTTTCGAGCTTGGCGTTTCTGCTCGCACCTCGCATCTTACGATGGACGGCCGTTAGCCGCTATTTTTTTATCCGCCCTTTCGGGCGAGATGGTGTTCGGACTTTCCTCCCTTTATTTTCGATAAAGAGCGATCACGCATCTTACTGAGACACTTTAATATTACCGCTTTTTTGGTCGTTGTCAAGTGTTTGAAAAAAACATAAAAAAAGGTTATTATACGATTAATTAACAAAAACAATTTGAATAACAGTTTTCTTAATTCTCAGACAAAATCAATCAGTTCTGCTTCTTTGATTCTGGCGGCCTCCTATTTGGTTAGCGCGTTTTTGGGCTTAATAAGAGACCGTCTTTTAGCAGGAACCTTCGGCGCCGGCACCGAGCTGGATGTTTATTATGCGGCTTTCACCGTTCCGGATTTTATCGCTTTAATTTTAATTTTTGGGGCAATATCGTCAGCCGTGATTCCAATATTCAGTTCTTATCTTATAAAATCAAAAGAAGAGGCGTGGAGGTATGTCTCTATGCTTTTTAATGTGTTTTTGGGTTTTTTAATTATTGTATGCGCGATTTTAATGATTTTTACACCTGCAATAGTTTCTTTGATAGCCCCGGGATTTTCCGGAGAGAAAAGGGAACTGGCAGTTTTATTGATGCGTATCATGTTTTTGAGCCCGATTATTTTGGGAGCTTCAAATATGATAAGCGGCATTTTGCAGGTTTTTCACAGATTTATAATAACAGCTTTAGCTCCATTGCTGTATAATCTTGGAATAATAATTGGAATTTTATTTTTTGTGCCAAAATTCGGATTGCCGGGCCTGGCGTGGGGGGTGGTGCTTGGCGGAGCGCTGCATTTACTGATTCAACTGCCCGCATTCTTTTTTTCCGGGTTCAAATATAAAGCAAGCTTTAATTATAAAGACCCCGGAGTTGTTAAAACAATAAAACTTATGGTGCCAAGGTCCTTGGGTTTGGGAGCCGGGCAATTAAACACAATTGCCACAACAGCCATTGCTTCAACTTTGCTGGCCGGCTCGATTGCGGTTTTTAACCTGGCAAACAATCTGGCGTCAATTTTAGTCAACGCAGTTGCGGTTTCTGTTTCAACGGCTTCTTTTCCTTCAATGTCTATGGCATTTTTGAGGGACGACGGCGAAGAATTTTTAAGAAAATTTTCCGGCATATTCCGCCAGATTATTTTTTTGGTAGTTCCGTTGAGTTTGCTTATTTTAATTCTAAGGGCGCAGATAGTTAGGGTGGTTTTGGGAGCAGGAAAATTCGGCTGGGCAGACACAAAACTTACAACCGCCTGCCTTGGAATTTTGGCTTTAAACTTAATTGCCCAGGCCTTAATTTTATTTCTGTCAAAAACATTTTATGCAGCCCACAACACAAAAATTCCGGCAATAATCAGCGGATTAACAGTGGGCTTTAATATAGTTTTGAGTTTGTTGCTGGTGTGGCTTGTCAGATATTTTGCCGGATTCAATTTATTTTTGCAAAATCTCTTACGATTGGGCGGAGTTGCAAATATCGGAGTAATCGCGTTGGCTTTGGCTTATACAATCACAGCTGTTTTGGAATGTTTATTGCTTTTATATATGTTTTACAAAAAATTTCCGAACTTGCGGGTAAAGGAAATTTCAGATTCTTTATACAAAATTTTAATAGCCTCTTTAATAATGGCGGTTCTCACTTTTATTGTTCGGCAATTACTGGGCGCTGTCATAAGTTTGCAAACCTTCTGGGGAATATTTTTCCAGTTGATTGCCTCCGGCGCCGTCGGCGTTGCAACCTATGCCATTGCTACCCATTTCCTCAAATCTCCCGAGAGCAAAACAATTATCGATTCGCTTTCTAAAAAGTTTTTATATCCAGTTAAATAATATGCAAGAGAACATACGAAATTTTTCTATTATCGCGCACATTGACCACGGAAAGTCGACCTTAGCGGATCGGCTTTTGGAATTGACCAATACAATCGATAAGAAAAAAATGATGCCGCAGTTTTTAGATTCAATGGATTTGGAAAGGGAAAAGGGAATTACGATAAAACTGAAAGCAATTAGGATGAATTATAACTATGAAGGTGACCCTTCGACGGGGCTCAGGGCAGGCGATTATATTTTAAACCTGGTTGATACGCCAGGCCATGTGGATTTTTCTTATGAAGTTTCAAGGTCTATGGAAGCTGTTGAGGGAGCTGTTTTATTGGTTGACGCAACGCAGGGCATTCAGGCGCAAACATTGGCTAATTTAGAATTGGCAAAACAGCAGGGTTTAAAAATTATTCCGGTAATAAATAAAATTGATTCGCCGATTGCCAAGGTTGAAGAATCGGTTGAAGAGCTGGCAAGCCTTTTAAAAATTTCACCGGATGAGATTTTAAAAATTTCAGCAAAAAACGGTATCGGCGTCCAAGAAGTTTTAGAAAAAATAATTCGCGATGTACCTGGGCCCTTCGGCACGGCTCAGGGCGAAGATAAACCCTTTCGGGCGCTTATCTTCGATTCAGAGTACGATTCTTTTAAAGGTGTTATTGCTTTTGTGAGAGTTGTTGATGGAGAAATTTCTAATGGAGAAGAAATTGAGTTAATGGCAACAAAAACGCCCGCCGAAGTGAAAGAGCTTGGATATTTGAACCCCTTATTTTCAGCAAAAGAAAAAATTAAAGCAGGGGATATCGGATATATCGCAACAGGAATTAAAGAGCCCGGAAAGGTGAGAGCCGGCGACACGATTATTAAATTACGTCCGATTGGATCTAAGATTATTATACAGCCGTTGCCCGGCTACCAGGAACCAAAACCAATGGTTTTCGCCAGTTTATATCCAGAAAATCCGGATGATTTCGATGCGTTAAAAGTTGCTTTGTCAAAATTAAAATTAAGTGACCCCGCGCTTGTTTTTGAGCAGGAAATGAAAGAGGCGTTGGGCAGGGGATTTAATTGTGGATTCTTAGGAACCCTTCATATAGAAATTATTTCTGAAAGATTGCAAAGAGAATTTGGGTTAACGCTCGTAATTTCAACACCGTCTGTAGTCTATAAAATTTTTGACCAAAAAAACAAAGAGACCCTTGTTCACTCTGCATCAGATTGGCCCGAGAACCCATCAAATATTAAAAATACAGAAGAACCATGGGTGTCCTTAGAGGTTATAGCTCCAATAAATTATATCGGAAAATTAATGGAAATTTTAAAAAGCTTAAAAGGAAATTATATTCAAACAAACTATTTAACTCCCGAAAGAGCGATTATCGTTTTTGAAACTCCTTTGCGCGGAATTATCGCCAATCTTTACGACAAAATCAAAACTGCCAGTCAGGGTTATGCCTCAATGAATTACAAGCTTTTGGGATTTAGGCCCGGCAGGCTGGTAAAAATGGAAATTTGGGTAGCGGGCAATAAAGAAGAGGCATTTTCCAGAATTGTTGCGGAGGACGAAGCTTACACAGAAGGTAAAAAAATGGTTGAAAAATTAAAAGACGTTTTGCCACCCGAGCAATTTTCAGTTGCTTTGCAAGCTGTAATAGTAGGAAAAATTATTGCCCGAGAAACAATTTCGGCCCGCAGAAAAGATGTTACAGGATATTTGTATGGAGGGGACGTAACACGAAAAAATAAACTTTTAGATAAACAAAAAAAAGGTAAGAAGCTAATGAAGCAAAAGGGAAGAGTTAATATTCCTTCAAAAGCCTTTTTGGAGGTTTTCCGCGCCTAATTAAAATTGGACAAATAGTTACTTTGGTAATATAGTTTAATTGGTAATTTGAAAATAGGAGACCAGTCATGAAAACAGAATTTTGGTTTTTTGGGGTTGGCGATAATGTCTTTGAATTATGGGAAACGGTCAACGGCAAACCGATGCGGGTAGATATGAGCAGGAACGCCAATCCTTTTTTTGCCAAGGGACAGTTCGCAGCAAAAGCAGTTGCTAAAACCATGGATAGGATTAGCAGGCAAATAAAAGATCCTATTACGGTTTATTTATATCCTCCGAAAATGCTTGAAGAAATGAGCCCTGGATATTATCGACGGCTCACGCAACAAGAGGAATATCAAGCAAGGAAAGTTTTGCAAGATGAAAATCTTCGACAGTTCGCGCGGCATTGGACTTAGGGAAACCTAAGTCTTTTTTATACTTCAGATACGTCACCCATGGCGGGGATTTCGATTGGGAGAGATGGATAAGTTTTTTCTAAAATAGTTTTAAAAATTTCGGATTGGGGGAGTTCGGTGTGGACTAAAAATATTCTCTGTAGATTTTTAATATGAGAAATATAATTTAGTAAATCGTTTTGGTCTGCGTGGGAGCTGAATTCGTTTAAGGTTTTTACTTGCGCCCGTACATCATAATTTTTTCCATATATTTTTACCGGGCTTATTCCTTCTACAATTTTACGGCCCAAAGTGTTTTCCGCCTGATAGCCCGTTATTAAAATTATATTTTGCGGATTTTCTATATTATTTTTTAAATGATGCAAAACTCTTCCGCCCTCGCACATGCCCGAAGCCGAAATAATAATTAGCGGTCCTCGTTTATTATTTATCGCCTTAGAGTCTTCTACCGAGCGCACATAAAACAGATTTTTCATGGTAAAAGGGGAGTTTCCGCGGTTGCCAAAATCTTTCCAAAATTGCTGGTTGAAGTCTTTTACAAATTTCGGGAATATATCGGTAATATTTTCGGCTAACGGGCTGTCTACATATATTGGTATCGCCGGCACGCTTTTTTGGTCTATTAATTTGTGTAAAATATAAATAATTTCTTGCGTTCTGCCCAAAGAAAAAGCCGGAATTATTATTTTGCCTTTTGTTTTTATAACAGCGGTTATCGCATCCCTGAATTCTCCGGTTGCCTCTGCTATGGGCTTATGCAATCTGTCGCCATAAGTACATTCTGTAATTAAAGTTTGAGTATCTTCTTTTATGTATTCAGGAGAATGCAAAATGGGCGAGTTTTCTCTGCCAAGGTCTCCGGTGAAAGCGAGTGTCTTGGACACTCGTCCTGAGCTTGTCGAAGGATCGTTTTCCGTAATTTCCAAAAAAATTATTGCTGAGCCCAAAATGTGTCCGGCGTCGTAAAGTTTAAATCTTACCTGTGCCCCGAGGGGTATATTTTTATTCAGTTCCGTCCACTCATTGCTTTCTCTAAAATATTCAATTGGTTCAAAACGTTCCACAACTTTTTGGACATCGTCTGCCGTGTAGGTCGGAATAATCGGCTGTTCGCCATTCTCTAAATGCCTATTAAAATATTCGCAATCCTGTTTTTGTATTTCAGCAGAATCCGACAAAATATATTTTGCAATTTTAGCCGTGGCTTTTGTGCAGTAAATTTTTCCTTTAAATCCGTCTTTCACTAAAAGCGGAAGGTTCCCACAGTGGTCTAAATGCGCATGCGAAAGTATAACAGAGTCTATGCTGTCAGCCGGAAAGGGGAGCTCGCTGTTTTGGCGGTTTGATTCGGCTCTTTTGCCCTGATACAAACCGCAATCTAAAAGCAGATTATATCCTTGAGTTTCTATTAAATGTTTGGAGCCGGTAACATTTTGATCGGCCCCTAAAAAATGTATCTTCATCTTTAATTATTTTATCACAAAAACTATCGCTGAGCTAAATTATGGAACGGCTTGATTGAGGCGAATTTTTGTGTTAAAGTAATAAACATACCCCGCAAGCCGGGGCAGGCATCGGGCCGTGGAGGAGTAGTACCTCGGGAGTCTCATAAGCTCCAGGCCCCCGTGCAATTCGGGGCGGCCCAACACTTCGACTCGCTTCGCTCGCTCAGTGCAGGCATTCTGCTAACGCGAGCGAGGCGAAGTGCCCAGTTCGACATGGCTCACTGCAGGCCGAGGATGTCGAAGGGCAAACATTATGGCAAAATGGTTTATGTATATTATTGAGTGCGATGATAAAAGTTTATATACTGGAATAACTAATAATTTAGACCGCAGGTTTGAGCAACACAGTAGAGGAATAGGAAGTAAATATACGGCCTCGCATAAACCAATTAAGATTTTATTTTCTGAAGAGTACAATACCCGTAGTGAGGCGTTGAAGCGAGAGTGGCAGATAAAAGGATGGTCACATATTAAAAAATTGAATTTTATTCTGATTCAAAATAAGTCGGGGTAGCTCAGTTGGTAAGAGCGTGGCATTCATAACGCCAAGGTCGTGGGTTCGACTCCCACCCTCGACACCAAATTGAAAATAAAATAAATTTTGCGGGCGTAGTCCAGCCTGGTTTAAGACGCCTCCCTGTCACGGAGGAGATCAGGGGTTCAAATCCCCTCGCCCGCGCCATGAAATCCCGATACTTTTGCCTGTCTGCCGTAGGCAAGATTCGGGATTTTTGTTTATATTTGGGTGACAGGCAAGGGGATTTGAACCGCCACCTTTATTTTTAAGCGATTTTTTAGTAAGATAGAAATATGAAAACATTAGGTATAATTGGAGGACTCGGACCAGAAACAACTTCCGAATTTTATTTGGATGTTATTTTTTCTTGTCAGAAAGAAGATAAAACAAATAGACCGTTGATTATTGTTTCAAGCGTCCCACTACCATATAAAATAGAAGAAGATGCTATCTCAAAAAACATAGGTATTGAAAGGTGTTTACCCTTTCTGATAGAAGAAGCTAAAAGATTAGAAAAAAGCGGTGCAGATTTTATTGTAATGCCCTGTAATTCATTGCATATTTTTATTGAGGAAATAAGAAAATCGGTTAAGATTCCTGTTTTAAGTATTGTCGAGGAAACTGTGAAATTTTTGAAGGATAATAGAATGGAAAAAGTTGGAATAGTTTCAACGTCGGCAACAATCAGAAACAAATTATACGAAAATGCATTTACAGAAAATAATATAGCATTTGAAGCTCCAAACGATTTGCAGCAGGAAAAAATGGGCAAGTTTATCTATAATTTAGTTATCGGTCAACAAAACAATAGAGACCGAGAGGAACTAGTTAAAATTATTGATGATTTTGAGAATAAAAGGGTTGATTGTGTTGTTTTAGCCTGCACAGACCTACAATTACTTATACCTAAACATCCTACTATGAAGATATTTGATACTATGAAGATACTCGCAGATGCTACTGTGAAATATATGTTAGAGTAAACCTAAACTAGCGCCAATAATTGTCTTATTTCTTTAATCGCCAGTGCGGGTTTAGGGAAGCACCTTTCCCAATCAAAAGTTCGGAAAGCGTTCAGCCACCCGCGCAACGATACAAAATCCCCTTCGGGGGATTTTTACGTTGCTGGGACGTTTAATTTTTGTAGAAAATTATTATGTCTCGCACCCCACCTTTTCATTGAGGTGGTTTTTGGTTGGAGTGAACGTGGTGGATAATCACGTAAAAATATGGTAAAGTATTTATTATGCCAAGCGATGAGATTATACTAAAATTCACTAATGTTTCATTTGAGTGGGGAACCAACAAGCCAATTTTAAATGAGGCGAGTTTTTCTGTACGCAGAGGTTCAAAAATTACCTTAATGGGGCAGAATGGCGCAGGAAAAAGCACAATTTTTCAATTGATAACAGGCGAATCAAAACCGGAATCGGGAGCAGTTAATTTAAACAATGGTTTAACAATAGCTTCAGCAAAACAAGTGATAGGGCGCGAAGATTTAAAATTGTCTGTGAGAGAATTTTTTGAGAGGTGTTTTAAAAATAAGGTTTATGATATTGATAAAAAAATTGACGACGTTTTTGAAATAGTAAATCTTTCTATGCCTCACGACAGGGAAGTAAAAAATCTTTCCGGTGGGCAACAGGCAAGAATTCTTTTGGCATCAGCTTTAATACAAGACCCAGATTTACTTTTGTTAGACGAGCCGACAAACAATTTAGACAAGGCGGGTATTGAGCATTTAACGAAATTTATTATTGAATATCCAAAAACCTGTATTGTTATTTCTCACGACGCAGATTTTTTAAATGCTTTTACACAAGGCGTTTTGTATCTGGATATTTTTTCTAAAAAAGTTGAGCAATATACAGGAGATTATTTTACTGTCGTTGCGGAAATAAAATCAAGGCTGGAAAGAGAGCGTATGAAAAACGCCAGATTAGAAAAAGATATTTCTCATAGAAAAGAGCAAGCTAACTTTTTTGCGCAGAAGGGAGGACACCTTAGAGACGTCTCTTCAAAGATGAAAAAGAAAATTGAAGAGCTAGAGGGAGAAGTTGTTGAGGTAAGAAGAGAAGATAAAACAATAAGAAATTTTTCTATTCCTTCGCAAAAAGATATTGGGGGCGTAATTTTGCAGTTGGATTTGGTGGCGGTGGCAAAAAACCATAAATTCATAAATAAAAAAGTAAACATAACTTTAAATAAACACGAAAGGTTGCTTCTGGTCGGCCCTAATGGAATTGGCAAGACAACGCTTTTAGAAAAGTTAGCTTCAGGGCATGAAAAAGGAGAACACGTAAAAGCAGGAGTTAAAATTGGATATTATAGACAAGATTTTTCAACGCTGGATTTTGACGCGACAGTATACCAAACACTTGCTATGGCAATGGGTGGCGACGACACAGAGCAGGGATTGAGGTCTCATGCGGCCGGGTTTCTTTTGGACGCAGAAATTTTAAAATCTAAAATTGGTTCACTCTCAGAGGGACAGAAGGGGCTTGTTGCTTTTGCGACTATTGCTTTAGAAAAACCGGGATTGCTTATCTTAGACGAGCCTACTAACCATATTAATTTCCGGCATATCCCCATTATTGCAAAAGCAATTGAGGATTTTGACGGGGCAATAATATTAATAAGCCACATGCAAGATTTTATAGAAAAAATACACGTAGACCATACGTTAGATTTAGGCAAATTATAACCTCGCGCATTTTAAACGCCCCGTACTAGGAAAAGCCTAGTACGGGGCGTTTAAATACTTTTTAATCAGGGTGGTTTTGGTTGACAAAAATATTAAATTTTGATGCTATATCATTTGTCAGATATAAGCGTATAGTTAACATATAGGCATACTATCAAGATAAAGGTCGAGAAATAGATAGAATATAAGCTAAAATAATAAAAACATGGAAACAAAAACAGTTGTTGGAAAAGTAATAAAATATTTTTTTATGGCGTCGGTTTTAATTTTGTCGGTTATAAATATTGCGCTGTTTATTTATCTGTGGAATATAAAATATCAAATTTCTGATGAGGCAACGAAAGCAGCTGCTATGGTACAACAAATACAAGATCAACCTCTAACTACGCCATTTACGGCGAATGTAGCAATTGACAGCACCTTTAGTGTTCCTATTAAAACCGTTGTCCCGATTAAAATTACAGTAGACGTGCCCGTGATCATTCCGACTACAGAGCAACAGGTGACTATTGCAATTCCAATCGATACAAGTGTGCCGATAGACACAACAATACAGGTGCCGGTGAAGACAACCATCCCAGTAAGTATTAAGGTAAGTGATTCGCCCTTTGGTGATATTTTACAACAGCTTCATGATTGGCTGATTAAATTATCTACCAGCTTGTAAACTTTCGTTCGTTATAAGAGTATAATTAACTTGTCGATGTTATTAATATTAAATTTATATAATTAATAGGTAATTACAAAAATATATGGATTCATCTAATTCTCCCACGACCAAGCCCTTATTAAAGGGTACTCAAATCGTGTGGTATCTTCTTGGGCTTCTTGAGGCGTTGCTTGCGTTCCGTTTTGTGCTCAAACTTATGGGCGCAAACCCTACAGCGGGATTTACAAATTTTATCTACGCTGTCACATGGCCGTTTACGGCTCCTTTTAACGCAGTGTTTTTGAAAACCGCTGTGCAGGGCAGTATCTTTGAATGGACTACACTTTTAGCTATGTTAGTATATTATTTAGTCGCTTTCGCAATAGTCAAACTATTTTTGATAAGTAAAACCGTATCAACACCGGAAGCCGCAGAAAAATTAGATAAACAAGAAAAATAAATATTATTAAAAACCTGCCGGCAGGCAGGCAAAAAACTATGTTGTGGACAATAATTACAATTTTGTTAGTTCTATGGTTTTTAGGATTAATTACTTCCTATACGGTGGGCGGACTGTTACACATCCTATTGGTAATTGCGGTTATATTAATCGTAGTACGTTTGTTGCAGGGTCGAAAAATCATATAATCCAAAAAATATGTCGATATTAGAAATATCTCAAATAATATTTAATTTTGTAATATCGCTTGCAGCGATTGTGGGCACAGTATTAATTAGCGTGATAGCTTACGATATAATTAAGTTTAGCAAATCTGTTAAAAAATTTATGGACGGCGTTAATAAGGAATCGTCTGAATTATACGAAAAAATCAATAAATTTTTAGAGAATATTTTTAATCTATCATTTATCTCTAAGTTTTTTAAGAAAAAAACAAACAAAAATAAAATTAATAATTAATAAAAATATAAGTAAACAAAAATAAAATTATATGGCAAAAGGCAATGCATTAAAGTTTTTAGAAGGAGCTGTCGCCGGTATAGCATTGGGCGTTGCGGCCAGCATATTTTTGGCTTCAAAAAAAGGTAAGTCGGTTAAGATAAATATAAAGAAAAGCATAGAAGACGTAACGGCTGATTTCTATAAATATATTTCCCCTAAAGTTAAAAAAATAGAAAAAATGGGAGAGAAAGAATACAAAGAGTTTATGAAAAATTCGGCCGAAAAATATGTCAAGACAAAAAAAATATCAGAAGATATGGCAAAGGACCTCGTAAAAGATGCTCAGCAATCGTGGAAACATTTTTCTAAACATTTAGGAAAATAATTTAAATTATTAGTGGCACTGGGTATCGCTCAAAAAACCGCTTTTAATCAAGACGGTTTTTTGTTATGCTTAATTATTAATTGGAAATATGATGCGCAATATTTTTTTGGAAATAAAAAATCATAAAAAGGCAGTCCTCTTGGTTCTTTGCGTGATTGTTCTTATTTTAATTTTAGGAACACTTTTTCTTGTGTTCAGAAATAAAAATACGGCACCTCTTAATGACAATTTGTCTGAAAGGTGCAGACAAGAAAATTCGCCATATTTAAATCAAGATTTATCTATTGAAGAAAGAGTAGACGATTTAATGAGCAAAATGACAGAGTGGGAAAAAATCGGCCAAATGGCGTTGATTGAAAAAAATAGCATTCACAATCTCAGTGAAATTACCAAGTATAATTTAGGAGCGCTATTAAGCGGAGGAGGAGCGGGACCAAAACAAGAAACTCCATCAGCTTGGCTTAATATGATAAACAATTTTCAGGCCGCGGCCAAGAGCACATGTCTGAAAATTCCTCTGCTATATGGGATTGATGCTATTCATGGCCATGCCAATGTTTTGGGGGCTACTGTTTTTCCTCATGCCATTGGATTGGGCGCAAGTCACGATGCTGATTTAGTAAAACGCGTAGCAGCCGCAACCGCCGAAGAGATGACTGCCACTGGAATATATTGGAGTTTTTCTCCTAATCTTGATGTTGCTCAAGACATTCGTTGGGGAAAAACCTATGAGACATTTGGATCAAACACTGATAACGTTGCAAAATTAGGAGTTGCATATTTGCAGGGACTTCAAAAATCTTCAACAAATTACTTTAACGTATTGGCCACTGCCAAACATTTTGTTGGTGGGGGATCTATGGAATACGGAACCGCCCGTAATAAAGATTTTAAAGTAGAAGAAGGAAATATTTCTTTAGATGAAAAATCATTACGCCAGACACATTTGGTTCCTTTTCAAAAAGCGGTAGAGAGTGGAGTGCAATCGGTTATGGTTGGAACAGCCACGTGGAATGGCGAAATGAATACCAGTAATTACTATCTTTTAACCGATGTATTGAAAATAGAGCTTGGCTTTTCCGGATTTGTAGTTTCGGATTGGTATGGCGTATATGCGGTGGCTTCTAACAGGTATGATGCTCTGGTATCTTCCATTAATGCGGGCGTGGATATGGTGATGACTCCGTTTGAATATAAAGATTTTATGTCTAATATGCAAAAAGCCTTAGCAAATGGAGATATATCAAATGAGCGGTTGGACGACGCAGTAAGAAGAATTTTAACAGCAAAATTTAAAACAGGATTATTTGACCGACCACAAACCGAGTTAGAAGGGTTGTCTGTTGTAGGAAGCAGTGAGCATCGCGAGTTGGCCAGAGAGGCGGTTCGCAAATCTCAATTGCTATTAAAAAATGAAAACTCGGCGTTACCATTATCTAAATCGCAAAATAAAATTATAGTTGCGGGATCGTCAGCAGACAATTTGGGGCGTCAGGCAGGCGGATGGACAACAGAGTGGCAGGGAATTGATGGAAATTTTGGCATTGTAGGCACCACCATTCTTCAAGCAATAAAGAATACCGTTTCTGAAAACACCGACGTTGAGTATAATCTTCGCGGTGATTTTTCTGGAGAGAGTGGCCTAGCAGATGTGGGTATCGCCGTGGTGGGAGAAAAGCCCTATGCAGAAGGCTGGGGAGATAATGCTAATCCAAGTCTAAGCGCAGAAGATTTATCGGCAATAGAAAAAACAAAAGCAAAAAGTAAAAAATTAATAGTAGTAATTATTTCGGGAAGACCATTGGATATTAAAGAATATATAAATGAGTGGGATGGGGTAGTAGCATCTTGGCTACCTGGAAGTGAAGGGGAGGGTATTACAGATGTATTGTTTGGAGATTATAGTTTTAGTGCTCGGCTTCCCATTGAATGGCTGTTATATTGAAGATAGCCGCAATAAGCGAATAAGCTTGAGGTAAGCGCGTCCTTTCAAGGCCGCGCCTTTTTTTATTTGCGGAAAATAAATTAAATTAAACGCCCCATACTAGGCTTTGCCTAGTATGGGGCGTTTGCTAGCCCGCCGATGAGGTGGGGTTGCCTGCCCGCCGAGGAGGCGGGGTTGGGCTTGCCCCGCCCGAAAGGGCGGGGTGAAGTTTTATGTTTTTTTATAATAGACGCCTCGGCCGGTGTCGGCTATTTGTTTTAGTTTGCCTTGTTTTTCTAGCTCGTTTAAATACCTCTCGGCGGTGGAATCAGAAACGCCCAGCAGTTTCTCAACATCATTGTTTGTGATTTTTTCTTTACCCTCCGCGAAGGATAAAATTTTTTGCAAAGTTTCGGCTTCTTTTTTGTCGCGCTCGGCATTAAACGCTGCCAAATTCTTGCCCCGCCAATTTATTTTTATAAATTACATTCTTTTTCTTTAGCCATTTTTCATGTTTGCGCGCTTCCTCGTAGTTATTATGTTCTTTTGTATAAACTAATTTCCAATTTTTAAATTTACTCGTAAATTTTGATTTTCCGCTATTGTGTTCCTTAAGTCTCTCGAGTGGGTTTTTTGCAATGCCGGTATAAAAGCTACCGTTTGTAGGATTTTGTAATAAATATGTATAAACCATTTATTCAAAAATTGGCGGGGTGAACGCCCGCCTCGGCGGGGGATTTTGTTTTGGCTTTAGGCTTTCTTAAAAATAAAAACACGACCACGGCTCCCGCAACCAGCCCCAAAATAAATATATAAATTTCTATTGCCATATTGTATTATTATAGCACAACCCACCCGCAGATTGTAAAGTGTTAGGAAAAGTAGTAAATTTAATTATATAAATACCAGTCAAATGCAGGAAATCAGCAAAAAGGAAGAAGAACTCATTAAAAATATCGAGAAAAAGGGGAAAAACAAAAAAACTAATGAAATTGTATCCTACGGACTTTTCACTCAAGAAGACCCAAAGAATATATATTAAGTGTTATGAAGAAAATACCAGACAATCAAATTACTTTTTATCAATCAGCCGACGGTTCGGTGAATATTGAAGTATTATACGCCGAAGAAAATATTTGGCTTTCACAGAAGAAAATGGCGGAACTTTTTGATACAACGCCTCAAAACGTGACTCAACATATAAAGAATGTTTATAAAGATAAAGAAGTTGATAAGCAGTCAACTTGTAAGGATTTCTTACAAGTTCAAATAGAAGGAATAAGAGAGATAGAAAGAAACACGACTTTTTATTCATTGGAAGTTATTATTGCGATTGGTTATCGCGTTAACTCCGAGAGAGGCACGCAATTTAGACAATGGGCTATAGGAATTTTAAAAAATTATATCCACAAAGGCTACGCTTTAGATAGTAATAGAATGAAATATGGGTCTCGTTTTAGCGCCAGATATTTTGACGAACTCTATGAGGAAATTAAGGATATTCGTACGAGCGAACGAAGGATTTATCAAAAGATTACCGATATTTATGCCACAGCAATTGATTATTCGCCAAAAGCTTATGAAAGCAAGGAATTTTTTGCGACAGTGCAAAACAAACTACATTTTGCAATTTCAGGTCAAACTGCGGCAGAAATTATTAAGGATAGAGTAAGCAGTAAAAAAGAAAAAATGGGATTAACTTCTTGGAGGCGTTCTCCGCAAGGGAAAATTATGCCAAGCGATACGATAATTGCCAAAAATTATTTGGACAAAAAGGAGTTAGAGCATTTAAATCGTATCGGAAATATGTATTTGGATTATGCTGAGATGCAAGCGGCGAGAGGCAGAGCAATGACTATGAAAAACTGGGTGGAAAAACTTAATGCTTTTTTAAAATTTAGTGAATATGAGATTTTGACTAATGCCGGAAAAATAAGCCATGAAGTTGCCGAAGCATTGGCGCTTAAAGAATACGAAAAATACCGCGTTGTTCAAGATAAAAATTACATTTCTGATTTTGACAGGGAAGTTAAAAAAATGCTTAAAAAACCAAAATAAAACAAGTAATCAAAAGAAACTACCCAGAGTACAGCGGGTTATTATAAAAATAAGAAATTCAAGAGAAAATAACTTAAAAAAACGGCTCAGATGCATCTGAGCCGTTTAACGTACGGGTCTGCGAACGAGGAGCAGATTTGCTTCGGAAATTGGACCCAGATATACCGCCACCTTCAGGGTCTAATTTACGCTGAACTCCTTGCTCGATTAATAATTAATTTTTAAAATTTCCTTCGTCGGGGAGTAAAACGTCCAAAAAAATTACCGGCCCTGCGAACGAGGAGCAGGGTTGCTTCGGAAATTGCGGGCATCGTTTGCAGGGCAAATGATGTTTGCGTCGCAAATTTGGTTGGATATATTCTATACACTAACCCAATTTGCGACGATGCCTTTATTCCTAATTTACGTTGAATACATTGATTAATTATAACACAACCCACCCACAGATTGTAAAGTGTAAGGAAAAGTAGTAAATTTAAGTAAAAGTTATGAAAATAAAAGATTTGCCAAAAATTGAACGGCCCAGAGAAAAATTGATTGCAAAAGGGTCAGAAAATTTGAAAGATAAAGAGCTTTTAGCGATTTTACTTGGTACCGGAGTGGAAGGGAAAAACGTGATTGAGGTAGCCGAACAAATTTTGGCAAAATATCCACTCAAAAATTTTTTGCAGTTAAAATATGAAAATCTGGTAAACATCAACGGTATAAACTCGGCAAAAGCGTGTACTATTTTAGCAAGTCAGGAGTTGATGAAAAGGGCGCTGGAAGTTAGGGATGAAAGTTTGCCAAAAATTGAATCTGTAGAGGATGTTCTGGCCCAGGTTGTATATATGAGGGATAAAACAAGAGAGCATTTAATGGCTCTTTTTTTGAATGCTCGCAACGAGTTGCTTTTTAAAAAACCGATGTTTATTGGCACGTTAAATGCAAGCTTAATTCATCCCCGCGAAATTTTTCAGGAAGCATTGAAACAAAATGCATGTTCAGTAATTTTGGCCCACAACCATCCATCGGGGGACAACGAGCCGTCGGAGGATGATTTGGAGGTCACCAAAAGGATTACGGAAGCCGGCAAAATAATGGGGGTTGATGTTTTAGATCACGTTATAATAACCAAGGGCAAGCCGCCGTATAGTTTTAGAGAAAACAAGCAGAGTTGATTAAAGTAGTATATGTCTTGACAACGATGTATACCAAGTAGTAATATAGTATATATATTATAAAAGAAGCAAACTAAGTTTATGAATGTAGAGATTTGTAAAAAAATTAAACAGAAGGAGGGATTCATAGCTTCGGTCCCGGTTCCATTCCCGCCGAAGGGAGTTTTGAGTATATCGCAGAAGTTGCTCAATAAAGCGGATGAAGCTAGCAGACTTGTGAGCAAATTAGACGGAATAACACATATTTTGCCCGATATAGAGTTTTTTTTGAGAATGTTCGTAACGAAAGACGCTACTTCCTCAGCACAAATTGAAGGAACAAAAGCTACAATTGTCGACGCAATTGAGATGGACGCCGGCGTAGACGGAAAACAAACTGATGCACAAGATATACTATTTTATATAAAAGCCCTTAATTATGGTATTGGCCGTATAAAGCAGCTACCACTTTCATTGCGTTTTATAAAAGAGTTACATGCAGAATTAATGACGGGCGCGCGCGCTACTCATTTTTCTGATCCTGGAGAATTTAGAAAATCACAAAATTGGATAGGTGGAACAAATCCATCCAACGCGTCCTTTGTTCCTCCACCAGCTGGGAATATGCAAGAGGCATTGAGCGATTTCGAGTCTTTTTTTAGGAACGAGGAATCGACTACGCCGTTAATACATATCGCCCTAGTCCACGCGCAATTTGAAACTATCCACCCTTTTTTAGACGGGAATGGACGAACTGGAAGGCTACTGATAACGTTGCTTCTATGCTACCAAAAGATGTTAGAAAGGCCGGTTTTATTTTTATCTTCATACTTTAAAAAAAATCAAAAAGTCTATTACGATAAATTAAACGGCTATCACAATGACGGGAAGGTCGATGAATGGCTAGAATTCTTTTTTGATGGAGTTATGGAAACCGCCAAAGAATCCATCGCAATTTCCAAAAAAATAAGAAAGTTACGTGACGATGACATGGCTAAAATTTTAGCTTTGGCTAAAAGAGAATCCGAAAGTGGAATTCTGGTTTTACCAAAACTATATGCAAATCCGATTGTGAATACAAAAAAGATAATGGGGTGGACTGGTTTTACAAGGGCTGGTGCGCAAGGGCTTATTGACCGTTTTGTTAAAATGGGGATACTTAGTCTGGTCGAGGAGCAAGATACTTACGATAGGAAATATATTTACAAGGAGTATTTAAGTGCCTTCACCGTATAGTAAATCTAAGTAATTAACACAAAACATGGCATTAAGGGGTAAAAACAAAAAATTTTCGGAGCAAGATATAACTTCAAAATATGTTATTCCGGCTTTGCAGAAAGCGGGTTGGGATTTGAATACTCAGATTCGCGAGCAGTACACGTTTACGGCAGGAAGAATTATTGTGAGGGGGAAAATAGTAAGCCGCGGAGAAAAGAAGCGCGTCGATGTTCTTCTTTTTTATAAAAATCATTATCCCATTGCTGTTATTGAAGTGAAAGACGGCTCGCATAATATCGGCGATGGCATGCAACAGGGTCTGGATTACGCTAAGGCTCTTGATGTGTCTTTTGCCTACAGTACAAATGGTGCAGCGTTCATTGAGCATGATAGAATAATTCAAGGAGGTGATATTGAAAAAGAAATTACGCTTGATAATTTTCCTTCGCCCCAAGAACTATATGCGCGCAGGACAAGCACGAGAAAATTAACATCAGATGGGGAGGGTGTTGTTTCTCAAGATTATTTTGAAGAAAAAGGGAGGTTTCCGCGTTATTTTCAAGAAATTGCCATTAATCGTACTATAGAAGCGATTGCCACCGGCCAAAAGCGCCTTTTGTTAGTTATGGCAACAGGAACCGGTAAAACTTACACTGCGTTTCAAATCATTTGGCGCTTGTGGAAGGCAAAAAAAGCTAAACGTATTCTTTTCCTGGTAGACCGCAATATCCTCGCTGACCAGGCGATAGTCAACGACTTTAAACATTTTGGTAATGCAATGACAAAGGTGGCTGGCCATAATGTTGATAAAGCATATGAAATTTATTTAGCCTTATATCAGGGCATTACGGGAAACGAAGACGAGCAAAACATTTTTAAACAATTTTCTCCAGATTTTTTTGATTTAATAATTGTAGACGAATGTCACCGAGGTAGCGCAAAAGAAAACAGCAGATGGCGTGATGTACTCGAATATTATAAAAGCGCGGCGCAAATAGGTCTTACTGCCACACCAAAAGAGACAAAAGATATCTCAACTCAAAACTATTTTGGCGAACCAATATATACATATTCACTGCGTCAGGGAATTGACGATGGTTTTCTCGCGCCATATAAAGTTATTCGCGTGATTTTAGATCGCGATGTTGAAGGATATCGACCGGAGGAGGGCACAAAAGACAAATATGGTTATGAGGTGCCAGACGAAATATACAAAGGACCGGATTTTGATAAAAAAATTGTCATCGATGAGCGCACAAAAGTTGTTGCTAAAAAAATATCGGATTTTATCAAAGCGACCGACCCAATGCAAAAAACAATTGTTTTTTGCCAGGACATTGAGCATGCTGAGCGCATACGTCAAGCATTGGTTAATGAAAATTCTGAGCCCTTCCAGAAGAATAATCGCTATATTGTTCGCATAACCGGCGACAATCCAGAGGGGAAAAAAGAGCTCGACCATTTTATCGACCCAGAAGACCCTTATCCAGTGATTGTTACTACTTCAAAGTTGCTTACAACGGGAGTAGACGCGCAGACGTGTAAACTTATTGTTCTTGATTCAAATATTAACTCCGTAAGCGAATTTAAACAGATTATTGGACGTGGGACTCGTGTTAGGGAAGATTATGGCAAGCTGTTTTTTACAATCATGGATTTTCGCGGAGTGACGGAATTATTTGCCGACCCGGCTTTTGACGGCGACCCGGTAGTTATTTATCGCGCTAAAGAAGATGATCCAATTGTTCCGCCAGAAGAAGACGAGCAAAAAAATAAAGACAAATGGCCCGCTACAATCCATGACAAATCAATAGAGAGCAAGGAAGAAATTATCGGGGGATGCGATATATGGGCCCCTCGTAAATATTATATCTCCGGCGTTCCGGTTACGGTTATAAATGAGCGTGTGCAATATATGGGCGAGGACGGAAAACTAATAACAGAATCTTTAAAAGATTATACGAAACGAAATATTCTAAGCGAATATAAATCTCTTAATGATTTTCTTACAGCTTGGGCAAGTGCAAATCGCAAAGAAGCAATTATCCAGGAGCTGGAATCGCGAGGTGTATTTTTGGATGCATTAGCAGAAGAAGTTAACAGGGAGTTAGACCCATTTGATTTAATTTGCCACGTTGCTTATGGCCGCGAACCGTTAACCCGACAAGCCAGAGCGCAAAAAGTAAAAAAAGCAAAATATTTTGAGGAATACGAGGGCAAAGCCCGTGAAGTAATTGACGCGCTTATAGAAAAATATGCTGATCAAGGCATTACAGCTATAGACGATATTGGCGACCTTATGGTATCTCCATTTTCAGAATTTGGCACGCCAGTAGAAATAGTAAATTTATTCGGCGGGCGCGAAAAATATCTTGCAGTTGTAAAAAATATTCAAGAAGAAATTTATAAATAATTATGTCATTACAAGCAGCCGTAAAAAGTATTCAAAATATTATGCGAAAAGATGCGGGAGTAGATGGAGACGCTCAGCGGCTTTCTCAGCTTGTTTGGATGCTTTTCCTAAAAATCATTGATGACGCGGAAAAAAATCAAGAATTGATTGACCCAAAATATCGCTCGCCAATTCCTGAAAAGTTTCGCTGGCGCAATTGGGCAGAAAATCCAGAAGGAATAACTGGTGACGAGTTGCTTGATTTTATAAACGAGCTTTTTAAAACGCTTAAAGGCCTTTCAGTGGATGCAGATAAAAATCCGCGCGCTTTTATGGTGCGAGAAGTTTTTGAAGGAGCCTTCAACTATATGAAAGACGGCACGCTGATTAGGCAGGTTATAAATAAACTGAACGAAATAAATTTTAATAAAAAAGATGACCGTCACCACTTTAACGAAGTTTATGAGCATATGCTAAAAGAGTTGCAGAGCGCGGGAAATGCAGGAGAATTTTACACGCCACGTCCCTTAACTAAATTTATTATTGATATGGTTGCGCCTAAACTTGGCCAGACTATATTGGATCCGGCCTGCGGTACTGGAGGATTTTTAGTAAATATTTTTGAATATGTCCGCGAGCATGAGGTAAAGACATTAGCTGATGAAAAAAAGCTTGAATCAACTATCAACGGCGCAGAGCTTAAATCCTTGCCGTATCTTTTGGCAATTACAAATATGATTTTGCATGGCGTTGAAGTGCCAAAAAATATTAAGCACGACGATTCGCTTTCGCGCCCGCTTCGCGATGTTAGCCCAAAGGACAGGGTTGATGTAATTGTGGCAAATCCGCCTTTTGGAGGAGCTGTAAAAGATGGCGTTGAAAAAAATTTTCCTGCAGAATTTCGCACAAAAGATACAGCTTTATTATTTTTAGTTTTGTTTATCCATTTGTTAAAATCAAACGGCAGGGCGGGAATAGTTTTGCCAGACGGTGTTTTGTTTGAAGAAGGGGTGGCGACCGCAGTAAAAAAGAAACTGCTTGCAGAATGTAATGTCCATACAATTGTGCGTTTGCCTCAAGGAGTTTTTAACCCTTACGCTGGAGTAAACACAAACCTAGTATTTTTTGAAAAAGGACAGTCTACAAAAGAGGTTTGGTATTACCAATTACCGCTCCCGGAAGGGTTGAAACAATACACGAAAAATCGTGGCATAACTCACGAGGAATTTGACCCAGTCAGAAAGTGGTGGGGAAGTCGCAAGCAAAATAATTTTGCCTGGAAAATTTCCATTGGAGAAATAGAAAAAAGAAACTACAATTTAGATTTCAAAAATCCCAACGGCCATTTAAAAATCGAACACACCGACCCGAAACAAATTTTGGAGAGCATTGAGACTAAAGAAAAAGAAATTTCCAAAATTTTGTCAGAAATAAAAAATGAACTATGAATTACCAGATTTTAGAAACAATCAAACAAGCAGCAAGAGTAAGAATGATTTTGAGAGTTATCTATGTCGAAAAAGATGGGACAAGTGAAGGGTGGCGGCACGTTGAGCCGTATAGTTTTAGCGGTGACGGTGGCGAACAAGGACTTTTCGCCTGGGATATTTCAAAAAATGGAATTCGCCGGTTTAGTTTGGATAGAATATCACAAGCTGAAATTACTAATCAAGGATATTCACCGCGTTATCCAATAGAAATTTTTTAATTACAATGACAGAAGACTTTAAATTTATACTTAGGAAAAATGTTTATGTATTCGTAGATTGGGCCAATGTATACGGTTGGTTTTCCGACCCTGCGAGCAAAAATTATTTAGGTTGGGAAATTGATCCCAAAAAACTTTTTAGTTATTTAAAATCATACCCGGAAATATCAGATATAAACTTATATTACGGCGTTGAATCTTTGCAACAAAAATCAGTTGACTTCAAAAAAGAAATTGAAGCCATTGGATATGCTAGCAAAAGCAAAGAAGTAAAATGGGTGCCGGCCGCTCTTGAAACAACAGCTCATTTTAAACCCTTGGTTAAAAAATTATTCGATGTTCTGGACGGAGTTAAAAATGCGAATTCTGAAATATCAACTAAATTGTATGAATTATCCAAGAAAGTTGATAATTTACCTAAAATAAGCATCGGCAACACTAACGGTGATAAAATGTTCAGTTTATCGAGTAAAAACCAGCTTGATGAAATTTATAGTCTTATCGAAAGTCTAGACAATGAATTACAGAAATTAAATATTGATATCGGTAGCCTACAAGAACAATTAAAAAGACCTGTTTCGCGCCGAAAATGTGATTTTGATGTTGAAATCAGCAGAGATATCTATAACAACTTAGAAAATTTTAATACACTTGTATTATTTAGTGGAGACGGAGATTACGAGGCACTGGTTAAAGATTTAATTATGAAGGGCAAAAAAGTTATTGTTGTTTACGCTTTTGGGCATTTTGGCAGGGAATATGACGAGCTTATAGCTGAATTAACTAAACTTGGAATAAAAAATAAGCCGTTTTTATGCCAAGCTAACAATTTACGGCAGTTTACCGCTAAATAAAAAAATCTCCCCGAGGATTTCTCCCCGGGGCGTGATTACTTATCATAGTAGCAAATTAAAAGCATAAGTCAATAGCGCGAGTTATTAACAGGCATAATCGTTCATCATCTCCAAAATACCATAAAAATCATTAATTAATTATTAAAACCCCAACGGCCATTCAAAAATTGAACACACCGACCCCAAAGAAATTTTGGAAAGCATCGAAGCCAAAGAAAATGCAACAAAAATTATTGTCCGAGGAATGAAGGACCAATTGGAATAGTACAAGAGTTGGTTATTTATAAAAATTAATAACCCTTAAAATAGTCCTATTTAAGACTATTTTATTTTTTAAAGCTATATAATTTTGGATAGAAAACCAAATTCTTTTACCGGAAAAACCGAAATACACTTGACAAAGCCTTTTATTCGGCTATACTTAACGAAAGAGTTGATTATTTTATTATTAACTATAACTAACATGGATAATCAAAATAAAAACCCGCTAGAGGATTTGTTAATAGACGAATCCCAAAGCGTAAATTTAGTCGAATTAGCACAGATGTTAAAACCGTATGTAGGAATTGAGAAATCATCAAAGGACATACAATTTTTACCAGCTTTTTATGAGCAAAAAAATGAATTAAAAATTCTTATTTTACTCGCCGCCTCGAAAGCTAAAAAAGAGTTATTGGGAGGCGAAGAGAAAATGTCTCCCTCTGAAATTATCGTTTTAGATATAATGCCACCTGGTAGCGTTAAGGGCACACTCAAAAAGTTATTTGACGAAAAAATTATAAAATCGGATGATAGCAAATATTATTTACCAAATTACCAAATTAAATTTTTACAATTAAAAAATCAAAAAAATGGATAATCAAAATTTAAAAATAGAAGATTTAGAAAAGAGGTTAGTTAATGTAGAAGAAAAGGTTTCTCAACTAGAAAAGATTTTTTCAAAAACTGATGTGAAAGCAGATGTGAAGCACCTATCAATCAATGAGCTAGTTTTGGAAAAGAAACCAAAAGACGATATTCAGAAAGCATTAGTTATCGCTTATTTCCTGGAAAAATATTCTGGCTTAGCTTCTTTTAACGTGAAAGATTTAATTGCTAGTTTCGAGCAGGCAAAGGAGAAAATACCCGCAAATATAAACGATAAAATCAATAAGAATATTTTGAAAGGATTTATTATGGAGGGCAAGGACAAAAAAGATAACTTAACTGCTTGGTTATTAACTAATTCAGGGGTGCGCTTCGTGGAGAGCCTGCCGGAAAAATAATATGAACAAAAAAATTTTATCAAAATTACAGATGGAAAAACCCTGCTATTATGATTGCACCGAAAGTGAAGCGGTTGTTATACAAAAATCAAATATTTCTAAAATAATCCGAGATGCCAGAAATACAGGAGCTCAGATTGCAGCACTTTTTGGAGTTTCCGGTACGATGATTTCATCTTTAATCGCCCTGCTGGCATCGCCACAATTCGGTTTTTTTCTAGGCATAGATGGTCCTACCTGGAGGGCTATTTTTATCCTGATATTTGTAATTTCTGCTGTTAGTTTTGCAGTTCTATTGGTTCGTGTCGTTGTAGCTTTTATGAATGGTTCTGCAAGAGAATCAAAAGTATTGGAAAGAATTTTTGATGAAAACAAAAAAATAAGATGACTTGGCAAATAAAAAAATTAGGGGAGGTTCTAGATTACGAACAGCCCGGTAAATATATTGTAGCCTCTAAAAATTATAGTAATGATTATAAGACGCCGGTTTTAACAGCGGGTAAGACTTTTATTTTAGGTAACACAAAGGAAAAAGAAAATATTTTTCCTGCGGATAAATTACCAGTAATAATCTTTGATGATTTTACCACCGCAACACAGTTTGTTGATTTTCCGTTTAAAGTTAAATCATCGGCAATGAAAATTTTGCATCCCAAAAAAGATAAAGCAGATGCGAAATATCTATTTTATTTAATGCAAACAATAAAAGTAAATCATGCGACCCATAAACGATTTTGGATATCAGAATACTCAAAAATAGAAATTTCGGTGCCACCAATTGGGGAGCAGAGAAAAATCGTTGCGAGAACAGAAAAATTGTTGGCAAAAATAAAGGAGGTAAAGCAATTACGAGCTGAAGCGCAGGAAGCTACGAAAAATCTTCTTTCTGCCGAGCTCCACAAAATTTTTGAAGAAGGAAAAGCCAAAGGCTGGGAAGAGAAAAGTTTGGGTGAGGTTTGTAAGTTAAATATGGGTCAATCTCCAGTGTCCTCGACATATAACCAAAGTAGAGATGGTTTGCCGTTTTATCAGGGCAAAAAAGATTACGGGGAAAAATATCCGATACCGCGTATTTGGTGTTCAGAGCCAATCAAAATTGTTGAAGATGGGGATATACTTATTTCCGTGCGCGCTCCCGTAGGAGCCTTAAATGTTGCTAAAGAAAAATCTTGCATAGGTCGAGGTTTAGCAGGATTACGCGGAGAGAAAGAGTTGAATCAAGATTTCCTTTTTTATTTTCTAAAGTTAAAAGAGAAAGATATAGCTGAACTCGGAACGGGGAGTACATTTAAGGCGATATCTAAAAAAAATATAGAAAATTATAAAATTTTGTTGCCGGAGGTTTCGGAGCAAAAAAAGACTGTGGCGCGACTGGATGCGTTGGCGGAAAAAATAAAAAAATTTCAGGAATATCAAAATCAGACTCGGGCGGATTTAATTGCCCTTGAAAAATCTGTCCTCCACCAAGCCTTCGTAAATTAGATTATAATAAATAAAAATTAATTGAGAAACCCTTCGGCCCGGCTCAGGGCAGGTAAACCCGCCAAAATTTTGCGAAGCAAGAAAATAAGCAAAATAAAAATATGTTAATTTATTTTTATATATGAAATATGAAGATTACAAAAATCTGCTAACCGAGGACGAAAAAATTATAGAAATTTTTATACCAGAGTCTCTCTTAAAGCGTCTGGTTTATTTTATTAGAAAAAGGACGGCGCTTATTATAACTAATAAAAGAGTAATATATAGAGGAAATTTTGAGCATTCTGATAAGGAAGTCTTATTCAGAGATATAAGTGACGCATATATAACAGATACCCCGTCATTGGAGATTTTCAAAAAGGGCGGGGTGCCAGTCGATGATTCTGTTATAGCCGAATTATTAGTACCGCCTCCGTTATTCGCAGAGGTGCAGCAAAATAGGGGATATATCTCCATAAATTGGTTATCAAAACAAGAAAGACAAGAAGCTTTGGCTATAATAAAAAAAGAAGAGCAGGTAGAAAATGATTAATAGGGCGCCTCGTTCGCAGGGCCGAGAAATAAATTTATGGAAAATAATAAGCAGCTGGAAGCTAAGAAGCTGGAAGAGAAAATAAGCACAAAAATGCTTAACGGCCACACAATTTCTTATGATGCCAAAGCCGCCCCGGGGGTAAGGCACATGAGTGAATGGGCAAAAGAAGAAGACAGAAAAGCTGCCTTCCAAAAGGCCGCGGCCACAGGATCAGCCACCTTTAAAGACGCGTATGGATATAGCTATAAAGTAGTCTACCGCAACGGCAAGTATGCGGTTGAAAAAAAATAAATAAGTCGCCTCCGCTGGGAAATTTTAGCTTCGGCGTGACAGGGGAAGGCTTTTGCGGGGGAGTTGTAGGGTTTGACTTTTCGGATAATATCGGATATAATCGGATATATCTGGTAATATTCAATAAAGTGTACAAATTTATGAAAGAAGACAGATTAAACAAAAGAATAGTCCTTTCTAATAAGATCCTTCTTAAAATAGGAGAGATTGATGAATTGAAGGGAAAATGGAGCGGATATTTGGCTTTGAATCCAAGAATTTTGGGTCAATTAAAACGTTCTGTTATTATTACTAGCACAGGTTCATCTACTCGTATTGAAGGGGCAACTATGACCGACCAAGAAATTGAGCGTTTTTTGCGTGGAATAAATCAAACAACTCCCCAAAATAGAAACGAGCAAGAGGTTGCAGGTTATGCAGATTTGCTTGGTAGAATATTTGACAATTATAACTCTTTAAAAATAACAGAAGGGATGCTTTTGCAGCTTCATAGTATAATGCTTAAATTTTCTAAAAAAGACGAATTGCATCGCGGAAAGTACAAAACAAAAGATAACAAGGTGGCAATTTTGGAAAAGGGAGAAATTAAAACAATACTTTTTGATCCAACACCGCCATGGCTTGTAAAAAAAGAGATGGATGACGTTTTGGAATGGCTAAAAGAGAGGCAAGAAAAAAAAGATGTTCACCCTTTGGCTATGATTGCTAATTTTATTTTTGAATTTTTGGCTATTCACCCATTTCAGGACGGAAATGGCAGGCTTTCTCGCGCTGTTACAAATTTAATGATGCTCCAAAGTGGGTACGTATATGTGCCTTACGTTTCGTTAGAAGAAGTTATTGAAGAAAAATTGCCCGAGTATTACTTGGCTTTGAGGAAAACGCAAAAGAATCATAAAACAGAAAATGAAAATATTGAGCCATGGTTGATGTTCTTTTTGGATTGTATTTTTATTCAAGTAAAAAAAGCATTAGATCTTTTAAGCGGGAATAATCCCGAAAGCTTGCTTTCTGAAATACAAAAGAAAGTTTATGATTTGTTTGCTGATAATGCTGAATTGTCGGTTTCGGAAATAAAAAATAAAATTGATATGCCCTTGCCGACCATAAAAAAAACAGTGGCTCGTTTGTCGGAGCATAAGTTGATTGAAAAATTAGGACAAGGTCCTGCTACGAGATATAAAAAATAAAATTAATTGAGAAATAGAATAATTAATTAAGTTCGCAGGCCTAAAGTTAATCAATTAATGTATTCAACGTCCCCGCTGAGCGGGGCCGAAGCAAGTCTGTTTGCCTCGCTCACAGACCCGAAAAATATGAGTGAAATAAAAAAAGGAGAGATCGTTATTTATCAAACTCCCGACAAGAAAGTAAAAATTGATGTTTCATTGGAAAATGAAACTATTTGGCTTACGCAAGCGCAAATTGCTTTGCTTTTTGGAGTTAATAGGCCGGCCGTTACAAAACATTTAAAGAACATCTTAAAAGAGAAAGAGTTAGACGAAAAATCAGTATGTTCCATTTTGGAACATACTGCCCAGGACGGGAAAAAGTATAAAACTCAATTTTACAACCTTGATGCTATTATTTCTGTTGGTTATAGAGTTAATTCTAAAAGAGCGACGCAGTTTAGAATTTGGGCAACCAATACTTTGAAGAATTATTTGGTAAAAGGTTATGCAATAAACGAGAAAAGATTGCTTGAGGCGCAGAACAAATTTAAAGAATTGCAGACCGCCATAGATTTTTTGAAGAAAAAATCGGGTAATGAATTGATGGTTGGGCAGGAGCAGGAAATTTTAAATCTTCTTGCCGACTATTCAAAGACCTTAACCCTGCTTGAACAATACGATACCGAGAAAATTCCTTTGGTAAAACAAGGCAAGGGTAAATTTGTGTTGGATTATTCTGTTGCCGAAAAGATTATTGCCGGCGTGAAAAAAGAATTGGCAGAGAAGAAAGAGGCCAGCGAGTTGTTTGGTCAGGATAATGGTGAAAAATTAAAAGGCATTGTGGGAAACATCTATCAAACTTTTGATAAAAAGGATCTTTATCCTTCTATAGAAGAGAAGGCGGCGCATTTGCTTTACTTTATTATTAAGGACCATCCGTTTGTGGACGGCAACAAAAGGATTGCTTCGTTTTTGTTCGCGTACTTTTTAGATAAAAATAGTTATTCGTATAAAGAAACCGGGGAGAAAAAAATCAACGATAACGCACTGGTTGCGCTGGCGCTTTTAATTGCCGTAAGCGATATGTCTGAAAAAGAAAAATTGATAAAAATAATAACAAACCTTTTAACTTCGTAAAAAAAATTATATGACAATACAAGTTTTTGGGTCGGGATGCCCAACATGCAAAAAGCTATACGAGTTAACAAAAGAGGCGGTGGCCGAGCTTAGTCTTGGCGTAGAAGTGGAATATATTACAGACGTGCAAAAGATTGTAGAAATGGGTGTGATGCAAAGCCCGGTTTTGGCTATAAATGGAAAACCTGCTGTTGCAGGGTTTGTGCCCAACAAGGAAAAAATAATGGTAATAATCAAGGAGCAGGTAAGTAAATAATACTATGAGCATTTTCTATCCTATTCAATTAGTGGCAGACTGGATTACGTATGGTGTGCTTAATATAGATGGCGGAACGGCGTTGGCCGGAGCGGTCGATTTTTTTATTTTTGACACGGTAAAGATATTTTCTCTTTTAGCTGTTATTATATTTGCCGTTTCTATTGCGCGCTCGTACATGCCTCCTGAAAAGATAAGGAAGCTTTTGTCGCGCAAGAATAAATATACGGGCAATGTATTGGCCTCACTTTTAGGAATTATTACGCCCTTTTGCTCTTGCTCGGCTATTCCTTTGTTTTTGGGGTTTGTGCAGGCGGGAGTGCCTTTGGGAGCTACGTTTTCTTTTCTTGTTGCTTCTCCCATGATAAACGAGGTGGCTTTGGTTTTGCTTTTGGGGTTGTTTGGCTGGAAGATAGCTTTAATATATATAGTAAGCGGATTGGTTATTGCCGTTCTTTCGGGGATTATTATAGGAGAGATGAAGGTTAAAGATTTGGTTGAGCCGTTTGTTTTTGAAAATATGGCAAAAGGGGATCAGGAGATTTTAAAAATGACGGGAGCTGAAAGGACAAGTTATGCTAAGGGTTATACATGGGATATTTTAAAAAGGGTTTGGCTTTATGTTGTAATAGGCGTTGGCGTTGGAGCCTGGATACACGGATATGTGCCCGCCGACTTTTTGGCGCAATACGCGGGGTCGGGTAAATGGTATGCTGTGCCTTTGGCTGTGTTGATTGGCATTCCTTTGTACTCAAATGCCGCCGGGGTTATACCGTTAGTAAGCGCGCTGACAGAGAAGGGGGTTGCCATGGGCACAACTTTGGCTTTTATGATGTCGGTTACGGCTTTGTCTTTGCCCGAGTTTATGATTTTAAAGAAGGTGATGAAGACACGCCTTATTTTAATTTTTGTAGGCATTGTTGGCGTTGGCATTGTGCTTACAGGCCTTTTATTCAACTGGATTTTGTAGTTGCCCCTCGTGTATTTTTTTGGTAAGTTAAATTATGGAAAAGGAAATAAATTTGGAAAATATAATAGCCCATGGCGCCCTTATAATTGATGTACGTACTGTTGGAGAATATAAAAACGGGCATATTCAGGGATCATTAAATGTTTCATTAAACGACATAGAAGATGCAATGTCTTGGTTAATAAAAGACGTGCCCTTGGTTGTTGTATGTGAAACCGGCAGTAGGAGCGCGGTTGCTGAAAAAATATTAAAAACTAACGGATATAAAGCGGTTTACAACGGCGGAAGTTGGGACAGCTTGGGAAGTATAAAAGCGGGAGGCTGTCCAATTAAATAAAAAAATTAATTAGGCTATTTTTTTGTCCTTCGGGCAATTTTTTGGTACAATGCAAAAATACTTTAGATAATTTATTATGATTAAAATATATCAAAAAAGAATTTCAGATTCCAAAATAAAAGAAATTTCAGAATTTAGGGCCGGATCTTGGATATGCGCGCAAAATGCGAGCGAAGGAGAGATAGCTGTTTTGGAAAAAGATTTTAAGCTGGATTTAAATATATTAAGGGATGCATTAGATCCTTATGAAGCTCCTCGTGTGGAAACAGAAAGGGGGATAGTGTATATATTTACGCGAGTGGCTCAAAAATCAGAAGAGAGAATTGTTACAGTTCCTTTGTTAATAGCTATTGGGCCGGATTTTGTTTTAACGCTTTCCAAAGAAGAAAACCAGATTCTTAATAAGTTTATAGAAAGCGGGTTGAGCTTTACAACCACGCAAAAAACACAATTACTTTTGAGAATTCTTTCTGAAACAATAAAGAGTTATAATAGTTTTTTAACTTCTATAAGCAGGAATGTAAGAGAGGCAAGCGGGAGGGTCGGAAAAATAAACGAGAAAGTGATTATGAATTTTGTCGGTTTTGAAGAAGAGTTGAACGATTTTCTTTCGGCTCTTACCCACACGAATCCCGTTTTGCAAAATATTTTAGGAGGAAAACTGATAAAACTTTACGAGCAAGATGGGGAACTAATGGAGGATTTAATTTTAAGCGCGAACCAGCTAATAAATCTTTGTCAATCTACGCTTAAAAATATTGTTAATATCAGGGAAGCTTATTCGACAATTGTTACAAATGACCTTAACCGAGTTATCAAACTATTTACTTCTTTCACTGTTATACTTACAATTCCTACGATAATTGCCAGTTTATACGGTATGAACGTGGCGCTTCCTTTGGCGGGAAACCCGGAAGCTTTTTGGATGATATCATTGGCGATAGTGGTTATTGTTTCAGCTGTTTTATACGTATTTAGCAGAAATAGGTGGTTGTAGTCTGCAGTGTTGCTAAAAACAAATTACTCACCACCTTTAAGTTGAGGTGGTTTTTTGGTAAAATGACGTATGAAGCGTTTTTTTATTTTTTGCATAATTATTTTTTTAATAATTGTTACCTCAATTTTTGCTGTTAATTTAATTATTTGTACTGTATCTTCGCCACATATTTTTAACGAAGTTTCTGTAGCCCCCGATGTAGAAACAGCGGTTATACCCGGAGCAGCCGTGCTATCAAATGGCGGTCTTTCTCCTATATTAAAAGATCGAGTGGACATGGCTGTTCAATTGTATAAATTAAAAAAAGTATCAAAGATTCTTGTATCTGGAGACAACAGCACTGTAAGCCATAACGAAGTTAATCCGGTCCGTATTTATCTTTTGGATAAGGGTGTTTTAGACCAAGATATCTTTCTTGACCATGCCGGTTTTAACACTTATAGCACTATGTATCGCGCTAGGGATATTTTTAAGGTGAATTCTATCCTTATTGTAAGTCAGTCGTTCCATTTGCCCCGTGCAGTATTTATTGCTCGCTCGCTTGGGATAAACGCATACGGAGTTAACGCAGACGCGGGCCATATTCTTTTTAAAAACTATGTTAGAGAAGTTTTTGCAAACGAGAAAGCAGTAATAAATTTAATGTTTGGTACGAAACCAAAATATTTAGGAGCAGAGATACCCATAACGGGAGACGGGAGAGACAATCCATAATTTTAAAAACCACCTTTTCCCGCCTGATTGCCCCTCGGGCGGTTTTTTGATAAAACTATAATAAATCTTTAATTGTTCATTTTATACAGTTGACGTCTAAAACCGAGCAGGGTATTGCTATTATATTGACAATGTGCTAAGGTTAGTGTTCAATCTAATATATCTTAATACGTAATTAAATGTCCTAATTTTAGTAAAAATTGGACTCAAAATAATCTTATGAAAAAAATAATCATTGTAAGTATATTTTTATCAGCGTTTCTTATCTTGGCATACATGGGAATAGGGATTGGGAGCGCGATAGCATCATCGGTCGCCGTTTCGTCATCATCCGCAACAGCATCGGCCGGATCGGCGTCCGCGACAGCGGGCGGTTCAGCAGCAGCATCTTCAGCGGGCTCGGCTTCTTCAGCTTCGTCATCGGCTTCTTCGTCCGCCTCGGCATCTGCGTCCACCCCAACACCGACACCGGTTATACCAACTTGCACTTCAAACTATCAACAGAGATGTTTGGGAAACAACCTTTATTGGTATGACTCTTGCGGAAATCCGCAAGGCATTGCTCAAAACTGTACTAACGGATGTTATAACAATTTATGCCAAGGGTTTATTATCAACGGAAATACAGGAATGTTGACCGTAACTAAAACGGTTAGAAACTTGACCAGTGGTTTAGGATTTTCCAGCTCAATCTATGCTTATCCCTCCGATACGCTGATGTTTATGATTACGGTTGTAAATAATAGTGGGCAGAATATCCAAAATGTGTTTGTTAGGGATGTGCTTCCGGCAAATCTTATTTATAATAATAATTTGATTATTGCCTGCACAACAAATAATGGAAATTATAATAACTGCAACGGCGGGAATTATAATTATTCGGGAAATATTACATCGGGCATAAACTTAAATACAATGTACGCCGGCCAAACAGCCACAATAACTTATCAGGCGCAAGTAGCTCCGACAACAAGTTTTGTTTATGGCTCTACAACTTTAACCAACAATGTATCTGTAACCAGCTCATCGTCAGGTTATATACCAACTGCCAACGCAACAGTCATTGTCACAAAGTCGGCAGTATTAGGGGCTAGCACTGTTTCAACCGGTTTGACTAATAACTTTTGGTTGGATTCATTTTTCTTGCCATTAATGCTTATCTTGGTTGGATTTTGGATGTGGAGGTCCGGGATATTTTTTGGGATTTGGAGATGGCTGGCTAACAAAAAAGAAACAAGTAAAATAAGCGGTTTGGAAAGTCTCTAAAAAGATTCGATAAATCGGAAGTTACGCAACTGTGAACAGTATCCGCTTATAGGCTTGCTTCTGTGCAGGCCCATAAGCAGATGTGGGAATGTCTATGTTGCTATTTACAATTTTGTTTGTATATGTTATGATTGGATTTCGAGGGGATCTTTAACAAAAACAATGAATTGACGCATTGTGTGCGCCAACTCTAATGATAAAGACGTAGAGATGAACAACGGCATTATTTGAGCGAAGGAGCATTTTATGAAAAAGGTATTGTTTGGATTTGTCCTTGTAGCAAGCCTTGTGGGCTGTGCCAGCTCGAAGACTGAGATGATGGGTAAGCCAGTCATTTGGGGCGATAAGGCCTATGTGGGCATAATGGCGGAGAGAGTGAACCCCTGGGGCACGAATGGCCTTACTATAGGGATGGCGGAGGCGACCGTAAGCCCGCCCCCGCAACAGCAGTATTGTCCGCCGCCACAATATCAGCCGGCCCCTCAACAGCAACAGCGGCCATATTGTCCTCTGTTCCCGCGGCAACCTGCGCCGCAGCAACACTATCGTCCACAGCCGCCACCAGTGGTTCAACAACAGCAACAGCAACAGCGGTATTGCGAGCCACCCCAGCGACAACAGTATTGCGAGCCGCCACAACGGCAGCAGTATATAATGAATGGCCCGGGTCAATGTGTGGTGTTTACTGGCACCCATATGGTCAATTTTAACAACGCCAGCAGTATCGGCTGGGCCAACGGCGCCTTCCAAGGGGCGGTTGGCGATGCAATAATCGGCGGCTCCATGATGGGAGCGGCATGCTTATTGAAGCCTTCACGGGTGTCAATGAGGGGCGGAGGAGCATCTTCTGCCTCGTCTTCATCGGCAGCCGCAGCAGCCGCAGCCGGCGACTAAGAGTTATTGCCCTTTGGGGCAATAACTCCGCGGCGTACCAGTTTACATAACTGGTCCGCCGCTTTTTTTATAGAAAGCAACTTTTTAATTGAGGCGGTTTTTTTGACAATTTTAATATTTCAATGTATAGTCAACATATATGAATAAACACATAGAAGCGCCCGTAAAAAATGATTCGCCTGCGCAGGCGGGGACAGGAGTGACCTTTGGCGGTCTTGGCATAGCTCCGAAAATTCTTGATGTAATTTCAAAACTGGGATTTAAAATTCCTACTTCGATACAGCACAAAGCAATTCCTTCAGCTATTGAGGGTAAGGATATCATTGGCATAGCCCAGACAGGCACAGGTAAAACTTTGGCTTTTGGAATTCCTTTAATCCAGCGTATTTTAAATGCAAAACGACCCAAGGGGTACCCCGACGGGCTGATTGTATTGCCAACCCGGGAATTGGCATTACAAGTAGATGAAGCCATACAAAAGATAGGAAGAGGGTTTGGCATAAAAACAGCGGTTCTAATTGGGGGAGCTTCTATGTACAATCAGGTGTACTCGATAAGAAATAATCCACATATTATAATCGGAACTCCCGGAAGAATTATTGACCACATTGAAAGGCGGACTTTAAGCTTGCGCGATGTTACAATTCTGGTTTTAGACGAAGCTGACAGGATGTTCGATATGGGATTTGCCCCGCAGATAAAAAAAATACTGCAGGTGGTTCCAAAAGAAAGGCAGACAATGCTGTTTTCAGCAACGATGCCGGATGGCATCGCAAAAATTGCCAGCTCTCACATGAAACTTCCTGTCAGAGTAGAAATAGCTAAATCCGGAACTACTGCTGAAAACATTGAGCACGAACTTTTTGTCGTCAGAAAAGACCAGAAACTTCCGCTGTTAAAAAAATTGCTTGGAGATTATAAAGGAAGCGTTTTAATTTTTTTAAGAATCAAACATAATGCCAGAAAAATTTGCGATGAGCTGCGCAATGTTGGAATTTCTGCCGCTGAAATACACTCAAACAGATCTTTGGGCCAGAGAAAAGAAGCGCTGGAAGGATTTAAGATGGGCAGATACAGAGTGCTTGTGGCAACAGATATTGCTTCACGCGGAATAGACGTAAAGGGAATTGAGCTGGTTATTAATTTTGACCTTCCCGAAAATCCGGAAGATTATGTCCATCGTATCGGGAGAACCGGTAGGGCCGGAATGTCTGGAAAAGCCATTTCTTTTTGTTTGCCGGACCAGGGGTCTAAAGTTAGAGAGATAGAAAGATTGACCAGGCTTTTTCTGCCTATTTCAAAATTACCGGATTTGCCTGCCAGTTCGGTCCAGAGAACAAACACTTCTGATAGTTTTAATAAAAATAATTATCCTCAACGCAGAAGGCCGTCAAGCCGTTTTAATCATGGTAGAAGATACTAAATTCGACGTTGCTGTTATCGGTGCCGGTCCTGCGGGAATTATGGCGGCCGGCACAGCAGCAAGATCGGGGCTGAAAGTCGCCTTGATAGAAAAAAATGTGGAGCTTGCTAAAAAATTACTCTTAACCGGCAACGGAAGATGTAATTTTTCTAACGCAGAGTTTAATTTACGGGAACTCGTAAAAAATTATAATAATGGTGAATTTTTATTCCACGCTTTTTCTGTTTTTGGGCCGGAAAAAACAATTAAATTTTTTGAAGAGCTGGGGGTGAAAACTAAGATTGAAGGCAAAAGAGTTTTTCCAAAAAGCGACAGTGTCAAGGAAGTTTTAGAAGCTTTAAAAAAATATTTAACAAAAAATAAAGTCGAGTTGTTTTTTAACTCAGAAGTCAAAGAAATCGTTTGTACCGGTAAAAAAATTAAAAAAATAATTTTAAGTAACAAAGCCACCGCCACGGGCTACGTCGTGGCAAAGAAATATATTATTTGTACCGGAGGAAAATCTTATCCTTCAACTGGTTCTGACGGTTCTGGGCTCAGAATGGCTGAAAAATTGGGGCATACAATTGTTAAGCCAGCGCCGGCCTTGTCTCCCATAAAAGTAAAAGAAGAATGGGTAAAAAGTCTACAGGGAATAAGCTTGGACGATGTGGAAATCAGCGTATTTCAAAAACCCTTCGACACCCCTTCGGCTTCGCTCAGGGCAGGTGCTCAGGGCAGGCGGAAGAAAATAGTTCGCGAATACGGAGAAATTTTGTTCACGCATTTTGGCATAACGGGCCCCGCTGTTTTAAATATTAGCGGAAAATTAGGGGATTTGTTAAAAAAAGGCGAAACCAAGTTGTCCATCGATCTCTTTCCTTTGTTAAATTATAACGAGCTTTTGAAAGGGTTTGAAGATGTTTTAAAACAAAATGCAAGCAAAACAACTAAAAATGTATTATCAATTTTCGTGCCAGAAAAATTGGCCGAAATTTTAGCAGACATTGCAAAAATAGATAAAAATAAAATAGCGAACAATATGTCGAAGGCTGAAAGAGCCGCGATAGTAAAAATTCTTAAAAATATTGAGATAACCCCGGAAAGCGTTTTAGATTTTGATGTCGCTAAAGTTACAAGGGGAGGAATATCTTTAAAAGAAATAGACCACAAAACAATGAAATCAAAAATAATTGATAATTTATTTTTTGCAGGAGAAATTATTGACGTAGACGGAACCACAGGAGGATTTAATTTACAGGAATGTTGGAGTACGGGATATCTGGCAGGGAAAAGTGCTACGTTTTAGCTGAGAACAAAGATACGAGCCGTTCTTTAATCGGGGCGGTTTTTTGTTCAGACTATTGACAAAAGAACGAAATAAGTGTAATATAATATTTATACTTTACAAGTAAGCACATTGCAAATATCCGCCTATGGGCGGTGATTTATATAGATTTTAAGAGCCTCGGCTCGGATGCCAAACAAGCTCACGGATGATTTTTTTGGATTTTGTGAGGAGAAACAGAAATGAAGTGCTCAATCGTGATATCGGTCTTAGTGGTGGTCGCCATGGCGGTCTGCGGCGGATGCGCGCTCCATACTCAAACGAGTGTTGGCATGGGGAGCGCGGCTCCGTATGCTGCCAGCATGAGTAGGGGTCGCGGAGTCGGAATCGACTACGGCCCTGATGTGCAGTATGATGCTCATTCCGACCACCAAAACAAGACGGTCAACGAGAGTCATACAAGCAAGAGCGAGAAGTATTCCGCCCGCGACTAACTCTTGGAGGAGAGAGGGATGAATTACAAAAGAATCAGCCAGATTCAGTTTTTTGTCATTGCCGCTCTGCTCGGAATAGGAGTCGATCACGATTCGTACAACGTGTTTTTGGCAATTGCCTCGGCTGTCGCCACTTACATAGTTGCTCGCGCATTTTTTACGAGCAAGATCGGCCGGCTTCTGTTCTTCGTGCCGGTTTCCATTATCGTCTGCCAGTTGTCGGTGACTGCCAAAAAAGCAGTCATGGACGAAGGCTTTAAGCAGGTTCTTCAACAGAAACCACTTGGAGCTATTTTCGCAGACGTTCTATATGGATTCCGTCACGTGGCAGAGACGGTATTCGGTTCGATCGGAGCTTTCAGCGATGCGCTGGTTTACGACCAGTACAGTAGCATCGAGAGTCTGAATTACCGCTTTTTCACGGTTGCAATAGCAATTGTGATAATCGCGTTCTTTATACTGAAGGAGAAACGGAGGACCGAAGAGTCGGTTCCAGAGGAGGCGTAGGCGTTGGGCACATGTGTCCCAATGCGTTTCATAAGCCCCGTACACGAAGTATCGTGCGGGGCTTTTTTATAGATATTATATATTTTATGAGGTCGCTTTTATAATAATTTTCTGGTAGAATTAAAGAAGATGAAAAAAAATTGGCACACAATTTCATTAGAAAAAGTTTTTATTGAAACAGCGGGCACAAGAGATGGTCTCAACAGCGTCGTGGCTATAGAGAGACTTAAAAAGTTTGGACGAAACACCCTTCCTCAAGAAAAACCGTATTCCAAAATACGGCTGTTTTTGAGTCAGTTTAATAGTCCCTTGATGTACATTTTGCTTGCGACCGTTGTTATTTCATCATTATTAAAGCACTATTCAGACGCCATTTTTATTGTTGTTGTATTGTTTATTAACACCACTGTTGGATTTTATCAAGAAAATAAAGCTAATCAATCACTTCTCGCTCTCAAGAAGATGGTAAAAGTTAGGACAAAAGTTTTACGGGATGGACACGAAAAAGAAATAGACAGCGAAGAATTAGTTGTTGGCGATGTGGTGTTTTTGAAATCGGGTGATAAGGTGCCAGCCGACGGTCGTATTTTCGAATCAAAGGGATTGAAAATAAATGAAGCGAGTCTTACCGGCGAATGGCAAGCGGTTGAAAAAGATTTAGAACGAACAAATGCGGTTTTTATGGGAACGATTGTAGAAGAAGGGCGGGCAACGATAGTGGTTGTTGCTACTGGCATCAATACGCAGATTGGAGAAGTTGTGTCGCTTCTTAAAGAGACAAAAGAACGCAAAACTCCGCTTCAGAAAAAAATCGCAATTCTCTCAAATTGGCTTGGAGTTTTTATTTTATCTTTTATCGTTATTATTATCATTGAGGGTTATTTTACTGAAAAGAATTTTGTTGACGTTTTTATAGCCTCCCTTGCTCTTGCAGTTTCGGCGATACCCGCAGGGTTGCTTCCAGCCATTACTGTCATATTAGCCCTGGGAATGCGGCGTATTTTTAAGCAAAAAGGTTTGGTAAGAAAACTTGCCGCCACAGAAACCTTGGGAAGCGTAACTGTCATTTGCACCGATAAAACAGGCACTCTTACAGAAGGAAAAATGCAAGTAAGCCATATTTTAACAAGCACAAAAGAATTGATGGGAGACAGTATTAACGGACTTGCTAACGGCAAAAATGTTAATGGCGTTGAATCGCATATTTCAGCGTTAAAAATTGCCACTTTGGTAAATGATGCATTTGTGGAAAATCCAGAAGCGGAACTGCAAGAATGGGTAGTGCGGGGCAGACCAACAGATAAAGCCCTACTATTAGCTGGAATGCAGTCGGGTTTGAACAAACAAGAATTGGAAAAACAATATCCCGTATTGGACAGGATTAGTTTTGAATCAGAATATAAGTTTGCCGCCACATTCTGCAAGAAAGATAAAAAACATAATATGCTTTATGTTATTGGAGCTCCCGAAGAAATTATTAATCGTTCCGTCAGTTTGGATATTGATAGCAAAAAGGGAAAATTAGGAACGGTCCAGGCCGACGAATTGATAAAAAAACTTGAAGCGCTCACGCAGAAAGGATTGCGAGTTGTTGCCTGCGCCCATAAAGATTATGATACTGAAACAAAATACCAGAATCTCACCGAATTGGTAAATGGGCTTTCGCTTGTCGGTTTTATCGCCCTCAAAGACCCGCTTCGCCAAGACGCTAAAGAATCTATCGCTATTACCAAGAAGGCCGGCATCCGCACGGTCATTGTTACCGGAGACCATAAATTTACAGCTAAGGCCATTGCTGAAGAAATTGGCCTTGAAGCAGAAGACGAAAACATAATGGAAGGCAAAGAACTGGAAATGATAACGGATGACGAGTTAAAAGAAAAATCAAAAATTATCTCCATTTATGCCCGTGTTTCTCCGCGCCATAAACTGCGTATTGTTGACGCGCTCCAAGCTAATGGAGAAGTGGTGGCAATGCTCGGCGATGGCGTGAATGACGCTCCAGCCCTCAAGTCAGCTGATATTGGAGTTGCTGTTGGTTCTGGCACGGATGTGGCAAAAGAAGTGGCCGATCTGGTTTTATTGGATGATAATTTTAAGACGATATTAAAAGCTATTGAGCAAGGCAGGGTGATTTTTCAAAACATTCGCAAAGTGTTTGTTTATCTTGTGGTAAATGATTTTTCAGAACTCTGTTTATTTTTAGCAAGTATGGCAATGGGGTTTCCGCTTCCATTATTACCCGCACAGATTCTTTGGATAAACCTTATAGAGAGCGGATTTCCAGATATTGCTCTCACCACCGAGCAGGAGACCAAGGGGCTAATGGATGAGAAGCCAAGAAATCCTAAAGAATCGATATTAAATAAAGCAATGAAGCAATGGATGACTGCTATTTTCTTTATCACCGGGTTAGATGGGTTTTTATTTTTTATTTTTTTCTGGAAGTTTACTGGTGACCTTGATAAAACGCGAACGATGGTTTTCGTATTTATGTGTGTAGCTTCCCTTGCCATTGCTTTCTCGGTTCGCTCATTCAAAAAAACAATTTTCAGGAGAGATATATTCTCCAATTATTATTTGGTTGGCGGTGTAGCCATTAGTTTTATTTTGCTTCTAATAAGCTTATATCTCCCGCCCTTGCAGAAACTTTTGTCCACTCAGCCATTGGGTGTAGCGGAGTGGGCTATAATTTTTGCCGTCAGCTTAATGGAGATTTCGTTGATTGAATTTTTCAAAAAGAGATTTTTTGTTGCTGATATAAGAGTATAAAAATGTATAATAATTCAATAAACAATTAACATGTTTGATATAGTTACGTATTTACTTTTAGCGTTGGGATTTATTTTTCTTATAAAAGGAGCAGATTTTTTAGTTGATGGGGCTTCGTCGATTGCTAAAAGATTTGGCATCTCAAGCTTGGTAATTGGCCTTACTATTGTTGCATTTGGAACTTCAGCTCCCGAGCTGGTGGTTAATATCTTTGCCAGCTTGCAGGGTAATGTAGATATTGCCATAGGCAACATTATAGGAAGCAATATAGCAAACATTCTGCTTATTTTAGGAGCTTCAGCGGTTATTTTTCCGCTGGCAGTTAAAAAAGGAACCACCTGGAAGGAGATTCCATTAAGCTTATTGGCAGTGGTTGTGCTCGCCCTTTTGGTTAATGACCAATTTATTGATGGCAGCCTGCCCTCCGGACTTACCAGAATCGACGGGTTTGTGCTCCTTTCTTTCTTTATTATTTTTTTGTATTACACATTCGGCATAAGCAAAGTATCCGGAGACGAAAATCAAACAGATGTTAAAGAGAGGTCTTTGTCGATGTCAATTTGCATGATAATAGCCGGGTTTTTCGGCCTGACGCTCGGCGGAAAATGGATTGTAGATTCTGCTGTAACTATTGCCTCAAACCTCGGTATTAGCCAGGCAGTGATAGGGCTTACTGTTGTGGCTATTGGAACATCTTTACCGGAACTTGCGACTTCGGCGATAGCTGCTTATAGAAAAAATACAGACATTGCAGTGGGCAATATAGTAGGGTCGAACATTTTTAATGTTTTTTGGATATTGGGAATAAGCGCCGTAATTAATCCATTGCCTTTTTCTCCATTGCTAATGAGAGACGTTATGGTTGTAATCGGGGCAACGCTTTTACTCTTTATTTTTATGTTTGTCGGTAAAAAACATGTACTTGAAAGATGGCAGGGCGCTTTGTTTGTGGTAGCCTATTTTGCTTATATTATTTTTATCGTTGCGCAAGAAATAATTAAATAATATTTTTATACCGACCCACCAAGGCCATAAATAAAACCTCTAAAAAAGCACTAATATAGGATTAGTGCTTTTTTAGTTGTGAAAGTTTACCCTCTCCAGCTTTTTTATTATATGGCGCTGGTTAAAACGGAAACTAATTCGGTGAATATTTTATGAGTGCCATAGGATTCTTTTATCTGATTTTTAACGTCTTCGGCCACTTCTCCCCCTATTACATCTTCTATTTTTTTATACACCGATTTCACTGAGTTGAAGTTTATAATCCAGTCGTGGAGCCCCAGTTTTTTAAAGGTTTCAGAAACTCCCATATTATGGTTAATTATTGCCGGAGTTCCTGACGCCACGGCTTCCTTGGCCACATTTCCATAAGTTTCAAAATGCGAAGGGCTGATTATAACTCCCATTTTTTGGTAAAATGCCACTAGCTTTTTGTTGCTTCTGGAGTTATAAAACGTAACCAATTTTGACATCCTTTTGTATTTTTTATTTTTAGGGTCAAGATCTGTAATAATATTAATAGTAAACTTACTACCATTTTTTTGGTTGTACTTTGCCAGTTTTTCACAGAATTGAACATTTTTTGTTCTGGTCCACCTGCTTATAATGCCAATGTTTTGTTTGGTTTTTTTACTTTTGCCTGCGACAAAATATTCAGGTACAGGATTTGGGATTATGGCAGACTTATATATTTTATGGCCGAAAACTTCTTCTTCGACAACATTTTTTGTCATATCAGAAGGAAAAATGTAAAAGGTATTATCATTATCAAAACATCTTTCCATCTCCAAAAATATTTTTTTGGCCCTTTTCTTCCAGCTTACAGTTTCTTTTGCAAGCACGCCGTGGTAGTGCGAAACAACAGGAATGCTTTCTCTTTGGGCAGCTAAAAGCAGACACCATGGTAAAAAATAAGTTCCATTTACAAGCACTAGGTCCGGTTTTTCTTCTTTTATTGCTCTTTGATAGGCGCCAATAACCTTACTATATCTTTTTTCTACATACTTTAAATCTTTGGCGTTTTTAACAACCTTTGAGACGTTAGGAACGTTCAAAGAAGCTGATATGGTGGCGGTGTTGTTTGTTTCCACCTTTCTGAAACTGTTTTTACCTCTTTTATTTATTATGTTTACAGCCGTAATGTGTAAACCTATATCGGCCCTCTTTTCTATAAAATCCATAAAGGATAAAACCACCTGGGCTATACCGGCCGTCTGGGCGAATCTTATGTTTGTTAGAATTTTCATTTTTAGTTTTTGGGTTTAATAATAAAAAACTCAAAACATGCTGTGTTTGAGCGCAATCTCTTTACATTATTATGTCTTTATTGTATCATTTTATAACTGTTTGTCAAGTCTTTTTAGCCTATTTTGCCCCTTGCTCTAAAAAATTTTTGACAAGAAGCCACTTTAATGCAAATCGCTCTATTCTTCAAATTAGGCCCTATTTATGGTAATATGAGCGTAATGATCTTAAAACAACTTTTTGAGTTTATACTTCCACAAAAAAGGTTCAACAGGGGATTAAGAATCCTGATTGCAGTAAATACTGCGATGGTTTTTATCATAGGACTGTTTGCGCCATTTTATGCGGTGTTTGTGCAGAAATTAGGTGGGAACATTGCTTTCGCCGGGCTATCTTGGGCGGTATTTTCTATTGTAGCTGGCGTTCTAACATTATTATTTGGAAAATGGCAGTTAAAAGTAAAAGAACAGGAGCTTTTAGTGGCCTTAGGCTATTTGATCCGTGGATTGGTTTTTTTAAGCTACGCTTTTATGGGCAGTATTGCCCAGCTAATTTTTACCCAAGTTCTTTGGGGCGTGGGAGCTGCTCTTGGCTCTCCGGCATTTGATGCGGTTTACAGCGCGCACACAAGCAGGGAGGATTCTATAGTCCAATGGGGGGAATGGGAAGGGATTGCGTCTATAGCAGTGGGATTGGCGGCAATTATCGGCGGTATTTTAATTCAAGAAGTCGGTTATATGTACGTCTTTTTGGGAATGGCCGTTCTATCTTTTGCTCTCGGAATTTATATTTGGAGGCTTCCGCGAGAAGTTTTATAAAAATATATTTTTTAATCTAATTTAAAAAAATGAATCAATTTTGGACAATCGTTGTCGGAATATTGGTTTTAACAAGTGTCATAGTGTTTGGCTTTACTTTTTTCCAAGTGAGTGGACAAAGAGCATCTTTGGTTTCTGATTTAGAATATAGAACTCAAATTCTGTCAGAAAGTTTTAAGGAGTCTATAGAACCAGCATACATTAATAATTCTCAAGAATCTTTACAAAAAACCCTAAACAAATTTACCGACAAGCAAAGATTGTTGGGAATAGTTGTGTACGATAGTAAAGGGGGCGTCGTAGCTTATTCTGTCGATTTGTTAGATGAGATAATAAAGAGCGCTAAGCCCGCTCATGCTATGGATGCTGACAGTGCCTCGGGGAGTTTTGTATCTGTAGAAAAAAACAAGATTTATGAATTCGTCGATCCTCTGCACCAAGACAGCGCAGTAATCGGATCGATTATGATTGCGCAAAATGCTGGTTATATAGACGCTGCAATTAATCAGACCTGGGCAACTGTTCTTTTACGATTTTTCATCCAAACATTAATTTTAATAATTGCTTTAATTTTTATCTTAAGATGGCTGGTTTTTAAACCGATTCTAAAAATGATTAAATCGATAAGATCGGTACAGGCTGGTAAAATGGATCAGGAATTAAAAGATTTTGAAGGGCATTCTTTTTTTCGTCCATTAGCTCAAGAGATTTTTAAGATATCGGCTAGTCTACTAAAAGCCAGATCAGCAGCCAGAGAGGAGGCAAAATTGAGGATGGAGAAATTAGATAGTCCCTGGACCGAAGAGCGTTTAAAAGAATTTGTTAGGGCGTATTTAAAAGATCAGAAAATTTTTCTTGTGTTTAATCGTGAGCCGTATTCCCACAAAAAAGGAAAAAACGGTGTTTATTGTTTCTCTCAAGCAGGTGGCGTACTAACCGCCCTTGAGCCCTTAATGGAGGCTTGCGGAGGAATGTGGGTTGCCCATGGCAGTGGTGATGCTGACAAGGAAACCGCAGATGCTGAAGGAAAGTTGCAGGTTCCTCCCGATGACCCAAAATATACTTTAAAAAGAGTCTGGCTTACCGATAAAGAGGTCAGGGGATATAATAAAGGTTATTCAGCTGAAGGATTATATCCGCTTTGTCTTAATACTCATACGCGTCCGGTTTTTAAGGAAGAAGATTGGGTTGAATATAAGAGAGTGAATGGTAAATTTGCTAAAGTGTTGCTTGAGGAAATTAAAAATATTCAAAGGCCGATTATAATCGTAAACGAATATCATTTCAGTCTTTTACCGCTTATGATTAAAGCGGCTCGTCCGGATGCGCGGATCGGCATATTTTGGCATACCCCGTGGCCGAGCGCAGAAGCTTTTAGCATTTGTCCGCAAAGGCAAAAAATTCTTGAAGGAATGCTAGGGGCTGATATTATTGGTTTTCATAATCAGCAGTTTTGTAACAATTTTATTGATACTATAGGAAAAAATGTGGAGTCGCGCATAGATTTTGATAAATTTTCTGTTACTCGTGACGACCACGATTCGTATATACGATCCTTTCCGGTCGGCGTCTCTTTTACCAATGAAGATGATGGAGAAGATCTTTCCGAGCTTGGTAAAAAAATATTAAATCGGCTTGGAATAAAAACAAAATATTTGGGTCTGGGCGTTGATAGGCTCGATTACGTTAAAGGAATTCCGGAACGTCTTAAGGGAGTTGAATATTTTCTCGATACGCACCCGGAGTACTGTGGGCAATTTACTTTTTTGCAAATTGCGTCACCCTGCCGATCGGAGATCGAAAAATATTCTGAATATAAAAATATCGTTTCCAAAGAAGTGGAAAGGATTAATCAAAAGTTTAAAAAAGATGACTGGCAGCCCATCGTTCTAGAAGTAGTGCAATATAGCCACCAAGATCTGAATTCGCTTTATAAATTAGCGGATGTTTGTGCTGTTACGTCTCTGCATGACGGCATGAACCTAGTATCCAAGGAATTTGTTGCTGCAAGAAATGATGAGTCGGGGGTTCTTGTCTTAAGCCAATTTACTGGCGCTTCTCATGAATTAAAAGGAGCTTTAATTATTAACCCTTATAGTACAAAAGAGATTGCCGATGCAATATATAGGGGGATTATTATGTCTCCTCTAGAACAAAACAGGCGGATGAAAACTATGCGCGCCAGTGTCAGGAATTATAATATTTACCGCTGGGCCGCCGAGCTTCTTAAAACTATAGCCGAAGTTTAATAACTATGAAAGAAATTAAAGAATGCGAGGTCGAGATTGAGAGGCAGGTAAAAGCTGGCAAAAAAATATTATTAATGCTTGATTTTGACGGAACTATTTCTCCGATAATGCCTGCGCCAGAACAAGCCTATCTTCCGAATAAGACTCGCCGGGTTCTTCGGGAGATAAGCCAATTCTATCCGGTTGCGATAGTCAGTGGCCGGCCGCTCAGCGTTGTCAAAAAAAAAGTTGGCGTTGATGAATTTACGTATGCGGGCAGCCATGGTTTGGAATGGTCGATAGAGAAAAAACTAAAATTAAAGCGCATGTCAAAGCGCGTTTTATCTGCGCTTTCAGATACTAAAAAAGATTTTATAAAAATTATCCATAAATATCCTAAGTTATCAATTGAAGAGAAACCTTATTCTTTTACTTTTCATTATCAGTTTGTCGGTCGTAAAAAGATGCGGGCGTTTAAGGCAGACTTGAAAAAATTTATTGAACCGATTTATAAAAATCCTCTATTGAGAGTTTTTTGGGACAAGGAGACGGTAGACATTATCCCGCGGTTGGATTGGAATAAGGGCGAAATTATCCGTTTGTTATATAAATACTTTCAAGTTAAAAACAAGAAAATTATTCTGCCCGTTTATGCAGGAGACTCAAAAACAGACGAAGATGCCTTTATTGCGCTCAAGGGGGAGGGGATTACTATCCGCGTGGGCAAGAATAAAAAAAGTGCGGCAAAATATTATCTAAAAAATCAAAGACAAATAGATAAATTTTTGTTGTGGCTTTTAAAAAATATCCGCAAGGACGTCGATTAGTAATATTTTTATCAAGTAGCGCAAAAGACCAGAGACTTAAATCTTTGGTTTTTTTGTAAAACAGTGGATAAATAAATTATTGACTGCTTTGTTTTTTTGATATCATAAAAAATATTGTTCTGAGGAAAGCACCGTCCTTTGACAAGGAGAGAGCATATGGGAACTCATGTAGAGACTGGGATCCTGTGGAATCGCGTTTTATCTCTCGACAACATAGATGCTCTGTCGCGCGTTGCTTTTGACGGAGTGCTAAGGTCTTGGAAGGTTGTTATTGTTTTTACAAGGCTTGGCAGAATTGATGGTACCATCGCAATTTCGAAAGAAATTATGGATGATATGACAATTATCGACTCGGAAGTTTTTTTCAGACTACTCCGCGAAGCTTTATGCTACGTAATCGAAACGCGCCCGCAAACAAGGGTAATCGTTAAAGAGCTGGAGTTGAAAAAAGACGAGATTTGGAGCAGGTGATGTCTCGTTTAGTCCCGTGTCGGCTGGCACGGGATTTTTTTAGTGTTTGAAGGATCGCCAAACAGGTGATTTTTTGGTAATATAAAGCAATGAGTTTAAAAATATGATATATTCTTGGTTAATAGTAATAATCTTAGCGTATCTTTTTTTCGCTTTTTCTTCGTTGGGAGACAAGCTGGTTTTAGCCAGCAGACCAAAGCCAAAATCTTATATTTTTTATGTGGGTGCTTTTGGAGCCTCTGTGGTTGTGCTTATACCTTTTATAAATTTTGGTTTTCCAAGCACTGCGGGGCTAACCTGGATTATTTTAGATTCTATCGTTCGTATAGCGGGTCTTTACTCAATGTATGTTGCCTTAGAAAAATTTGATGTTTCTAAGGTTATGACAACTATTGGAGCAACCCAGCCAATATTTATTTTTGTTTTAACCTGGATTTTCTGGGGAACTGTAATAATGTCCCCGATATATATTTTGGCATTTATAATATTATTTTTGGCGTGTATAATTGTTTCCGTCGAAAAGACTCAGAAAGTTACACAAAGTTACCTTAAACTCACAATTTTTTCTTCGGTGATGTTTTCTTTAGATTATATTTTTGTAAAAATGGTTTTCTTGAGCACGGGGTTTTTGCAGGGAGTTGTATGGCTGGGGATATTTGTGTTTTTATTTGTTTCGGTTTTACTTCTATCTAAAAGATACAGAAAGGAAATTTTTGCAAAGCGTATGGTTTTAAATAAAGGAACGCAGGCAAAGTTTGTTTTGGCCCAGGCTTCTGGAGGTGTGGCTAATTTTTTACAGAGTTTTGCCATATTTCTGGCGCCCATAGCATTCTTGCCGATGGTTAACGCCCTGAGGGGAATTCAATATGCTTTTCTTTTTGTCATTACTTTATTTATTTCCATTTTCTTCCCCAAAATTTTAAAGGAAGGATTGTCAAAGAGGATAATTTTTCAAAAGGCAATTTCCATTGTTCTTATAGTAATCGGTTTGGCGATACTGGTTATTTATTGATAAAAACAGGCGGAACAAACCAAAAACTCGCCCCACTTAAGGGACGAGCTTTTGGTTTTACTAAGATAGGTGTTTTGAGACCAATTTTGTCATCTCAAACATATCCACTACTGATTTTCCACCAAATACTACTTTTAACTTGGCGTCAGCGACTATATTCCTTTTAGCCTTTGGATCCTGCAAGTTATTCTTTTTAATATACGCCCAAAGTTTTTTTACAACTTCAGATCTTGGCATCGGGCCTTTTCCTACAACTGCCTCTAAGTCAGCAGTTAACTTTAACGGCTTCATGAAAGCCGAATTTGCTTTTCCTGGCATTATAAATAACTATTCGATTAGCATATTTTCTGTTTCGTTCAGTCCATTGCAATAGGGACTGGACTATTTCGAAAAAATTACCGACCAACTAGTTTTTAATTAATAATAGTGCCTATAGCATAATGATGGCACATCCTATAGGGGAAATCAACCCTGTCAAGCGTAATTTGACCAAAATACGTTGTTTTTGAGTTAATCGGCAAAAAAAAGAGCGGCTGTCTCTCATGGACGAGTCGCTTTTTGGCTTGGATTTTTCGCGGAGTTTCCGCGCTATGTTGTTATTGGAGTTGTGTGAACGCCTTTTTGTGGCGCATGCCAACTTTGGATATAGTGGTTGGCAGGCCAGACTTCTCCACCCAATCCTCTCTTAAATACATTAAAGTCTTTTTCGATCTCGAATTTTTTGTGGACGAGAAGCACCTGTTTTTTAGTGCGCAACCCCCACAATTTACGGTGTTCGCCGTCAGCACAACGAATCGTATCGTGGGAGCTGTCCAGTCCGCAGTGAGCGGCGATTGCAGCAGCTATTGCTTCGTTCACGGAGCGCCCAACTTCAAGATACCACGGATAGCCCGTTTTCTTTTTGGCCATGATAAGCCTCCTTATTTGGCTGGGAAGGTTCGGTTAGTTCAAAATTTATAATATACTTTTTTGGCTAAAAGTCAACAATTTCCCTCTGAATTTATCCACTTTCGGGTATTGCTTTGTCTATTATTTTGCGGTAAAATAGAAGAATATAAGCTATATATGAAGAGAGAAAATATCATAATAGAAGACAAAAAGGGGGAGGATTTAACTAAGGAACTTGAGGCCAGGACGGATATTAAGGCCGAAAGAATAAAGAGGCTATTAAGGTTTCCAGATCTTACAAAAAAGGAGAACTCTCCTGTTAAGATTTTAGTTGACCAGATAATAGATTTGCCAAGGTTTGAAGATTTTTACTTGGTTGATTTCCCAAGAATTGTTACTGTAGCTGACAATTTTAATGTTTTAAACACCCCAAAAGATCATCCCTCAAGAAGAGAGTCTGATACATATTACATTACAGAAAAAGACATACTGCGCACACAAACCACAACAATGTGGCCGTATTGTTTGCGCGATAAAGATGTATTAGAAGTTCTAAAAAAAGATGGAGAGTTCGGCGCATTATCTACGGGGATTGTTTTTAGAAAAGACGAAATTGATAGAAAGCATTTTCCGGCATTCCACCAAATAGACGGTTTGTATATTTGTAAAAAAGACAAGAAAATAATAACCCAGAGAGACTTGGAGCTTGTTGAAGAGGACATTGTAAAAACTCTTTTTGGAAAAAACGTTGAGTTTAGATTTTTGGTGGATTCTTTTCCATTTACAGACCCTTCGGTTCAAATTGAAGTGAAATTTAATAATGATTGGTTAGAAATTGTTGGTTCTGGGCTTGTACACACACAAGTATTAAAGAATTTTGGAATTGACCCAGAAATTTATAATGGTTGGGCGTTTGGATTTGGGATAGAAAGATTAGCTATGATAAAGATGGGGATCACCGACATCAGAATTTTGTGGTCGGACGATCCGCGAATTACCAGCCAGTTTAAGGATATAAACAGCAAGTATAAAGAGGTAAGCAAATATCCGGAAATTGCCAGGGATATTTCATTTATTATAGATAAAAATATAAATTTAAATAATTATTACGAAATTGTGCGCGACTTCGCCGAGAATTTAATTGAAGAAGTAAAACTTTTAGACAGCTACGAAGATGATGCAAAATTCGGCAAGGATAAAAAAAGTTATACATTTAGGATTGTTTACCGCTCGCCGGAAAGGACATTGACCAACGAAGAAATAAATAAAATCCAAGAAGAGATTAGAGAAGAAACAGTTAAAGAGCTGAAAGCGGAATTACGTTAAAAAATAATCATTAACAAAAATGAAACTAAATATTAAATCAAAAGACGAAGAGGTCGAGAAAAAAACGGTGATAAAATCTCCGGTAAAAAATGTTGTCGGAAAGAAAGCCGTTGCACCAAAACCGGAAAAAAAACCGGTGCCAGCTAAGGTTGCAAAAAAATCAGAACCGATAAAAGAGGAAAAGGTAAAGGAAGAACCAAAAGAGGAGTTAAGAAAAACAGAAGTGGTAAAAGACGATGTTAAGCCGGAAGCCAAGATTGAGCCGAAGAAAACAAGGAAAGATGGAGAATACACAGCCAAAGATATTTATGTTTTAAAAGGTTTGGAGCCTGTCAGATTAAGGCCGGGAATGTATATTGGCTCGACAGGAGTGGACGGTTTGCATCACTTGATTTGGGAAGTTGTAGACAATTGTTTAGACGAGGCAATGGCAGGATACGCCAAAAATATAGAAGTTATTTTATTGCCGAATAACAGGGTGAAGATTTCTGACGACGGCAGGGGAATTCCGGTTGAAAAACATCCGGACACGGGCAAATCAACTTTGGAAACTGTTTTGACGACTTTGCACGCCGGAGGAAAGTTCGGCGGAGAAGCGTATAAAGTTTCCGGAGGTTTGCATGGAGTTGGTATTTCTGTCGTTTGCGCGCTTTCCACATATATGCTTTCGCACGTTGAAAGAGACGGCGGAATTTATGAGCAGGAATATTTTAGGGGCAAGCCGAAATATAATGTAAAAAAAATAGGAGACTCAAAAAAAACCGGAACAACGCAGACGTTTGACGCAGACCCGGAGATTTTTTCAAAAATAGAATACGATCCGAAAAGAATTTTAGCTCACTTGCGCCAGCAGGCATATTTAACCAAGGGAGTAAAAATAACATTCAACGATGAAAGAATAAAAGGCCAGGAAACCAGCTACACATTTTATTTTGAAGGAGGGGTGGCGTCCTATGTAAAATATTTGGTCCAGACAAATACTCCAAGGCACCCGAATATTTTTTCTGTTGCCGCAGAAAAAGATAAAATTTGGGTTGAAGCGGCTTTTCAATATACGCAGGAGATGGAATGTACGGAGGAATCTTTTGCGAACAATATTTATACAATGGAAGGAGGAACGCATATTTCCGGCTTCAGAACTGCGCTAACAAGGTCATTAAATGATTATGCAAGGCGGGAAGGATTTTTGAAAGAAAAAGATGAAAATTTTTCTGGCGATGATGTTAGGGAAGGATTAACAGCAGTTGTTTCGGTTAAAATACGAACTCCGCAGTTTGAGGGGCAGACAAAAGCAAAACTGGGAAACCCGGAGGCCAAGAATGCTGTTGAGGTTGCCACCGCAGAGGGCTTGTCTGACTACTTGGAAAGAAATCCTTCTGATGCAAAAGCCATTATAGAAAATTGTTTACTGGCGACTAAGGCGAGGCTGGCGGCAAAAGCCGCACGCCAGACAGTTTTGAGAAAAGGAGCTTTGGAGGGGCTGGCTTTGCCGGGAAAATTAGCGGATTGCCTCTCCAGAAAACCGGAAGAATCTGAAATATATATTGTTGAGGGAGATTCCGCCGGAGGCTCGTCAAAACAGGCGAGGGACAGGAGATTCCAGGCGATATTGCCTTTGCGCGGAAAAATTCTAAATGTGGAAAGGGCGAGATTAGACAAAATGTTAGCATCAAAAGAAATCAAGGCGCTGATTATTGCAATGGGAACTGGCATTGGAGAAGATTTTGATATTGAAAAATTAAGATACCACAGAATCGTAATTATGACTGACGCTGACGTTGATGGAGCGCACATCAGATGTCTTCTCATAACATTCTTTTACAGACACTTTAAACCGGTTGTTGACGCCGGACACATTTATATTGCCCAGCCGCCTTTGTACAAAATTTCTTTTGGAAAAAATGCTCAATATGCGTATTCAGATGCGCAACGAGATAAAATTGTAAAAGAAATGGGCAAGGGCGGAGTCTCAATACAGCGATATAAAGGTTTGGGAGAAATGAATCCCGAACAGCTTTGGGAAACAACAATGAATCCGGAAAACAGAACTTTATTGCAGGTTACAGTTGAAGATGCCCATGAAGCCGATAAAACATTGGATATTTTAATGGGCGAGGAAGTTGAACCAAGAAAGAAATTTATTCAGACACACGCCAAGGCTGCTAAAAATTTAGATATTTAAACAAGATGGTATTTGACCAGATAAAAAAAATTGCGGAGTTAAAGAAACTCCAGGACAGTTTAAAGAAAGAAAAAACGGTTATTGAGAAGAGAGGAGTTTCAATTGAAATGAATGGCAATTTTGAAGTGGAAAATATAAAATTGAATCCGGAATTAAGTACAGATGACCAGCAAGAAGTTTTAAAGCAGTGCTTGAATGAGGCAAAGGAAGATATACAAAAAAAGATGGCTAAAACATTGATGTCATCGGGGATTAGCTTCTAAAAATAAGCAAATTTAAAAGGTCCGTTGACCACAGCAGCTTCGCCGCCTTGACTTATTGGTTTGATTCGGCTATTATAGAAATATAAACATAAATAGCCGCCGCGGGCGGTTTTTAAGAACCATGACAATTACACAAAAAATAAGTATATTTTTTAAAGAAGTTTGGGTTGAAATGAGAAGGGTAAGCTGGCTTTCCCAGAAAGATATTTTAAAGTACACGCTTATTGTGCTCGGATTTACAATCGTCGCCGCAATATTTTTAGGAGGGCTAGATTATATATTTACTGAAATAATTAAAAAGCTCGTACTTCGGAGTATTTAATTTAAAAAACCATGCCAAAACAAGTTATAGAACAAGAAAAAAACTGGTACGTAATTCACACTTATTCCGGGTATGAAGATGCTGTCGCAAAAAACCTTAAACAAAGGATTGAGAGTTTAAGCATGGAAGACAAAATTTTTGATGTGATAGTTCCAAAAGAAAAAAAGATAAAAATTAAAAACGGGAAAAGAAAAACAGTTGAGGAAAAAATTTATCCGGGATATGTTTTGGTGCAGATGGTGGTTACAGATGAGTCTTGGTATGTAGTTAGGAATACGCCAAGAGTAACAGGATTTTTAGGGGCAGGTACCACGCCGATTCCGGTTTCTGCCGCTGATATGGCTGATTTGATGAAAAGAATGGAAATGGGCGAACCGGAATTTACAATTGATTTTGAAGTGGGAGCTTCGGTTAAAATTGTTGACGGCCCGTTCAAGGGCTTCGAAGGAAAAGTGTCCGAGATCGATAAAGAAAGAGGAAAAATTAAAGTTTTGGTAAACATGTTTGGCAGAGATACTCCGGTAGAATTAGATTCATTACAAATTAAAAAAGTTGAATAAAATAACATAATATGGCAAAAGAATTAAAAGCAGTCGTAAAAATACAAATTCCAGCCGGTAAAGCAACGCCAGCGCCCCCAATAGGGCCTGCGTTAGCTCAGCACGGGTTAAATATCGCAGAGTTCTGCCAAAAGTTTAATGCGGCAACCCAGGCAATGGTGGGATTTACAATTCCGGCCGAGGTTACAATTTATAAGGACAGGTCTTATACTTTTAAACTAAAAACTCCTCTCGCGGCCGAACTTATCAGAAAAGTAATTGGAATTGAGAAAGGAAGTGGCGTCCCAAATAAAACCAAAGTCGGCAAGATAACAAAAGCCCAATTAAAGGAAATCGCCATAAAAAAAATGCCGGATTTGAACACAACAGACATTGAACAAGCGATAAAAATTATCGCGGGCACAGCAAAAAATATGGGGATAGAAGTCGTGAATTAGCAGTCCTGAAATAACAATTTAAAACACAGCTATTGCATAGCTGTGTTTTTTTGTTGCAAAACTTAACAACATATTTTTGTTGTAAAAGGTCGAAAAAATTAAAAATCATTGTCCTCGTAAAATTGTGATTTCCACAATTAAAAAGTTTGCGGTCGGCTCTGCCGCAGTTGCAACAGGTTTGTTCGGCTTGGCCGCTTCAACCTTTGCGGTAGGCGAGATAGTTGTCTTGCCTGAAACGGCAGTCGCGGATCTGACTGGCAACGCCAGCCAGATCATGTCGGATCTCTGGATATTGGTTGCGTTAGCAATCGGTATCCCGATGGGATTCTACATTCTCCGCAAGGTTATCGCTTTAATTCCTAAACACTAAAAGCGAACGGGACGGGCTCGTAGAGAGGCGGGCCCGTCCTAGGGACTTAAACAGATATGTTTATCAATTGGACTCAGGCTATGACAGATGCGGTGCTTGCCAGCGCTACTGGTTTGATCACTGATTTGACGCCCCTGCTTACAATAATCATCGGCATCGGAATAGGGTTGATTGTCTTTTACGCCATAATCTCTGCGATAAGAGGACACTAAAAGTTAATGGATGACATACTGCACATTGCCTTTGATTGCTTTAACGTAGCCCGATATATCATTTCCAATATCGGATCTTTGTTTGGATACTTGTTTGCTCCGCTAACAGGGCTCTTTAATTTTGCAAAGGGTTTTTTTGACGGCATGGCAAGCACTCCGCCGTCAACGTCTGTCAGTTGGGTTTTTCCGGAAAATGTAATGGCGGTATTCAATGCGATTCCGTATTTCTCGGTTATTGAGTATGCCTGCGGAGTAGGCATCGCAATTTTAGTTTTAATTTTCATATTCCGCCGTCTGGTGGATTTTTAGCATGCAAAAACTCAAACAAAAATACATTATATTTCTAATCGTGAGTTTGTTTTTGTTTTGCCGCGCATTGCAGGCGTCAGCCGAGGCAGTGCAGACATACAACGCCACAATAAACCTGGACGGCACTGGGGCTGATGTAAAATTTGATTGCATTTACGGGCAGAACTCAGAGTCTTGGGCCTTAATCTATACCAATGGATACACCTATATCTACATTGAGGGCGGAGCAGGAAGCGGAGCTGTATGCCAAAACGGGTATGTTGATTTAAACTTTGGGAATTTTCCTTACTATACTTCGCACCATCTTGGAGGACTCAACGGCGACATAGGCAACTACTACATTTTCTATAACACAAACTCAAGCTTTCCTTATCACTGCACTTATCCGTATCAATCCAGCTGGGGATTGGACGGCTGTATGGCAGGAATGTATCAATATGCAATTTTCAGCCAGACAGCAACTCCGCCAGCCGCACATTGGACTACAACACCAGCTCCGCCCACAAGCCCGACGTTGATTATTGATACTCCGGCCAGCGGCACAACTATTACAGATAGTTCAACAACGTTGTCCGGCAGTTATGCCGCTTTGCACATAGGCACGTTTGGCTACGGGTATTTGCGCATTAGATTCAAAAATACAAATAATGGAATTTATTCTTATCCGTACACCATACCTCTGTCAAATTATGAAGGCATTTTTTCAACACCTTTGTCCAACTTTGGCATTACAGAAAACGGAGAGTGGGAATTGATAGCAGACCAAGAATTGGACGCAAACACTTTTGTTGAATTGACGCCGGACCCTGCATACACATTGAATTTCGATGTCAGCGGCAACTCAATACCTTACACATTCATTAACTGGAACGATTGGTATACAGAAAACGCCGCAGGCGGGTATACTTATCCGTCTGATTTTGCATACTCCATTGAGGGATTTTTCCGGCCTATATTCACCAATGCTTATGAGTTCGCAAATCAAACATTGAGATATTTTAATGCCGAAACTTCATACAGCAAGGGAAACCAGATCGGATTAATGTTTCCGACAACCCAGGCATACATCAACAAAATTAACATCTTTTTTGGAGGATTTCCTTTAATCCAGTTTTTTGAGTTTGTGATAGTTGTAATGCTTGGCGTCTTTATTGTGCGAACGATATTCAAATTCATTCCATTTTTCGGTTAGTTGCCGGCGCGGCTTTGCTGATATGTCCCACGAGGACGCAAAAACAGCATTTAAGCCCGCCGACAATTGTCCGAAAAAAACAATCTGACGAGTGGCGAGTGAAGATAGAAATTACGCCGCAAATCGAACATCGTTTGAAAGATAAATTGATAATTGCGATGTAAAAGAAAACCCGCCCTTTGTGGTAATTTCAGACGGGTTTCTCTTTGTGGGATTATCTCACAGGGATAAAGTTTTATCAAGCCATTTAACTGGGCTCTCTGCGGCTCCAAATAGCAGAGCGGAAGTGCAAGAGACATAAATCGATGTGCATTTGTGTCCCGTGAACTTCCTCTCGGCATTGGTCTTTCGGCCTACCTCTCGAAAAACAGAGGCGGGCTGAAAGACCTTTGCTCCTACAACGGAAATGCTGTATTTATACGGCGGAGAAATTAAAAATTAAGAATAGTAACAAAATCCGGCAAAAAATTAAAAATATGACAAACAAAAACAAGCCACGAGTTTATTGGGACGAGAACGAACAGCGCTACTACATCACATTTTTTGAGGACACAAAATCCGACGAGATAATATCTGCCTGGGAAAGGTTTAAAGGTCGCAAATCAAGACAAAAAAAAGAACATGATAAAAGTACCAATTAAAACAAAAGATGACGCTATGAAATTATTTAATTTATTTAAGAAAAAAGAATTAGAGGGTTTAGACAAAGCTCTGGGCATGGGGCTGATTACAGAAGAAGAAAAATTGAGAATTGCGGCAACCCGGGCGGCCGAAACGCTGGACAAGTTTTTAGAGAAAAAAGGTCGACCAAAACATCAAATTACGAGAAAATTGTGATTTCTCCTTGACTTATGAAAACCTTTCGCGCACCCTTTGACAGACGATTGAAAAATGGCAAGCGTGGGTTCAAAATGGGGCAGTCCAATGAAAGGAAGTACTTTGTTCACTACGCAAAAGGAAAATACACGATAATTGACCTCTCATTAAAAAAACGAGGACACTCTCAAAAATTCAAATGACATTAGATTTTATTTTAGGCATTTTTTATGGGATAGCGTTCATGGTGATTGTTTGGATTTTTTTAAGCAGTAGACCACAAATATGAATTGCACACTTTCACAGCCGGTAAATTATTTAGGCAATCCGCCGGGCAAAAACGACCCGTTTGCTTTTACGCAGATGAATTGCGACGGTTCAATAGGCGAGGGCTCAACAATAGAGCAAATAGAGGGCACGGGGACATTTTGGATTTCCAAACAGCTTGATTACGGGCAGGTCTTAATTTTAACCTTTCTTTTAATTTTCTTTGTCGGGTTTGTTGTAAAATTCCTTTGGAATTTCAACAAGCAAGACAGCGACCAAAAACTATGACATTTCTTAATTCCAGCATAAGCGAATTCTTGGGTATGATTTTTCTTTACCCGTTCGTTTTCTACATGATATTTATACTATTTACCGGCATTGAGTCGGCGTTGATTTTCTGGTTCCGCAGAAAAGATTACCCCTCAAGGCCATCAGATCTATGATAGAAACAAACGAAATTTTAACAAACGCTTTCTTTGCTTTTTTCTATTGCCTGGGATGGGTGGTTGATTACATTTGGGCGGGGGGCCTGGCGGTGGCGATCGTTTTAACTCTCACAAGATTAATAGCAAAAAAAGATTAAATTTATGGCAAAATCAATTAAAAAATTAACCTGGCACACAGAAAAAAGGAAAGTGAAAGACCTCGTGCCTTTTGAGGGCAATCCCCGGATAATGACTGACAAACAGTTAGAGGACCTCAAAAAGAGCGTCGCTAAATTTGATTTAGTAGAGATTCCGGCAACAGACACAAACAACAAAATTATTGCTGGACACCAGCGGTTGAAAATTATGCAGTTGTTGGGCAGAGGCGACGAGGAGATTGATGTAAGGGTACCAAACCGGAAACTCAGCGAAGCCGAGTTTAAGGAATACAATCTCCGTAGCAACAAAAACACCGGGGAGTGGAACTTCGATGAGCTGGCCAATTTTGACGAAGCTTTATTAAAAGAATTTGGTTTTGACGAAAATGAATTAGACAACATCTTCGGATTGGAAAAAGCAGATGACTTTGACTTGCAAAAGGAAACCGAAAAAGCAATACAGAAACCTCACGGAGTAAAACTTGGAGATCTCTGGCAACTCGGCGAACATAGATTGATGGTGGGCAACGCAACAGATCCGAAAGCATGGAAAAAGTTGATGGGTAATGAGCGATTTGATTTTATGTTTACAGATCCGCCGTACAGATTAGCTTATTGCAAAAAACGAGTCAGAAAAGTAAAAACCAAAGACGGCTGGAAAATAAAAGCCGAGAGGGAATATGAAAGCGTCGGCGAAACAGATGCGATGGGAAAGGGCTTCGGTTACAAGGGTAATCGAAAATACGAAGGCGTTATTCAAGCCGGTGGCGTTCCAGAATTTGACGAATGGCTTTCAATAGCTAACCAGTTTAAGAATGAAAAAGGTTCAAACGTTATGGTGTTCGAGAATTGGAGAAACACCCCCGATCTTTGGGGAGCCATAGAAAAGTATTGGGCAATTCAAAACATGGTAATCTGGCACACGCCAAATCGGACTCAAGGATTTTCAGCAAAGTATAAATTTTTTAACAGATTTGATGTGGCTCCGGTTGCCGGCGACGGAGTGAATAACGAATTGGACGAAGACGAGTTCAGAAAATATCTGGAGGACAAAGGTCAAAAATTATTAGACACTTACGAAATATCGCTTTACGCCAAACAAGGTAAGCCGGATTGGAATAAGGACAAAGGCACAAAATTTTGGGTGATGGGCGACCATGTAACACACGCAACGGATTCAGCTTCTCAATCCGGCCAGAATTTAATTTTCGGCACAAAGCCAATTCCAATATTAGTTCCGTACATAAAAATACTTAGTCCGAGGAACGGCATTGTGATGGAACCTTTCGGCGGATCGGGATCAACAATAATTGCATCGGAAATTATGAAAAGGAAATGCAGAGCGATTGAATTGTCGCCTTTATACGCAGAAGTGATATTAGCGAGGTTTGAGGGGTTTACCGGTATAAAGGCCAAAAAAGCGTAAAATATGGGGATTTTGAGCAACCACAAGGGCACCCAACAAGAGTTTGGGGGCTGAATAGGGTAAATATATGGGTCAAGAGCAAATAACAAAAACACCTGATATATCAGGTAATAACAGGGAAAAAAGGGACGATAATGGCAGGTTTAGACCGGGGTTGAGCGGAAATCCAACCGGAAGGCCAACCGGCTGCGTTTCAATTACGGCAGAAATCAAAAAGAAACTTCAAGAAGTTCCTGATGGCCAGCAAAAATCATATTTGGAGTTGTTGATCAATAGAATTTTAAAACAGGCGGTCGTTGATGGAAACGAACAAATGATAAAACAGATTTGGAGTTACATAGATGGCACGCCCAGGCCAGCAGAAAATCCGGATCCAGTCGCACCGATTGTGCATATCAATCTTTTGAATAAAAACGATACGAAAGTTAGAGAAGATAGTAGCGAGAAAATTTTAGCTTAATTTTTCAACACCTGATTCAATAGGGTGTTTTTTTCGGCTGTTGCATTTTTTTCGAAAAAACGTCAAAATAAAATAAAAAATGGCAAAAGTCCAACCCCAAACAGAACTAAATTTATTTTCACAAGACCCGATAAATTGTCTCAATTTAGATAATCCGTTTTTCACTTCGCATTTAATCACATATATTGGAAACAAAAGGCGGCTATTACCCTTTCTTTATAAAGGTTTTTTAGCAATAAGAAAAAAAATAGGTAAAGATAAAATTATTGTGTTTGATGGTTTCTCGGGAAGCGGTGCTGTTTCACGATTATTAAAAGCATTCGCAAGCGAGCTTCATGTGAACGATTTAGAGGACTATTCTGAAACTATAAATAGTGCTTATCTTGCTAACAAATCAGAAATAAATATGGAAAAATTAGGCGAATATATAAACTGGTTGAATGAGAACAAATTAAAAATAAAAGGTAAGCCGAAGGGCTTTATAGAAAAAAACTATTCTCCAAAAAAAGATAACGATATTCAGCCTGGCGAGAGGGTTTTTTATACAAATGTTAACGCGAAAATAATAGATAACCTGAGAAAACTTATAGACGAAGTGCCAAAGGAATACAAAAAATTCTGCTTAGCATCACTTTTAGTGAGATCGTCTATTCATACCAATACATCAGGCGTTTTTAAGGGTTTTCATAAAAATAATGGTAATGGGCACTTTGGTGGACGTGGAGAGAATGCGCTTTCCAGAATTAAAAAAGAAATTAATCTTGATATACCTGAACTTTCTGATTTTGAGTGTCCGGTTTATGTACACAAAAAAGATCTAAACGAACTGGTAAAAGATGAGAATCTTCCTACTTTCGATTTGGCTTATTACGACCCTCCGTACAATCAGCATCCATACGGCTCTAACTATTTTATGCTGAATATAATAAACGGCGGTAAGCCTATAGAAATACAAGATGGTGTAAGTGGAATAGCTAGGGAGTGGAACAGATCCGATTATAATAAAAGAAACTCCGCCGAAAAAGCGATGGATCAGCTTTTGTCCGATACTCGAGCGAAATTTATAGCTATTTCTTATAACAACGAGGGGATAATACCGATAGAGTCATTCAAAAATATTCTTTCTAAATATGGTAGCTGGGATTTAATGGAACAAGATTATAATACTTACCGTGGCTCAAGAAATTTACGAAATAGAGATATAAAGGTTAAGGAACAGCTTTGGGTTCTTGAGAAAAAGAGTGCCTAAATTTCGCCTAATTTTTGCAAGCGAGTTATAGATTTATCGATAACCATTAGCATAATACCTACTATTTCTTTCTCACTCCATTTTGGCATCCTGGCGAATATCGTTGCCGGGCAGATTTGAGTGTCGCCATGGCGATAGCAATTAACATAAATTTGGTTCAAAGGAAGCCAATCGTTTCCAGCTATTAACCTCATTAGAATAGAGGAGTCTGTTCCCTTAAAACGAGAACTGTGAGATTGTTTTTCAAAAATGTTGAAATCTTCTTTAAGAAAAAAGTCGAATCCTTCCGCAAAAACTACGTAGGGATTATAACCATAAAAACTTGTGAGTGTTTTGATGGCATTAGCATTTTTAGCAAATCTTTCTATTGCATTACCTTGTGCTTGTGGTGGTCTTTGATCCCTAAGAATAGAACTATCGAGGCCCTTCTTTTTCCAATCAGAGTCACTGATTGGAGTATAGCCGTCGTACTCACCTTGATGTTTTACTTCCAAAGAGCCGATAATATGGTTAAAATTATCTTTTTTTGATTGCACAAAAAATATACCGCCATCGGGTTTGATCCCGCCAGCTGAAGCATGCGCTTGCAAACTCTCCAATTTCCTTTCCGGCAGGTGAGCTAATTTAGCTCCACGATTTATATAAGCGGTAGCATATTTGGCGTCTAAATCAGTAAGTCCTAATGTTTGGAGATTATTGAAACTTAACTTAGGATATTTTTTTTGTATAGTTTCCCAAACAATATTTGAAGCGATTTTGGCCGTATCTTCTTGCCCCTTTGACAAGAGATTAAAAGGAGGGCTCATGCGAGTTTTTAAATGTTGCCTATGTTTTTTTTCCATAAGATTGATACTATTAAAATAAGCGTATCACAAAAATTATATTTTTGCCATCTCTAAAATTTACTTTGCAACAAAAGGTTGTAAGTTTGCCTATTGCAATTATTTCTTGTATATGCTATATAAAAAATATATGGCAAATAAAAACATAAAAGGATGGGACTCACTCCATCCAAAACAACAGCAACTATACGAACTTCTGCTTAAAAATAGTGAAGGGTTGACTCTCGAATCTATGAGGGAGGATCTTGATGTAAGCGCTATAAATACAGTTGTGTATCACCTAAAACAATTGGAGAAAAAAGGATACATACGCAGGCAGGGAACCAACGGTAGAATAGAAGTGCTTTCGGCGCCGGTTCAAGATATAGTTTACCTTAATCTCTATGGCATGGTGGGCTGCGGACCGGATGGATTTTTCAACGGCGACAATGTTGTCGATAGAATTCCATTCCCGGCCAAAAGAATGCGTGTAAATGCAGGGTCGTTTTTGGTTGAGGCAAGAGGGAATTCAATGGAGCCAATGATTCATGATAAAGATTTGGTTCTCGTTGATGAATCTCCAGTTAACAGTGGAGATGTCGCTGTTGTTGTTTACGGCAACGGTGCCGTTTTAAAAAAGATTTATAAAGAAAAAAATAATATTATTCTTCAATCACTTAATCCGAAAGTAGAACCGTTTGTTGTTAATTCGGGTGAAATTACCACAGTTGGCATTGTGCGTGGCGTAGTTCACAATTTCAGCGAGAGGAATTTAAAAGTCAAAAAAAGCCGCTAATTATTAGGCGGTTTTTTTGGGCGTTTAAATCGGAGAAGGAGTTTCCTTCCCGATAGAACTCCGGTTCGATTCCTTCGAGAAGCTAGTTATGAATGAGTTTAGCTTACACTTTAACTTTATCATACTGACACCCAAAAAAGCAAATAATAAACAATTAAAACAGATGAGCAAAGAATCAAAAACAGTCACACATGGACGAAGTGCTGAAACTGGCCGTTTTACTACGGTAGAAAAAGCCAGAGAGCATCCAAGGACACATGTAGTTGAGAGAGTTCCAAAACCTGGATATGGTGACACAAAAAAGAAATAATATGATACAACTTTTATGGCAAAAATGCCAAGGAGATGTTTGGGGTTCCTTCTTGAACGTTGATTTGAGTCACAATCATTTCGATAATATGGAAGGGGTTTATGTAATTTGGCAAGGCCGAGGACCTGTCGTTCGAGTTGGTCAGGGTTTCGTTAGGGATCGTGTAGCCGATCATCGCACAAATAGAGCGGTAACAAGGTACAACAATTTGTATGTGACTTGGGCTTCAGTTCCGGCAATATATCGCGACGGCGTAGAGCGGTATCTTGCTGATACATTAAAGCCAGTAGTAGGCGACGCCTTTCCAGACGTCACGCCAATTTCGGTTAACTTACCCGAATCTTGCAGAATATCATAGCCAATTAGGATGATGTAAAAGGAAAGCCACCATAGGGAAGGATGGTGGCTCCCAAAAACTTTGAGTATTTTTTTAGGGTTTTTGAATTTAAGGAGTGGGCTTAAGTAAATCAAAACACATATAATGAGCGAGAAAACAGAAGACAAGGTTTATTTTTCGGACATATTTCAGGTTGAACATTCCGTAGTCGAAAGCTATGGAGCTTTAGATATTTCTCTTGTTTGCGATAACCCGGCCTTTGTTGATCCTTTTCTCATTTTTGCTAATCCAGAATATAAAAATCTCCATGATTTTATTGTTGCCTATTTAAGATTTTTGAGGGATTTATCCATAAAAAATCAGGGGCATGATTTAAACGATGGAAATTTTAATCAATATTATAAATTTCCAGAAGTAAAACAGGCATGGCTTGGCTACTCAGTTTCTGGCAATGCCGGCTTGGGACTGGGTTTAGAGTTTGCAGAATCTCTGTATAAAAATTTGCATAAAATTTTTTCAAAATTTGGAGATGAAAAAATAACAGAAACTTCGCATCTTGAAAAGCTTTGTCTGATTGAGAATGGGGTGGGCGTGGACAAGATAAGCGATTTCACCTTAAACCTAATAAAGAAATTTTTGCTGGGATATACTCAGGAATTTGCGAATAAATATTTAGACGAAAGATTTTTAACAGATTTTGCCGTACGTAAGGTTGAATTTAATTTGGAAAAAGGCATTTGGATGGATGCACATTTTATGTTACCTACGCTAGAACGTGATGGCAAAAAGGATTTCGTATTACTTGTTCCAAAAAGTATACTGGCCAGGGAAGATACATGGATTTCCAGAAATGATTTTTTGGAAAACGATGTGGCGATTTTTGAAGCTATCCCAAACTCCGAGTTACGAGCCAAAGTAAATAAGTTCTTTTTTGATAATCTGAAAATTAAATTCGGCAAGGATAAAAAACCAGAAAAAGATTATTCAAAAAACAGCAAAGCGGGCGCCTTGTTAAAAACTGTTTGGGAGTACCCGGACATATTAGATTATTACATTAAATTAAAGGAACAAAAAAAGAATGATGCGTTGAAAATGCACATCGCCGTCCCGGAAGACATTAATTTTTTTCTTGATGCCGGAGAAATAAAGAAAGAATTCGCCAAGAAAAAGATAGAAAAAATGACGTCTTTCGACGATTGCATAGCCAGACTTTATTTTTTTAAAAAAACATTGGAGTCGAATAGTAATGATTTGTATTTAAAGGGAAAGCCTCTTCAGGAAAATCAATTACAGTTAATGTTCAAAAATACAACCTATGGTAGCTTGTTTGACTATAATTCAGAAGTTGATAATGGGAGAGGTCCGATTGATTTTATAATTTCCTATGGCAGTCAAGATAAGGCCGGACTGGAGTTAAAACGCGCATCGAATTCAAAGCTTAAGAAAAATTTGCTTAATCAGGGGAAAATTTACCAGGATGCAAGTAATCTGAAGTGTGTTATAAAGGCGATTTTTTTCTTTTCTGATGTGGAGTTGCAACGAGTAAACGGAATATTGCAGGAGATAAGGAAGCCCGTAGATAACAGGGAAATTTTCTTAATTGATTGCCGGAGAAAACCCTCTGCTTCAAATGTATAACGGGTTTTGAGCAATTTTTAGGGGTTTTGTGAGGTTGCCAGAAAAAAGACGGGTATTTGCTGGTCTGGAGGCAGGAAGGGCGACCGGCAGCGCATAGGCTTGACTTATTGGAGGGTTTCTGGTAGCGTCAAAAATAAGAACAAATTAATAAATTATTAACCATTTCCCGCAAGGGAGCGTGTGGCAGGTAAAAAACCTGTTGACATGGCTGCATCAGTGGTATAATAAATAGCAAGAGGAGTAATCCTCGTGTTGTTAATAACAACAAACTACTTACGCCACTCGCATGCAGCCAGTGGCGTTTGTAGTTATGTTATTAGATACAAAAATCTTGAACATGATTAGTAGCGGCCAATTCGGCTGCTTGAAGGAGTTTTGTATCGAGTGGGAAAAAAATCAAATTAATGAGTTAGTTGCACCGCCGATTCCGAAAGAATCGGCGGTTTTGTTATATGAAACTGTATGATGCCATAAAACAATTTAATCAATGGCGGGCGCTGAAAGTGAAAAGGATCGATGGCTATGACCTAGATCTTAGGCAGTTTTGCATATTCGTTGGAAACAAAGAGATTGAGGATATAACTATTCAAGAAGTAGTGGCGTGGCTTGGTTGGTACAAAAAATTAGACTTCGCCGCTTGGACCGTATTAAAAAAGGCAATGGCTCTGAGAAAATTGTTTGAGTACTATGGCAGAATGAAATTTGATGTTGTGGATTATTGGCTAATTCCAATGCCACGAAAAGAGTTTACGATGCCTCGTGTTTGCACAGAGCAGACGTACAGGCAACTTTTAAGCGTCATACCAAAGAAAAGCATGGCCTATTATCATCTAAGGAATAGATGTTTGATAAACCTTGTTTGGGATACTGGGGCTCGTCTGGGTGAAATTGTGGCGTTGGATACAACTGACGTGGATCAGAAAAGCCGGGCGATAGTTATTAAAACGGAAAAGAGCAGGGGAATGCGACCGTTCAGAAAAATACCTTATGGAAAAGAAAGTGAGGTTTCGTTGAGAAAGTGGATGAGAAAACGGGCAGAGATTGCAAAGGAAAGGGATTTGCCACAACCCGAAGCATTATTTATAGGATTAAAAGGCGGCCGGGGCATCGCCGGCAAAAGATTGGCGATGTGTGCGGCCGGAGAAATATTCCGCAAATATTCAAACAAAGCCGGCTTGCCATATGTGAATGCGCACTCGTTAAGGCATCACTTCGGAACAGATCTGGCTAAGAAGGGATTTAATAATTCGCTGATTTCGGAAGCATTGGGTCACAGCTCGCTTCAATCGTCTTTCCAATATACGCAAGTAAATAACGAGGATCTCGAGCTCGCCTTGCGAAAAAGGTTGAATTAAAAAACACCATCTTTTAATTGAGATGATTTTTAGCCGGGCAGGGTATTGACACGGGTTTGTTATGGGTCTATATTCAATATAGAGGAGTATAAATAAAGGTCGCTTTTCTAATATTAAAAACTTAACTATAAAAAATATGCCAAGATTTGACGGAACTGGTCCTAGAGGTTCGGGCGCCGGCACTGGCTGGGGTTTAGGTCCTTGCGGTGGAGGAATGGCTTATGGTCGCAGAGGTGGTGGCCGTGGTTTAGGTCGTGGATATGGAAGAGGATTTGGTTTGGGAAGATCAGGGGGTTACAATCCCTACTATCCTGTTTCTGCTCCTTCTAAAAAGGAGGAAACAGAGATACTTTCCGAAGACGCGAAAGATTTAGAGGATGAGCTTAAAGCCATTAAAGCCCGCTTAGCCGAACTCAAAGGACAAAAATAACTAAATATTGCCCCATAATCAATAATCAATATGGGGCAGTTTAGTTTAAAATTATAAGTTAAGAGATATAAATTAAAAGATAAAAGAAAACAATATGAAAATAGCTTTAAGTTCAACGGGGAAAAATCTTACGGATAATATTAGTGATGTATTCGCTAGATGCCCTTATTTTATTATTGTGGAAATTGAGAATCAGGAGATAAAAAAATTTGAAGCAATAGAAAATAAAAGCACAGACCAGATGAGCGGGGCAGGTGTTTCAGCTGCTCAACTAATGGCAGAAAAGGGCATTAATGCTGTAATTACAAAAAATGTTGGTCCGAGAGCCCTTGACGTATTGAATCAATTTAAAATAAGTATTTATATCGGGGATGGCGCAATAGAAAAAGTTTTACGAGAATTTATTGACGAAAAACTTAAAAAAATCAATTGATATGAAAATTGCTTTTGCGACAAATGGAGAAAATTTAAAAGCAAAAATAGCTCTTCATTTTGGCAGGGCTGATAAATTTTTAATTTACGATATCGGAGAAAAAATTTTTGAGATTTATCCAAACCCTGAAGTTTCGGGCAAAGAATTACCTCCCGATTTTTTAAATCGCATGGGAGTAGATGCAGTAATAACTTTTAGTTTGGGCCCCATGGCTTTTGGAAAATTAAAAAGATTTGGCATAAAAATATATAAAGTAAAAGAAGGTACAATTTTTGAAAATATTAAACTTTTTGAAAAAGAAAAACTCTCCCCATTAAGCGAAAAAGATATTTTTTAATGGAAAAATTATGGACAAAAATATAAAAAAAATTACTATTTTGTCGGGAATAAATAAATTCGGAGAAAAAGAGAAATTTGAAAAAATTGAGATTAAAAAAGGAGAAATTATAGCTATTGTCGGCCCGACTGGCGCAGGAAAAAGCCAGCTTCTTTACGATATTGAAAAATTAGTCCAAGGCGATAGTAAAAGCAAAAGAACGATTTTAGCAAATGGCAAAGAAGCAAGTAAAAAATTAAGGTTTGATCCAAAAAGAAAATTGATTGCTTCTTTGGCTCAGTCTATGAATTTTTTAACAGACATATCCGTCAAAGATTTTTTAAGTTTGCATTTGAAGGCCAGAGGGAAAAAATTTGATTTAGAACTTATAAAAGAAGTTATTGAAGAAGCTAACGAAATAACCGGTGAACCAATTTTGCCGGAAACAAATCTTCTTAATTTATCTGGAGGACAAAGCAGAGCTTTAATGATTTCGGATGTCGCTAACGTAAGCATTTCTCCTGTTATTTTAATTGATGAAATAGAAAACGCTGGAATTAACAAAGAAAAAGCAATGCAAATTTTAGTAGAAGAAGGGAAAATTGTTTTGATTGTTACGCATGATCCTATTTTAGCTTTTAGCGCCGATAAGCGGATTATAATTAAAAACGGAGGGATTGTTAAAGTTTTAGAAACTACTTTAAAAGAAAGGGGCATAGGGCATTATTTTAACTGGGTAGGAAATTATAGTTTGAAAATTAGAGAAAAAATAAGAAATGGAGAAAAGGTTAAAAAAGTAAAATTATTTTGTGAACCAATAGAATAAAAATTTGCTGGAATAAATATAATTTAAAAACAATATGAAACTTATAATTTTCGCTGGAACTCCCGGTTCTGGAAAAACTAGTATTGTTAAATACGTAATAGAAGAACTAAAGAATAATTATAAATTATTTTTTGTTAAATTTGATTGTCTCAAAACTGAAGACGACAAATTTGTCGCAAAAAGATATAAAATTTCAACAGTCAAAAAATTAGCAGGCGAACTTTGCCCGGACCATTATACTGCCTTAGAAATTCCAAAAATACTTAAAGAAAATCAAGACAAAGATATTATTATTTTAGAAACAGCTGGTCTATGTCTTAGATGTTCTCCTTATGTTAAGGAAGGACTGGGGATTAACATTTTAGATGTTACATCCGGCGACCCTTCTCGTTATGGCCCTATTCTAACAGACGCCGATGTTGTAGCCATTAGCAAGGGAGATTTAATATCACAAGCTGAAAGAGAAATTTTTAGAGCTAATGTTTTGATGGTTAACAAAAAGGCAACATTAATAGAAGTTAACGGATTGACCGGTGAAGGGGCGGTTGATATTATTGAGGCAATTAAGTTATCTTTAGAAATAAAAACAGAAAAGCTAACTTTAAAGCATTCTATGCCTTCAGCAATTTGTGGATACTGTTATGGAAATAAAATTATAGACGAGAAGGCCGTTAATCAAAGATATTTGGCTGGCAAAGAATTAAAAAGTTTAGTTCCCAATTTGAATTGCGGAAGGTGCGGTTTTAAATCTTGCAATGAGTTTATCAGGGCGGTTTTGGATAAAAAAGCGAAAAAGAAACAATGTCCTTTTATTAAATAATCAAGATTAATCAAGAAATATGAATAAATTTAAAGTTAACAAATCTAAATGTGCTGGATGCGGAGCTTGTCTCAAGGCTTGTCCCCACGGAGCAATTAAAATGGGAGAAGACGGAAAAGCTTTTATTGACCAAAATAAATGCAAAAAGTGTGGAAAATGCCAGAAAATTTGTCCGTTTGATGCAATAAAAGAAGTAGATAAAGAAGAGGCCCTCGAGATGGTAGAGGAGGAGGTAAAAGTGGAGGTGGTAAAAAAGGATTAAAAAAGTTAAAATAAAAAAGTTAAATATGATTAAATTAACTGACGAAAATTTTGAAAAAGAAATTACGAATGCCCCAAAACCAATTTTGGTTGATTTTTGGGCTTCTTGGTGTTCTCCCTGTCTTATCCTCGGGCCAATTTTAGAAAAATTAGCTAATGAATATAGGGAAAAACTTATTTTGGCTAAAGTTAGTTTAGAGGCAGCCCCTCAAGTTTGTCAAAAATATGGAATTGAGAAAATTCCAACCGTTATTTTATTTAATAAAGGCAAACCAATTAGCAGTTTTATCGGACTAAGGTCGGAATCATTAATTAAAGAATGGATAGAAAAGGAACTAAAAGAAAATAATAATTAATCGTTTTTTAACACAGAAACGGATTTTTATATCTTTTTGATTATTATGGAAAATAAAGAAAAAATTGAAGAATTAATTAAAAACTATCAAGAATATGCCCAAAAGAATGGATTTAAGTTAAATCCAGATAAAAACACGGTAGAAAAATTAGTAGCCGGTCTTTTGGCTAATGAGACAAAATATGGAGCCAAATATTGTCCTTGCAGGAGAATTATCGGCAATAAAGAAGAAGATAATCGTAAGATTTGTCCTTGTCAATGGCACAGAGAGGAAATTAAAGAATACGGCAGTTGTTTTTGTGGATTGTTTGTTTATGATAAAGAAAAAGAATCAGCGGAAGAATTATTAGAGAGAGAAAAACAAAAGGGAGAAAGAGACCTACAAAGAATGGAACGAAATGACCCTTTAAATTAAACATTTTTATTAATGGATTAAAAAATATGAAAATCGCAGTCACCGGCGGAAAAGGGGGTACAGGTAAATCAATGGTGGCCACTTCTCTGGCCGTTGAATTTGCTAGCGCCCAAAAGGCGATGCTTGTGGATGCAGACGCGGAATGTCCAAATGACCATCTTCTGCTTTCTGTAAAAAGAAAAAAGTATGCCACTGTCTATCAGCCAATTCCTAAGTGGGATTTTAAGAAGTGCATAAAATGTGGTAAGTGTGCTTCTGTTTGTAAACAAAATGCCATTGTTTTTGTTAAAGATAAATTTCCTGGTTTTGTGCGAGATGTTTGTATCGGTTGCAAGGCTTGTATCGTCGCGTGTCCGACCGGAGCGATAACGGAAATCAAAAAAGAAATTGGCACAATTTATATTGGTAAAAATTATAATGTTAATTTAGTTTCAAGCGAGCTTAAATTAGGAGAGCTAGCTTCTGGTGAAGTAGTGGCCGCGGTGAGGAAATATTCAGATAAAATTAATGAAAAAATAAAAGCAGATATAATGATTATAGATTCTTCAGCGGGAATTGGATGCCCAGTAATTGCCTCGTTAGTCGGCACAGATTATATAGTGGCCGTAACCGAGCCAACACCCTCCGCTTTGTTCGATTTGAAAAGGGTTTTGTATCTTGCCAATCATTTTGGTATTAAACATGGGATTGTCATAAACAAATTTGATTTGGCCCAAAATTTTTACAAACAAATAGAAAAATTTGCTAAAATAAATAAAATTCCAATTCTTGGCAGAATTCCTTACAGAAAGGATTTTGTTCAATCAACGATTAAGATGAAGCCCGTTGTCGAAATAAATCCAAAATATAAAAAATTATTTCAAAACATAATAGCACAAATAAATAAAGAGGTTATAAAATGAAATTAATAAATCTTTTCAAAAATAATAATTATATTGGTTTAATTTTTACAATTATTTTAATTTTGTTTGTTTTTAGTATTAGTTTTTCTTTTGTGTCTGCTGAAGAAAATCAAGATAAAGTATGTGCTGTTTATGTCACAGGTATTGGTTGCCCAAATTGTGCCATAACAGACCCGGCTTTATTACTTGAATACATCTCAAAATATCCAAATTTGATGGTAGTGGAATACGAAATTTATAATTTGAGAGCAAGCAATCAGAATATAGTTAATCAGTATTTTAAATCTTATATCCCGAATATTCAAGCAGGTATTCCTGCTATAATTTTAAATAAAAATCAAATTGGTTTAGGAAGATTTCAGGTTTTGGATTCTGAGGAAATAATAAAAAACTTGGAGTCAAATAATTTCCCCCTACCCGATGGTTCTTCTGTTAATTTTAAGGACTTATATCTTACAAGCTTGGAGGGCAAGGTAAAGATTTGGACAAAAAATAGAGTTTTAATATCTGGCGATGGAGGAGATAATGAATTGTTAAAAAAGGTTTTGATGGTTGAAGACATCTCTTCTTTTTTAGAGAATATTGATGTTAAAGAAATAGAACCTGAACCAGTATTTATTTCCGATGGTCAAGTTAAATTCTCGCACGCTGTCAAATTGGGCAATTGGGTTTTAGAGTGGAATGAAAAATCGTCAATTATTTTTGCAGGAAGAACAGATATTAGTAATGTAGAAGGAACAAATCACGTAACTGAAGCACCGTGGAAGTTTTGGTATTGGATTTTAATTATATTTGTCTTTTTTATTGTTTCTTTTTTTATTTATAAATTTAAGATTATAAAAAAATGCATGTGTCTTTGTTTGACTGAACAACAAAAAAATTACTTAATTATAGGAATATCTTTATTGTTGTTAATTGGATTTTTTATTCTGGCTAAGAATATTCCTCCTGAATTTTTAGAAAAATTAGGTTATAGTTTACCCCTACCTCTCTTCACTATTTTTATTGCCTTAATTGATGGATTTAATCCTTGTAATTTATTTGTTCTTACTTTTTTATTAGGTCTTCTTATTTCAGCTTCACACTCCAGAAAAAAGATTTATGCCATAGGTTATACTTTTATCTTTGTTATTTTTATAATTTATTTTTTGTTTATGGCTACTTGGCTGAATATTTTTAAGTATATTGGTTTTATTACTCCCTTAAGAATCGGGATTGCTTGTATTGCATTAATTGCTGGTGCAATTAATTGTAAGGAGCTCTTAGCGTTCAGAAAGGGAATAACCTTAATGATTCAGGAAAAACATAAGGGACCACTGGTAAAAAGGATAGAGCATATGAAGGATATAATTGTAAATGGTTCTATGCCTGCCTTGATATTAGCGTCTGTTAGCTTAGCTGCTTTTGCCTCTTTAGTGGAACTGCCCTGTACTGCTGGTTTTCCAATTATTTATACCGGGATTTTAACGGGAAAAGTGTTAACAAGCAGTCTCTCTTATTATCTATATTTATTTTTCTACAATTTTGTATATGTAATCCCCCTTATTGTCATAATTACGCTTTTTGGATATACATTTAAAGGAAAGCAAATAAGCGAAAGACAAATGCAAATTATAAAATTTATAGGTGGCTTAATAATGATTTTACTTGGATTAATTTTATTGGTTAATCCAAGTTTAATCGGTATTGGCTATAGCTAAAATGAAAGAAAAAGTAGCGGTTATTTCAATATTGGCAAACGTTATTTTAGCAGGAAGCAAAATTATTGTCGGTATGTTTTCGGGTTCTGCTGCGATTTTGGCAGAAGGTGTTCACTCTTTTATGGATGTTTTTTCTTCAGCTATCAGCTACGTTGGAATTAAAATATCTAGAAAATCGGAAGACAAAGAACATCCTTATGGCCATTTCAAATTTGAGGTATTATCTGGTTTGATAATAACTGTTATTCTTTTTGCTACGGGTGTTATTATCGTCTATGGGGCCTATAAAAAATTGTTAAATCCAGCAATAATTGAATTTGGTTATTTAGGTTTTGTTGTAATGGCATTTTCCGCGGTTATTAATGAAATAATGGCCAGAATAAAAATTAATATTGGCAAAAAAGAGAATTCTATTTCCTTGCTTTCAGATGGTCTCCATTCACGAATTGATGTTTTCGCCTCCTTGGCTGTTTTTGCTGGACTATTTCTAAATAGATATTGGATTTATGCAGATTCGGTTTTAGCCATTTTGATTGGGTTTTATATAATCAAGGAATCTTTCACTCTCGGCAAGGAGGCAGCAGATTCTTTGCTTGATGTTTCGGCTGGAGAAGAAATTGAAGAAAAAATGAAAACAATTGCTAAAACCCAAAACATTGAAATTACTTCCTTAAAAACTCAAAAAAAGGGTTCGGCCATCACAGCTAATTTAGAAATTGAATTACCAAACAATTTAAAAGTAGACGAGGCAACAAGAATTTCAGAAGTTTTAAGAGAAAGATTAATGACGGGCATAGAAAATCTTTCTTATATAGCTATTCAAATTAAAAGTCACGATATTGAAACCGGATTTTATAAGCCGATTTTGGGTAGAGGATTCGGTTGGCAAAGGAAGGGTAAATTTAAAGACGAAATTGAGAAAGCAGAAGGCAAGGGACCGGGAGGATTTTGTGTTTGCCCAAAATGCGGATATGAAGATCCTCATCAGGCGGGATCGCCCTGTGCTTCGCTTAAGTGTCCAAAATGTAAAATTAATTTAGAAAGAAAATAATATGCCAAGACCAAGACTTTGCAGAAGAATAGAATTTAATCCGAATATAACCTATTTTAAGCCTCAAGGAGTGCCGATGAGGGAGCTAGAGATGGTTGAATTAACTGCCGAAGAGGTAGAGGCCTTGAGATTGAGAAATATAGGAGAATTAGAGCAGGAAGAAGCAGCCAAGAAGATGAATACCTCTCAAAGCACTTTCCAAAGGATTCTATCTTCGGCTTATAAAAAAATTACAGAAGCTTTGATAGAGGGAAAGGCGATAAAAATAATAAAATAATTTGACACGGCCTCTTGACGGAGTATAATTATATAAACAAGATAGAAGTTTGATATTCCAACAAAAAATCATCTGCAATAGCTAAGAAAGTTATTTTGGGGACTGCGAGAAACATGGGCGTGGAAGTAATAAACTAAGAAACAAAGTCTAAAAAAATCAAGCGTCAAAGGCGCTTGATTTTTTTTGCGGCAAAGTGGTAGAATGGGGGTACATTAAAATTAACTAACAGATATAAATATTATGGCAAGACCATCAAAAGACCAGTATTATTTAGATATCGCAAAGGAGGTTGCCCAAAGGGGAACCTGTTTTAGATCAAGGTTTGGGGCACTTATCGTTAAGGATGATCAGATCATCTCAACGGGTTATATCGGCGCTCCGCGAGGCGTAAAGGACTGCATGGAAAGAGGATATTGTTTGAGAGACGAATTAAAAATTCCTCATGGTACGCAGTACGAAGTTTGCAGGTCTGTTCACGCTGAGATGAACGCCATAATAAATGCGGCCAGGGCAGGCGTAAGTTTGCTGGGAGCGACCATGTTTCTTTACAGTGAAAATCCGAAGACGGGTGAGCTTATAGACTCCTTGCCATGCTATATCTGTAAAAAAATGGTTATCAATGCCGGAATCGGAAAATTTATTGGGAATACAAAGGAGGGCAGTGTAAAAATTTTTCATGTTGAAGACTGGGTTTCGGAATGGAAGCAGGGGGATGTTTTAGACGATAAGCACCAATATGGCGGAGACAGAAATATCGTAGATAATTTGGTTTCTGCCGACGAAATTAGGAATAAAAATCAAGCTCAGGATGTCTCTTCTTATAAAGTCGTAGATGATGAGCAGGGTAATTTTAAAAGTTTGAAAGAAATATTAATGGAGGAAGGGAAAATAGAAGAGTTCCCTCAGGAATTTGAACAATCTTAAATATGGCAGACAAAAACGACGAACAAATTTTAGTTGTAAAATCAGACATTATTTTTGAAAAAGGTAAATGGCAGGGATTAAAGATCGATAATCTGGATTATCATGTTGATTTGATAAAGAAAAATTGCGAATTTAAAAGAAGGGGAGACGTGGAAAACGACTCGTCATATCAGCAGATAATTCCTTACGTTGTTTTTAATTTTGAGGATAAATTTTTTGTTTATAAATATCTGCCAAAAGCTGGCGAGCAAAGATTGATAGATACATACCAGCTTGGCGTTGGCGGGCATATAAATCCTATAGATGGTGATAAGGAAGATGTTTTAGACGCCGGTATGATGAGAGAATGGAATGAGGAGGTGGATTTTAAAGGAAACATTTTGGAAAAAAAATTGATCGGAATTTTAAACGATGAATCAAGACCAGTTGAAGCAGTGCATCTGGGGTTAGTTTATAGCTTTGTTGGCGACAGTCCGGAAATTTCAATAAAAGAAATTGATAAAATGGCGGGAGAACTTGTTGATAAAAAAGACATAGAAAAATATATTGAGGGCAACCCGGGAGTCTGGGTTCAATTAGTTTATAAAGAATATTTATCTAAACTATAAAAAATATGGCAGATGAATTTTTAAAAAAGTATCAGGAGTTTTGCAAAACAACATCTAAGGGGTTTGATAATCCGGAAAAAGAGATTATGACATGGGGGTTGGGGATTTCAGGAGAAGCAGGAGATGTGGCCGGATGCATTAAGAAAACATATTCACATGGGAATGACCAAAAGCAGGGAATTAAGGAAAATTTGGGAGATACTATGTGGTATATCGCAATGATCTGTAATTTTTTTGGTTGGAATTTGGAAGATATTTTTAACGAGAATATGGATAAATTGCAGAAAAGATATCCGCAGGGATTTACAGAGAAAGACGCCGGCAGGAATAATACGCGAGTTGATTGGAATGAAAAACATGATTAAAAATAATTATCCGGGAAAATTTATTGTCGTAGAGGGGTTGGACGGTTCGGGAAAGTCGGCTCAAATTGATTTATTGGTTGATTATTTGAAACAAAAAGGCAAAGAAGTTGTTGTGACAAAAGAGCCGACAATAGAATCAGAATTTGGCCTGAAAATAAAACAGGCGTTAAAAAAAGAAATTATTGTAGAGCCCCCGGAACTGCAAAAATTATACGTGCAAGACAGAAACGAACACCTAAACAATAAAGTCATGCCGGCGCTCAAAGACGGAAAGTTTGTAGTTTCCAGCCGTTATGCATTCTCAACTTTTGCTTATGGTTATTCAGACGGATTAGATGTTGATTTATTGGTGAAAATGAACGATAATTTTTTATTGCCCGACTTAACCATCGTTGTTGATGTTTCCCCGGAGTTATGTATAAAAAGAATTGATGGCCGCGGCGATCCCAAAGAGCTTTTTGAACAGAAAGAAAAATTGGAAAGGGTTAACGAGATTTACAAAAAAATTCCGGCTATGTTTGAGAGCGTTGTTATGGTAAACGGCGAAAGGTCGGTGCCGGAAGTTTCTAAAGATATTAAAGATTTAATTAATAATAAATTTTTTATGAATGAAAAAAGAAGAATTTATACGTTGCCGAATAATTTGATGCCAGAGGTAAAAGCAGTGACTTTTGCTAAGTGTTCAAGGTCAGCTGACCCATTTGATAAAATTGCGGCCGAACTTACAGACGAAAAATCTGCGGAGTTCCATGAAAAATGGGTTGTGGGTTTTGGGCATTCATCAATTGCAGAACACGCCGTAATCTCGCTGGCAGTTGAAAATGTTTCCAACATCGCAACAAAAGTTATTGAAGATTGCAGGCTTGCTTCGTTTACTGAAAAATCTTCCAGATACCAAATTTTTAATAAAGATAAATTATATATGCCAGAGAATGTAGTGAACTCCGAATTAAAAGAGGTTTATCTGGATGCGGTTAATTCTTTAATGGACGCCTATGAAGAAATGACCGCGCCTATGATGGATTTTGTTAAACAGAAATATCCCCTTCGGCCCGGCTCAGGGCAGGCCACGTCCAGCGACCAGGACGAAAAGTTGTACAATATGGTTTCTAAGGCCAGGGCTTGCGATAATTTAAGATATTTATTGCCTACGGCTGTTTTGACAAACTTGGGCATGACAATAAACACGAGAGAGTTAGAGCACCTTATAAAAAAGTTATTATCGCATCCGTTGAAGGAAATGCAGGATATTGGAGTCGAAATGAAAGAAAAGGCAATGGAGGCAGTCCCTACCTTGATAAAGTTTGCCAATAAAAATAATTATATTGTTGAAACAAAAAAACAATTAAAAAATATTGCTGATTGGGAGCTGGGCAGACAGGCAGGAAACAATCAGGCGGTAACAATTGTTAATTACGACAAGGACGCAATAAACAAGCTGATTACTGGAATACTTTATCCTTATTCTGATTTATCGCATGAGGAAATTGAAAAAAAGGTCAGAAATTTTTCAGAAGAAAAAAAAGAAAAGATAATAGACGAGACGCTGAAAAGAAGAGATAAATTTGACCAGCCGTTGAGGGAATTAGAGCATATTTATTATACATTCGATATTTTATTGGATTTTGGGGCGTTCCGGGACGTCCAGCGTCATAGAATGTGCACGCAATCAAACCAGCCGGTAACAGCTGTGCACGGCTACGACTTGCCGCCGGAAATTCGAGAAGCCGGCTTTGAGGAAAAATTTAAGGCAGTGGTAGAAAAATCTGTTGAGGCGTATAATAAAATATATGAAAAATTTCCGGATGAGGCGCAGTATGTTGTGCCCTTCTGTTTCAGGAAAAGAGTTTTAATTACTTGGAACTTGAGAGAATTGCATCATTTTATTTCTTTAAGGTCCGGCAAAAAAGGGCACGCGTCATATCGCAGAATCGCCCAGCAGTGCTGGAGAGAGTTAAATAAAATTCAGCCCTTGCTGGCGAAGTATATTAGGGTTGATATGGACGAGATGAATGTTTCCTGGGCGGCCTCATTAGAAAACAAAGATTTTTATTATAATCCATATGAGGCGCGGAAAAATCAAGGCAAATAATTTATGAGTTATAAACCTACAATAGGACTGGAAATACACGCAGAGTTGAAAACAAACTCGAAGATGTTTTGCTCCTGCAAAAATGATCCGGATGAAAAACGGCCCAATTATAATATTTGCCCGATTTGTACTGCGCAGCCGGGAAGTTTGCCCGTTGCTAATGAAGAGGCAATAAAAAAAGTTATAAAAACCGGATTGGCTTTAAATTGTAAAATTGCAGAAGATTCAAAGTTCGACAGAAAGAACTATTTTTATCCGGATTTACCGAAAGGATACCAAATTTCCCAATACGACCAGCCATTGTGCATAGGAGGGTTTTTAAATATTAAGGGGCAGTCGCCTTCGCCGAGGGCTTCGGCGGACCGAAGAAAAATAAGAATAACAAGAATACATTTAGAAGAAGACACAGGGAGTTTGATGCATCCGGAAGGCGCAGACCCCATTAGAACTGACGGCGACAAGTCGCCTACTTCTAACGGGGCAGGTTATTCGCTTGTTAATTTAAACAGGGCTGGCATTCCTTTAATGGAGCTTGTAACAGAACCGGACATTACCTCAGGAAAAGAGGCAAAAGAATTTGCTCAGGAGCTTCAATTAATTTTAAAATATCTTGGAGTTTCTGATGCGGATATGGAGAAGGGCCAGATGAGAGTCGAAGTGAATATAAGTATAAGCAAAGACCCTTCGGCGGGCTCAGGGCAGGCAAAAAAATTGGGTACTAAGGTTGAAATAAAAAATTTAAATTCATTTAAAGTTGTTGAAAAAGCAGTTGACTTTGAAATTAAAAGGCAGGAAGAGATTTTGGAATCGGGAGAAAAAATAGTGCAGGAAACGCGCGGTTGGCACGATAAAAAAGAAATTACATTCTCTCAAAGAGAAAAGGAAGAGGCGCACGACTACAGATATTTCCCCGAGCCGGATTTGCCTCCAATGCATTTTGATAAAGAGTATATTATTAAAATAAAAACAACTATGCCAGAACTACCAGAGCAAAAAAAAGAGAGATTTAAAAAAGAGTATGGCCTAGACGAAGCCGCAATTGAGTTTTTTATAAATAATAAAGATTTAAGTGAATACTTCGAAAAAGTGGTTTCGGAATTTGAGGAATGGACGCCAGAGGAAGAAAAAGGCGAGGCGCATAAAAAAGTTTCAAGACTGATTGCAAATTATCTGATATCAGACGTGCAAGGTTTATTATCCGGCAAAGAATTTGTTGAGAAAGAATTTAAAATTACGCCGGAAAATTTTGCCGAGTTTATAAAGATGATTTATAAAGGAGAAATTTCAAGCAAGGTTGCGAAAATGGTCGTTGGGGATATGTTCAGCACTGGGTCCGACCCATCTGATATTGTTGACGCAAATAATTGGGGGCAGATGTCAGATGATGGGGAATTGGAAAAAATAATAAAAGGAGTTATTGAAAAAAATCCAAAAGCTGTAGAAGACTATAAAAATGGCAAGCCAGCTTCTTTGCAATTTTTGGCAGGACAAGTGATGGCGGCAACTCGTGGCACAGCAAAGCCGGAAAAAGTGCAGGAACTGTTGAGGAAAATATTATAAAAATTCTTTTATCAATTTTTCAGCTTGTTTTTGAGTTTTAATCCAGTAGATTTTTTTATCCCGCCCAAACCACGTCATTTGTTTTTTAACCAAGTGTTCGGATTCCTTTTGGATATAATCTATCATTTCCTGATAGGTTATTTTGTTTTGCAGATATTGTGCGACAAAGCGGTATTCTAAACCAAATTCTTCCAGCCGCTTCCAAGATAAAGATTTGCGGAGTTTTTTTATCTCTTTAATCATTGCGTTATTTTTAAGCCTTTTTATAAGCCTTTTATGTATCAAATTTTTAAGCTCTTCTGGGTTTTTTTTAATGCCTAAAAGCAGTACGTCAAAATTCGGTTTCTTTGAGCTGTAAGATGGCACGGGCCCTTTTAGGTTTATAGCAACTTCCAGCGCCCTTACAACGCGCCGAGGGTTGTTTTGGTCTATAGTGCCGGCCCTAATTGGATCGAGCTCACAGAGCCTTTTAAACAGCTCAGGTAGCGGCTTTTTACCTAATTTTCCCCTTAGCTTCCAGTCTGGCCTTACTTCTGGGATAACAGTGCCGTCAACAATAGATTGTATGTAAAACCCCGTTCCCCCAACCAAAATTGGCACTTTATTTTTACTTTGTATTTTTTTTATTGCCCTTAACGCCAGTTTTTGATATTGAGCAACAGTAAATCTTGTTCTAGGATTTGCCACGCTTAAAAGATGATGGGAAATTCCCGCCATTTCTTTTTTTGTAATTTTTCCGGAACCGATATCCATTCCTTTATAAACTTGTCGCGAGTCAGCCGAAACCACCTCGCCGTTGAACTTTTTAGCCAACTTAATTGACAGGCCGGTTTTTCCGGAAGAAGTTGGACCCAAAATTACAATTAATTTATTATTTTTCCCACCAGCGACCATGGCAATGCTTTTGTTATTTTTACTTTAATGAATTTTCCGAGTAAATTTTTATTACATTTTATGCGTACGGTTTTGTAATGTTTATTTTTCCCTATCCAATCACCCTTATCCTTTCCATCTATTAAAACGGTATTTATTTTTCCAATATATTTTTTATTATTTTCCAACGCGGTTTGCTTCAAAATATCGTTTAAAACTTTTTCTCTGCGTTTTTTCTCAATAATAGAAACATTGTCTTTTAGTTTTGTGGCGGCGGTGCCAGGTCGTGGAGAATATTTACTAATATAGGCCATGTCATACTTCATCTCTTGAAAAAGCTTTATAGTGTTATTAAATTGTTTTTTTGTTTCTCCAGGAAAACCCACAATAATATCTGTTGAGAGGCATATACCCGGAATTTTTTCCCGAAGTTTTTTTATTTTATTTTTATAGTCTGCAACGGTATAATGGCGGTTCATTAATTTTAAAATTTTATCGTCACCTGATTGTATCGGTAAATTTAAATACGGAGTGATTTTTTCTCCGATGGCTATCGTGTCTATAACTTCATTGGTAAAGTCTTTTGGGTGGGAAGATGTAAAACGTATCCAGAAATTTCCCGGAATATTATTTATTAATTTTAGAAGAGCGGGGAAATTAATGACCTGCCCAGAGCTTGTTGAAGGGTCTTTATAACTATTTACATTCTGTCCAAGCAACCAAATTTCCCTTGCCCCGCGAAGTCTTGACGATATGGGCTTTGTCAGCCCTTTTATCTCTTGTACAATATCTTGCGCGGGTCTTGAGATTTCGCGACCTCTGGCATAGGGAACAACGCAGTACGCGCAAAAATTATTACAGCCCGTCATTATTGGTACGCTGGCGGAGAATTTTGACGAATGTTTTGGAGTAATATCTAAATATCGCTCGGTGATAAACTTTTCTCGGCTTATCGAAAAGTTCATCATCTCGCTCAAAAGTATTGGGAGTTGGCCAATTCCTTTTATGTCGATTACATAATTAAAACCTTCTATAAAAAGTTTTCTGTCTTTTTTTAAAACACATCCGGTCAAAATAGTTTTTAAAGTCGGTTTCTTCTTTTTCATTTCTTCAAATTTTTGCATCAGTCCTTGTACGCGGTTAACCGCAGACTGTCTTATCGAGCACATTACAACCACAATTAAATCCGCCCTATTGATATCCGGCGTTCTTTTATATTTTATAGACTCCAAAACAGCAGAAACCCTTTCTGCGTCGGAAATGTTCATTTGGCAGCCATAAACAATAACGTGGTACTGCATTGCTATCGAATCTCTTCCTTCCTCTCCTTTATAAAATATCTCCATTTTTCCAGAAATTCCACAAAAGCCGAAAACGGCATATCGATTAAGGCATTAAACAGCGCCGTGAGAGCGTTATATTTTTTCCATTTGTTGGAAATCCATCTGCCAAGTCCCTGTACTGGTAAAAAGAAAACGTCTGACAAGAAGCTTAAAAAGCCCTCTTTTTCTTCTTCCATCGTGAGCTCCTGGGCTCTTTTTGCAAGCGCCGTTCCGGCAAACAAAATTACAGCGATAAATATAATGTCTATAATAATAGAAGTGATTGGGAAGCCGAAATAATTTAAAGCATAATATATTGCGCCAAAAGTTATGCAAGCAGATATGACATAAACAAGAGATAGGGTTGTTTTTATTATAATCCCCTTCTTTTTACTCATTTTTATTTCGTATGTGTCTTGACTTTCTTTTTTGTAGGCTATTTTCATGGTTTCCATCGTGACAAGATTCAAATTCTTTTTGGACGGGCGTTTTATGCTGGCCACTATTAGAAACATTAAAACGGTTGGTATCAAAACGTCTGACACAAGCACCATCGCACTTGGATTTTCTTTGAAAAAAACCCTTTCTATCAATACTTCCAAAAGCACCAAAGATAAAACCTTAGTTACGAAAATTGAAACCGTAGAATAAACAGCGGCCCTGGAAATTCTTGATTTTAGAGTTGATAATCTTTTCGAATAAGCGTCTTTTATTAAACCCTCTAAAACGGAAGGGTCTGATATTTCTTTGGCGGTTTCAGTCGCGCTATTTACAGATATAATATCTCCCATCAACAAGTAGGGCGTGTCATATTTTTCACAAACCGCGTAAAATTTATTTCCTAAAGGATTTATGAGGTCATTTTCTATTTCTCGCCACAATCTGAATGCGTTCTCAGATATCTTAGAAATTAATTGTTCATCAGCTTTTTGCCAATTCGGATATTTATATTTAATTAAGTTGTAGCTTATTATAGGTTTATCCAGCTTAAAAAGCGCCAAGCAAACGCCTATATATATTTGAATATCTGTGTCTTCATTTTTTAAAAGCCCAGATTGGAATATTTTGTCAGAAACTGTAATTTTTTGTTTCATCGATTCGAACATGTAATTAATCAAAGCCATTTCTTTTGTAGCGGGAGCCAGCGCCTCTTCTATCTCGCAGGCCGCCACCTCTATAATCCAGTTATAAAAATTAAGCCCGGTTTTTCCAGCCTTGCTCTCCGGATTATTTTTTAATATAAAAACATATTTATTGATTGTTTTTTGGACATCCTGAATTTTTGACTCTTCAGTTTTATCGTTGGGGAAGTGTCCGCCGCGTATCAGCTCAAAAATCAAAGATTCCGATGCGTTTTCTATGCCAGAAAAATTATTCAGTTCCAAATCAAAAAATTTTCTTTTAAGCTTTCTGATAATTGCGGCCCTTCGCATTAAGTGCTCTTCTTTCCAGTCGACGATTGTCCTTATCTGCTCATAAAAAGCGGCAACTTTTTGGGCTACCTCGTCAACGTGTATGGTTGGAGTTCCCTGCCTGGGTTGGCTCTGTTTATGGGCAAGGCTATATTGCGATATTAATTTTTTTGTAGATTCAGATAAATCTGCCATATTTTTAAGATTTAGATTGAATTTTATTTATAATTTTATCAATAAAATTGTTTATTGACATTTGTCCTAAATCTCCTTTTCCGCGCTCTCTGACAGCAACCGCGTCTGCGGAAATTTCTTTATCGCCAACAACCAAAAGATAGGGGATTTTCTGCATTTCAGCTGAGCGGATTTTTTTGCCCAAAGTTTCATTTTCATTTTTGACTTCAACGCGGATACCGGCGTCTTTTAATTCCTTTTCAATTTTTTTAGCATAGTCGTCGTGTTTTTCAGAAATTGGAATTACAGCAACCTGAATAGGGGACAGCCATAATGGAAAAGCCCCGGCAAAATGTTCTATGGCTAAAGCTAAAAATCTTTCGTAAGATCCCAGTATTGCGCGATGAACCATCACAGGACTTTTTTCAGAGCCGTCCTTGTCTGTATATGTTAAATTAAATCTTTTTGGAGTCGCAAAATCAATCTGCACCGTTGGTATTTGAATTTCTTTTCCGATAGCATCTCTAAACATGAAATCCAGTTTCGGCCCGTATAGGGCAGCTTCTCCCGGGCATTTTTTGGCGTTTAAACCCATTTCGTTTGAAACCTCCTGCAGAATTTTTTCGCACAAATCCCAGTCCTTCTTTTCACCGATGTATTGGCTGAAATCCTTTCCTCTCGTTGATAAAGAAACCCAGTGGTTGCCCCAAAGGCCCATTGAAGTATAAAAATCTTTTATTATATTCACCAAAGTTTTTATTTCGTCTTTTACCTGCTCACGTGTGCAGAATGTATGGCCATCTTCTACGGTGATTGCATAAACCCTGTTAAGTCCGCCAACTTCGCCCGGTTTTTCGGCTCGGTATTGCTTGTCAGATTCCATATATCTTATCGGCAAATCGCGATATGACCTTGGTTTTGAGGCGTATATTTGTGTATGGTGCGGACATTGTACTGGCTTTAAAACAAATTTGTGTCCCTTTGGCGAAGAAACTCGGAATAGTTCGTCGTTGAATTTTTTTGCGTGGCCCGAAGTTTCAAAAAGATCTATTTTTGCTAAGGAGGGGGCGGAAACTTTTTCAAAGCCGTAATTCCTGCAAATCCTTTCAACTTCTTTTTGCAGTTCTTCTTTAATCGCAACGCCCTTTGCGGTGTAAAGGGGGAGTCCGGGACCAACAAGATCAGAAAAGCAAAATAAATCCAATTCTTTGCCAAGTTTTCTGTGGTCTCTTTTCTCTGCTTCCTCTAACATTTTTAAATAATTTTGCAGTTCTTTTTCGGTTTCAAAAGCCAGTCCGTAAATACGAGTCAGCATTTTATTTTTTTCAGAGCCTTTCCAATATGCGCCCGCAACTTTTGTGAGCTTGAAAGAATTGGGAGTAATTTCTTTTGTAGATTTTATATGAGGTCCCTTGCACAAATCAACAAATTCACCTGTGGTAAAAATGGAAACATTTTCACCGGGTAGGTCTTTTATAAGTTCTAATTTATACGGCTGTATCGCGAATAATTTTTTTGCTCTTCTTTTTGTAATATTTTGTTTTTCAAACTTCAATTTTTGAGAAATCAAATCCTTCATCTTTTTTTCAATCTCCGCTAAGTCTTTTTCCTCAAGCGGTTTTTGAAGCTGAAAATCATAGTAAAATCCATTATCAATTGCCGGCCCCATTCCAAGTTTTGTTTTAGGGTAAAGCTCCAAAACCGCGCTTGCTAAAATATGCGCCAACGAATGTCTGATTTTTTCTATATTAGTATCCATAAAATTGTTCTAATTATAACTTAATTCTATAATCTTACCACCTTTAAAGGAGGCAGGAAAGACTTGACAGGCCTGTTTAATTATGCTATTATTAATATAGTGGTATTGTGCCACTTGTTCATTCAATCAAGGGCCATAGGGAGCCCATTACTCCAAGAAAGGAGAAATCCCATGATATGCTGCATTAACGAAGTTGAAATTCCGGCTCTCGGGAAGACAGTAATTGTCGAGTGCCTGGAAGATTTTCCTCGCTGGAAAAAAGTGAGGATTCTGGTGGCATCGGGAGTGGAGTCGTCGTTCTGGTGCTCCGTTTTTGACGGAGTAATCAAGGGTCTATACCCGCACAATCTGTTTTGTGACGGGCCAGACCCGACGGTTGAGGAGAAGTTTCTCCTCAGCGAGGCACTTGCCCAACTCAAAGAAGACGGAATCTTCGATGAGAATAACAAGTGTCGTTGCCCCAGGGCGTGTCTCCGCCTGTATTAGCCCATGCACGAGAAGGGATCCTGCGCGAAAAAATAAACGTAGGCGAGCCTTCAGGGTGTGGATTCGTGTGTCCACCGAAACACGAGCGATTGCAGAGCGCAACTCTGCTACTGTCCGCAAGTGTGTGCTTGCGCTGATGAGTCCGAAAGGGCGAAACAGTGGAACCTTTAATCAGGGTCACAGGGAACCCCGCATCCAGAAAGGAGCAAATCCCATGGAACTTCGCAAACTGTCCATCTTCGTTGACGGGCCGTTTCGCCGTTGCGTGTCCGAAGGTAATAACCATGTGTTGCAAAAGGCATTTGGTTACGCCATCGCCTTCCCAGCCATTCTTCTGCAGTTGCTTTCTACTGGTCATCACCGACCAGAGGAGCTGCCAAAAGGGTGGAATTTATTGTGGAAACTGTTCGATGGCGGATTCGGCGAGTCGCAACGCATCGAGAGTGCCTTTAACGAGGCACATCGCGTGGAGGCTGTTCTTAAGATTTCCCACCAGGACATGGTTGGGGTCGAAGTTAGCTTCTATTTGAAGGTGGTTGCGGTGGCGCAGTACGAACTGCATGTTTCGATTGGGTGGTGTGGCGACGTTGTCTGTATGAGTGAAGTCGTTCGGCTGAAAGCCGAATAATAAACTAAGGGCCATAGGGAGCCCATTACTCCAAGAAAGGAGAAATCCCATGACGCCAAACAATAATTTCTCTCCGGATGTTGATGCTTTGCCACTCGCAGAAAAGGCGAAGCGAATCGTGGAGACGTTTTTGGAGGTGGAATGCACACCTGGAGTCAGTATGACTCCAGGGAAGGCAAACAAGCTTCGGGAGCGTTTTCTGGGCTGTATTCAGCGATGTGCCGAGGCTGCCTTCGACGAAAGGGAATTCAAAACACCACCAACCTTATCGGTTGCTGATGAATTGGAGAACCTTTGTCGAGGCGATCGCTCCGACATATCGGAAAAAATCAGAGAACTGGCGAGCATGCTATACGCAGTTGCCAGTCAAGAAAGGAGGGGCAGGCAGGCTAGCATAGAATAGCCTGCAAAGAGTTCTGAGGTCTCTATAAAACCTCTTTTGTTTTACAAATTTTACGAAGAGTATTTGCAATTTAATCTTAAAAGTTGCAGAATTAATAAAAAAGAACATGTCAGAAACTTCGTCGCACGATTATTTAGAGGAAGAATCGCAAGATGAGCCAGGGGTCCCTCTAGATGAAAATACCATTTTAAGAAGAGAAAATCTTTTAGACTCTTTAGAGGTTTTAAATAAAGAGGGTAGGTTAAAACCAGCTACCGTAGATCCAATAAAATTTTTGAAAACAGTTGAAGATGAAGTAGGTGACTGGCCAGTATCGGAATATTTTTCTATGAGGAATTCATGGGACAAAAGAGAGGATTATCCGGATAACCCAGATTTAAATTTTATAGATAGAATAATTGATACTTTGCGTCAATCAGGGCAGAGAATGGCTTGCGAATTGCTGAAAAGGCAGATTATTTTTAGAGTTGATAATCTAACCCAAAACGAGATAGATAAACCGGAATTAATTGATGGTAAAAAAATGAATGGGACAAGAAGCTCATATCCAATAAAAATTACCGAGGATGATTTCGGCTTTGCCGAGCGCATATTGGGGGATTTCCTTGCTCAAATATATGCCGATTATAAATCCGCTGAGAAGCCACAACAGTATGAAGGTCGTACGCCCGTTCTAGTTTGCGGCATAAGAGAAAGTGGCGAGGAGGAGAAGGAAAAGAAAATCGGTAGTTTCGTCCCAAAAGAGTATTTTTGGAAAAAATTTGGTCTGAATCCCGAAGCTGTTTTTGATAATGTTACGGTTGTTCCAGTGCCAAAAATATCGGAAGTGCCGAAGGACTGGGAGGGTCGTCCATTGCTTTATAAAAATAATAAGGACTATTTGAGCTTATTGTTGGTCGCTAATAAGGTTCTTTTTGATATGGCTAAGTTTCAGAAAGGATTAGAAAAAACTAAAAAAGAGAGAAAAGAAGAAATAAGGGCAATAAGACCAGGAGAGCCACTTCCTAAGGTTGAATATAGAGTCGTTGATAGAGAAAAAGCCGGAGGACTGGCGCAAGAAGTGAGCCGGCAGGTGGAGCACTGGCATGATTTTCAGCCAGATTATGTTTTTTTGACAGAGACCAGCGCTTTTCCGATAGGATATATGTTTAAAGAAGCCTGGAAAGCCGCATATCCTGATGAAAGGCCTCCGCAATTTTTTAGAGTAGATCCAATTGCTATGGGTAGAAATTCTAATGCCCTGGAACTTCCGGGTTACGAAGAAAAATTAGAGGAATTTTTAAATAAAAGAATTAAAAAACCAAATGCCCGTGTCGCAATTTTTGATGAGCAACCTATGACAGGTAAAAGCCAAGCTACCGTGCGAAAACAAATAGCCAGGAAAGTGCCCGGGGCTAGTTTTGATATTAACAAAAGAGACCCTTCCGCACATAGCATTTTTGAAGATGTGTTTGGCTCCAATACCGGCCATAAATTAACGGACAAGGGGCAACACGTTCCGCCGATAGATTTTCTTGGTGATTTTCTTGGCGGAAAAGTTGTATACAAATCGGCCGAGGAAATTAAATTTATTGGAAAAAGGGGACGCGCGAATCTTAATTTGATATATGACTTGAAAACTATCGGTAGACTGGCTGGCCGAACAATTAAACCAGGGAGAAAGTAATTTATATTCAAAAAAGCCGCGTTCTTCGCGGATTTTTGTGTAAAGTTTAGTTTTCTTTCGGAACTAAGATCTCTTGGGCGTCGTCGGCGACAATCTTAATTTCTCCGTTGCGGTCGTCAACTCGGCCGGCGACAAAAATAATTTTGTTTTCCTGTAAAGCGACGGGATTTCTTTCCAAAAGATTTGGGAATATGACAACCTCCATTTTGCCGGTTAAATCTTCGAGTTTCATAAACAGCATTGGTTTGCCGTTTTTTGTGATAATTTTTTTGATGGAAGAAACCAATCCGCCTAAAATAACTTTTTTATCTACAAAACTCACGTCGATTTTTGATATAGGAGTTGTGCGCGTTTCAAAAAGTTTTTTAAAGTCGTTTAAAGGATGCGAGCTCACATATAAACCCAGCAGTTCTTTTTCCCAGCCAAGCTTTTCAAAGTTGGTGGCTGGAGTTGCCGGCTCTAATTTTATAGTGTGGTTTATCTCAACCTTTGTGTTTGCAAAAAGCCCGATCTGGTTTGTGGCGCCGTTTTTGTTATTTTCTCTTGCGATTTCAAGCATTCTTTCTAAGTTTTGCAAAAGCTTATTTCTTTCATCAAACTGGTCAAAAGCGCCGGCTTTTATTAAAGCCTCCATTGATTTTTTATTAAGGTCTTTGGATTTTACGCGGTAAATGAAATCTCCGATTGATTGAAATTCTCCTCCTATTTTTCTTTCTTCAACAATTGCGTCAATTATATTTATTCCCACATTTTTAATCGCCAGTAATCCAAACCTTATCTGATTTTTCTCCGGAACAACGGTAAAGTTTTTTAAAGATTCATTTATGTTCGGAGCCAAAACTTCGACACTCATTTTTTTGCACTCATCAATCAAGAATGCAATTCTCTCAACGTCTGCTCTTTCTGAAGTTAGAACAGACGCCATGAATTCAACGGGGTAGTGGGCTTTTAAATAAGCTGTTTGATAGGCGATTGTGGCGTAAGCTGCCGAATGGGATTTGTTGAAACCATATTGTGCAAATGGCAGAATCCATTGCCAAAGTTCTTCGGCGACTTTTTTTGAGGCTCCGTTTTCGATTGCTCCGTTTATAAACTTTGTTTCCTGCGCGTCCAAAAGATCTTTAATTTTTTTACCAACAGCCTTTCTTAAAACGTCAGCTTCTCCCAAAGTAAAGCCGCAAACTTCTTGCGCGATTTTCATCAATTGTTCTTGGTAAACGCAAATTCCGTAAGTGTCTTTTAAAATAGGTTCAAGTTTTGGATGCAAATATTCTATTGTCTGGTTACCTTGTTTTCTTTCAATATAGTCGGGGATAAATTGCATCGGGCCCGGGCGGTATAAAGCAACCATGGCGGTAATGTCGTCGAACTTGCTCGGCCTCAACTCTTTTAAATATCTTTTCATTCCGTCGGATTCCAACTGGAACACGCTGGTGGTTAGGGCTTGCTGTAAAAGTTCAAAAGTTTTTTCATCGTTATCCGGAATTTTATCTAAATCAATTTTTAAATTATTATGCAAAACATATATCCTAGATAAAGTGTCTTCTATTATAGTAAGGTTTTTTAAGCCCAAAAAATCCATTTTCAAAAGCCCCAAATCTTCAATGCTATGTCCTTCAAATTGTGTAATAACTGCGGTTTCGCTGTCTTTTGGTCTTTGCAACGGAACAGAATCTGTTAGGGGTGTGGCTGAAATCACAACTCCGCAAGCGTGAGTAGAGGCATGACGGGCAACACCTTCAAGTTTTTTCCCAAGGTCAATAAGTTTTTTTGCCATTGGGTCTGAGTCGTACTTTTCTTTAAACTCATCAACTTTTTCTAAGGTTTCTGCCAAATCCATTCCAAGCGGAACTAATTTTGCCATTTGGTCGCAGTAAGAATATGTGTATTGCAAAGCTCTGCCAACGTCACGAATAACAGCGCGAGCAGCCATTGTTCCAAAAGTAATAATTTGGGCAACGTGGTCTGCGCCATATTTTTCTGCAACATATTTTATAACTTCATCTCTTCTTCTGTCGGCAAAGTCCATATCAATATCAGGCATAGAAATTCTTTCAGGATTTAAAAATCTTTCAAAAAGTAAATTGTGTTTTAACGGATCAACGTTTGTAATTCCAGACAAGTAGGCAATAATAGAACCTCCCGCAGATCCTCTGCCCGGGCCCACAACAATTCTGTTTTGTTTTGCCCAGTTTACAAAATCTTGCACGATCAAAAAATATCCGGCAAAACCAGTTTTGGCAACAACAGAAAGTTCATATTTTAATCTTTCAACAACTCTTTTATTAAGTTCGGGGCCTTCGGATTTTGGGTATCTCTTTTCAATTCCGGCCCAGCATAATTCTTCTAAATATTCTTCTGCGGTTTTTCCTTCGGGTAAAGGGAATGTCGGCAATTTTGTTTTTCCCAGCTCCATTTTAAAATCACAAGCATCTGCAATTTTTTGCGTATTTACTAAAGCTTCAGGATATTCTTTAAATTCATCTGCCATTTGTTCCGGGCTTTTCATTGAAAAGTCGTCTTGAGTCATAGATAATCTTTCGGGATCATTAATGTCAGCTCCGGTATTTATAAGCATTAAGATATCTTGAGCCTCAGCATCTTCTTTTCTTAAATAGTGGATGTCATTTGTGCAAACTAAAGGTATGCCGGTTTTTTTTGATAGCGCTACAAGTTTTTTGTTTGCGCTTTCCTGTTCGGGAATTGAAGCGTGATGCTGGAGTTCTAAATAAAAATTTCCTTTACCAAAAAAAGATTCATATTTTATTGCCGTAGCTTCGGCTTCTTCGTCTCTGTTAGATAAAAGTAAAAGCGGAATTTTTCCTTGTATGCAGGCGGATAAACCAATTAAACCTTCTGCATATTTTTCTAAAATTTCTTCGTCAATTCTTGGTTTATAATAGAAGCCATCGAGTTGAGCAACAGAAACTAGTTTGACTAAGTTTTTATAACCTTGCTCGTTTTTGGCAAGTAAAATTAAGTGATTTCTTTTTGAGTCTACATTTGGTCTTTTGTCGGTAAGTTTTTCAAAAGCAACATAAACCTCGCACCCGATTATTGGTTTTATTCCTTTTGCTTTTGCTTTTTTAAAAAATTCAACTGCGCCATACATAACTCCGTGATCTGTTAATGCAACAGAGTCCATCCCAAGCTCTTTTACGTAATCTAAAAGCTCATCGATTTTTGGCAAACCATCGAGTAGGGAATAGTGAGAGTGAACGTGAAGATGAGTAAATTTTACCATGTTTAGTATCTCATATTTTACCTTTTTGAAATTGCAAAAACAAGCATTGACTTAATCAAAAATATATTCTATAATGCTTTTGTATCGTAGTTCGTTCTTTTTTATCACCAGACAAAAGACAAGGACTACTCATGACAACAGCAAAGGATTTGGCGGAAAGCTTATTGGCGTCGTACGTAGGGGGTCAATTCAAAACAAAATCTTTTCGAGATCCTACGCGTCGAGGCGAGATTGCGGAGATTGCTGTGGACGGCCGAAAAGTGCACGTTCGATTAAGTTGGTCTGCTGTAAAATACGGCAAGGTTTGGTATAAGGACTCTGTCAGCGAGCACACCCTAGACTTGGCCCGCTGTCAGTACAGGATGGACGCGTGGCCGGACGCCGGAGTACTTCGGATTGATTGTCCGCATCTGTCTAAGGCTGCAACTTTCTACCCTAAGGGGCACAGAAAAAATATTGACCAGGAAGACGTGCAGCTAAAGCCCAAAGCCAACTGACTTATAACCGGCGTCTTGAGATCACTATTTCCGCGAAATCCCCAAAATGATTTTGCGGATTTTTTTTGCATTTTATTTCAGCGCACCTGTCGTGAAAAGTACGCTATCGCGCATTTTTCACGACAGGTCAAATTTTGTGATATAATAATGTAATAATGATATGGAAAACATAAAAGAAAAAATATTATTGCTTTTATTGGGTGGCCTGGCTTTGGGAGGAGCTTATACACCAGGTAGGCAGCGATTAGTATTTAGAATGGTTTCTGGCGGATGGAAGGAATTAAGCCCTGACGAGTTAAGAAGGAGTATAAACGACCTTTATAGATACGAATTTGTTGCTAAAAATAAAAACAAAGACGGTTCGTTTGATGTGCTCTTAACTGAGAAGGGCAGATGGAGGGCTTTAAATTTGAAGTTGAAAAACATTAAAAGCAAAAAAGAAAAGTGGGACGGAAAATGGCGTATGATTGCTTTTGATATTCCGGAAAAATATAAAAGAGGAAGGGATGCTCTCCGTGCAAAATTAAAAAAAATCGGATTTTGTGAAATGCAAAAAAGTGTTTTGGTAACTCCTTATGATTGCAAGGAAGAAATGATCGGATTGGTGAATTTTTTTGAATTAGAAAAATACGTCCGTTTTGGGGTTTTAGAATATGTTGATAACGAAGTTTATTTTAAAAAGTTTTTTAAACTATCCTAAGACACCTGTCGTGAAAAGTACGCTATCGCGTGTTTTTCACGACAGGTACAAATTATGAAATATCCGAATTTTGAGGAAGAAAGAAAATTATGGAAAAGGCGAATCGCGAGCGTTGCGGGATTAGATGAGGCAGGGCGTGGGCCATTGGCTGGGCCTGTTGTTGCGGCGGCAGTTTGTTTAAAACCCGATGCCATTAAAATATTGAAGGGAATAAATGACTCTAAAAAACTTTCAGAAAAAAATAGAGAATATTTTTATAAAATTTTAACTAACAACAAAAATATAAAATGGGGGATTGGTATAGTTTCTGAAAAGGTAATTGATAAAATAAATATTTTAGAAGCGACAAAATTAGCAATGCTAAAGGCAGTTAAAGATTTGGGATGTGATGTTGATTTTTTATTGTTGGACGGAAATTTTAAAATTAAATCAGAAATTTTACAGAGGTCAATTATAAAAGGAGACCAAAAAGTTTTTTCAATTTCTGCTGCCAGTATAATTGCAAAAGTAACCAGAGATAAAATTATGGAAAAATACGATAAAAAATATCCGCAGTATGGTTTTAAAAAACACAAAGGATATCCTACAAAATTTCACAGGGAAAAAATTAAAGAATTTGGGCTGTGCGGGATACATAGAAAATCATTCTCGTGGGTTTGATGTATTTTGAGTCGGTCTCAAAAATCTCAAAAATCCTTGACAAATAAGCCAAAAGGTTTAGTCTTAATTTAGAGTAAGTAGGCCGTTCTTTGAAATGAGCGGATGAATAGCAAATCAATGGATTGTGAACCATATATCGGCCTTGTGGGCCAACAGCCATTAAGGAGAATACGTGTCCTGAAATAAACCACAGGCTAAAACGAGAGGAGCTACAATGCAAAAGTCAGTGATGATCTGCGTGGTGTTGTTGTCCTTCGGCGCCAATTACGCGATAGGCGGACAGCTGGACAGCTGGACCGTACTTGATTATCCTGGAGCGAGCAATACATACGTGTTGGGTATCAGTGGCAGCAATATAGTCGGCTCTTATCGGTGGCCCCAAGATGTCAGCGACATCATCCATGGTTTCTTGTATAATATAGAGAGCCAGACATGGGTGATCGTTGATATGCCTAGGACAGACCGTACTACTCCGCTTGGAATAAGTGGCAGTAGTATTGTTGGCCGGTATAGTTTGATTGACGAACCTGGGGAGTATAATTTTGTGGCCAATGGGGCAATGTGTAGCGTTTTTTCTATGCCCTGGGGAGATAACCGGTCATATTTGTCGGGCATAGATGCCGATAATTACCTCGGCTTCTATATAGATCCTACTGGCACTCATGGGGTTTTTTACGATGGTGCGGATTGGATAACTTTTGACCCTCCTGGAGCACGTTATACATACCCAAGCGGCATTAGTGGCGACAACGTTGTTGGTAAATACTACGACGCCTATAACAACAAGTATGGTTTTCTCTACAACCTGACAACTTCTGTTTGTACCATACTCGCTATGCCCGGAGCATGGGAGACAAACCCGGCCGGCATTAGTGGTGACAATGTTGTTGGTTGTTATTATCAGTATGGAACCGGACAACATGGTTTCTTTTATAATATAGAAAGCCAGACGTGGGCCACCATTGATTTGCCCGGAACAAGCACTACATATTTGTCGGGCATAGACGGCGACAACATCGTTGGTAGCTATACGGGCGTTGATGGTGCAAGCCACGGTTTCATTTACACAACTCCGGAACCGGCGACGCTGTTTCTACTCGGGTTGAGCGGCTTAGCGTTGTTCCGTCGGCATAAGAGCAGAGGGTGAAAATCATCCGTTTTCAATAGGCACAGGGAGTAATTCTTGTGTCTTTTTTTATATAAAATATCAAAGATACTTATTCACACTTGACGTGTTGTTTTAAAAACAGGGAAGAGTATAATAATATAATATTTGGAAAAAACGAAATCGGCAGAATAAAAAATGAAGAAAAGATTAATTTTGTTTATAGTGATATTTGTGTTAGTTTGTTTAGCTGGAATTTATTTTACGTTTATTTTTTCCCAAAAAATTAAAGATCCGGATATTCCCGTCGGTTTTTTAAATGAAAAGCAGGTTGTTCAAAATCAATTGAGTCCCGCTGAAATTATGGATATAATAAAAACAGATAAAGATTATAATGATCTCTCAAAATTTGTAACCGGTTTTAATCCAGAAATTATAGATTATATAAAATTGAGTCCGAATGAATATAAAAAGATAAGGCTGGAATGGCAGGATCAAGGATTTGGAGACAGGATTGGAATAATTGATAAGATCAGCCTTACAGATTTCACTTATTGGATTGAGCTAAGAAATAAGAACGATGAGACAAAAGGCTTGCGCATAATATTAGACACAAAAGAAAAGAAATCGCTACTTTTAATTGCGGCCTTATCTGTAAGGGCTGGAGTAGGGTTATAAAAATATTTTTTAAACAAGCATAATAATTTGAAGAAAATATTACTTTTAATTTTATTTTTTCTTGCCACTGGTTTTTGCTTTCCTTCGCCTGTTTTTGGAGCACAAATGGAGATGACGGTAACTATCACAAGTGTGAAGGTGCCTGCAAGAGCAGAGATGTTGTTGGCGGACGACGGACCAACCGCTGAATTTAGCCTTGGCGTTGGGAGAATTGTAGTGGTGCGAGATGGTGATGATTATATAGAAGTGCGTCGGACTTTTCCGGGCTGGTATTTTCAGGCAGGAGAGGTTGTAACGTTAATTTTTAACTATAACGCCGCCGAAGCTCCGTATAAAGTGTATGGCGAGGTCTCTGTAGCAGCTGCGCCATTACCAGAAGAAGGAGCTAGAATATGTAGAGCAGATTGTTCGGTTGTGGGAGATGCCACTGGGTGGTATATATTTGAGTTATATATTTCTGATTACGACTATGCTTATTGCCCCCCTTCTGTCTGTCATGACCCAGTGGGTTCTTATAATTATTTTCTTGCTGTAGAACCGGGACACGTTATCACGGACATTGAAGATAGTCAGCCCTATTGGCGTTCTCCGGCCCTTTACACAATAAACTAAAGGAATTTAAATTATGATCCATTTGTTACCAATAAAATTAAAATTCATCCTTTGCATTTTCCTAGCAGGAGTTTTTGTATCTTGTTTTCCTCAATTTGTTTTTGGAGCAGTGATGGAAGTGACAGTAGCCATAACAAGCGTAAGAATGCCTGCACGGGCGATAATAACACTTTCGACCGATATCCCGATTACAGAATTTAGCTTTCCTGGTGGGATGATAAAGGTGGTACGAGATAGCGATGGTTATATCGAAAGCAGAAATTATTTACGGAGCCATGATTGGGAAGACAGTTATCTTCGAGCCGGCGAGTCAACAACAGTTATTTTCCCTTATTATGCCGATAAGGCTCCATATACGGTATACGCAGAAGTGCCCGTGTATCCAGGAGGGAGTGCGGGTGCAAACCTATCTAAGGCAGATTGTTATCCTATCGCTAATGCTTATAAAGGTGATTGGTACTGGTTTTCGGTATACCGCAACTCCGCCGGCGTATGGGGGAATTCTGTGTGTCCTTGTCTTGGTAAGAGTTATTCCTATGGTTATTATTATGGTTTACAGTGTGTTTATTCTTATTATAATCAAATTGCCGTAGAACCAGAACAGGTTATCAATGATACTTACATGTTTGTGCCATATTATGGTTATAACCAGCCCTTCTGGCGTTCCCCGGCCCTTTACACGATAAACTAAAAGAAATTAAATTTATGGTTCATTTGTTACCCCGAAAATTAAAATTTATTATCTGCGTTTTTCTAGCAGGAGTTTTTGTATCTTGTTTTCCTCAATTTGTTTTTGGAGCAGTGATGGAAGTAACAGCAACCATAACAAGCGTAAGAATACCTGCTCTGGCGGCAATGTTGAAGTTAGAAGACCAGCCAAATACAGAGTTTAATATTGGGTCGGGGAGAATCGTGGTAGTACGAGATAGTGATGGCTATATCGAAGCGCGAAAGGGTTTTCCGCCGTATAGTGATGTTGGTGATCTTAAGGCAGGAGCGGTTGCAATATTTACTGTTCCTTATTATACCGACAGGGCTCCATATACGATATACACAGAAGTCCGCGTACAAAGGGCTGATGGTACTAAAATATGTAGAGCGGATTGTTCTCTTGTCGCCGATTCTACCGAGTGGTATTTGATCGACGCACGGCTTAACCTTCCCCCGGGAAGCCCAGGGCTTTCACAGAGTCTTATTTGTCCTATTTCTGTCTGCACCGTGGGATATTATATTAACACAATTGCCGTAGAACCGGAACACGTTATTATTGACGATGAGGAGTGGCCAGATTTTTACGAAATGGATACTCCCTTCTGGCGTTCCCCGGCCCTTTACACGATAAACTAAAAGAAATTAAATTTATGGTGCACCCGTTAGCAATAAAGTTAAAATTTATCACTTGTCTTTTTTTTGCGGTGATTTTTGTTTTTTGCTTCCATTTTCAAACTCAAGCCAATTTGGCTCCGGGGATATTTGTGACAGAATTAAGAATAGACGGAGTGATCGGCAATGAGATAAAAGGGGAGTTCGTTGTTGTAAATAGCGAAAAATACTATTTAAATAATTTAAATTACGAAGTCAAACTGCTCCAAGGAAATTCTTTCAAGGAATTTAAATTAGTTGATGTAAATATTTCTAAAGATACATTTTTTGTTCCACCCGAAGGATCAATCACAAAATCCTTTGCTTATGTTTTTCCACAAAACATTGTAAGTGGAGATTATACTCTAAGAGTTCAGGCCATCACCGATAGGGGAGACGAACTAGGCTGGAAAGATGAAAAAATTTCTTTGCAAGGACAGAATAAATTTTTAGATATTCTTTATGAATTTTCCAGGGTTTTAGTTGGGAAAGAAGAAGCTTTTCCATTAACAGGAATAAACGTTTTACCAACAGACGATGTAGTCGATTTTTTAAAAGTTAAAAACTCCGGAGAGGCGATCACAGTTGTCCCCAAAATTAAGATTTTCCAAAGGCAGGTTAATATGCCCATAGTCAAAGAATATGATGAGAATCCCATAACTTTTGCCAAAAATGAAACAAGAGAGATTAATTTAGCTATGCCGAAGCTCGATATTCCAGAATCATATTTAGCTGAAGTAAAATTTTACCAAGGAGATGAGCAGGTTTCCGGAATTCAATATTTCCGCTGGGTGGTAAGGGGGGATGGGGGTAAAATACTATATCTAAAAACAGATAAAGATTATTACGGGGTGGGTGACAATATGAACATTGGAATAGATTCGGTTGGTCCGGCTGACGCTAGTGACGCCGGCACAGGAAAATTGGAAATTACTGTTACTGATAAAGATGGAAATCTTATTGGGGAAACTTCAAAAGATGTTCTATTAAAGCCTATGGTAACTTCTTCTTTGGCAACAATTCCCATTAAAAAAGATTTACTTACTCCGAGGGTTAACGTCAAACTGACAAAAGATGGAAAAGTTTTAGACGAGAGCGCGATTAACCTGCCAAAGTTTTCAGAAGAAGCAAAAACACTGGAACAAGAAATATTGGAAAGGGCAAAAATGAAAAAGTTTTTGATTTATTTATCGTTATCTATGGCGGCTTTGATATTAATTATGATTGTAGGATTTTTAGTGTATAAATTTAAAATCAAAAGAAAACAATGAAAAAAACAGATTCTTTATTTTTTATATTTTTATTTTTTGGTTTATTTTGCGCAATGCAAGAGGTTTTCGCCGTTGATCAAGTCGACGTAACGTTTCCTACAGTGATGTGGAATACTCCAACTGGTTCTAATTTTGACCTTGTAAATCTTCCGGCCAGTGCGAAGTGGAAGCTTGTAGAATCTGTCACTTTTGTTCCTGGTACAACGTCACTAACTCAATGGGCAGGGGATGCGGTCATCGAGCATGGGACCAATGTGATGAAATTAGAGTGGTCGGAGGCATATGCGTATGATCCGGATGGATATGTGGTCCAAATATTTGCAGGGGGTACTGCGTATAGGACTTTTTCTGATTTTCCGACTGATGGTATTGTTACTACGGGATCATATCAGATTCCTACTTGTACCAATCAGAGTGCTGGCGAGGTTACTTTTAGTGTGTATGTTGATTCGCCAGATCCTGATGGTGTAAGCAACGAATGTCCATCGGAATATGTTTCGCAAAATGGAATCTGTATTAAAAACACCACAACATCTGTCTTTTATCCAACCGATTGCCCGGAGGATTCAATTGATCAAGACGGAATTTGTATAGACAGCACCATAACGTCCGTCTTGCATCCAACTGATTGTCCGGCTGGTTATGTTAGTCAAGACGGAATTTGTATAAGAAGCACGGTAATTTTACCGCAATCGCCAACAGTTACCCTTTTAGAGCCTGCACCCGATTATTGTGCGGGAAGAGCTACTTTTAGTTGGACTTATAGCGATCCAGAGGGCAACCCGGAAACAGCTTGGCAAATGCAAGTAAGCACAGATAATGGCTTTAGCGACATCGTTTATGATAGTTGCGTTGTGAATGGCACGTGTGATGGGGGCGCAACAACTACAACTGTCCCAGTATTGCTAGATTCTACGGTTCCTCACATAAACTATAATACTTCATACTATTGGAGGGTCAGAGTTTGGGATGGTACGACGGGGGATAACCCCGCATGGACTACTTATTCTGGTCCTTTCACCACCTACGCGCATCCTGGCCCAGCGGTATCATCATATACGGTCAGCCCAACAGTTCCTATTGTTGACAAGGAAGTTACTTTCACGGACAACAATTCTAAGTGCTATAACACCGGGGAGATTACCTCTTACAACTGTAGCGAGGAACCTTTAAACACGTACCAGTGGTGGTTTGAGTCAAGCAGTACGGGAACTCCTATATATTGTACAGATCCTTCAATATGCAGTGTTGCACTTCATACATATGAAGAAGCTGGACTGTACTCGACAAAATTGCAAATTTGCGATCACGTCGGGGCGCAAATCGGTTGTTGTTATTCCACACAAGATGTTACTGTTGGATCGGGTAATGCCCATACAGCTCCCCAGTGGTGGGAGATATCACCATACTAATAATGTTTATAAAGACGGCCTATCTTGCCGTCTTTTAGTTGGGGTTTTGGCCAGTTGCTATTGCAAGTTTTAAATATTTGTTATAATATAGAGCACATAACACATATCGTAAAATACATAATACACAATATATAACATGGCAGTTCCAAGACATAGTCACACAAGATCAAAAGTGGGCAAGACCCGTATGCACAAATATATAAAATCTGTGCATTTAAGCTTGTGCCCAAAATGTAAAAAACCAATTTTATCGCACACAGTTTGTTTGAACTGCGGTTTTTATAAGGGAAACGAAATTATAAACGTTTTAGCAACTCTTACAAAAAAAGATAAAAAAACCAGAGAGAAGGAGATGAAAAAAATTGAGCAAGAGCAGAAGAAGGAAAGCCCAATGACAATGGAAGAGTTGTCAAAGAAATAGCAAGAATATAGTATTTAGAAGCTGGAATTTAGAATAGAATATTGAGTTTATAATTCTAAATTAAAAATTCAATTCAAACTACAAAATACTAAATTCAATATTCAAACACTATGGCGAGTAGGCACTTATCACGGAGTATAGTTTTGCAATCGCTGTACGAGTGGGATTTTTATAAAAAAATTCCGGTTCTGAAAGATATTACCGAAAGAAATATCAAGGATTTTGGTCCTGGTTTAGAAGAATTAGATTTTATCTGGCAGTTAATAGAAGGGATTACAAAGCATCGGGAGGAGCTTGATAAAATAATTGGAACCGCAGCTCCAGAATGGCCGATAGAACAGATAGCTATAATCGACAGGAATGTTTTAAGGATTGGTTTGTTTGAGCTTTTGTATGCTAACAAGGAAGAAGTTCCGCCAAAGGTTGCCATAAACGAGGCTATAGAATTGGCAAAAACATTTTCCGGCCCAACATCTGGAAAGTTTATCAACGGAGTTTTGGGAACAGTGTATAAACAATTAAGCCCGGGGGCGCAAGACGATAAGAAACAAGAAACAAAAGTAGAATAAATATTTTGTTTATTGTTTCTTGCTGTCTGCAAAAACATGAAAGACTTCGAAGTTTTAGAAAAAAAATTAAAGGTAAATTTTAATAATAAAGATCTTTTAAAGCAGGCGTTTACACATAGGTCTTATTTGAACGAAAATCCCCGCCCCGAAGGGGCGAGGCTCGCCCCGCAAAGCGGGGCGGCGGGTCTAGAACACAACGAAAGATTAGAATTTTTGGGAGACGCGGTTATGGAGTTAATTGTGACAGAACATCTTTACAAAGATTATCCGGAAAAGACAGAGGGGGATTTGACTAACTGGAGAGCGGCTCTGGTAAACGCAAAAATGCTGACCACTGTTGCAGACGAACTGGGATTTAATGACTTTCTCTTGCTTTCAAGAGGAGAAACCAAAGAATTAGGCAAGGCAAGAGCATATATTTTAGCCAACACATTCGAAGCATTTTTGGGAGCGCTTTATTTGGATTCCGGGTTTAATGCTTGTGACGAATTTATAAAAGAGCATTTATTAATAAAAATAGCAGATATTATAAAAGACGGTTCTTATAAAGACGCAAAATCAAAATTTCAGGAAGAGGCGCAGGAAAGAGTCTCCATCACACCAAACTATAAAGTAATAAAAGAAGAAGGTCCGGACCACGAGAAAAATTTTACAGTTGGGGTATATCTAAACGAGGACCTAGTTGCCGAGGGAGAGGGATCTTCAAAACAGGAAGCAGAGGAGTCGGCGGCTCAGATGGCGATAGAAGCTAAGCACTGGAAATAATAAATAATTAAAAATTTAAATTCGTTAATATGCTAACAATCAGACTAACAAGAAAAGGAAAAAAGAATCAGCCATTTTTTAAAGTGGTTGTTATTGATAAAAGAAGAACAGCGAGCGGAGGAAGGGCTGTTGAGGATTTGGGTTACGTTGATCCGTTAAAAAAGAGAAAGAGTTTTAACAAAGAAAGAATTCTTTATTGGATTTCTAAGGGCGCGAAACCGTCCCCTACAATACATAACTATCTCGTTTCAGAGAAAATTATAGACGAGAAAAAAATAAACGTTTCAAAAAAGTCTAAAAAACCCGCCTCCGCCGAGGCTACGCCGGCAGTCGTCTCCGCTCCAGTTGTCGAGGCAAAACCAACCGAGGAGGCTAAGCCCGCTGAGCCAAAACCTTCAAAAGAAGAAATAAAACCAGAAGAGCCAAAGGTAGAAGAGGCCAAACCAGCCAAGGAAGAGAAACCAGCGGGAGAAGAAAAACCAGCGGTTTAACGAGCTATTAAGACAGTAAAAACCCGCTTTTTGGCGGGTTTTTAGGTAGGGGAGAAGGGGTCGTTTATGCTGTAATTAGTTCAGAAGCTTCGCAACACTTCGAGCGGCGATTTCATATCTAAAGCCATATGTGGCCGTTGTTCGTTGTACCATTTTAAATATTCAGGGATCTCTTTTTCGTAGATTGATAGTTTCCTCGGAATACGACTCAAGCATTCATCTTGTATTGTACGATTAAATCTCTCCAAATGTCCATTGTCCGTCGGCGTACGCACTCGACTGTGTCTGTGCGAAAACCCTTGTTCGTTTAATCTTTTGGTTAACCATATTGAAAACTCAGAACCGTGATCCGATTGTATGGTTTCAAACTTAAAAGGAGAAATGATTTGTCCTTGTTGTACAAAAAACAAACTCTTGTGCGTTGAAATTTTTTCCAGTGGCATGGCAAATGCCCAGCGAGAGCAAACATCGAGCATAGTGTACAAATACAATCTATCGCCAACCGGACCGTCCACAATCGTGTCTATCTCGACGAGAATGCCAGGTTTTGCGGCTTCTGGTCGAGGCAGATACGTGTGCCACTTTTTCCACTTAGAATGATTAACAAGATTATTTCTTCTCAAAGTTCTTTTCACTGACGACAAACTAACAACAATCCCGTCGCGGTTTAAAAGGTAACGCAGAACTTGCGCGCATCTGTGGTATCTTTGCCGATATTCGATAATTTTTCCAACCAGTTCTTCGGATATTGCATTAGGGTGGTTGTATGGCGCAGAAGAGAGTGTTGGGATTGAAAAATTGTTTCCTAAAACTCTTTTCTCCACCCACCGCATCACTGTGCTCGGATGAACTCCGATGTAACGGGCAGTTCTGCGAAGCGACCAACCTTGTTTTACAAGCATTACTGCTTGCATTCTTACCTTGGGCATATTCGGATTGTTTGTGTATGACATATACATACCATTATACCGCAGGGTGTTGCTAAGGTGCTGAACCATTACATGATCTTGACTTAATGTTTTAGATAAAGTAAAATAAAATTAAACTAAAAGGTCGGATAGATTATAGAATAAATGAATGTACGACCCGACAAAAGCGCTTTGCGCATTTTGACGGGCAAGAATTATGGCAAAAGACAATGACAAAGAATTTCTTGAGTACGTTGTCAAGGAATTAGTTGATAATCCTAAAGACGTCAAAGTTGAGAGAAAAGTTGACGAAATGGGAGTTTTGCTTTCATTGAAAGTAAACCCACAGGATATGGGCCAAATAATCGGCCGAGAAGGATCAACAGCCAAGGCAATCAGGAACTTAGTCCGAATTGTTGGACTAAAGAACCACGCCAGAGTGAACCTCAAAATTGAGGAACCAGAAGGCGGACGTGCTCCAAGAGCTGAGAGAAAAGAAGCTTCTCCAGACGACATCGATAATATTTCTCTGTAATTTTTACAGAATGCAGAAACTGTGCTATAATAAGCGCAGTTTTTGTTTGTTTCGATCTGTAGTAATTTTTTTTACTCGTATGTATAGAGATTGCAAAATGAATGTTAAAAAAGGGGATAAAAAAGTTATATTAGAACTTTTGTCTTCTTGTAATCTAAACTGTTCATATTGTTTTTACAGAACATCAAATAGATTCCATTCTACGAATTTCTTATCAAAAAAAGAAATTTTTGCATTGATTGACAAGATGGTAAGAGAGAGAATAAATAAATTAGTGCTTACTGGTGGAGAGCCGACCTTGTATCCGGATTTTATAGAAATTTCAGAATATGCTATGTTAAAAATGCCAAAAGTCACCATCTGCGCTAACGGTGTTATTTTAGATAATAAGCTTGAGGATAAAATTGTTAAATTAAACTTCTCCACCTATACGGTTAGTATAGATTCTCATATAGTAAAGATGCACGATAAATTAAGGGGAAGAAAGGGTGCTTTCAAAAAAACTGTTGCTTTCATCAAAAAGTTAAAATTAAATAATAAAAATGTATCTATTCATATAACCATTCATCCAGAGAACATTAATCATATAGAAGAAACAATAAATTTTTGTAAGGGTTTTTCTAAAGAAATTGTAGTTAGCTCAATTTATCACAATAAGTTGAGTGAACATGATGAACCAAAGGGATATAGCCTAAAATTAATAAATTTTAAGAAAAAATATTTAAATAGCCCAGATGTTATATTGGTTGGTTTTACGCCTTTTTGTGAAAGTGAAAATTGTTTAGACCAGAAAAGTATATTCACAATTAATAGAAAAGGTGAATTGGTGAGTTGTTACTGGAAAAAAACCGCGGAGAGATTATCAGAAAGTATTAATTTTATTAAACTATGAAAATATCTGACAAATATACTTTTTTATGTGACAAGGATTTATATATTGTTAAAAAGGTTTTAGAAACTAAAAAATTTTCAGGCACGAGTGAATTCATAGGCGAATACGAAAAAAGGCTTGCATCTTTTTTCGGCTCTAAATATGCAGTTGCCATTTCATCAGGAACAGCGGCTATCCAAACTGCGTTATTTGTTCTAGGAGTTAGTAATGGAGATGAGGTTATCGTTCCTTCTACTTGTCCGTTAATGTCTGTATTTCCGATTATTTTTATTGGAGCGAAGCCTGTATTTTGTGATACGGAAGTTGATAGTTTTGGATTGAAAATTGAAGAAATAGAAAAAAGCATAACTTCTAAAACAAAGGTAATTATGGAAGTTCCAATGTGGGGTTATCCAACAAATGTTAAAAAATTAGGCGACTTTGCGAAATCAAAAAACATTCCGTTGATATTAGATCTAGCTCAAGCTCATGGTACCAAACTTGACGGGAAGTTTTTGTCTTCGTACGGAGACATTTCGTGTTTTAGCACGCACGATAGAAAAATTATAGCAACAGGCGAGGGTGGTTTTATTCTTACCGATAACGAGGAATATCAAAAAAAAGCTATTAGCTTCATTCAATTCGGTAGTATGAACGGAATTGATTTTGGTTTAAATTATAAATTGGGTGCTATGCAGGCGGGTCTCGGAATAAGTAGGATAGATTTTATAGAAGAGCAGTTGGGAATGAGACACAAGAACGCAAACTATATTGTAAGTAATATAAAAAATAAATTTGTTGAAGAATTAAAAATAATTTGTGGTGGTAATCCTAACTATTATTCTTTAATACTAAAATTGAATTTTAATGATAATTTTGAAAAAATTAAATCATTAGAAGATTGTGGTATACCGTCTGATATAAGCCGATACAACTATAAAGTTTTGTATGAATATTCCATATTTGAAAGATTTAGGCGAGCTTGTCCTAATTCAGAAAGACTTGCTAAAAACATAACCACTATTCCTGTTCATCCTGCTATTACAAAACAGGAATTAGATTATATGATTGAAAGTATTAATAATTTATCTTAAATTTATGTCGCAAAACAATGATTTAGAAAAACATTTTACCGCATCTGCATTGATTATTGATAATGGCAGAGTTTTATTATTACATCATAAAAAACTCGGTGTCTGGCTTTATCCTGGCGGACACGTTGAAGAAAATGAAACGCCAGACCAAACGGTAATTAGGGAAGTAAAAGAGGAAACAGGATTAGATGTTGAAATAATTGGAGAAAAAGATAATAATTTAGCTGATATCAATACGGATGTTTCTGTTTTGTATAATCCCTACGTAGTTTTATGTGAATTAGTCGGAAACCATTATCATAACGATATTGTGTATTTATGCAAAATTTTTGGAAACAGCAGGGAGATTAAACAAAACGAGGGCGAATCACGGGATATTAGGTTTTTCAGTATAAATGAGTTAGATAATATAAAATTGTTCCCAAACTTTAGAAGTCTTTTAGAAAAGGTTCTAAAAGTTTAGATAATGAGGCAATTTTAAATATCAGCCATTCATGATAAAGTTTGATGTAATTACAATTTTTCCGGAAATATTTAAGTCCTATTTGGGCGAAAGTTTGATTGCAAGAGCGCAGGCAAAAAAGCTTATAAAAATAAATTTGCACGACTTGAGAAAATGGACAAACGACCGGCACAAAACAGTTGACGACCGACCATTTGGCGGGGGGTTAGGAATGGTGCTAAAAGTTGAGCCAATTTTTAAAGCTGTTCAAAAGATCAAAGGCAAACCCACGCATCAACGCGTAGGTGTAAGAAAAAGGACAAAAGTGATACTTTTCACGCCGCGCGGAGAAAAGTTTAATCAGCAATTAGTGCACAAACTTTCAAAATTAGATCAGATTATTTTTATTTGCGGAAGATATGAGGGTGTTGACGAAAGGGTGGCAGAAAAAATTGCTGATATGGAAATATCAATTGGAGATTACGATTTAATGGGCGGGGAATTGCCGGCAATGGTTGCGATAGAAACAATTTCAAGATTAGTCCCCGGAGTTATCGGAAAAGAGCAATTACTTAAGGAGAGAATTTCAAAGTCAGGAGGATTTTTAGAATATGCGCAATACACTCGTCCTGAAATTTTTTCACCCCAAAAGGGGACTAATTGGCGGGTTCCAAAAGTTCTATTATCCGGCGACCACAAAAAAATAGACGAATGGAAAAAATCCCACGGCAAGGTTATTTCATCCTGAGTTTGTCGAAGGATTGAAAAGTAGCTAAATTCGTGTTAACGTATTAAATATTGGGCGTTTGGCTGAGCAGCAAAGGCAACAGACTGTAAATCTGTCGGGGTTTCCCCTTCGTAGGTGCAAGTCCTACAGCGCCCACACTTTGACTCGCTTGCTTCGGTATGGCTCAGCACAAGTCGCTCGCGCAGAGCAGGCTATGTCGAGCGAACGCGCCGACGTAGCTCAGGTAGTAGAGCACGTCATTGGTAATGACGAGGTCCGCAGTGCAAATCTGCGCGTCGGCTCAGGAAATAAAAATTAAATTAAAACGAAAAGGTAAATCCTTCGACTTCGCTCAGGATGATTTATTCACTTCGTTTATAAATCATGGCAGTTAAAAAACCGTTTATAAAATTGCAGTGCAGTGTTTGCAAAACAACGAATTATTTCACAAAAAAAACAAAAGCAGGAGCTGAGAAAAAACTCGAACTGAAAAAATTTTGTTCAACCTGCCGAAAACACACCTTGCATAAAGAAAGCAAGCGATAAAACCAAAAACCGCGGGGTACCCCTTGGGTCCGCGGTTTTTGGTGTTCAAGCCACTGAACATAGTTTACAGTCTATTAATTGATTTTTTGCCTCTTCGACCTCTTCTTTTTTGTGATTTAGCTTGGCGTCAATAAACTTCATTAAAGTCTCGATTTGTTCTTTCTTTTT
>Ga0265596_1000031_pt1 | contig 107376 bp, 122 predicted proteins | sample saktaG_FD_190143 | JGI IMG/M metagenome (GOLD analysis project Ga0265596, IMG submission 190143) | Saline water microbial communities from Sakinaw Lake, British Columbia, Canada - sak_2013_06_06_60m | ecosystem: Environmental > Aquatic > Non-marine Saline and Alkaline > Saline ...
ATAGTAAAGGTTTTTTCATAGAAAAACTGTTTTATTTGTTTTGAATAAAATAGAGATTGCTTCGTCGCTACTGCTCCTCAAATCTTCCGTCAAGAACCGAAGGTTCTTCCAAAGACAGAGAGAAGAGAATGTTCTTCCAAAGACAAAAGGAATGAGATTCTTCAGTCGCTACTACTCCTTCAGAATGACAGGAGAGGGCGAACTTGAAATTATATTTGTATAAAGTTGAAGGTGATTGTGAAAGCTGTGTCGTCGCTTTGGAAAAGATTGCCGGATAAATGGTCTGGGTCGGCTTGCCACATTAATTTAATATCAGCGCTTTCTTCGGCAGAAAGATTAATCGGAGAGGAAGGAAAGAAAGTAATGCCGTTAAGCGCGCTTAAGCTCTGGGCGGGAGAAACAAAAAATGTCTCCGTAGAAGTTGACAAAATATTATCATCGTTTGCATCCACCCAAAGAATAATCTTTAAATAATCATCAAGCTCTCCTGTGTCAGCGCCCGGGTCGGTACAGGTTAAATCTTCTAATGCTTCAGGCGTATTGCAATTATTTTCATTATCTTGAGTCATATTAATTATAGAAGCATCAATTTCACCCGTAATTGTGCCGATGTTTTTTAGGCGGATGATTCCAATATCCGAATCGCCGGGCTTAATATTGGCCACTTCAATAGGCATGGTTGTATATTCACCCTCGGTAGAAAGTTCAAGAGTGCCGGCGGCAAAAATATTATTAGGAGAAATTTCTGTATCGCTAAAATAAGCGCCAGTTGTACCAAGAGCAACGCCAGCGATAATAGCGATAATTGACAAAGCATTAATAATTTTTTTCATACATTTATGTTTAAGATATTATTGAAAAAACCAAGGTTCTTCTTTCGAAGAAAGAAGGTTCTTCTAATTTTTTTCATACATTTATGTTTAAGATATTATTGAAAAAACCAAGGTTCTTCTTTCGAAGAAAGAAGGTTCTTCTAATTTTTTTCATACATTTATGTTTAAGATATTATTGAAAAAACCAAGGTTCTTCTTTCTTTGGAATAACAAAGAGATTGCTTCGTTGCTTCCTTTGGTCGCTTCTCGCAACGACAAAAAAACGAAGAATTCACATATAAATGTATTTTAACAAAATTTTGAGGATTTTGTTAGTGGATAAAAAAATAAAAAAGAGCCGGCGCTTCTTGCGTCGGCTCACTTATTCAGGAAACGGTGTTAGTTATGAACCATAGACGGTATAGTAGCCGTCTGCGGTCGTAATCCATTTTCCATTGAGGTAGAAATCTGCCACAAGGCGGTAGTTACCACCTCTTAAGAACTTGATCTTGAGGCACTCCTTATTGGGCCCTTCAGTCCAACTGTCGTAGTACTCCGGATCGGCGCTGACATACGCTTCATCACAGCAACCAATCTGTTCGTACTTTTCCACTGTCCAGTTGATCCACCAGCCACAGGGTGTCGGATGAATACCTTGAGGATCTACACCTGTCGTTGCCACTTGTTCAATGTCGCAGGGGTGGCAAGGGCAATCTTCAAAGTTTACGCAAATCGTGTAGATTTCGCAGACCTGGAAGTTTTCCTCAATCCGGGGATTAAGTCGAATACAGATATCTTCCGGCAAGCAGGGCGGATGACACTGGTCGCAACAGTTATCAACCGTGAAACTTTTCGACTTGGTCGCTGTCTGCCCGAGTTCATCGGTTACCGTGAGGGTAAGCGTCTTGGCGCCGGCAGCTCCGAACGTGAAGGTCGTCGATACGTCAGCACTGTAATGGCCGTCGCTTGATGTCCAGTTATACGCAACGATTTTGTGCGTATGCTGGATGGTCGCCGAAACACGAATCGGAATGTTATTACAGACCGGCAGGGAATCAAGGTCAATACTATTGATCTTGAGCACCGGCTTGACTGAAACTGTAATCGTGATTTGGACCGGTTCGCTTGAGGTGGATCCGCAGAATAGATCCTGCTTAGTCACAACAAGCGTTGCGACATATATTCCTGGTTGGGGATATATGTGAACGGGATACTGGCCGGTTCCGCTCGTTCCATCGCCGAAGTTCCACTGGTAAGTAACGCATCCATCGGGATTGCCACTAAAATTGACAGCCAGCGGAGCAGGGCCATTCATCGGAGTTGCCGAGATGTAAGCCATTGGCTTTCCACCTAAACATCCTCCCAACAACAACACCAACGGAATGAGCAACAGAATCGCCAGAGACACCAACAATCTTTTTCTACTAAACATTTTGTACCTCCTTGTGGTACATTTTTTTTTGTTTTTTTTACTACCCGTTTCCTAATTGTGAAAAACTGCCTTCATTCTATCATAAAAGATAGTCAATGTCAATGATTTTAGGGTATTTTACTAAAAAAAGGGGCCATACATTTTCTATATGGCCCTTTCGGAAGTTATGGAAGGTAAATTCCGTATTCCCCCCAAACGCTGCAAATTCTGTGTCCGTTGCAGCCATAGCGGACAAACTCAACTTTCCATTTTCCTGTTTTGTGAAAATTGAGCTTGATTGTCATATTGCCGACTCCTGAAAATTGAACTTCGAAATCATCTGAACTGGCAGAACTGTTGCAGTGAAGAACTTGTCCCAGTAAAATATAGCCGATTCCACCGCAACTCAATGGGGATAAATCGCAAGTGCCGTAGCAAGAATTGCAATATCCAACACAGGAACTGCAGTCATTAAAACTGGCAGTAATCGTTTTCCAAGAGTAAGCCAAGAACTCACTGTAAGACGGACCGATGTTCAGACAGTCGCTACACGGCGATGGGTCACGGCCGGGACAGAGGTCGCAGCAGGAATCACAACAGCCGATATAGACGCGCTCAACATAGGTGTCCGACCAAAGTTTATTTTCGGCCCTAACCCTAAGTTTCACATCAACAAATCCCGAGAAGAGATAACGATGAGTGAAATTGAGTGTTCGCATAATCGTGCCGTCACCCAGATCCCATTCCCATTCATCAACAGCTTGATCAACGTTGGCCGAGAAAGTATAGTACATACAACACTCGCCAGAGGACCAATAGCTGATGCTAAGAACATGGGGCGGATCAAGGGGCTTCTTAATCTCAATACTTTGAGTATTGGATCCCGATCGGCCACAAGCATCTGTAGCAGTCAAAGAGACCATAAACGAGATGGGCGTGTCTGAATTCTCATTTAAGAATGTGTGCTTCACTTCTTGGCCGTTGGCTATGGGGCTTCCATCGCCAAAACTCCATTTGTAGAGAACGATGTCGTCAGATTTCTTTTTGACATCAGCTCTAAATGTAACCTCAAATGGAGAAGTTCCGGAAAAACCACCACCGACAACATCAATGATAACAATCGGATCTTCCTTGAAGAAATTGCCGCATCCAGTGATGAAAAGAATGCTGGACAACAGAATTAACGCCGACACCAACAATCTTTTTCTACTAAACATTTTGTACCTCCTTGTGGTACATTTTTTTTTGTTTTTTTTACTACCCGTTTCCTAATTGTGAAAAACTGCTTTCATTTTATCATAAACAAGACCTGATGTCAATGATTTTGAATGAAGAAGAGGCAAAGCTTAGTAAAAAAACTCGGGATTCACTTTGAATCCCGAGACAAGAGATCGCTTTTAGCAACCGCCGCCGCAAGTTGCTGCGGCCATTACCAAAATGCCAGCTAGAATGAGCATCAAGATAATCCAACCAGGAATGCAACACATATTTCACCTCCTTTTCATGGACAACAGGGGTTGCACCAGCAACAACATGGCTGGTAACATCGTTTTATCAAGAAGCTTGCCTGTCTGACGACAACGAAGTCGCAGAATGAATATCCCAAAAAGTTATTTTGTCCCAAAAGACCATATTGGGCAGGAACATCAAAAAGCTTCTTTGAAGAAAGTACAATTGTTATCGTTTGCCATCCTAAGCGCAAATGTCCTTCGTTATATCGAGACACTACAACCATTGAATAGCAACCGTTCTGATAGACCTTTAAAACATTGACCAACAAATTTCCATCGACAATAAAATATATCCAAGCATCTTGACAATATCCAAGACAACTTACGTCAACATAAAGCTGTCCTGTCTTGCAAGGAACTTGTGAGATTGAGATCTGTGGAAGAGGAGCGCAACAACCAACTCCTTTGTCTTGCAAAACTAAATCGCCGATGCGAACTTGATTTGCTAAGCTAAATACGCTTAGCCCCAATACCAGTGCCAACGCTACTACTACCGCTTTTTTCATTTCATTTCCTCCTTTGAAATGATTTTTTTTGTTCTATTTTTAAAGATCTTATTTTCTTCTATATCGTATCAAATTCATTTAGCATTGTCAAGAGTTTATACGCTAAATCTTGACAATTGACGATATTTTGTTATACTGTAAATAGTTCTAAACAATTAAGGAGGTGTGTAATGGCAGCATGGATTAAGCTATTAATGTTGGCGCTAACATGGTTTGGCGTAGTGTATGCTTTACAAAACGGAACTCTTTAAGGAGGTAATGATGAAAAAAGTATTGTTTGTAGTGCTAATATTGTCCTTCATGCTTAGTTTCGTTGTTGCCATTTCTTCCGTAGGGGAAGCGAATAATTGTCTTCCACAACTAAACGGAAGTGTTTGGAGTGGCGTTGAAGCTCAACAAGGCAACGAATTAAACGGTTGGATCGGTGGAGAAGTTTACTTTTCGGAATTTTTCTTGCAAAGTAAATTTGCTCCGGAAGCGCGCCTAGATCTAAATTGTTATGATACGATAGATCTTAGCGCGACCATCGGCCTGCGAGTTATTTATCCACACTATTCAATCGGAATAGGAGTGGGAACTAACCTGTATAATGGCGAGTACGATGAAAAATACGATAAATGGTATAACTGGATAAGCGGTTATTATCCACATTTTTTCTCAAAAGTGTATTTTGAGATTACGCGAAACTCTAACTATGGACAGTTTAGTTCAATGGTTGATCTAACAACTCAACCGCTCGGAGCGTCGGTGTCTTACTTCTACAGCCTAAATCCTGGAGGAGAGTACGAGGAATTAAGGGGAGATCTTTCCGTATCTCTTCTTTATCCTTATCAATTTTATGACGAGAAGGATAACCATTTCGATTTCCGTCTTTTTGTCGGCGGACGGACAGCTTCCTTTCTCAATCCAGCTGATTTTTATCAAGCCGATTGGAAAGGCGTTGTTGGTGGGTTGAGATTGATTATGCCCAAGGGTGATCTTCGTTTTGAAGTTCAGGTTGCCAACAAAAGCGATCAATATGTTTGTGGGATTGAAGGAAAGGTTATTCTTAGCGGAAGTTGGTCTTTTTAGAAGACAAAAAAATAAGGGCGCGACATTGAAATAATGTATGCGCTCTTTTTCTTTAAATTTGCTCTATCTGAATGATTTTGGTTCTTGATTTTTCTCCGCTTTTAATTGAGATTGCGGATTTTTTAATATCAAGCTGTTTAGCTAAAAATTTTATTAGTTCTTTGTTTGCTTTACCTTCCACAGGAGGAGCGCTAATTTTTATACGCATAAAACTATCAGAGTTCTCAACAATCTCATTTTTTTTAGCATTAGGGATAACTTTAATTTTTAAGTATTTCATCAAGATTTTTCTAATACAAAAACCTTTCTAAATGAAAAATGTTTTTGCAATAAACATATTATAGAAAGGTTGTCTTAAATGTAATATTGATCTAAGTGTTCTTTAATTTTCTGAATAGTTGTTTCTATCGTCGTAGTCCAGCGGAGAGTTCGAGCTAACTTTTTATCTCCTATAACTAATTTAACCCATTCCTTAAAATCATTTTTTGTGCTTGTTACATGCATTCTAAAATCCATTTCTTTCATATCCTTCAGTACGCTTAAAAGATCGCGAATATTATAAAGTTTTCTTCCGTCAACTGTCCAAAAAATCTTTGCTTCGGGGGCATTTTTTAAAACTTTTTTAATGCTTAATTTAGTTCTTTTTGGTTTTAACATGAAAATTAAGATTTAGAATTAGAAATGATTTACTTTAACATTTTAACAAAAAAATGGAGGTAGCGCCAGAACAGTTATCCACAGAAAGTCGTAAGGCCAGAAAGCATTACGAGAGCGTATTTTCAATACGCATTGCTTCTTGTTTGACAAGATCGCCCTCGTACTCGCCTGAATGAGCGGAACTTCCCTTATATGATGGTTTTTTCATATCAATATGAAGATTTAAAACAAAGTTTGCGGAGATCGTATCTCCGTCAGCTTTATTATTTATATAAACATGAAATTTTGGATAATCGTCGCTACCAATTCTTTTGGAAAAACTTAAACTTCCCGGTTTTTGCCATTTATCGGGATGATAGCCCAAACGGCGCATAAAAAGGGGAATATTTGAAGAAGGATTTTTAAGAAAGATTCTCATTTTATTTTAAATTAACCAGCCAAAAAGATAGTAAACGCCTAAAAGTGATAAAATAAGAGCTTCAACCAATGTAACCCAAAGAGTTGCTTTTGGCGTTGAAAGCCAGAGTTTCATTGTAAAAAAAGCGACCAAAAAGACGATAATCTCGTCCAACATATAGAAAATGAGATAAAGAAGCATATAAAAACTATATTCAAAGACGCCAATACTGGATTGAGAAAGAATGCCGGTGAAAACGAGAGGAACAGCGGCAGAACAAGGAAATTCAATGATTGTTAGCATGACGGTAAAGACAAAAATGCTTCCTAGAATAATCAAGATGTTTTGTTTTGCGTCCAGAGTGTCGCTCAAGCGTTTTGTCATCCTGCTAATCCATTTTTTTTGATCGGCCTGACAGTTAACGCCATATTTACGAAATCTAACAAATTGCTTCCAGAAGTAAAAACCGCCGACAGAAGCAATCAGTCCGACAAGAATATTCATTAGATTTAAATAGGAAGCAAGTGTTGAAAAAAGTTTATACCATAAAAGCATCAAGCCGCCATAGACGCCGGCCGTTGTAGCTATAAAAAGGCCGCCGTAACCAAGAGTTTTTCGGCGCGACCTGAAGGCCAAAACTAATCCCAAAATAAAAACTAAAGCGCCCAAAGAACAAACATTAAAACCATCCAAAAATCCCAGAACAATTGTTAGCGCAAAGAGCGAATATTTGCTTGTATCAATATCACCCAGAAAAGGAAGATGAATCTTATTGTTATCAGAGATATTGTCATTAAACGCGTCTTTCAGAGCTTTTTGAACGGCAATTTCAATTTCTTTGCCCCTCCCATTCTCATTATCAAAACCAAGAATAAATACTGGTTTTTCTTCTGAGGGAGCAGTTGACGGTTTAATAAATAACATTGGCACGCTACCGACATATCTTTCAGAATTGCATTGTTCGCAAAAGGATAATAATAATTCTTGATTTTCTTTAGCATAAGCATCGTAGCGCTTAATATCTATTTCTGGATATTTTTGCTCCAATTTATTTAAAAATTTGTCTTCAGCCGCGCAATGAAGACAAGTAGAACCGTAAAAAAAGTAAAGATTAACTTTGTTTTCTTTTGCAAGAGCTGAATTATTGAAGGAAATAAAACTTCCTAAAATTAAAAAAGCCAAAAAAGAAAAAAGGAAAATTTTTTTCATACTTTATATAATTATTATTAAGATTATTTTATAGTCCCATTTTAAACAGATATAAAAAAATATCAAGATTTTACGGACGTCGGACGTCCGTAGCTTCAAAAAACGAAAGTTCTCCACAACCTTAAAAAACAAAAGACCCCGATGACATCTCTTCGGGACCAAGGGATTTTTAGAAAAAGCGTTAACTTTCTTTTTTCTTAAAAATCTGTGTTTCGTCTGAATAAAGCACAATTTTTGATCCGCCTGCTTCCAGTTCAACCGTAATCGTCTTTTCAGCTAAGTCAATAATTTTTCCTCCAATAAAAGCATTTGCGGTTGCGATTCTATTCGTTCCTCCTCTTGGTTGAAAATTTCCATTAGTTGTCATGTTTTCTCTAAGTTTTTGCCGTTCTTCGGGCGAGAGATTCTGCATTTCTTCCATTGTCATACCGTTTGGCAGAGAAAAATTTCTTGCGCTCGTTGTCGTGGTTGGATTAACGCTTCCATCTACTTGTCTTGGTTGTTGAGGCATCTGACTTCTAAAGTCTTCTTGAGAAAAACCAATATAGATTCTTTCAGCAATGACAATCTTATTTTCGTCTTCCTTGCCCATGACTAAAACTTGTTCGCCAACTTTTAAATCTTCCGTACTTGCCTGAACAGAATTCTCCTCAAAGGGATTTTTTATTTGTTGATTATTTATGGTTTGTTTTAGTGTGGCTTTTTGTTGATCAATGTTTGTTCTTGATTTTTGGCCATTTTTGAATAAAGAAAAAGCAAAAATCGCTGCGCCTATAATTATTAAAATTCCCACAACGATTAAAATAGTTTTTGTTTTTTTATTTTTAGACATTTTTTTTGATATGTTGGAAACTGATCCTCCAACATATTTTTATTTTTTTGAATGATTTATCTTAAAATTTAAAGAATTATTCATATCTTAAAGCGTTAATTGGACTGAGTTTAGAAGCGCGCCGAGCCGGATAATATCCAAAGATAATGCCGATAGTAGCTGCTACGCCAAAGGCCAGAAAAATTGAAGAGGGTGTTATTGAAGTTGTCATACCGGCAAATTTATTAATTAAAATTGAAATAGTACAACCCAAAAGGATGCCAACAATGCCACCGATTAAAGTGAGCGCGATTGCTTCTGTCAAAAACTGACGGCTAATATCTTTTCTTCTTGCGCCAAGAGATTTTCGTAAACCTATTTCTCGAGTCCTTTCGGTTACGATAGTAAGCATCATATTCATAATGCCAATGCCGCCAACAATCAAAGATATGCCTGCGATTGATCCCAAAAGTAAAGTGAGGGTATCCGTTACCGAAGACATTGTATCCATAATATCAGCTTGATTCATTATGGTAAAATCCGCACTTAAGGGATCTTCAATGCCGTGCCTCGACAAAAGAAGCTGGGAAATCTCTTCCTGAACCTGATCCATTAGTTTTTCTTTTGAAACCTGAATGTTGATATTAGAAACGGTGTTGTTTCCCATAAGATATTGTTGGGCGGTTGAGATGGGTATATAGACAAGATCATCGGAACTGGTAAATCCGGATCCACCTTTTTCTTCAGTTACGCCGATAACCGTATATTGCTGGTTGTCAATCCTGATCTGTTGTCCCGACAATTGAACATCTTCGCCAAAAAGATCATTATAAGTGGTAGGTCCAAGCACGGCAACCCGGGAAAGTTTTTTAATATTTTGCTGGGCTATCGGCTCGCCCAAAGCAAGATTAATATTTTTAATGCCAAAATAGTTTTCATCAATTCCGTAAATGCTCGTATTGGTATTTTTGCCCTTACTGATAATCTGTTTTCTAGCGCTAACAGTTGGCGCAACCGCGTCAATATTTGAAATATTTTCTCTGATTGATTCAGCGTCTTCTAAATTTAAAGTTTCAGCAGATCCCCATCCGCCCCTAACAACGGACCCTGGTCCAGAAGCCGAACCTGGTGTAACGACCAAAAGATTTGATCCCAAAGCTTCAATATTGGATTGAATAGTTTGAGTAGCGCCTTGTCCAATAGAAACCAAGGCGATAACCGAAGCAATTCCAATAACAATACCCAGAATCGTTAAAGCCGACCTGGATTTATTTGAAAGAAGCGCGAGATAAGTTTCTTGAAACAAATCAGATGTCAACATTTTGTTTAAGTTTTTAAGATTTTTTTATCTGAAACAATTAAGCCGTCTTTAATTTCAATGATTCTGTTAGTAAATTCAGCGACATATCTTTCATGAGTAATCAATATAATGGTATGCCCTTTTGTTTTATTTAAATTTTTCAAGGTATCTAAAACAATATCACCTGTTTTGGTATCTAAATTGCCCGTCGGCTCGTCAGCCAGAATAATTTCTGGATCGTTAACAAGAGCGCGGGCTATTGCAACTCGCTGCATTTGTCCGCCTGAAATTTGATTTGATAAGTGATGCCAGCGCTCTTCGCTTAAATTAGCCGATCTTAGGGCTTCTTTTACTTTTTTCAAGCGCTCTTCTTTTGGGGTATTTTTGTCATAAATGAGCGGAAGCATAACATTTCTTAAAACGGTTGTTCTTGGAAGAAGATTAAAAGATTGAAAGACAAAGCCGATTTTCTCTGAACGGATTTCTGCCAATTCTTCCCCAGAAAAATTTAGAATGTTTTTTCCGTCAAGAAAATAATTGCCACTGGTAGCCGTATCAAGGCATCCTAAAATGTGCATCAAAGTTGATTTGCCCGAACCTGACGAACCCATAATGGCAACAAACTCTCCTTTATCAATAGAAAAAGACATGCCCTTCAGCGCTTCTGTCTCAACACCTCCTGTTTTATAGACTTTCTTAATATTTTCGCATTTGATCATCATGAATGTATTAGCGCATTATTCGCATCATGTCTCTCTGAACCCCTTCTTCTCCTCCCCCCATAGGCATAATGCTACCAGAAACAGATGATGGAGCAGACGAACTTGCGCCGTTAGTTTTGGACTGGGTAATTACCTCATCGCCCTCTTGAAGCCCGCTTGTAATTTCTGTCATGGTATCGTTTGATAATCCCGTTTCAACATTCACTTGCATGGGCTGGCCATTCTTCAATATTTCAATGTAGGCGCCTGTGTTACTTTCTTTTAGGGCAGAGTTTTTAATAATAATGCTGTTTTGAGCCATGTTGGTGATAATTGAAACAGACATACTCATGCCGGATTTGATTCTTTCATCTTGTGTGTCCAAAGCTATTTTGACGCCGTAACTGACAACATTTTGAGAAACAGTTCCTATAGAGTCAATTTCCATAACTTCACCGGAAACCGAAAGATCGTCAATAGCGTCAATGGTAATACTGGCTTTCTGGCCAATTTCAATGTTTGCTACATCAATTTCATTCAAACTAATTTTAGCAATCTTTTGATCACTTATTAGAGTTGCCACCGATGCATTATTTGAAACCGTGTCTTCCTTGCGGATATCCATATTGGCAATAGTTCCGCCAACGGGGCTATAAACATAATAATCGGCAAGCGCTTTCTTAGCATCGCTCAAAACATTTTCTTTTTGGGCAATGTTTAGTTTCTGGGACCTTAAATCGAGCTCATCGGGTTCGGCGTTAAGTTTAGCTAAGCTTTCTGTCTTTTCTTGAATGCTTCTTATGGCCTGAGGAATGGCTTTTTTTTGACTAGCAACTGATCTTTGAGTAGAAAGAAGACTTGATAAATAATTATTGGTAGTTGACATGTATGATTTCAAGCTTGACTGCCAGCTTGTTATCTGACTAAAGACAGTCTGGTTCCTCTTAGAACGATAATCAACCCAATAATTAAAAAGATTAACATCGCTTTTAACTGTCTCAGACATGGACTTGATAGTTGTGATTGTTTCGTTAAGTAAATTTTCAATTGTTTCTTTATCTGAATAACGGCTCGTAGCCTCATAATTGGCAAAATTGCTATTATAAAGAGTTCTGGTAGCGCTATAATTATCTTCGGCAGTTTTGGCCAGACTTTCAATTTCATCCTGAAAAGGCGATAAAACTGTGCTAATTAATGTTGCCTCATTTTGAGAATAGTTAGAAAGCATGATTGTGCTTTCAGATATGTCATAGCCATAAAGGGCATTATTTAGTCCGCTGATAACCGTTGGCAGGCCCAAAAAGACATCAACAATTGTATTGTAGGCATCTTCATAGGTATCTTCTAAGCTTTTTTCTGCATCTATTTTATTTTGTTCTGCGTCAATTAAGTTATTTTCCGCTTGCAAAATAGAAAATGCGTCTGCCGGTTGAAGAAATTTTTCCAAAGATAGCTGGGCGGTTTCAAGGTTAGTCTCAGCATCACTGATAGCTTTTAGCGCATCGCTTAAATCAATCTGAAGAATAAGCTGGCCAGCTTTCACTTTTTGGCCGTTTTTTGCTCCTACATAAACCACTTTTCCCGAAGCCTGGGTTTTTAAATCTAAATCGTTTAAGGACGAAATTTGTCCTGTTCCCGAAACAGATTGAATCAGGTTTCCTTTTTTAGCTGTTTCCGTAACATAAGTAATCTCATCGCCTCCCTGAGTTATATTTTTGGAAAGGAAAAAACAACTAGCAACAATTAGAGCCAATATTAAGATTGTCCAAAACTTATATTTTAAAGCAAATTTTAGTATTTTTCTTATTCTTTTTTTAGACATAAATTTAGTCACTAACGATTATTTAAACAAAAAAACACCTTTAATATAATACAATCACAAAAGGCAGTTTCTTTCAAAATTCCTGGCTATTTCGGCGCTCTGGGAAAATGCGCGGGAAAACCCCTATAACCTTTTTCCAATGGAATAAGCGCCCTCACAATAAATTCATCTTTTTGCCACGAGCCAATTGCGGCTATATCCTGCCCTTCCTTAATAAAAAAATTGCGCGTTATAAGTTCAGCCGTAATTCTTAAGGTAAGTTTTTCTTGATCAGGAGTCAAGATCTCTATACTTTGGGATTTAATTTCCAAAACTTTTCCCGCAACAATTGGCGCTTGCACATCCTCGTCTCCATAAAAAGGTTTCATCGGTTTTAGACCAGAAATTCTTTTGTTGAAACCAAGATTATCTACTAAAATTCCAAAAAGAAGGACAAAAAGAATAGAAAAAGCGATAGTCAATGCGTACGGTTTTTTATAAGAAATGTCAAATTTCTTTATTAAGATTAAACCGCCAACAATGCCTACAATTGCCAACAAAAGAATTGACCAGGGAAAACTAAACAAAAACATATGATACCCTGGCCCGCCAAAACGCAAGAAATTAAAGTGGCCTTGCGTTCTAATTCTAAAAGAGATGATGCTGATTAAGAAAATTGAAAACATTAGACTAGCCACTATGCCAAAACTTAAAAGTAGCGATCCTGAAACAAAGTAAAATTTTGATCTCATTTTAAGTTTATCTTTTTTAATTTTTTTCAGAATTTTTTTGCTTAAATCTATATAAAAATTGTTATTTTTTTTCTTTTTCATAGATGTTTCTAATTAAATGTTTGGCTCGGTTGATCCTTGCGCCCACGCCACCAACAGAAATTCTCAAAATATCTCCTATTTCTTTATAAGACCTATTTTCTAAATAATGTAAAATTAGCGGCTCTTTGTATATTAACGGAAGTTTTTCTAAATAACTTTTAAGCTCTTTTTTTATCTCTTGATCAGATATGGATTTTTGAACATCAAGCTTGCTTGCGAGATTTTTTTCAAGCCAAGACCCCTTTGTCAAAAAAACCTCTTTCTTATATTTTTTAATATTATTAATTGCTTCATTATGGGCGATACGATATATCCAACTAGAAAACTTTTTCTTTGTATTAAAACTTCTTAAATTAATAAATGCTTTGATAAATGTTTCCTGGACAGCGTCTTCTGTTTTGTGTTGATCCCTAATTAGATATTTGACATAACGCAATAGTTTATTTTGATAGCGTTTGACAATTTCTTCATAGAGTTCTTGATTTTTTGTACACACCAAAACAACGAGATTTTCATCGCTCATTTTTTCTATAAGAATTTTGCCGTTTCCTTCCTTATAAAGTTTTTTCATATTTATCTCTCTATTTGTAATACAATTTCCGAAGATATTTTCTTTCAATTATACAAGAAATTATCCAGAAGGAAATTATCTTCTAATGTTTTAATTTAAATAAATATTAAGAAAGGTCTGCGCTAGTTTTACGGCGCAGACCTTGAGTTAACGGGAAGAGCATTCCCTCCTCTTCTCTTCATACATAGCCTTATCGGCCTTATCGATAATAATCTCTATATCTTCAGGTTCTTTCGGATCCCAAATACTTGTTCCGATTGATAAAGTGATAGAAAAATTAATGCCAGTATCGCTCAAATTCCATTTTTCCATAGCTTTGCGCAATCTTTCAACTACAAGCATTAAGCCGTTGCCTATTTGAGGAAGAACAATCAAAAATTCATCTCTGCCCCAGCGAATAACGATATCCATTTCACGCGCTTGTTCTTGAAGAACCCCTGCTACCTGTTTAAGGAGCTCGTCTCCAACTTGATGTCCTAAGCTATCGTTTACCTTTTTAAATCTATTGACATCAATCATCATAAAGCCAACAGAAAATTTGTTGCGTTCAGCGCGAGAAATTTCCCCTGGAATTATTTCCACAAAATATCTTCTATTAAAAAGACCCGTTGACGAATCTTTAACTGCCTTTTCTTTGAGTTCAACCGCTTCTTCTTCAAGCTCGGTCACTTTTTGTTGAAGTTCCCTTAACTTTTCAATTAACTGTTTTTTTGTTTTATTTCCGTTGCGCATCGTATCCTCCTAAACATTTTTTACGCATACTAAGATTTCTGTTTCTCTAAATCTTTGCGAGCACATCCCTTTTCAATTAATATTGTAGGAAATCCAACACAAGATATTCTCATCGTTTCTTTTAGAAAAGCGCTAGCGCTAATAATACCGGTTATCATCAAAATTGTGCCAACAGTATAAATAAAAATCAACACAATGGCCAAAGCTCTATTTACTCCTATTGCAATTGTTTTAATGAACATTATCCCTCCTTTTAAGTTTTATTAGTCTACACCTTTGATGACCATTTGTCAATATTTTTATGTTTAATTAAAAATATTTTTTTGAAAATTTATATTAAAATAATTAATTTTTCTAAATATCTTGTTTTTTTTATTTTTTTTGGTAAAATAATAATGTTATTTGTATATTAAATAACTATGGCTGAGGAAAAATTAATTGGCAAAATTACCCATTATTTTGGCAATATCGGTGTAGCTGTTATTAAGCTAACCAAGGGTGATCTTAAGGTTGGCGACAAGGTCCGCTTTAAGGGTGGCGACAATACCGACTTTGAGCAAGAAATAACCTCAATGCAAGCAGAGCATACGAATATTGAAAAGGCGAAAAAGGGCGAGGATTTTGGCGTTAAGGTTGACCAAAAAGTGAGGGAAGGATATAAAGTTTATCTGATTAGCTAAGCGGCCGGATAAACATTTTCCGCTTTATTGGCGGGAGAATGGTTTTGGTTGTTCAGTATTTTTTGTAATTGTTCATATTGTTTAATATGGTGGGCGTAGCTTAACTGGTTAAAGCTCTGGGTTGTGATCCCAGCGACTGCGGGTTCAAGTCCCGTCGCTCACCCCTAGAAATTCTTAATGCGCCTTAATGGGCGCATTTTAGAATAGCTTAGGTCCTGAGGAGCGGAAGCGACGAATGAGCATTTTTTTCTAAGCCCCTATTCATAGGGTTTTTATTATACCTCTTTTGTGGTGGGTCGAACCTGCTTGACAAATGATGGGTAATGATATGTCTACAAACATTGAAATTTATACAAAAAAGAAGGAATGTGGTTTTTTTATTGCCCCAAAATTGTCGAAGTATTGACAATATGTAATAAACATATTAGGATGTGGGTAGTTCTAAGGAAAAAAAGGAGGGTGTAGTGAGTAGAAAATGGTATTCAATTCTTATGCCTATTGGACTTCTATTGAGACTACCTGTTGTGATTCCAGCGGTGAAATCCATGTTTAATAGTTCCAGTTTCTCGATAGGACCATTAGCCTTTGGCGCGTGGATGCTCGGAATTGTAATAACGTGGATTGCCTTCGTTTGTAGTCTAATAGTAGGCAAAAAAAAAGAAGGTTAGTTAATATTGTCCTGTAACATAGCGTTGCGGGACTTTTTTTATCTATATAAAATTGAAAAATGACTCACCACCCCCTCACAATCCCAAAATCTGGGAAAATCGCTCCATTTTTAAAGAAACTTTATTATCTGTGACGTACGTGGAAAGCATTATTTTTTTATAATAAGGATTGTGTTATAATGTTCAATACAAGAAAACATTTAGGATTGACTTTCTGTCATCGTTATGTTATCCTGTACATAAATGTACAACATAAAACAACGATCTTTTAAGAAAACTAAACTAAACTTACTTTTAGAAAGTCCACAGAGTCTTTTTCATACCAAAGACTTAGTTTTACTTTGGGGAATTAAAAATAAGAATACGCTCTATACCAGTATCAAAAGATATATTAAACGAGGAGTGCTTATCAGCATTCACAAAGGTTTTTATTCTAAACTTCCCCTCAATCAATTAGATCCAATAAAATTGGGCATAAGTTTTTTGCACTCTTTTGCTTATTTGTCAACTGAAACTATTTTAACTCATCATGGCATAATTTCTCAATCTATCCCCCATATTAGTTTAATTTCAGATAGATCAAAAAGGTTTAAAATCAACAATAATCACTATATTTCAAGACAGATGCAAGATAAATTCTTATTTAATGACAGAGGCATTATAAAAAAAGATGGTATTGGACAAGCAACCATAGAAAGAGCCGTAGCTGATATGCTTTATTATAATCCCCATTATCATTTTGACGCGCCTAATTTGATAAACTGGAAAAAAGTTAAAGAAATTCAAAAAATTATAGGTTTCAAAGCTTAAAATGAACAACCAAAGCCAAAAAAGAGCCTATCATAAATCTCAACTTTATCGTCTTTTGATTGCGCTTTTAGATAACAAAAAAATAGCCCCTAATATTTATTTTAAGGGAGGTACTTGTTGTTTAATGTTAGGTTTTTTAGACAGATTTTCTGTTGATTTAGATTTTGATCTGAAGAAAGGAGCTAATAAAAAGATTTTAAGAAAAGAACTTCATGGTTTATTTAAAAAACTTAATCTGACAATTAAAGATGAGAGTAAAAAAGCATTGCAATTCTTTTTAAAATATCAAGCGCTGCCAAGACAAAGGAATACTATTAAACTTGAAATTATTGATAATCCTTTTAAATCAATTGACCACAAACCCCAATATCTGAAAGAGATTGATCGGACAGCTATTTGTCAGACAATCGAGAGTATGTTTGCTAATAAGCTTGTTGCCTTGACAGATAGATATAAAAAAAGAAAAACGATAGCTGGTAGAGATATTTATGATCTTCATTATTTTTTTACCCATGGCTACTTATATAAAAAAGAGATAATTAAAGAAAGAACTAACAAGGAAAGCATTAATTATTTAAAAGATCTGCGAGATTTTATCAAAACTAAAATTACCCAAAGAATTATAAACCAAGATCTCAACTTCCTTTTGCCTCACAAAGAATTTGAGGCAATAAGGAAAACTCTAAAAACAGAAATCTTAATGTTGATTCAAGATGAAATTGAAAGTTAAAACGCTTGTTATTTTTTCTATGTTTAAGTACTGGTTCAAATCTTTACTTGACAAAATATGGATATTGATATGTCTATAGACATTGAAATTCATGCGAAAAAGAAGTAATGTGGTTTTTTTATTGCCCCAAAATCGTCGAAGTATTGACAATATTTAATAAACATATTAGGATATGGGTAGTTCTAGGAAGTTGAGTATTCAACTTCAAACGATAATTTAAAGCAAGGGAGGAAAAATGGCTAGAAAATGGGTAGTAGAAGCATTTATGGGATTGCGCGGAGACAATAAAAGTACTAAAATACCTTTCATTGATTTCGGTCCTGGACAGCCGACATTTCAAGAAGTTAGAGGACATATAATATTCTTCCTTTCGCCTATCAGTGGAGGCAATGAAGTTGTTCGTGTACATGTTGGTGATGTTAGCGAACATTTCGACCTCAAAGATATCCTTGGAGAAAAATTAGTTACCATACTAAAAGGGGCTGACCAAAATTTAGGAATCTTCTTTGCTAATCTTGCACCTAACAAACGATATCGTTTTACCGTAGAGGAAGTAGAGTCTCTGAATATCTTATCTTAATAACAAGCTCAGCTAAAGATGCTGGGCTTTTTCTTTTATGTCTTGTGCGCGACAAAAACAACTCACCACCCCCTCACAATATTAAAACTTGGAAAATTCGTTGCGTTTTTAAAGAAATTCTGTATGATTAATTTAGCTAAAATTGACTTAATTTTCTGTTATAGTAAAATGTAATAGAAATAAAAAAGCTGCTGTTTTTTGACGGGAGAGTAAAAAAAACTGTATTTTATTAAAATGATCCATAGATTTACAACTGTTATAAACAAAGAAGGGAAATGGTATGTTGCTCATTGTCTTGAGTTAGGTGTTGTTAGTCAGGGTAAAACTATTGAAACTGCCCAAAAAAATCTTAAAGAGGCGATTAAGTTTTATTTGGAAGATTGTCCACGAGGCAAAATATATAGCGCTGACTCTGCTCCGTTAGTAACTACTCTTGAATTAAAGCATGGGTAGAATTATTTCTGCCAAAAAGGCTATTAAAATTTTAAGCCAAGATTTTGGCTTTTCTTTTATTTCGCAAAAGGGAAGTCATATTAAATTGAGAAAGAAGATTAAAAACAGAACTATTGTTACTATCATACCATTGCACAAGGAACTGGCGCCGGGAACCTTAAAAGGAGTTTTAAGACTGGCTCAAGTCAATGAAAAAGAATTTTGGGAAAAAGAAAAATGAATTCTAATTTTGTTACATAAATAATTACTAAATTTTTAAGAAGGAAAATGGCAAAAACAACTCACCAACCTCTCACAATCCCAAAATCTGAGAAAATCGCCTATATCAATGACCAAAAATCAATCTTATGCGCTAAAAAAGAAAAAGCCCCCGATAAGGACGGAACCTCATAGGGGTCTTTTTCGTAGTGATTGATTATATTATAGCAAGCAGAATCTGTATGTCAACTCCTTTATCACAGATTCAAATTAGTAGTTTGTCTTATCTCTCATTGATTGCTATGCCGTTAAGCCCCTATTCGTGGGGTTTTTATAATATCACAAAACAGCGGGTTGAAATGCTTGACAAAATATAGATAATGATACAGGATGTTGATAGTTCAAAATCAAAGGAGGAAAAAAATGAGTCCAGGCAAAAAAAACAATTTCCAAGAAACTTTAGTATATCTTTTAAGTAGAGCCTTAAGCCAAAAGAAACTCGTTGAAATGTTGCGCTTCATTACTGTGAAAACGTTTTTTGCAAAGGAAGATAGGAGAATTACGGCATTAATGATTGATCAAGCTTTTCCGGAGGAAAAGCAAACAGATAATGGTAATACGCTAACTGAACAACTACAAGAAGCAGGATTAATTCAAGAACAGACCATTCTTAGCCAGCCAAGCGGGCGAAATAATATCTTTTTCAGCGTTACTGCTCTTTATCGAGCCCTACCTAAGGAATTATTGTATCGCTTCATTGAAAACGATGAAGCGCGAATTCTGACAAATACGGAAATTCACGAAATATTGAAATAAAATCAGCAACAACATTAATCCTGCAGTAGAGCATTGCGGGATTTTTTATTAATAAACGGCTCCAAACAAGTACACGCTCTTGACAATGCAAAGAAAGTATAGTAGGATTTGAGCAGTTCGTTACGCCAAAGGAGGAAAAAAATGGTTCAAACCAAAATTATCGGTGAAGAAAGCAGTTCGGGAAATTTCTTACTTTATTTTCCGGATGGAAGAGTTGCTGAATGGAACGGTAATATTAAGGGTAGATGGGGAATGACCAAGAAAGAAGGCAGTACTTGGGACATGTATCCTGTGCCAATCACAGAAGAGAATCAGATTGTGATTATTGATGCCTTTGGATTGCTCTCGGAAGAAAGCGCATTTCCTCTAGAAATTCTCGAAAAGAGCAGTCCTAAAGTGCTCATTGAGGCAAGACGAAAGCTAGAAAAACAGAGGGGACTCAGAAGAGTTGATGTTTACAGAGATGGGGATACTAATTGGAAAGAATTGCCTGCTGAGAAATTTGGCTAGTTCTTTAAAAATACTTATAAAGGGAGGTGATATTGGCAAACAATAGTAGAATAGGGCGAAAAAGTATGTGGTCACTGGGTGACCACATATTCTAAGAAAGAATTCTACGAACAAATGGGCGTTAGGAGGTCTTGGGTTGAAGAATCTTCAATTGAAACATAAAACCCAGAGGGCTAAAGTAGCCCTCTTTTATTATATATTCATCATACCTTAAGAAATATGACAATTTATCTAAACAAGCAAATCCAAGCAATTTAAGAGTATCCATAAAAATGTATAGTTTCAAACTGAGAATGCTGTAAAATAAGCACTTTTCTATACAAAAAATGTATAGTTTTGATACAAAAATCTTGCATAATGATATATCTTCTGTTATACTATTTTCAAATATATTAAAAATTATGTTCTATGAAGAGTAAATTAAACATAGATGAAGTTTCTAAATTTTTAGAGGTTAATCTCCATACATTACGAAGATGGGACGAGAAAGGTACCCTTAAGGCACAGCGTGATACTCCCACTGCTCATCGCTACTATTTTGAAGATGATTTAAGTGATTTTTTATTGAATAACTTTAAGTATCTTTTTAGAGTAGCTACCAAATGGGCGTTTTCGCGGAAAGTTATTGATATTCCTTCAAGATTATATTGTGCCGATGCCTTTGTTTTTAAATCACGCTTGGCTAGATTAGCAACAATACTACAGGAAAGAAGCGATCCAGAGGGTTTATTTACGCTAGCAACTTCTATCATGGGTGAAATTGGCAATAATTCTTTTGATCATAATCTTGGTAATTGGTCAAATATTCCAGGGATATTTTTCGGCTATAATCTGAAGGAAAACAAAGCAATTTTAATAGACAGAGGGCAAGGAGTTTTAACTACATTGAAAAGAGTTAGGCCCACATTAAAAAATGACAATGAGGCGCTAAAAGTTGCTTTTACAGAAATTTTGTCAGGCAGAGAACCTGAAAATAGAGGTAATGGATTAAAATATGTGCGAAAAATAGTAGAAAATAATCAAATGTACTTGAGCTTTCATTCTGGAGATGGACTTGTACTCATTGATGGCAAAGCCAAAGATTTAAAAATTATAAATGCAAACACAATAATGAAAGGATGCCTCGTAACTCTAAATTATAAAAACTAATACAACATGACAATAAAATTAAAAAAATTTGGAATAACACTAACCTCCAGAGACGAAGGAAGAGAAGCTTTTAATGTTACAAAAACACTTTTAAAAAATCTAAAAAAGGACGAAGAACTAATTTTAGATTTTAATGGTGTTTATACCTTTTCTCCTTCCTGGGGTGATGAATTTTTAACAAATCTACACAAAAAATATAAAGATAAATTAATACTATTAAATACTCAGAATCCATCGGTCGTTGCAACACTCGAAATGTTGACAGAGTTGAATAACACTAAATTTAATTTAAAATAAATTTAATTATATAAAGAGGACTGATTATTCAGTCCTTTTTTTTATACATAAATATATTTAGTCAAAAATCTCAATTTTGACTATTTTTTACTTTGAAGAAACTTAGAAATATCTTCGGCTGCGATTGCGCCCTCGCTACAAGCGGTAATAATTTGATGAAAATTATTAGAACCATTCGTGATATCGCCAGCTGCCCAAACTCCTTTTTGGCTGGTTGTTTGATTTATCTCTACCTTAATATATCCTGCATTGTTCGTTTCTAAAGATAATTCTTCTATTAGTACTTTTTGAGGGACAGTCCCTGTTTCAATAAACAGACCATCAATATCAATTTTATTTTTTCCTTTATATGGATTATTTAATTTAATACTTTCTATCTTCCCATTTCCTTCTATTTCGCTAATTTCTGTATTATAGATAACCTCTATTTTTTTATTATTTTTAATTTGATTAATCAAGAAAGTTTCGCCTTGTAGCTTATCTTTACGGTAAATTTGATATACCTTTTTTGCTATCTCAGATAAATGTAGACTAGCCATTTGAGCATTATCGCTTCCGCCAATTACAGCTACTACTTTATCTTTGTAAAACATAGCATCACATGTGACGCAATAAGAAAGACCTTTGCCAATAAATTCTTTTTCATTTGGTAAATTTGATTGACGATATCTTGTTCCTAAAGCGAGAAGAATAGTTTCTGCGAATAATTCTTTATTGGATTGAGTCGTAAGTTTGAATTGATTATTTTCTCGGTTAATACCTACCACCTTGTCAATCATAATAGGGTTCCCCAAAGATTCTACATGTTTTTGTATTTTACTAACTAGTTCTGCACCTTTGATTTCAAATTCAGTAGGGAAATTGCAAATTTTATGGGCTTCAAAAGCAAGCCCGCCGATTGCTTCGCCAATAATTAAATGATTGATATTATAACGGGAAGCGTAAATTGAAGCTGTTAAAGCGGCTGGTCCAGCGCCAACAATGATTAAAGAATAAATATTTTTTTTGTCAATCATTAGGTTATTTTTTAAACTTAGATATTCTAATAAATTAAAGTTCTGCTTCTAATTCAGATTTAAAAGCTTCTTTCAGTCGCAAGCCGATAAATTCTTTGACTATTTTACCATTTTTAAATAATTTCATATTGGGAATGCTCTGGATTTGATATTCTATTGCCAAGGATTGATGTTCTGGGATTTCTGTGTTTATTTTTCCTATTTTTAATTTACCGCTTAATTCTTCCGCAAGCTGGTCTAAAACAGGAGCCATCATTAAGCACGGTTGGCACCACGGTGCCCAAAAATCAACTAAAACGGGCAAATCTGATTTCAAAACTTCTTTTTCAAAATTTTCGCGAGTGATTTCTATAATTTTTAACATATTTTACACATAACACAAATTATTTATTTTGAATAATTTCTTTTAACAAGAAATTTATTGTTTTCTTATCCTTTAAATCAGGCATAGATTTTAAATAAGAATTTAAATTTTTTGTAAGATATAATTCTGTAGTTTTTTTAATTCCAGAATTAATTGCGTAAAATTGATTGATAACTTTGGTGCAATCTTCTTTTTTATCTATTATCTTAATTAAGCCATCAATTTGCCCCTTAATAATATTGAGCCGTTGTTCTAATGTAATTTTTCTCATATAATTGTGTATGATATGTTTGATATCCAGTATACCCCCATAGGGTGTATTGTCAAGATTGGAATAAACTCTTGACTTTATATAAATATTGATTAAAATGTGTGGCTACAGCGAAATTAATTTCAGAAAAAGGAGAAAAATGGAAGCAAATTTATTTGCCATGGGTGGGGGACTGGTAATCTTTCTAATAGGCAGGAAACTTTGCCTTTTAGCGGGGAGACCGGAATTTCCCTATCCATGGCGCTGGATGTCGTTCAAAGAAAAAACTCTTCATTCACTAAGAATTAGTTTTGGTTATGTCATTGGTTATACTGGAATTGCTGGGGGATTAGTGTTCGTTTTTAATTTAGGAGTTTGCTTTATTAAGCTTATTCCCTAACTTTGTTCCTTAAAGACATATTAGGGCCTGATTGGATAATCAGGCCCTTTTTTGATTTTTAAGAGAATTTTTTAAGAAAGATATTAAGATATTTTACAAAACGATCTTTATCCGTTAAAATGAATACATAATATAAATACTGTATTTACCAAACAATATGATCGGATATATTGCTTTAATCTTCTTTATTATAATTCTTCTAGCTTATTTTTTGTTTACTATTTCAATTGTTTACCATTTTAAGAACTATGGCATTTCCTCAAGGACGATGAAGAAAACAATGTCTTTGTTTTTATCAATATCAATTGTTTTTTTTATAACAAATCTTATTTTTTACAGTCGCATTCCATGGTCAGAAATTTCACAAAGCATTGATCGCGTCTTTAGATCAAACCTCCCATTTTAAATAGAAAAATATCAGTTTATAACTTTATTATTTTTCATTTCATCAAATATGCTCCGTATCAACACTAATGAAAATATTTTAGCAGTTTATCGTCGCCATTGGATCATCCTTTTTTGGGACATTTTTACTATTATTTCCATTGGCTTGTTTGTTTTATTAGCAGGGACTATTCTCAAGAAATTTATGCCAAGTATGTTTGTTTCTCCTTGGCGTCAAATTTTCTTTTGGATGGCAATTCTCCTTTATCATGGCTTGTGGATTGCCTTCTTTGCGAGATTTGCCGATTATTGGCTTGATTCATGGATCTTAACTAACGAACGAATTATTGATATTGAACAAAAAGGCCTTTTTAGCCGCGAAGTTTCAGAATTTAAATTAGATAAAATCCAAGATATTTCTGTAGATGTGAGCGGAGTTATTCCAACGCTTTTTCGTTACGGAGATGTCCAAATTGAAACTGCAGGATTTGAAAGAGAGTTTGTTTTTAAAACTGTTCCCGATCCTCAAAATGTCAAGAGTAAAATTCTTAAGATGCAGGACGAGTATTTAGAATTAAAAAAATCGCAGTAGCGATTTTAAAACAAAAAATTAAAAGATTAACATAATAAACTTTTAAACGTTTTGAGATCTGCCCTTGGGCAGTTTTTTTGTTTGAGGCAACTCAATAGATTTGAGATTGCTATTAAGCGTATCTAGTTTTTTTTGCGAGCTTTCGTAAGTTAAATTAGTATAAGATAAATGTTTTCCCAAAAGATTAAAATCATCGCCGAATTTTTCAAAATCAATCTTTAACCGTGATAAATTTGCTAAAATATCTTTTGCGCCTTCTTCAACCTGAAGCCCTTTTAGTCCTATCAAAATAGCTTGTAAGTAAGCGTAAAAACTATTGGGAGAAACTGGCACAATTTTTTTTGAAAGCGCAAAACTGTTAATATTCATTAAATTTTGTTCTTTCAAGGTAATTTCATAATAAATATTTTCAGCTGGTATATACATCATAGCAAAATCAGAAGTTCCTTCATCGGGTTTAATATATTTATCAGCAATTACTTCAATATGTTTTTTGAGATCGCGTAGAAATTGTTTTTTAGCGCGAATTTTTGTTTCCTTATCCTTAGCGCTCATTGTCTTTTTAAAGTTTTCCAGAGGAAATTTGGCGTCAATAGGAATAATCATATTGCGAAGTCGAATAATTGCGTCAACTTTTTCGCCGTTCTTAAAGCTGTATTGCAAAGAATAATTAGCGCGGGGTAAAATCTGCTCTAAAATATCAGCCAAAATATATTCTCCTAAGCCACCCCTTAATTTAGGAGCTTTCAATATATCATGAAGCGATGAAATATCTTTGCCTACTTCAAAAATGCGCTTTGAGGATTCTTCCAAGCCGGTTAATTTATTTGTTACGGACTGAACCACTTTGTGAGTGTTATCAAGGCGATCGTTTAAATCTCTTCCTTGGCGCTGCATCATTTCTAAGTTTTCCCGAAGGCGCGAATTGACTTGATTAGTTATTTCATTCAGCTGAGAAAGCATTTTTTCTGAAAGATTTGTCAATTCTGATTTTTGATTACCGACACGCTTTTTAATAAAATAGAAAATTGAAAAACCTAAAAGCACCAAAGCAAAGAAAATAATGATAAAAGTAAAAACCTGATTCATATTAATTTAATTTTAACATAAATAAAAAAAAGAGCCATCATTTTATAGCTCTTAATTTTATTTATCAGAATTCCCGGAGATCGTATCTCCGGTAATTTCTAAAAATTAAATTCACTGTCCGTTTTAATTGTTTTTTGAATATGCTTTATTTCTCCGTTGGGCGTTATGATTTCAATTTTAATGGGCAATTCTTCAATGCCCGGTTGTTTTTGAATGTATAATTTATAATTGTTAGCATCAATGTCTTCTGGCAAATCATATTCTAAAACAACCTGATGGGTTGAAGCAATAGGCACTTTCACTAGACCTGCAGCAAAAGTTTTACCGAATTCTTTTCCGTATTCTGCGTCAGTTGATAAACCGTCAATCTTTGTGAACCAAGAACCTTCCGGCACATAAACTCTAAGCCAGCTTTGATAATCGCGAGTAAGCCAAGATTTTTCCTCTGCAGTATGTTCATAATTGATAGTTAATTTTGCCCGAGGAATTTCCTTTGACAAATCTATTGTATATTCAATGTTTCGATTAACAAAATAGTCGGCCTTAAAGGCATTAACATTAGCGTCTATTACGGCTAAATAATCTGAATCGGTTTTTTTCATTTCTCCCGACCAACCGAGGCGAGAAATATCTTTTTGAAGCTGTGTGTTTTTAAAATAAAGAAGAATATCTTTTTGATTAAGGTGTTTTTGGGCTAAAGATATTAATTTAAGCGACTTTAGGGGATCTAATGATAAGGTTTTTTCAATCAATATTTTAGCTAAATCTTTTAAGATATCTTTGCGTTCGTATTTTTGAATACCTTGGGCAAGATAATCAATCTCTACTTGTTGTTCCAAAGTAAGCAAGAAATTATCGGTGCTGATAGTAAGATTATAATCTGGCATCTCAATGGGTCCATGAATTTCAAGCAATGATTTTAAAACTTCAGGCGTAATTGCAATAACACCGTCAAATTCTTCTTGACCTCCTTGAAGATGATAAAGTTCCATCATTTTTTCTGCTGTTGTAGGAAAATCGGGGGACCAATTACCATCTCTAAATTGCCAGTTTTTAACCCAGAGGTATTTTTTAATGGGATCGGGCGGTTGTAGTTGTGTAGGAGTTGAAAGATCTAAGTCAAAAACTGCTGTGCAATAAAATTGAAAATCTTTTGGGCGCGCATCCTTTATTTTTGCGGTGGCAAAGCTTGAAACAAAACCGCCTGTTGGGCGCAATTCCAGATTATTTTGAAAAAGCACGAGATAGTTCATTTCTTTTTCAAAACCGGCAATTTGTCGCAAAAGAGAGAAAATATTTGGATCTTCCTTTATTTCTTGTACATTAACAGTTTCGTTTAAATAGTGAACCTGCGCGTTTTCCTTTAGTTTTTTTTGATTAATAGTTGTTATCCAAAAGCCAACACCAACAAGGATGGCAATCAAAGATAGAGAAATAATAAATTGTTTCTTTGGTTTTGTCATAGAACATACTTTAAACTTAAAAATTGTTTTTGTCAATGGTGTATGATTAAAAGAATCCATTATGCGAATAAAGATTGACAAAAACTAAATTAATGATATGATGAAAATAGTTCATCAAAATAATCTCCGACATTATTAAGGTCGGGGTCTAAACTATAAATAGCGAGAGATCTCAATAGCTCCGACGCCTTTCAGGGTCGGAGTCTAACAATTTCTAATTCGAGATTACTCGAAAAGAAATTCTAAGAAAGGAGGAAAGAGATGGAAGAAATAAAATTTATTCTCACGACCCCGCATGGATCGCAAATAGAAATATCAAAGAAAGCGAATTCAGAAACCATAACCTTACAATATCGTGGAGTAAAACAACGAGTTGCGCAGACATTTAACAATGTAGATGAGCTTTCTGAATACCTTAAGAGATCTGTATTTGGCCCTATCTTTAGAAACCTGCTCTAAAAGGAGGATTAGTTATGTATAATGTTTTAGAAAGAGCAGTTGTGATAGTTTTAGGTATTTTTGCCTATATGATGATTGAAGTTACTATGATGGGAGGAGAGAATAGTCCCATAGGCATAGTTGGCGTATGGTTTTTGATAGTTCTTATTCTCGGGCCAGCCATAAAATTACACAGAAAAAACTAAAAAAGATTGGCGCTGATGAAAAAATCGGCGCCTTTTTCTTTTAAATGAATGTGTTATACTGTATAGGTACTTGATTGTAATCTGTTATTGAAACATATGATTAAAAATATCTTTTTTATCATTATCGGTTTTTTATTAGGAGTGTTCTTGACTTCCAGCTTGTCTTGGCGCGATATTGATTTTAAGAATTTAAAACAAAGTCCGTTGCAGGAATTAACGCGCTTAAGAGCAATTATCACTGAACATCCTAAAATTGAAAGCAGCACTTTAGCCGTTACAAAAATTATGGACGGAAACACGATTCTTGTAGAAGGAGGCCAACAAATTAAACTTTTAGGCATTATGGCTGATCAGGAAGGGGAACCGTGTTATAACGAAACCAAACAGAAGCTTCAGGATTTGGCGCTTGGTAAAACAGCAACTATGGTCAAAGATATTAACGATAAGGACCAATTCGGAAATTTGTTGCGCTATATAAAGATTGGCGATACCAATATCAATGTTGAATTGGTTAAAGAGGGATTAGTGTCGCTTAAGATTGATGACAATGTAACAATTTATAAAAATGACCTTATCTTTGCCGAGCAATATGCAAAGAGCAAAAATCTTGGGTGTAAATGGCAAAATCAGCCATAAAGCCATAAAGCCATAAAGCCATAACCTATTGACAAAGATTTTTCCACGGTTATAATGGTTAATAATTAAACATTCTCCTAAGACCGTAGGCAAAAAGATAAGCCCTGCGCAGGAAAACTAAAGCTCACTTTATGAGCAGTTAGGCGGTCTTAGAGATCGCTATTTTTGATAGTATGGGGATAAATTTGTATTAATTTTTTATGAAACTTAGAAAAAACGATAAAATTAAATTAGCCAAGACATTCATCGATAAACTAAGGGAAGAAAAAACTTTTCTACTAACTAACTATGAAGGTCTTACATCTAAAGAGAGCAATGAACTTCGCGTTAATCTCTTTAAAGAAGGAATAGGGTATAGGGCTATTAAGAAAACAATCATAAACAAGATTCTTAAGAGAGCTAAACTTGAAAATTTTAATATCTTGACAGAGCCGGGACAGATGGCAATTGCTTGGGCCGAAGATGGCGCTAAAGTTGCTAAAATAATCAATGATTTTTCCCAAGCGCATAAGAAAGATATGATTGTTGCGGGTTTTGTTGATGGCGATTTCCTTGTTAAAGACAGAATGATTGCCTTGTCTAAATTACCGAGCATTGATATTTTAAGAGCTCAATTTATTGGAACGCTTAAAGGAACTATGCTTGGACTTGTTAATGTTTTAAATGGTAATCAAAGAAAACTTGTTTTGGTCTTAAATGAAATAAAAATGGCTAAAACATAAAATTCTTAAGGTCGATATTAAGTTTATAATTATTCATAATTTATTATTTAAAATCATGGCAGACGAAAAAAATACAAAAACCCCCTTAGTAAAAGTTGATGATACTTTAGCAACGTCAACGCAAATAAAGAAAGAAGAGGTTTCTAAGGAAGAAAATAAAAAAACAGAAGAACCAAAAGAGAAAGAAGTTAAGGACAAAAAAGAAACAGAAGTTCCAGCTAAATTTAAAAAATTGGTTGAGGAGATTGAAAAAATGTCAGTCCTTGAATTATCAGAACTTGTTAAGGTTCTTGAGGAAAAATTTGGTGTTTCAGGCGCTATGGCAATGACTGCTACTCCTGTCGCAGGCGCTGGTGGAAATGCTGCTGATGGCGAAGTAGAAAAATCAACAGTTGATGTTATTCTTAAGGCCGTCGGACAATCAAAAATTCAAGTAATTAAAGCTGTTAAAGAAATTACGGGAAAAGGACTTAAAGAAGCTAAAGATTTAGTTGATGGCGCTCCTGTAGTTGTTGTTGCAAAAATCAAACCAGAGGAAGCAGAAGAAATCAAGAAAAAACTCATAGAAGCGGGAGCAGAAGTGGAAATTAAGTAAGAACCTGGCTTCGCCAGAACCTTGACGGCGGAATAAGAACCTGGCTTCGCCAGAACCTTGACGGCGGAATAAGAACCTGGCTTCGCCAGAACCTTGACGGAAGAATAAAGATTACTTTGACGGAAGAATAAGAACCTGGAACATAGAATATAAACAAAAAAACAGCGTGCGCCTTGCATGCTGTTTTTAATTGCGCGAAGAGGTCAGGCCTCTAGTTATTTATTTTATATACCCTTGAATTGTCAAGAAGATAAATACTTTTTTCGTCAGGCGTAATATAAAAGTTTGTCATATTTTGCCATTCCGGACTGGAAATATTTTTAATTAATTTTTGTGTCTCTTTGTTAAAAATGAAAATTTTAGATTGGGAACGAGACATTAAATAAAGATTTTTAAATTCAGGCCGCGTGTAAATTTTATCACCCAATTCTGACATGCCTTCAGTCGCGATAAGAAAATCATCAACTTTTTTGCCTTTTGAGTATTTATAAATTAAACCGCTTTTTTCTAAAATATAAACCGATCCATCAATTGATAAAGAGACAAAATTTTTGCCAAAATCTTCATGTATATTCAGCCAAAGAGAATTTTTTGAAAAATCAAGGTCATTGTACTTAAGAATTTTTCCTGATTCAGCCAGAAGATAAATATTATTTTCAAAGCTTGACATATCAAGCACTTTCTCTTGAGATATTCCTTCTATGTTTTTAAGGACTAAATCAGAGTGACTATAATCAAAAAGAGCAATTTTACCTTCTGGAGATAAGTAAGCAAAATTTTGATTAAGTTCGGTTTGAAATTTAAAACTTTGGGATAAGCCAATTTCAGGAAGAATAAAGCTGCCCTCATTGCTGATTAGATCAAAGAGATAAAGGGAACTTTCATCAAAAAGGATAATCTTGTCATTTTTCATCGCTAACCCTTCCGCGTTTAAAGAAAGAGTATGTTTTCTAATATCTAAAATAGGCAAAGCATCATTAATAATTATAAAAGTATCATCAGAGACAGGATTAGCCGGTTTTTCTTGAGAATAAATATTTAAAAGAGTGACAATCAAAACAACAGCAAACGCTATAATTATTCCTGATAAAATATATTTTTTCTTTGGGCGGCGTAAGTTTTTTAATAACAACAATGTCTTTTGGAATTTTTCTTTTAAAGAAAACTTTGACAAAATAGTTTTTGGTTTAATTTTAATTTTAGATAATTTTTTAGAATGTGAAAGTATTTTTTTGCTTTTCTCTAATAGCTTTGCCTTTTTAATCAATGAGTAAAGTTTTTTGGAAGACAAAGCAAGAAAAGAGATTGCGCCCAAAATAATAACTTTAACATATTTCTTCTTGGGTTTTTGAATAATTGGCGTGGCCACCATAGGTTCTTCAAGTTTTTGTGGCGCTGGAACGGCTCTTTTCAAAAGAGAGCCAATGTTTAAAATAATTAAAGCAAGATTTATATTATTTGGAAGGTTAAGATTATTTTTAAAATTTTCCAAAGGTTCGTATTGTATTTTATCAATAATCGTTTTGAGCCTTGGTTTTGCCACATAATTTGTAACATAGGGAACGCTAAATATAAATTTGTCGCGTATTTCTATGTTGCCATTAGCAATGGCTTGAAACGATAAACGATCAATTTCTTGCGGTTCATTATTATTAAAATTCTGAATAATATCCATTAAACGACCGCGTCGCCAGAGCAATCCTTGAATTTTTCCAATAATGGCAAAATAAATCTCTTGTTTTTGAGGAACAACCAAGATGATCACTAAATTTATTTCACGAGGCCAATTAACCTCAGATTTTTGGAAATAATTTTTAATATCTCTATTAATGTCTTTCAAAGTTTTCTCTATGGCCTCTTTAGCGGAAACATCAGTTTTCTTATAAAAGAGCTGAGAGGTCTTGGATGCAACAAAATTCAAAAAAGTAACAATTTGCGACCTATCTTGTTCTTGATCTATGGCCTGTCCTACAATATATAGATATCCCAACCTTTCTTCTTCAATATTGGCCGGCTCGTAAACGAAAGTTTCACAAACACTCTGTTCGTTATTGTTTGCATTAGAAACAATTTCAAAAACTTGTGGGAAAAAATCAGTATTCATATATTTACATTATATCATAGTTATAATATTTAGGCACAAAAAACAAAATATATTAAAGATTTTCCGAAAGATAGAACAGATTTTAAGTATTTTTTGCTTATTTATAATATATTCTTCTTTTAAATGTTTTGACAAAGAATTTTTATGAGTGTAGAATGGTTTTAGGTGAAAATTTAACCCGTAAACTATAAAACTATGAGCGATACAATTTTGGAGGGACTATTTGACTCAACTATTAAGGTAAAGCTCTTGAGGTTATTTTTTAGGAATTCAAATAACCGCTATACACTTGATGAAGTAATCAATAAAATTCACTCTGACCCCAGTTCAACTAGATATCAATTGAGAAAATTAAGGAAAATCGGGCTGTTAAAATCAAATATTATTAGGATTGAACCGTCAGCCGATGATAAAAAAAGCGCAAAAAGAATAGGCCGCGAAAGGCGGATGTACCAAGTTAATCCGTTATTTCAATTTTATCAAGAATTGAAATCTTTAATCTTAAAATCAACGCCTGAAGTTAAAACTAAATTGGTCAGCGAACTTCAAAAAATTGGGAGAATGAAATTAGTTCTCATAACAGGCGTTTTTATGAATGTTGACAATGCTAAGGTAGATCTTCTCGTTGTTTCTGACGATATTCAACGCCTGAAACTTGTACAGGTGATTAAATTGATTGAATCGGAGATGGGGCATGAAATCCGTTATGCGGCTATGAACCAAAAAGAATTTGAATATAGATTGGATATGTTTGATAATTTTGTAAAGGCGTTAACGCAGTTGCCTCACGAAAAATTGATTGACAAAATGAAGACATTTTAAAAAATGCTATGCGTTTTTACCTATCGTATGTCTGTAAATTTTTCATTTTTCCTGCCGGTAGGTAGGTAGGCGTTTTTAGTTTTAATTTCAAACATTGCCAGGTCGTCTAACGGTAGGACAGCGGACTCTGAATCCGTCAATCTTGGTTCGAATCCAAGCCCGGCAGTCAACTTGTGCTATGTGATCGCGCTTGAGGCGTGTAATAATCTCGGGCGCACAAGAGAGATGTTTATCTCCATAAAATTATATAGTTAAACAGTGTTTAATAAAAATAATGAAATCAATAGAAAATGAATCTCGTTTTATGCCGGAAGAAGAAACTAAAAGACCAGATATTCAAAGAGTCGCCAAAGTAATTGAGAATCTTGTTGCTACAAAAAATAGCCCAGATGAAAGCCCAAACAGGTCATCTGATATTCATGTACGATCGTCTGTTCTTGAGAAGATGGGCGTTGATGAGTCTTGGTATACAGAAGAAGAATTAGCGAAAGGAGAGAATTCTTGGTTTAGTTTATTATTAAACGCCGAAAGAATGGCAGATCCACAAGACTCTGAATTTGGTAGATACAAAAAAACAAGAGAAAAATCAAAGATAACAACAGTTTTGGCAAATTTTAAAAACATGATAAGATTGGATGCCCCCAAAAACGAAACAGACCAAAGTTTAGAAGAATTAAGTTTAGTAATTTCTGTCTTTAGAAAAAAAAGAACGCTATCAGACCTGGGTGGCGCAATGATGAAAAATATCTTTAAATAATTTGCCAAATTACTTCAAAAAATGAAAATGGGGTCCCTCCTTTACTTGGCTACAAGTTTTATAAAAAATGAGGAACGTAGTTTTTATATGCTTATTGAGTGAGGTATAATCTAAACATATGAGGTTAAATAAATTTGAGTCAGCAGGCATATCGCCTCTTGGAGAAGGAGAGCAGAAAAAAACTTTCATCAATCCAGAAGATGAAAGAAAAATTATTTCTGAAACAAGAGAGAGTGCAGAGAAAGACACGCCTCGTCAATTAAAGGGTAGATATTATCTTACAAAAATAGCTCATTTACTTCTTCCAAAAAACATACCCGATATATATCAAGCTGGAGAATCTCGCAATGAAACACAGACTGTTGATACAGAGCGTATTTCTCACACACTTGGACATACATTTTTACAGGAAGAGCGTCGGTCTGGTGCAGATGAGGGATTTGCAAGAAAGCAAATGATAGAGGAGATGGGAGCAGGAATGGGAGAAGTGGATTTAGAGCTTGAACGTATCGGTCTTGGCTTCAATATTGACTCAAATGTTGGTAATTATACAAAAGATGAAGCAGGAAATGTGTATTATCTTGAGACATTTAAGCCTTGGCAAGCAGACCCCGTAAACCCAAAAGAGCTTGAGGTGTTATTTGATGAAGATGAGTTAAGAGGGGCAATTGAAGATATTTCCGATCAAGAAACAAAAGAAAAATGCACGCACTATTTAGAGAGGCTTCTGGCTCTTTTGGAAGAAGAAAAACAAGAATTACAAGAAGAAAGATGAAAATGGGATCAGCTCTATTTTTTCTAAAAGTATATGCTAAAAAATAGAAGGATGGAAATTAAAGGCAGGTTCTATTTTTGGCTTGCCGCTTCTTTGGAACATTTCCGTTAATTTTCTTTTTTATTTTGCAATAAGCTGGGGAATGGTTTTAATATTTGAACGAATAAAACAAATCTATGAGCAGAAGTAAAAAAATCATAATCACAATAATTGTTATTGGCATCATTTTGCTTATTCTGGCTTTAATCAGGGGGCCTGAAGATACTTGGATTTGCGTCGATAACGATTGGGTAAGACACGGCAATCCCAGCGTGGCACAACCAACGGAACCTTGCGGGGACACGAAGACAAAGGAATTAAAAGGTACAGTCACCGATGTCTCTCCTAGCGCAAAAGTAATCACTGTGTTCAATAACCCCGAGAATAAAGAGATTTATTTAGCCCTAACAGACAATACTAAATTATTTGACGAGCATCAGTTCCCTATTGATCTTAGTTATTTTCAAACAGGATTTATTATTGAGGCGATTGGTGAAATGACGAATGAAAACTCTTTTATCCCTTTTGAAGTCTATGTTACCGAAGCCGACAATAAAGAAATAAGCTGGGTGGGAGCTGAATGGTTGGTGAATAGTTGTCGGGTAAAAGGTGTCGGCCAGTCGCACGCGCGAGAAGTGTGGATTAAATTAAAAAATAACGATCAATTGAGAACCATTGAGCCCAATCTTGATGATATAATAGATATTGCGCAAGCTGCTGCAGAAAAATGTGGTGAAATTCCAATGGCTACCGAATAAATTTTGAAAAAAATGGTAAAAAAACGAGATCCCTTCTTCACTTAATTACAAGTTTTGACGGGCAGGCAGCTCTATTTTTGCCTCGGGGTCTTTCTTTTTAGATTATTATATGCTACAATGACATAAATTAGTAAAAATTTAAAATATATTATGAGAGATAGAAACAATTCAAAATCGTATAGCGCTGTTTGTGACGAATGTGGCAGACCATGTGAATTGCCTTTTAAACCAAGTTTTGGCAAGCCCGTTTATTGTAGCGATTGTTTTAAAAAGAAACAAGGAGAAGGTTCAGGCAGATCTAATTTTAGAAGTGGCAGCAGATCTAATTTTAGGAACGATAGCAGGTCCAACTTTAGAGATGATAATAGATCTAATTTTAGAGAAAGAAGAATGTACTCTGCTGTTTGCGATAGCTGTGGCGAAAGATGCGAGGTTCCTTTTCAACCTACTTCTGGAAAGCCTATTTATTGCGACAGTTGCTTTAATAAAAACGGTGGCAACAAGAGAAGCACAGAAGGAATCAGAGATAAAGGCAGAGATCAGTTGGGAGAGCAAATGGCCACTCTTAATCTAAAACTTGACAAGATTATGAGGGTGCTTGAAATAATTGGCGAATCAAAAGTTTCTACTAATAAGACAATGAAAGATAGAAAAGAGAAAGTAGCTCCCAAGGAAGAAACAAAGATTGTTAAAAAAGCCCTGACAAAAAAATGGCGAAAAAAGGCAGTCAAGAAAACTACTAAAAAGAAAGCAGTTAAAAAGCGGATTAAGAAAAAGTAATAATATATTGATTAAATGGCCTCGGTATTGCCGGGGTCATTTTTTATTAAATTAGATATTTTAAATAAATAATATGAGAAAAAACATTGACAATATTATTGTAATAAACTACAATGATTATTGTAAATAAATACAATAAATTTATGTTTAAATTTCGTTCAAAAATAACAATCAAACTCTTAGGATATTTCTTTTTAAACCCTCAAAAGAGCCACTATATCAACGAATTAGCCAGTATTCTAAATTTAGACATTGGCAATCTTTTTCGCAAATTAAGAGAATTAGAACAAGAAGGCATTTTGTATTCAGAAATGCGCGGTAATCAGAAATATTACGGATTAAACAAAGACTATTCTTTATTAAAAGAAGTCAAAAAAGCGTATAATTCTAAAAACGGTTTGCCTAATTTATTAGAAAGGAAATTAAATAAGCTAAAAAATTTAGAAGAAGCATATCTTTTCGGCTCCTATGCTCAGGATAATCTCCAGCAAGAGAGCGATATTGATATTCTTTTGATTGGGAATCATTCTTCGCTTGAGGCAAAGAGACTTATTCTACCTCTGCAAAAAGATATTGGCAGAGAGATAAATATTATAGATATGTCACTAAAAGAATTAGAAGCGCGAAAAAGAAAAAAAGATGAATTTATCCAAAATATTTTCTCTCATAAATTCATTAAAATATATTAAAAATGTTTGAGCGATTTAGATTTTCTGAAAAGCAAATAGACAAATATCATAAATCTGCTAAAAGAGACATTAAGATTGCTTGCAATTCGCATGTACCTGAAGTTGCTTTCCGATTCTGTTATGATGCCTTGGTTAAGCTATCTATTGCTGTTTGCGCTAAGCAAGATTTGAGAGTAAAAGCAAGAAGAGGACATCATATAGAATTAATAAAAAAGCTTTCAAAATATCTTGATGATACAGAAATCGAGCTCTTAGCAAACGAGATGAGGACAAAAAGAAATAAAGATTTATATGGCGGTGGTATGTTAATTTCAATGAAAGAAGCTAAGAGTTATGTTCAATGGGCAAGACAGATTTTTCGAACCGCCGAAAAATATTTTAATTATAAACAGTCAAAATTAAAATTATAATTGAAAACTATCAAAAAATTAATGTGGGTATGGAGTGCCACATATATAACATGAAAAAGATCAAAAAAAAGAAAAGTGAAAATGAATACTTTATTAGTCCTACAAAAGGAAAAATTTCTTTTGATAATATTATTTATGATTTGGTTGATTACATGGAGGCCTCGCCCAAAGATAAATATATGTTAGTAGTGGGCAGCGACTCAAAGCTTTATAGAGAAAAAGCTGTTTTTGTTAGTGTTATTTTTATTCATCGCGTTGGCAAAGGAGCGAGGTATTTTTATAAACGCAAGAAAGAAAAAATTGGACGAAACCTAAGGAGAAGAATTTATATGGAAACGGGGCTTTCCTTGGAGTTAGGACAAATATTAATTGAGAGGATGCATAGCGCTTTAAAGAATGCTAATCTTAATTACGATTTTGAAATTCATGTTGATATTGGCAAAAATGGACCCACAAAAGAAATGATTAGAGAAATTATTGGAATGATCCAAGGAAATGGTTTTGTGGCGCGATATAAACCAGAATCGTTTTGCGCCTCAACGGTTGCAGACAAACACACTTAAAACACATAACATGAAACATGAAACATAGATTGCCTGTGTGGCAGGAATGGATTGATTTTATAATGTTCCTTGCAATTGGCTGGATGGTGGGCACTATCACTTTTCATCATCTAATTTCCACTAATAGTTTGACTCTTAGCTATTTAATTGCTGTTGTTTGCGGTATTATTGGCGCAGGAATTCCCTATTTTATACATCGGATATGTAGTCCGGACGATATCATTGTGAATGTGCCACTAAACGATGAGGAATGGGAAAAAAGAGATGAAATTGGTAAAATAGTAATAAATGCAAATATGTGGGAATATTTAGCGGTAGGAATCTTGCCTTTGGTTATTCTCCTGATTAGGTGTTAATAGATTACATCTTAGGGGTTGCGCGCGACGCAACCCCTTTTTCTTGCTAAAAAATGATAGATATGGCAAAATATAATATATGTCTGATTTATTTGACAAACAATTTGAAAAAAATTTGAAAACGATGGCGCCGTTAGCTGATAAAATGAGGCCTAAAGACTTTAAGGGATTTTTTGGTCAAGATGAATTGGTTGGAACGGAAAGTCCTTTGAGGCAGGCGATTCAGTCTGATAATTTGGCTTCTTTAATTTTTTGGGGGCCTCCCGGTTCAGGCAAAACGACATTAGCGCGGATTATTGCTAAAAAAACCAAAGCTCATTTTTCTAAATTCTCAGCAGTAACTTCGGGAGTAAAAGATATTAGAAATGCCATTGCGGATGCGCGAGATCGCCTGAAATTTAGCCAAAGAAAAACAATTCTTTTTATTGATGAAATTCATCGTTTCAATAAAATTCAACAAGACGCGCTTTTGCCTTATGTTGAAGACGGTACCATTATTCTCATAGGCGCAACAACGGAGAATCCTTCTTTTGAGATCATCTCGCCATTGCTTTCAAGGTCAGCTGTTTATGTCCTGAAGTCGCTTGATGACAAAGCGATGGGAAAAATTGTTTCCAATGCTTTAAGAAATAAAGAAAATGGAGTGGGAAAATTGAAAATGAAGATTAGTAAAGAGGCGCTAAAAAAACTGATTGCTTATGCCGATGGGGACGCTCGCATTGGATTAAATGGATTAGAGTTTGCTTGTCACTACTTGGAGAAGGAAAATATTAAAATTATCAAAGGAAAAGATCTGGCGAAAATCTTAGAAAAACACGCGCTTCGTTATGATAAAGGGGGAGAAGAGCATTACAATATTATATCGGCCTTTATCAAAAGTATGCGCGATTCAGATCCTAATGGGGCCTTATATTGGCTTGCGAGAATGATTGAATCAGGAGAAAACCCAAGGTTTATTGCGCGCAGAATGATAATTTTTGCCTCAGAAGACATAGGCAACGCTGATTTTAGGGCTTTGCTCGTTGCCAATGCCGTTGCGCACGCCGTTGAGTATGTAGGATTGCCCGAAGCGCAAATCAATTTAGCGCAAGGCGTAACTTATTTGGCAACTGCTAAGAAATCAGACGCCTCTTACACGGTATTACTTGAAGCAATTAAAGATGCCAAAAAAGGCGCTTACGGAGTACCGCTTCATTTGAGAAATGCTGTTACAAATTTAATGAAAGATTTGGGTTATGGCAAGGACTATAAATATGCTCATAACTTTAAAGGCGCTAAAGTTAATCAAACCCATTTCCCCAAAGAAATAGGGGAAAAGAAATATTATAGATCAGACAACACATAACATGGAACACATAACATGGAACACAAAGGATATAAACGACAATAATTTAATAATCACTTAGTTTGTGATTTTATAAAAAAACGCGAAGAGTAAATCTTCGTTTTTTAAATAAAATTAAAAAAAAAGAGGGAACCGTACTATGTACTATGGTTCCCTCGATCCTAGCACGACTTTTATCGTGGTAGGAGGTAATAGGCATGGTGGCTCTCGAGACAACCATAACCTAATGCTAATCATTATACTCCTAAAAAATGTTTTGTCAAGAGTTTTTAGCTCTTTTTGACAATTTTTAAATTTTTTGGTAAGATGAGTTTAGATTTGTATTTCAAACAAGAAAATGTCTTCTAAAAAAAATATTTTTATTATCGCTATTTCAATTATTGTAGCAGGATTAGCTATTGGTGGCGCTATTCTTTATAGCAATCAAATCAAATCTAAAAAATTAGAGGCCGATTTAAATAAAACTCTTCCTTTACCGCCTGACGAAACAAAAATTTCTGAGAGAATCACAAATATTAATCTTGACTACGAAGGATATCCATTTATTGGAGAGAAAGATGCGCCTGTGACAATTATTGAAATTAACGATTATCAATGTCCTTTCTGCAAAACATTCGCATCGGAAGTTATGCCCGAATTAAAAGAAAAATATATTGACACAAATAAAGTAAAATTTGTTTTTCGCGATTTTCCTTTGCCATATCATCCTTATTCACAAAAATCAGCAGAAGCAGCTTTGTGCTATTATGACCAAGAGTTGAATTATTATGATTACTACACAAAGCTTTTTGAGAATACTAACGCTTTAGAAACTGAAAATTTAATAAAATATGCCGAAGAATTAGGGGCTGACAATGAGCAGTTTTCTTCTTGTTTAGAGAACGGAGACTTTGAGCAGACGGTAAAGACGGATTTTGAAGAAATTAACCGAATTATTCAATCAAGCAAATTAGAGAATTTTGGCACTCCTGCGTTTCTTATTAACGGCAAGCCCTTGATTGGCGCTCAGTCATTGTCGGCCTTTGATGATATTATTGAAGGGGAACTGCAAGAAGACAACAATTCTAAGTAAAAAAGCATATTAAAAAAAACGTCAGAGACTTACTCTCGGGCATTTTATTTTTTAAATAAATTTGCGGCGCCAATTGCGCCGGCTCGATATCCTAATTTTGATTTCAAGATCTTAACTTTTTTAGCGGCAACAGAAGAAAAAATATTTAATTGAGCATTTTTTTTTGTTTCTTTGATGAAATAATTCCAAGCGTTTGTTATGTTTCCCCCCATAATGATTGCTTCGGGATCTAAAATATTAACTATATTAGCTATGCCAATACCAAGCCAATAACCGAAGTATTTCCAAACCCTTAATGCTTTTTCATCGCCTCCTTTCGCTTTTTCATAAACAGTTTTTGGACTCATGCCTGTTTGGCGAAAAAAGAATTGGCTGGATGCATACTGTTCCCAGCAACCCCTATTTCCACAGTGACACTTGATGCCGTTTGCTTTAATAATATGATGGCCAAACTCTGACGCTGCGCCGTGAGCTCCATTGAATAATTCTCCATCAATGATAACTCCACTACCCAAACCGCTTCCCAAAGTAAGGCCAACAATATTGTCAAATGATTTGCCAGCGCCTAAAATATATTCTCCCCAAACAAAACAATTAGCATCATTTTCAATAAATACTTTAGCACTAAATTTTTCAGAAATGAGCTTTTGAAGTTCAATGTTTTCTATATTTCTCAAATTAGGAGAAGTAATAACTGTTGATTTGGTTTCGTTCAATACGCCAGGAACTCCCAACCCTATGCTTTCTATTTTCTCATTTCCTTTTAATTCTTGAATAAAATCAATAATAAAATTACCAAAATCTGATTTAGCAGTCTTTTTTTTAATATGACATGACAGCTTTTTATTTTCCATCAGAACACCTACTGTATTTGTGCCGCCGACATCAATGCCGATATACATAGTATGGATAATTACAGCGAAAATTTATTGTCTTTTACGAATAATATAATCTTTTTCTGTATCGCTGACTTCGTAACCCTTATCTTCAATTTCTTTTCTTATCTTGTCTGCTTCGTTGAATTTATTTTCCTCCCTCAATTCATATCGTTTCCTTGCAAGTTCTCTAATGTTTTGAGGTATAATTCTGCCATATAAATCCAAATTTAGCCCCAATACTTTATTAAAATCCATCATTAAATCATAGATTTTCTTTGTTTGAGACACATCTATTTCTTTATTGTCCATTGAGATATTAACTTTTTTTATGAAAGACAAAATTGCCGCTAATGCTTGGGGGGTATTCAAATCATCTTCAATGGCACTTAGAAATTTATTTTTAACGTTCAGTATCAAACCATTAATTTTATCAGAAGTTTTACCTTTATGGTTTAAAATACGACTTATAAATATTTGTTGAATTTCATTTAAGTTAGTTCTTGCCTGATCAAGCGCTTTAAAAGAAAAATCAAGAGGGGAGTGGTAATGAGTGGAAAAAACTAAAAGGCGAAAAACAAGAGGATCATATTTATTTTTTTCTAAATCTTTTAAAGTATAAAAATTTCCCTTTGATTTTGCCATTTTTTCGCCTTCAACCAAAAGATAGCGCGAATGAAACCAATAATTAACGAATTTCTTGCCAGTTAGGGCTTCCGATTGGGCAATTTCATTTTCGTGATGAGGAAAAATATTATCCTCTCCTCCGCTATGAATATCTAAAGTATCTGTTTTTAAATATTTTCTACTCATCACTGAACACTCAATATGCCATCCTGGATATCCTTTTCCCCAAGGGGACTGCCACTGCATTAGATGTTTTTTTTCCGCGGGACGCCATAAATAAAAATCAAAAGGATTTTTTTTGCGCGTTTCGCATTTAATGCGGCTTCCTTTTATTAATTTTTTTAATGTATTTCCCGAAAGTTTTCCATAATTAGCGAATTTTTTAATATCAAAAAAAACGGCTCCGTCTTTTTCATAAGCATAGCCTTTTTTGATAAGCTCTTTAACTGCCTCAATCATCTCGGCAATATTTTCGGTCGCTCTGGGATAAAATCTCGCCGGTTCAATATTAAGTTTTTGCTCATCCGCTTTAAAAGCTCTTTCGTATTTAAGGGTAATCTTTTCTTTAATTCCTTCAACGGTCTCAATCCTTTCCTTTTTAGCTTTCAGCTCTATTTTGTCTTCTCCTTCGCCAATGTTATCCTGTGTTAGGTGTCCAACATCAGTGATATTTTTAACCTGAATAACTTTATATCCCAAATACTCTAATGTCCGCCTAAGAAAATCAGCGCACAAATAACTGCGAAAATTTCCAATATGGGCATAATCATAAACAGTTGGACCGCAAGTGTACATACGAACGATATTATCTTTCAGCGGCTTAAATTTTTCTTTGGTTTTGGAAAGAGTGTTGTATAGTTTCATAACTTTATTTAATTCCAAATGCCAAAATCTAAACAACAAATGAATTTCAAATGACTAAATATCAATTTTTTCATTGAGTTATTTGGTATTAATTATTTATTTGTCATTCGAGTTTTGATATTTTGATTTATAACCTCACAACCATTTTTTCCTCTTAAAATATAAAAACATCAAAAATATTATGGCGCCAAAAATTCCAATTAAAATCCAAAAATCATATTGAGAACCAACAATTGGCAAGATTCGTGTATGCCAGCCAAAAATCGTTGCTAAAAGAGTGAGAGGAAAAGTGAACACCGCAATAATTGAAAGCAATTTTATTGCTTCATTTGTTTTGGCCGATAATAATGTTTGATTAGTATCATGAAGAATACGAACAGTTTCAGTATGCGCTTCCAAAATATCGTTAACTTGTTGAAATTGCCCCAATAGACTTTCTAAATAAGGCCTATATTTTAAACCGAAAAGCTTGACAATTTCTTTTTCTAATGACCTTAAGTTCTCGCCGTGAAATTTAATAATTCTTTTAAAATTAACAACATCTCGCGTAAGATAAGAAATTTCTTCTAACATTCTTCTTTCGTGACCCCTATAAATTTCTTTTTCAGATTTATCAATATTTAATTTAATGTGATCAAGCTGGCGCAGAGAAAATTCAAAATTTGCGCTTAAAATTTGATAAAGCAATTTAACCGGATTCTTAAAGGACTTTGATTTTAGTTTGTCATTATTTTTAAGATTTTGTTCAAACTCTTTTAATGCTTGAATTTTAGAATAGCGGATTGTGGCAAGAGCCAAAGTATTTTTTGTTAGCAAAAAATCTAATTCACCGGGCTGAACGGTCCGCTCTTTCTGGTTATAAATAGGGAAGTGGATAACCATAAAAATATAATCTTTATAACGTTCCACTTTTTCTCTAATTGATGGTTTTTTCAATTCTTCAACAGTAATTGAATGAAATCCGTATTCTTTTTTAAGTTTTTGAAGGTCGCTAGTTTTTGGCCTGAAAACTTGAATCCAGGTTGTATTATTAAATTTTAACTTCTTCATAAATTTTTGAGAGATCCTTCGCTTCACTCAGGACGACATTAAGTTATCGCATTATTCTGAAGCAAAGCAGAAAATCTTAATTTATTTAGTTAATGAAAATGCTCGCATGTCGATTTTAGCAAGAATATCAAACAAGAGCAAATATAAAATCAAAAGATTTTGTAATTTTTTGCATAGTACAATAAAAAAAAACGGAGAAAATTTCTTCTCCGTTCGAACTATCTTCTGGGACTCATTATACAAAGCGCTTTGTGTTTATTCTCAATAATTAATGTTGTGGGGTCTCCCTCGGATTCATAGAGAATTGGTTCGCCATCTACTTGAGCATTAATTATCGCTTCATTGGTATTAAGAATGGTAATCTTAATTATTTTTCCTTCAAATTGATGAAACGCTGGTAATCCTCTAAAATCTCCCCTCATTACTTTGATTAAATAATATAACCGTTGTTGAAAGTTCAAATTCTCAATAACGATACCATTAAATAATCCATCACTGATATCTCCCTTGCTATTGAAATAGAAATAGGCGCCCTCTCTCTTGCCATTATAGATATTTAAAAAGAAAATGTTACCCTCAAAGACAAATTGATCGTCTGCAATAATTCTTACTTGTAGGGTTGTTTGGTTTTGTAGTTCTTGGATTACTGGAAATCCATAGCGCATCTCTTTAAGGGGCATTTTACGAAAGACGGGATGTTTGTGAGCAAGATGAGTAACGTTGGCATCAATACCAATGCCAAAAACATTAAGAAAGAAAAAATCTTGCACCACTCCCACATCAACCATCATTGTTGTCCCATTGAGAAGAGAATGTAATGCTTTGATCGGATTCATTGGCATATTCAAGGAGGCGAGAGCAAAATCATTGGCACTTCCCAAAGGCAAAACTCCTAAAGAAGTTTCTGTATTACATAAAGGTTGAATCAGGCCATTAACGGTTCCATCACCTCCGCAAATAATAATAGATTCTTCTTTTTGTTCAACCAATCTTTTTGTGGTCGTAATTGCCTCTTCTTTGCTGGAAGTTACCTGAAAACCAAAATTTGGCATTTCTTTCTTAATAAGGGGAAGGATTTTTTTGATAAAAATTTTATATCCTTGTCCGCCTTGAGCATATCTATTAACGATAAAGAACATTTTTCCTCCCTTTATCAGAATTTTTTGAAGAAGAACTACTCTTAAATTAATATATTTAAATATTTTTGTCAAGCGCAGTTGGTAATTTTTGTGACATATTTTAACTATAATATAATATAAAAAAAACCACGAAACTTTGTTTCATGATTTTTTATTTCAAAAATCAATTATTTAACCTTTGCTTCCAAGCGCAAAACTCTTTTTTCAAGCACCTCAAAATCTTTGTAGTCAACTTTTTGTCTTAATTCGCTTTTAATAATTTCAAGATCGTTCTTAATAATTTCAAATTGCGCGCTATGCGAGCTTAGAACCCGACTATGATTATCAAGTTGCTCGCTATGTGTCATTTGAACCATTTTTATATTCTCTTGACCTTCTTTTAATTCCCTTATATCTCCTCTCATATCATGAATATTTTCCATAATGCTCCCATGTTGTTCAGCAATAAGATCCACTTTTTCATTAAAATGTTCTGTTAAAACACCCATATATCTTTTTATTTCTTTGGTATTATTTGTGTCTTTGGTCATAATCTTTAAATAAACATTTTTAATAGTTTAATTTTAGCACATCAAAAAATATTTACAATTTTTTTTATACTTTCTTTTTGTTTTCCGTCAAGCCTGCCTGCCGATAGGTAGACGTCAAGCAAAAACTCTGTTTTTTGCTTACTCTTCCACAAGCAAAAAGCCTTTAATCTCCCGTCAAGGTTCTCTAGTAATCTAGAGGTTCTTATACTTCCGTCAAGGTTCTGGCAAAGCCAGGTTCTTCTAATCACAAAGTTTTTTGCTTAATCTTTGTTCAAGCAAAAAATTTTTATACCTTCTTTTTGTAATCACAAAGTTTTTTGCTTAATCTTTGTTCAAGCAAAAAATTTTTATACCTTCTTTTTGTAATCACAAAGTTTTTTGCTTATATTAGAACAAAATATTTTTTCTTTTTTATCTTGAACCAAAAGCGCGCCACACTTGGGACACTTCTCTTTTATCGGCTTATTCCACAGAGCAAACTTGCAATCGGGATATCTATCACAGGCATAAAAAATCCTTCCTTTTCTTGTTCGTTTCTGGACTAATTCGCCGTCAGTACACTTGGGACAGCTAATATTAAGTTTTTGGGCGCTACTTTTAATATGTTTGCATTTAGGATAATTTTCACAGCCTAAAAACTCGCCATAGCGGCCTTTTTTATAAATCAAGCGACCGCCACATTGAGGACATTTTTCTTCGCTATATTTTGGCTCATTATTGGTTTTACCGTCAAGAGATTCGGAATATTTACATTTAGGATAGTTAGAACATGCAACAAATTTGCCATATCTAGAAAATTTTTCAACCAATTCGCCTCCGCATTTAGGACATTTCTTACCAGTTTTTTTAATATTTTTATCTTTATCTTTTACTTTTTTGTATGTTTCTTTTAAATTTTTTGAAAAAGGTTCATAAAAATTACGAACAACTGGCTGCCACTCTTTTTTTCCTTCGGCAATATCATCTAAATTTTGTTCCATTTCAGCTGTAAAATCATAATCAACGATATTTGTGAAATACTTAACAAGAAGGTTATTTACCATTAGTCCAATTTCGCTTGGTTCAAATCTCCTTTCTTCGTTTTTCTTGACATAGCCCCTTATTTGAATAGTTGAAATTGTTGGTGCATAGGTTGATGGACGGCCAATGCCATATTTTTCAAGTATTTTAATGAGCATTGCTTCTGTGTAACGCTTAGGCGGCTGAGTGAATTTTTGTTCCGACATTACCTTAACTAAAGCGATAATATCGTCTTTGTTTAAGTCGGGCAAGCTATATTTTTTAGATTTAACAGAATAGATTTTTAGAAAACCGTCAAACTTTTCTATTTCTCCTTTAGCTGTGAGCTGGTATTTTTTTTGATTAACGGCTCCAATTATAATTTTAGTATTTTCAACTTGGCTGGGTGTCATTTGAGAAGCTATTGTTCTTCGCCAAATTAATTCGTATAAGCGAAACATATCTTTTTCCAAATATTTTTTTATTGATGCTGGAGCGTGATAGGCGCTTGTTGGCCTGATTGCTTCATGAGCCTCTTGGGCTCCTTTTGATTTCGTTTTAAAACGGCGCGGACCAGCGGCATAATTAGAATTAAAATTTTCTTTGAGATATGTCTGACATTCATCCAAAAAAGACTCTGCCAAATTAAGCGAATCAGTCCTCATATATGTGATTAAACCAGTTGCTCCGCCTTTTTCCAGTTTAATGCCTTCGTACAGTTTTTGGGCGAGAAACATTGTTTTTTTAGAAGAAAAATGAAGACGGATAGCCGCGTCTTGTTGAAGCGTACTAGTGCGATAAGGAGGAAGAGGGTTTTTTCTCACTAGTTTTTTTTGAATATCTAAAATAGAGTAATTTGCTTTTTCAAGATCTTCCTTTATTTTGTCCGCATCTTTCTTGTTTTTAATATCAAGCTTTCTAATCACTTGATCGTTAATTTTATCAAGTTCCGCTAAAAATGATTTTTTATTTGGATCAATTTTTGATAAAAGTTCAGCTCCAATTTTCCAATATTCTTCTTTATTAAATACATTTATTTGTTCTTCTCTTTCGCAAATCAAGCGAACAGCAACCGATTGAACTCTTCCTGCCGAAAGTCCTCTAGCAATTTTTTTCCACAAAAACGGCGAAAGTTTATAGCCGACTAATCTATCAAGCACTCTTCTTGCCTGTTGAGCATCAACAAGTTTCATATTAATTTCTCGAGGGTTTTTAAGCGCTTCCAAAATAGCGTTTTTAGTGATTTCATGAAAAACAATCCTTTTTATTTCTTTTTTAGTTTTTAGTTTTTCATTTTTCATTTGAGAAAGCCCGAGGGCTTTCGTAATGTGCCAGGCAATTGCTTCTCCTTCCCTGTCTTCATCGCTTGCAAGAATAATCATATCGGCATCTTTTGCTTCTTTTTTAAGGATTGAAACAACTTTCCGCGCCTTAGCGGGAATAATGTATTTTGGCGAGAAGTCTTTTTCTTCATCAATACCAAGCTCGCTTTTAGGTAAATCGCGAATATGTCCAAAAGAGGACAAAACTTTGTAATCTTTGCCTAAAAATCGCTTAATTGTTTTTGCCTTTGTTGGCGATTCAACAATAACTAAATTTTTCATATTTATCGTTTTAACGAATATAATCCATTTCCAAGATTTTTAATTTTACCTTTCATTTCCATAATAGTCAAAAGAGAATTAACTTGCGAGACCGGCAAGTTAAGTTTCTTAATGATATGATTAATTTCTCGAGGAACTTCCTTTAAGAGATTTAAAACAATTTCTTCTTCTTTTGATTCGGGAACCACCTTCTTCGTTTCTTTGTACTCCTTTATGTTTTTAATTTCAAGTTCTGTTAAAATATCTTGCGGTTTGTTTACAAGTTTAGCACCCGATTTTATAAGCTGATGGCAACCAGCTGACTTTAAAGAAAAAATGTTTCCCGGAATGGCAAAAACTTCACGATTTTGTTCAAGAGCGCAATTGGCGGTTAAGAGAGAACCGCTTCTTTCGGCTGCCTCTATCACTAAAACTCCGAGAGATAAGCCGCTAATGATGCGATTTCTATGAGGAAAATGATGTCGCAAGGGACCTGAACCAAGGGGATATTCAGATAAAATAAGTCCGCCTGATCTTAAGATTTCTTTTGCCAATTTACGATTTGTCGGAGGGTAAATATAATTAAGTCCGCATCCTAATACTGCGATAGTCTTCCCGCCCGCATCAACTGCCGCTTTATGAGCTAAAGCATCTATGCCCAAAGCAAGTCCAGAAACAATAGTCAGCTGCATTTCGGCAAGTTCTCTTGAAAAATACTCGACAATTTCTTTTCCGTACGAAGTGTATTTGCGGCTGCCAACGATTGCTAAAGAAAATTTTGAAAAAGCGTTAATATCTCCTAAATAATAAAGGATTTGAGGAAAATCGTAGATCTCTTTTAGTAAGCAGGGATATTTTTTGTCAGTCGGTGTTAAAATCTTAACACCGTATTTTTCTAATTTTTTTAATTCTTCATCGGGATTAATTTTCGCGCGCTCTTTGCTTAATTCTTCAATAATTTTTCCTTTTAGGCCAGCTTTTGTAAAAGAAAAAGCCGGAGCTTCCCATGCTTTTTGATAAGTCCTAAAATATTTCTTTATCTTCTTAAGCGTTTGGGAACCGATTAATTCAAATTGATTAAAAGCGTTAAGATATTTTATGTCAGAAAGCATATAATTAGCACTTAACAGTTAATATTTAGCATTTAATAATCGGCGCTAATAATCATTTTAAAAGTAAAATGTTTTTTTAGCAAATTTTGTTATTCAAAGTTTTACCACAGTTGTTTATTATAAATTATTATAAAACAAAAAGGGCTGATAAAGTAACAATCAACCCTTTATTTAAAGAAGGAAAAGAATTTTTCTAATCCAAAAGTACCCACAAAGAAAAGAACCGCATAAAGTGGCCGGATTAACCAATGTAATTTTCTCCCCCAAAAAATTACATAAATAGGAATTAAGGCCGCTACAGTTCTGTTAAGAACTATAAAACCTAAATCAACATTATGGTTAAGAGTCAGAACACTTGCTAACCCTAACGCTGTTGCTAATACTTTAACAACAGAAGTAAGAAGCCATAATCTGAAAAAAATTTTAGGGCTAATATTATGCTTTAGAGCAAATATTTCTAATTTTTTTTTATAACGTTTCAGCTTTTGCCAAATTCTTTTTTTCATTTCTCGCCTCCTTAAAGAGCTTTGATGCGAAAATCATAACATAAATTTGATTTTTTACAATTATTGACATAGAATTTTCTATAAAGAGGAGATATCAGTTCTTAATGTTCTTTACAATACAACAAGAGGAGGAGTTTTATGGACACGGAAGAGGTAAGACTACTATTAATTAAAAAGCTTCGCAATAGAACAAAATCTGAAAACCATGAAAAAAATGTTTCTTCAATTATGTCCAGTTTACAGGACTTAGAAATTCTAAAACTTGCAATGAGAGGCGCTTCTCTCGATGAAGCTGAAAAAATATTGGGCTATAAAATAGATGGTGTATTTTTGGTTCATCCGCGCGGTGAAGCTGATTTGCGTAATAAGTATGATTTTTTTAAAACGCTTTCTCGAGAAAAAATTCGCGAAATTCAAGAAGCCCATTGGCCCACTGTCTTGGATATTGTTCATTATGAACAAATGAATATTCCTGTTTGGTCTTTGCCTTTGACGCCTGAATATTTTTTTCCTCAAACAGACAGAGAAACAAAACGACATTTTCAAGAAGTTAGCCAGAAGAAAAAAGAGGAAGCTCTTATTCTTTTAAAGTTTTTTGAGAGCGAAGGAAAAATCCCTATTATTCTTGGCGCCCTAACAGGCAGAATAGCAAGATTTTTAAAGAAACAAGGTATCCAAAGCCCTTTAATTACAGGTATTTATTTAACGCCCTGTTTTATATCGGGTATGATAAAAAAAATAGCGGTTATTGCAAAAGAAATAGCCCTGGAATACAGGATAGCTTTAGTTGGCGGAGCAGGCAATATGGGTCAAGCTATTTTGAATTGGTTGGTTGCAGAAGGATTTCAGAATATAACAGTCATTGAAGCTAGTAATGCTGAACTCAATAGCATTCAAAATAAATATGAGACTGAAATTGCGCAACAATGTTTGTATTTAACAACAAATATTGAGGCAGTCAGGGAAAAAGATATTGTAATAGTTGCTACAGCATCTCCGCGAATTTTAGTAAAAGCCGATATGCTTTCGGCAGGCACAATCATAATAGACGATACTCATCCCTCTAATGTTGCTAAGGATGTTATAGGGGACAAGATTGCGGTTTTAAGAGTAATGGCAAAAGCGCCAAAATTAAAATATAATTTTCCGATGGATCAAATGTCTGATAATGAAACAGTAACATGTTTAGCCGAAGGTGTTTTAATGGTTGCAATTGGCAATACACTAATGAATGCTTATAATGAAGTATGCGTGCTTAACACCAGAGAGTGTCAGTTAAAATTGATGAAAAAAGTGGCTCAAAAAGGAAGAGAACTTGATATTGGTTTTGCAGACTTTAGAGATTATGATAACTACATTTCTAACGAAAGGGTAAAGAAAGTTCGTTCTTTGAAAAATGAATGAATAATAGCAGGGGAGAAATCCCCTGTTTTTCTTTTGCGAAAAATTGTAAAAAAAGGTAAAATGTTAAAAATAACTTAAAAATTGCAATACAGCATTTGTATCAATGGATATTTTAAATATTATTCTAATCATTGCAGCAGCATTTAACGCAGGGCTGGGATTTTACATTTATTTTCAGAGAAAACAAAACCCTGTTAACATTTCTTTTGTCCTATTAACCCTAAGTAATTTCTTTTGGATAATTGGAATGATCGGTTTTCGCTGGTCTACAGAACATTTAACGGCTTTGTGGTGGTGTCGCGTTTTGTATTTCTTTCCAATTTTTATTGCTTTTAATTTTCTTCTCTTTACTATCTCGTTTCGAAGGCAGGGAAAAAGATTGAGATATCAACATAAAGTATTATTATTGTTGCCGGCGTTAATTGTTGGGGTGTTAGTTTTTATACCCAAGCTTGTTATTGTTGATGTGTCAATAAGGAAATTTGGAGAGAAAGCGATATTTTTTGGGAATAGCTACATAATATATTGTATTTATTATTTTACCTATTTCAGTTGGGCATTTTTAAACCTTTTTTTCTATTTAAAAAAAGCTCGATTTCTTATTAAAAAACAGACATATTGGATTATATTAGGAACTTTCTTGCCCGTATCTTTCGGATTGGTTACTAATCTTATTTTGCCCGTCGGTTATATCTTTAAATTTAATTGGTTTGCTCAAATTAGTTCTATAATATTCGTTGGCGGAATTGCTTATGCAATCGCAAAATATCAACTTTTAAGCATTAGGTTGGTTGCTGCTCAGACTCTTTCTGTTGTCTTAATCTCTGTTCTTTTTATTAATATTTTCTCTTTTGATAATTTTTGGCGCTTAGGATTAAATATTTTTGTTTTTGTCTTAAGTGTTATTTTTAGCGCAATTTTAATTAAATCAGTCCTTCGTGAAATTAATCAAAAAGAAAAAATCCAGGCTTTGGCTCACGACTTAAAAAAAGCCAATAAAAAACTCAAAAAACTTGACGAAGCTAAATCTGAATTTATCTCTATTGCTTCTCACCAGCTTAGAACGCCCCTTTCGGCCGTTAAGGGCTATGCTGCTATGCTTTTGGAGGAAGTGAAGGATCCAGAAAGAAAAGACGCGCTTAATAAAATTTTTCTTTCCAACGAACGGCTGATTAAACTTGTCAATGATCTGCTGAATTTATCTAGAATTGAAAGTGGCAAGCTTCAATTTAATTTTAAAGAAAAACAATTGACAGATATTTTAGATTCTATTGTAGCCGAATTACAAATGCTTGCAAAAAGAAGGGGGCTGAAAATTATTTATGATAAAGTAGATCTGCCGCTTTTAAAAATTGATGAAGATAAATTGCGCCAAGTCTTTATAAATATAATAGATAATGCGATTAAATATACACTTAAGGGAGAAATTATTATTAAAACTTATTCAGATGAAGATAATGTTACGATTACGATACATGATACGGGAGTCGGTATGAATCAAGAAGATATTAATTCAATTTATGAAAAATTCCAAAGAGGAAAAACAGGTATTGATATTTGTCCTAGCGGTACGGGCATCGGGCTTTATATTGCCCACAAAATTGTTGAAGCGCACAACGGACGCATTTGGGCTGAAAGCAAAGGAGTTAATCAAGGATCTACTTTTTATGTAAAGCTTCCTTTGTCAAATTAAAAAATTATTTAGTAAATCTAAGTCCTATGGGAATTGCTTATATCATCGCTATAATCATATTAATAGGAGTATTTGCTTTGGCGCTTTTGATTTTGGCCAATAAACGGTCTTCTTCTGTTAATCAAACTTTTTCAGCTTTAGTTTTTTTTATTGGTTTTTGGTTAAGCGCCTCTCTTTTTATTGACCTTTCTCTTAGTCTAACCGGCATAATTTTCTGGGCGCAAACATCAATTGTTTGGGCAGCCGCTATTCCCGCTTTATGGGTTTATTTCTCGTATATCTTTCCCAGCAGAAGATGGCTGAATCCATTAAAACAAGCCATTATAATCATACCTCCTTTAGTTTTTCTGGTTCTTTCGCCAACAAGTTTAAATGTGAAGACAGTTGAAATTACGGCCGAAGGCGCGAGGAAAATTGTTCATGGCCCTCTTTATACTATTCTCTTCTTCTATTTTTTAGTATTCAGCGCTTGGGGGTTTATAAAATTATTTCAAAGCTATAAGCACAATAGGGGCGTAATCAGAATTCAGATTAAATATATTTTTATCGGCGCTTTAATTTCAATGGCGTTAGCCATTTGCGGAACAGTTATTTTCCCTTATTTAGGCGTTGAGGCAGTGACTAACTTTGCATCTCTAACTATCCTTTTCTTTATTGTTTTCAGCGCTTATGCCGTTATGAAACATCATCTTCTGGAGGTTAAGGTTATGGCGGCTGAAGTTTTTACGGGTCTTTTGGTTGCAGTACTTTTAGTTAATGTTATTTCCTTTGAAACCAAGGAGCAGTTTATTTTAAATATTGGTCTTTTTTTCGCTGGTGTTGTTTTCGGTATTTTTTTAATTAAATCTATTCTTCAAGAAATTAATGTAAGAAAAAAAATAGAAGAAATAGCCCATCAATTGAAAAACGCCAATAAAAAACTTCGCAAATTAGACAAAGTAAAATCAGAATTTATTTCAATTGCCTCTCATCAACTTAGAACTCCTCTTTCGGCTATCAAAGGATATATTTCTATGATTTTAGACGGCACGTATGGAAGAATTGATGGCGAGAAGAAAGAAGTTTTAGATAGAGTCTACGCTTCAAACGAGCGTTTAATTGCCTTAGTCAACGATTTATTAAATCTGTCCAGAATAGAGCGAGGCAAGTTTCAGTTTGAATTTCGTAAAATTGATGATATTTCTGAAATTTTAGCTTCCGTTGTTAATGAATTTAGAATTAATGCCGAGAAAAAAGGTGTTAAAATTGATTATAAAGAAGAAAAAGTTCCTATCGTTGATGCGGATCCGCACAAACTTCGCCAAGTTTTTATTAACGTAATAGATAACGCGATTAAATATACCGAGAAAGGTAAGCTTAAAATTGGAACAGAAATTCATCCTAAAAAAATTATCTTTACATTTAAAGATACTGGTATAGGTATGACGCAAGAGGAGATAGGTTCAATTTGTGAAAAATTTAGAAGAGGCAGGGGTGGCGAAAAATATCATGCTGGCGGTATGGGTATTGGGTTATATATCTGTTATAAAATTCTTGAAGCGCACGGCGGCAAAATTTACGCTAAAAGTCGCGGCAGAGACAAAGGAACAACTTTTTATGTAGAAATACCATATAAAATTTAAAAGATAACTACATTATCTTTTGCGATTTGAGTACAAATTTAAAAGATAACTACATTATCTTTTGCGATTTGAGTACAAATTTAAAAAAAGACCCCGTTCTCTCTTCAAGAAACAGGGTCAGGTGTAGGGCACATGACAATACTGCATTATTGTCTTTATCCCCATCCTCGCCTCCTTTTTTTTCGTAGGTCCGAGGTTCGTCCTTCCTCGCAGAAGAAGGTCCAGTTTTTTATTTCAACAGATCTATTATATCATACCTCGCCTGAAAATGCAATAGTTAGGCACCATTTTGAGAATTCTTTTTCTGATCCTTAGGATCAACAAGGACAAAAATATATCCCTTCCCAACCCAACAACTATAAGCCGTAATCTTTAATCTCTTTTCTTCTTGTATGCTTTTTTCAAGGCTTGCACAAATAGATTCTCTGTCTTTTGGAGCAAAGTCAAGTTGAGATACGGCTACTGTTGCGCATTTAAAGTCATGGGCTGTTGCAAGCCAAAAACCTCCCCTTTCTTTTATTGGACAAAAAACAAAAGATTCATCTATATAGTCCTTTGGCTTTTGAACAGGAATGCCACCCTTGTCCCTATATATCACGACCAATACCATAGATATCGTGCCAAAGAAAACAAGAGCAGCAATCAGAGCAAAGACAGAATTTTCTGTAAAGGAAGCAACACTAAAACCAAGTGCCATAACAAGGAAAGCGATTCCAAATCCCATAGTATTTCCATTGATGCGCGATTGATACATTTTTTTCCTCCTTTGAAGAACTTGTTAGATAGCTACAATATATCATAAATATATTAGATGTCAATAATAATGCACAATTTTTGTTTTGGTAGGGAAAGCAAGAATAATTAAACTTCCTCATATTGTGGAAAAATGATTGATTTTAAAAGAATTTTATGATAAAAAGAAGTGTTTAAGATGTTTATATTATAAATTAAACTGGATTATAATGAATTTTGAAAAACTGACAACTAAATCACGCGAGGCGTTAATGCGAGCACAAGAAATTGCCCGTGATTTTGGACATCCCCAAATGGATATTCTACATTTATTTTTATCTTTACTGGAAGACAGAGAAGGTCTTGTTATAACAGTGCTTACAAGAATGGGAGTTGACGAAAAAAGGTTAAAGCAAATTATTCTAAACGCTCTTAGCGTCTTGCCTCGTATTGCCGCGGATATGCCTTTAAGCCAGCTTTATTTAAGTCAAAGTATGGCGCGTGTATTGGCAAAAGCTATGACTGAAGCCAAAAAGCTGGGAGATGAATATATTAGTGTAGAACATCTTCTTTTGGCGCTTTTTGAAGAAGAAGGTATGATTACCAATGCTCTACAGCGTTCTCAAATGATTGATATGAGTGAAAATAAAATGGCAATTAATTATGAAAACCTTTTAAGCATACTGAAAGATGTCAGGGGATCGGTTCGCATAACTGACGCTGAACCAGAAAGCCAGTATCAGGCCCTTAAAAATTACGGAAGAGATTTAACGGAATTGGCAAAAAGAGAGAAACTGGATCCCATTATCGGGAGAGAGGAAGAAATTAGGCGCGTTATGCAGATTCTTGCGCGCCGAAAGAAAAATAATCCTGTTTTAATTGGAGAAGCAGGCGTAGGAAAAACAGCAATCGTTGAAGGCCTTGCACAAAGAATTGTTTCTAATGATATTCCCGATATTTTGAAAGATAAAAAAATTATTGCCCTTGATTTGGGTGCCATGATTGCCGGAACTAAATTTAGGGGTGAATTTGAAAAACGATTAAAAGCATTACTTCACGAAATTAAAGATTCTGCCGGTAATGTTATTTTATTTATTGACGAAATGCATACTTTAGTGGGCGCAGGTCAAGCAGAGGGAGCAATGGATGCTTCAAATATGCTAAAGCCAGCGTTAGCGCGGGGAGAACTGCACGCTATCGGCGCCACAACCCTTAAGGAGCACCAAAAATACATTGAACGCGATCCTGCTCTTGCAAGAAGATTTCAACAAATTTATGTTAAGGAACCAAGCGTTGAAGACACAATTGCAATTTTGAGAGGCATTAAGGAAAAATATGAAGTTCATCACGGTGTTCACATTACCGATAAAGCATTGATAGCGGCTGCTCAATTTTCTAGCCGTTATATTTCTGATAGATTTTTACCTGATAAAGCGGTAGATTTGATTGATGAAGCCGCTTCGTCTTTAAGAATGGAGATTGATAGCGTTCCCGAAGAGATTGATGTTTTGAAACGCAACATTATGAAGTTAGAAATAGAAAAAAAAGCGCTTTCTCGCGAAAAAGACGAAGAATCACAAAAGAGACTTAGGAAGATCAAAAAAGAAATTAGCGAACTGCAAGAGAAAAATAATAGATTAATTAGCAAATGGAAGGGAGAGAAGGATGTAATTACTAAAATAAGTAAAATTAAAAAAGAAATTGACGAGCTTAAAGCTAAAGCCGAAATTGCCGAGAGAGAATCCAATTTGGAAAAAGTAGCCGAAATAAAATATAGTGAGATTCCTCTTAAAGAAAAAGAGTTAAAGAAAAGGGAAGATAACTTAAAAAGGCTTCAAAAGACAAGTTCAATGCTCAAGAGAGAGATTAGCGAAGAAGAAATAGCTAAAACGGTTTCACGCTGGACGGGCATTCCCGTTCAAAAGATGCTTCAGAATGAGAAAGAAAAGCTTTTAGAGATGGAAAAAATAATTGGAAAAAGATTAATTAACCAAAAAAGAGCTATTAAGGCGGTTGCTAACGCCATTCGCCGTTCGCGCGCGGACATAACGCCTTCTAATCGGCCCATTGGCACATTTATTTTTGTCGGACCAACTGGAGTAGGAAAAACAGAATTAGTAAAAGCGTTAGCTGATTTTATTTTTAATGACGAACACGCCATGGTTAGAGTTGATATGTCGGAATATATGGAGAAACATTCAACTGCCCGCTTAATTGGTTCGCCTCCAGGATATGTGGGATATGAAGAAGGAGGACAGCTCACAGAAAAAATTCGCCGCCGGCCTTATTCTGTTGTTTTATTTGATGAAATAGAGAAAGCTCATCCTGAAATTTTTAACCTTTTCCTCCAAATTTTTGATGAAGGACGATTAACGGATTCAAAGGGCCGCACCATAGATTTCAAAAACACAATTATTATTATGACTTCAAATATTGGAAACGATGTAATCAGAGATTATGCTCCAATTGGGTTTACGGGCGAGAAACAAAAAGAAAAGAAAGTTGAAGATTATAACATTATGAAAGAAAAAGTAATGGAAGTTATTAGGAGGGAATTTAGGCCTGAGTTCTTAAATAGAATTGACGAAATTATTGTTTTTGAATATTTAAGAAAGAAAGAATTAGAAAAAATTGTTGAACTTGAAATTAAAAAAACTGCCAAACAATTAGCCAATAGGGGCATTGGAATTGAGATTAGCAAAAAAGCCAAGCAATTCTTGGCAGAAAAAGGGTTTAATCCTGATTATGGCGCCAGACCGCTGAAGCGCGCTATCCAAAGCTATATCTTAGATCAAATTGCTGAAAAACTTATTTCTGAACAAATTAAAAAAGGAGACAAAATTAAAGTAAATATTAAAAAAGGGAAGATTGAGATAGAAAAATCCTAAATATATTTAACAAAACAATAATTAAATTATATTTATTATGTTAAAAATATTAGTTTTGGGCGCAAAAGGCATGTTGGGGAAAGCTGTTGTTCAAGAGCTTAACAACAGCAAGAGATATCAAGTTATCGCTTGGGATAAAGAAGATTTAGATATTACTGATAGCCGTAAAGTTGTAAAGGCAATAAAAGATATAAAGCCAAATATAATTATTAATACTGCGGCCTATACTGATGTTGATGGGGCAGAGAGCCACAAAGATTTAACAATAAAGATTAATGGTGAAGCTGTGGGAATATTGGCAAGCGCGTCTAATAAAATTAGCGCTTTTTTTATTCACATAAGCACTGATTATGTTTTTGGTCAAGAGAAGAAAAAGGGGTACAGCGAGAATAATGTTCCTCAGAATCCATTAAATGTTTATGGAAAATCAAAATTATTGGGAGAAAAATTGTTATTAAAAGAGGGTAAAAATGGGCTTAGGTATTATCTAATAAGAACTTCTTGGCTTTTTGGAAAAAATGGCAAAAATTTTATTGATACTATACTAAATCTTGCAGAGAAAAACGATATATTGCGGGTAGTCAACGATCAGCATGGTAAGCCAACTTATGCAAAAGATTTGGCTAAAACGATAAAATATATACTAAAATCTAAAATGGATTCAGGCGTTTATCATTTTACAAATGAACCATGTCAAACATGGTACGATTTTGCCAAACTGATTTTTAAAATTAAAAAAGAAATTAATCCAAAGTTTCCGCCCAAGGCGGATCAACCCAGAGCTGATAAAATACCCAAAATAGTTCCTGTGAAAACTGAGCAGTTTCCAAGACCAGCAAAAAGACCAGAGTACTCTGTTCTTTTAAATACCAAATTGCCTCAAGGTAGAAATCTAAAAGAAGCGCTAAGGGAATATTTGGGAAAGCCGTAAAGGCCATAATGGCCGTAAAAATCTTAATTACGGATATCCAATGTCTGTAATTTTTTTAATTGTTTTGAATTTGTGGTAAAATGTATTTGTAAAACTTAAAACTTAAAAAATGAAATATATTAATTTAAAAAACATTATAACTTTATTAGCGCTTTTAATGTTTATTTTATTGCCAGCGACGATTTTAGCCGAAATGCCGCCAGCTCCGCCCAATGATGATAATACAGACAATGGAGATAATAATGATAACAACAATAATTATGTTGAGGCAACATTATTGAGAGCAACTAATGGTTATAAAGTTTATGAAATTAAAAATAATCAGAAACACTGGATTCCGACAGCGGAAATCTTTAATGCTCATAATTTTAACTGGAATGATGTTCAAGTTATCTCTGAGGGTCAGCTTAATGTTTATCCTCGAGCAAAATTGATAAGAGCCACCGGTGATAAGAAAGTGTATTATTTGACTGAATCAGGTATGGTTCGGCACATTCCTTCACCAGAAGTTTTTAATTCTTATGGAAATAATTGGGAGGATATTTTTGAAGTTTCACCGGACGAACTTAGAACTTATGAACCAAATAGCTTGATTCGCGCCGAAGGAGATTTTAAGGTTTATTTATTGGAAAATGGAACAAAACGATGGATTCAAACCGCTGAAGAATTTAATACCAAAGGTTATGATTGGTCAAAAATCGCGCCGGTAAATCAGACAGAGATTAATTTTTATCCACAAGCGCAATTATAGAATTATGGACTTAATCTCGCCAAAGCATTATTTGAATTAATGTTGGGGAAGTCGGACTTCCCCAAGTTAAGTCCGGAATTCCAAAAATTATAAGTTCTTTGCTTTATTTAGAATGAAAAATTTTCTTTTTATTTTGTTAATCGTTCTTATTATTGGAGGAGGGTTTTTTTTGTATTCGCAAAAAGCAGGCTGGGATTATAAAAATATTATGGAGAAAGGCAAGATCTTAGAGATAAACGACACCAAAAAAAGCTTAACATTTATTTTTGTTGGCGATATTATGTTATCTCGCGCTGTTGGCGATAAAATGGAAAAAGAAAATGACTGGACCTGGCCCTTTCTTAAAATAGGGGACTGGCTTAAAAATGCAGATATTACTTTTGGAAATCTTGAAGGACCTATATCAGACAAAGGTATGAATGTCGGGTCTATCTATTCTTTCAGGGCTGATCCGCGAAGCATTGAGGGGCTTAAATATGCGGGATTTGATGTATTGTCTGTTGCAAACAATCATATGGGAGATTGGGCTGTTCCTGCTTTTGAAGATACATTGGAAAAATTAAAAAACGCGGAAATTGATTATATTGGCGGAGGACATAATCAAAAAGAGGCCTACGGTCCTCTTAAAAAAGAAATAAATGGTACGAGTTTTTGTTTTTTTGCTTATACCGATTTAGGGCCAAGATCGTTTGAAGCGGGAACCGATAGTCCTGGTATGGCATTTTTGGACATTGAATTGGCTCAGAAAGATATTGAAAAGTATAAAAAGAATTGCGATATTATTATTGTTTCTCTTCATTTTGGCGAAGAATACAAAGAGAAAGCAACATCAAGACAAAAAGTGGTTGCTAAGGCATTGGTAAACGCAGGAGCCGATTTAATCATAGGCCATCATTCTCATGTCATTGGCGAGGTTGAAACGATTGGTAATGCTTATGTATATTATGGGTTAGGTAATTTTATTTTTGATCAGATGTTTTCAGAAAAAACTTGCCGAGGTATTGCTTTAGTAGCAGAAGTTAAAGATAAAAAGTTTATTAATGTAGTGCCGCACGAAATATATATTAACGATTTCTTTCAGCCAGAACTTTCCTCTGACAAAAAGTTATCAACAAGATAATTTGAGATTAATATGTTAAAATTGCTGAAAAGGGTCGATTTTTTGTATTTCACACTCAAAGATATATTTTAATGGTTTTAATTTATGAAAAGCTTTAAAATTATAAAGAAACAATCCAAAACCGAGAAAAAAACAAGTTTTCTTTTTTGGTTCGTTCTTGTAGCAGCTACCGTAATAGTTGTTGTAATAATGTTTTATTATCACCAAAATACTATGCGAGTGATTGACGCGGAAGCAAGTTCTGGCATAATTGTTAATCTTGGTGTCCGGCGATAGATTTCCTTAAAAAGCTCGAAAGATAATCTTCCGGGCTTTTTTATTTACTCATTTTTATTTCTGTTAAGTGGCTTAAACTTGCGCCTAACGGAGGAAAAGCTTAGAGAGAAAACGAAGGGCATTCTTGAGTGGATGCCCTTTTTTAAATGCATGGGGTTGCTGAATGACCTCTTTTTTTGAAAAAAATATTTTTTTAAGGTAAGATGATAGTAAGATATTATGAAAAAAAATTTAATGCAAAATTTTAATTTTCTGAAAAAATTTAAAAAACGGCCCGAATGGCTTAAGAAACTTAGTCCTATTATTGGCATTGACTTAGGCACAGTTAATAGCTTAGTTTATGTTTCAGGAAAGGGAATTGTCATTAATGAGCCGTCAGTTGTGGCAATTAATAGGAAAACGGGAAGAATTTTAGCCGTTGGCAAAGAAGCCCAAAAAATGTTGGGAAAAACACCGCCCAATATTTTAGCTATTGAACCATTAGTTGATGGCGTTATCTCCGATTTTGAAGCAACAGAACAAATGATTAAATATTTTATTGATAAGATTAATAATCGTTTTTTCAAGTTTATAGGCCGTCCGCGAGTTGTTGTTGCTATCCCTATGAGTGCCACAAGCGTTGAACAAAAATCTGCTCAAGACGCTATTAAAAATGCCGGAGCAGGAGAAGTATATTTAGTTTATGAGCCAATTGCCGCAACCATAGGAATTAAGCTACCTATCAAAAAGGCGATAGGACAGCTTGTCGTTGATATTGGCGGAGGCACAACCGAAATTGCCGTAATTTCTCTCGGTGGAATTGTTGTCAAACGCTCTCTTCAGATTGCTGGAAATCGTTTTGATCAAGACATTATTAGATTCGCGAGGGAGAAACTTAATCTTTTAATAGGGAAAAGAACTGCCGAAAAAACAAAAATTACAGTTGGTTCGGTTATCAAGTTAGAAGATAAAATTGAAACTTTTCTGAGAGGCAGGGATTTAATTGACGGATTGCCTAAAGAAATTTTAGTTAATGATTCCCACATAAGAAAAGCAATACACCAATCAATTATGTCTTTAGTTTTAGCTGTTAGAAGCGTTATTGAAGAAGTTCCGCCGGAACTTTTATCAGATATTATGAAAAGGGGAATTGTCTTAACTGGAGGCGGATCATTGTTAAGAGGAATTGATAAGGCGATAGAAGAAGCAACTCAAATAAAAGTCTTAATCGCTGAAGATCCTTTGACTGCAGTAGTTAGAGGAGCAGGATATATTTTGGAAAATATAGAAAATTGTCAAGAACTTTTAATTGAACCTTAATGGCAAAGCTTAAGAAAAACATTTTATTTATACATTTTCTCTTTAATGATAAAACAAATTTTTAAGAAAGCTTTTTTTATTTTTCTTATTTTTCTTATTGTTGATTTTATTGTTTTTAATTTAGATCAAGGAGGATTTCTTATTAATTTTAAGAAAATAATATTATCCGTGAGCGCGCCCGTTATGAAAACATCTCGCATTAGTTCATATTACTTAACGCGTCCTTTTAGGGTTTTGATTGAACTTGAGGAAAATAATCAAAAATTAAAATATTTTGAGGAACAAGCAATGAAAGACCAAGGATTAGAGAGCCAATTAGAAGAGATGAAAAAAGAGAATAAGTTCCTAAGAGATGCTTTAGAATTAAGCGTAGAGAAAGAAAAAAAATTTTTACCAGCACAGATAATTGGAAGAACAGATGAAATTGATAGTATTATCATAATTGATGTGGGCATTAAGGATGGTCTTGAGGGTGGAGAAGCCGTGATCTTGCCGGGATATTTTTTAATAGGCAGGGTAAGCGAGGTCTGGCCAAACGCTTCTCAAATTACTCTCATTAATAGCAATAATTTTTCTTCTGCAGTCAGAGGACAAAACTCAAGAACGGAAGCTTTATTATCGGGCGCCAAAGATCATCTTAAAATTGAAATCTTTAATTATGAAGACAAACCAGAAATTGGAGAAATTTATATTACTTCTGGATTGGATGATATTTTTCCGCCTGGATTAATTGTGGGCAAACTAACCGAATTAGAGCAACAAGCAGTGGCTATTTCGCGAATCGGGCGGCTTGAAACATTAGTTGATTTAAACCATCTTGAAAAAGCGCTTATTCTAAAAAATGATTAACTTTATTAAACAATTAATCGGTGTTTTTCTACTTGTTCTTATTCAGTTTACGCTTTTGGATTACCTATTTTTATCTCGCTATGTTGATTTGCTCTTAATAGCTTTGTTTTTCTGGTCTTTAAGCAAGAATCCTAAACAAGTTTATTTTTTGGCTTTTTTCGGCGGTATATTTTATGATCTTTTTTCTAATTATCCGTTAGGCAGCAAGACCTTTTTGTATCTTTCTTTTTCTTTTGTTTTAATTTTGATTTGCCAAAACTTTTTGCGTAATTTAAAATTAAAGTCATCTTTTTTACTTGTTTTATTGTCATTTTCTTTTTTTGAATTAGTAAAAGTTATTTTTTTTATAGCGATTGACATTCCTCTCGCCTTTAATGTTTTAATCTTGGAGCGTTGTTTAATTAATAGTTTGTTGGCAATGTTTATTATTTTAGCGACATATAAAAAATAAATATAATTTTATGTTTTTAAAGCATAATCTTGGCAAACAGTTAAAAAGAACAATTAGTTTTGAAGATGTTTTTATAGAGCACGATTTAGAAAAAGATTACAAGAAAACAAACGATGATTGGAAAAAAACAGTTTTGCCAATAGAAAAAAGTGTTTTCGTAATTCCTTTTGCAATAATCTTATTCTTTTTTACGATTTTAATTACTCGGGTAATTTTTTTACAATTTAAGGGCGCCCAATATTATCAATCGTTAGCAGAGAAAAATCGTTCTCAGATTGATTGGATTATTCCTCATCGAGGAATTTTTTATGATCGCAATCAAAATCAAATTGTTTATAATATTCCTATATATAGTCTTTGGTTGGATAAAGATTTATATCACAAAATGCAAGAAAAATCTGAAAAGATGGTTAGCGATTTATCAGAATTACTCAACATATCAAGAAAAGAAATTGAAGATAAAATAAACGCTGATGAAAAGCAAAAAAAAATCATTTTGAAAGAAAATCTTGATACTAAGGAGGTTTTTAGCATAAAGAGCCAAAAAGATAATTGGCCGTGCCTTGAGCTTGAATTAAGAGAAAGCCGAGATTATATTGATGATAAAATTTTTTCTCATGTTTTTGGATATGTTGGTAGGATCACTGAAGAAGAATTTTTAAAAGGCGGAAGCAATTATCTTAGAGAAGATTATATTGGAAAAAGCGGATTAGAATTAGTTTATGAAAATTTACTCAGGGGGGAAATAGGAATTAAAAGTACGGAAGTTTCTCCAATAGGTGTTCAAACGCGTCCTTTATCAAAAAAAGAACCGCGAGACGGGTTGAATATTTTAACAACTATTGATTATGAATTACAAAAAAAGGTTTACGAAACCCTTGAAGAAACATTAAAAAAGAAAGAAATAAAAACAGGCGCTGCGATTGCCCTCAATCCTCAAAATGGAGATGTGCTTGCCATGGTGAGTTTTCCTAGTTTTAACAGTAATGAATTAAGTCAGGGAATAAGTCAGGAAGATTTTCAAAAATTGCTTTACGCAGAAGATAATCCTTTTTTCAATCGTGTTATTTCTGGCACATATCCCCCAGGATCCACATTCAAACCTCTTATTGCGCTAGCGGCGCTGGAGGAAAACATCATAGATCCCAATAAAAGCATTGATTGTCCTGGATTTTTACAAATACCCAATATATATAATCCCAGTATAAGTTACATTTTTAGGGACTGGAAGGCTCATGGAATTACGGACATGAAGAAGGCAATCGCACAATCATGCAATGTTTATTTTTACACTATTGGAGGCGGTTATAAAGAATTTAAAGGATTAGGAATTGAGAAAATAAAACTTTATTCAGAAAAATTGGGATTAGGAAAAAAGACAGGCATTGACTTAAAGGGGGAGGCCGCAGGATTAATTCCCGATAAAGCATGGAAAAAACAAACTAAACAAGAGGATTGGTATATTGGAGATACCTATCACGCTTCAATTGGCCAAGGAGACATTTCTTTAACGCCACTTCAGGTGGCTCAATTATATAGTTTTATTTCTAATGGAGGAACTCTCTATAAGCCCAGACTACTTTTGGGGCTTGAGGAAGTTGCTGGAAGCGAAACATTCAATAAATTAAATCCAGAGATTATTCCGAATAGCCATTTTAAAAATGAAAACATTAATATTGTTAAAGAAGGACTGAGGGAAGCAGTGCGTACGGGTTCAGCGCAGATTCTTCAAAATCTTCCCGTTGCTTCTGGAGCTAAAACAGGTACAGCTCAATTTGGCGATGCGTCTAAATCACATGCTTGGTTCGCTGCTTTCGCGCCCTACGAAAAACCGGAAATAGTTTTAGTTGTTTTAGTTGAAGAAGGCGGGGGCGGTTCAGCGACCGCGGCGCCGGTTGCAGACGAGATATTAAAATGGTATTTTGAGCAGAGCGAAAAATAAAATCATATTTCTTTTATGAACAAACTTTGGAAAATTAATAAAAATGCGCCAAAGGAGTTTTTGAAAAAGTTTAAAGACTATCATCCTTTGCTTTTGCAATTGCTCTATAGTCGCGGGTTTAAAACAAAAAAGGAGATTGAAAATTTCCTTTCCATTGACTATCAAAAAGATATTCATGACCCGTATCTTCTCTCGGGAATGAAATCAGCGGTTCATCGCATTAAGAAAGCAATTTCTAACAAAGAAAAGGTTGTAATTTTTGGCGATTATGACGCGGATGGCATTTGCGCCAGTACAATTCTTAACGAAGTGTTTGAAAAAATTAATCTGCATCCTATGGTTTATATACCCAGCAGAAAAGAAGGGTATAGTTTAAATGAAAAAGCAATCAATCATTTGGCGAAAAAAAAGGTAAACCTTATTGTAACCGTAGATTGTGGCTCAAGCAGCAAGAAAGAGGTTGATCTGGCAAATAAATTGGGAATGGATATGATAATTACCGACCATCATATAGTGCCATCAAAAATTCCAAAAGCTTATGTTATTTTAAACCCAAAGAAGAAAAATGATAAATATCCAAATAAAAATTTATCAGGAACAGGCGTTGCGTTTAAGTTTGCAACTGCGATTATAAGAGAATTTCCTTTAAAGTTTAAACACGAGGAAGAAAAATGGTTGCTTGATTTGGTTGCTATTGCGACGATAGCAGATATGATGAAACTTATTGGCGAGAATAGAACATTAGTTAAATATGGTCTTTTGGTCTTGGCTAAAACACGGCGAAGAGGACTTAAAGTTCTCTTAAAAGACGCGGGCATTAAAGATATAAAGATTCAATGGCTTGATAAAAAGAAAAATCGTTTTTTAGTAAAAAACATTGATTCATATACAATTAGCTTTATCATTGGTCCGCGTTTAAACGCCGCAGGCAGGATGGATGACGCCAATACGGCCTTTTATTTATTAAACACTTCTTCCTTTGAACAAGCGCGGCAATTTTCTAAAGAATTGAATAAAAAAAATCAAGCGCGCCAAAAACTTCAATCTATCCTTACAAAGAAAATTCAGGAAAGCTTAACCCAGAAAGAACTAAGGAAAAAATTTATTCTTAGGGGAAGCAAAACTTATCCATCGGGTATCGTGGGGCTTATTTCGGGAAAATTGACAAATAAATTTTATTTGCCAAGCTTTATCTATAAAAAGGGGAATATTTTTTCAAAAGGATCGTGCCGCAGCATTCCAGAGATTAATATTGTAGATATTTTAACCAGTTGCGCCACATATTTAGAAGCATACGGCGGCCATAAGGGAGCAGCTGGATTTACTATAAAAAACGCAATGCTTGGAAAATTTAGAAAATGTTTAGAAAAAAATATAAATGAAATATTAAAAGGAAAAAAACTTGCGCCAAAATTAAAAATAGACTGCGAAATAGATTTTCAAAGCATAGATTATAAATTAAGAAAAGTTTTAGAAGAATTAGCTCCTTTTGGAGAAGGCAATTCCGAACCGGTTTTTATAATAAAAAAGGCAATAGTGACAGAAAAAAGAAAGGTCGGTAAAAGAAGCCAACACTTAATCCTGCAATTAAAAAAAATAGAAGCAGACAAAGAATATTATCTAAAAGCGCTTCTTTTCCAGAATACCGTGGGGCTGGAAGGCATTGAAAAAGATAAATGTTATGATTTTGTCTTTATGCTTTTGTTTGATGAATGGAAGGGAAAAAAACAAGTAACATTGAAAATCATTGACTGGAAAGAATCAAGAGAAGAACTTTCTAAAAAATAATAATTTGTATCATTACAATATATGAAACTGTTGAATGTATATACAGACGGCGGGTCAAGGGGTAATCCGGGACCTTCGGCAATTGGCATTGTTTTTAAAAACGAAGAAGGAGAAACAATTTGGGAGCAAAATAAAGACATTGGCAGGGCAACAAATAATGAAGCCGAATATAGCGCTTTAATTTATGCTATGAAACATATTAATCGTTATCATCCCGAAAAGGTTTGTTTTTATTCAGATTCTGAACTAATGATTCGCCAGATGAAGGGCGAATATAAAATAAAAAATTCCGGCATTCAGAAATTATTCTTAGAAGCCTGGAATAGAAAAATTGATATGAAATCTAAAATTGAATTTATCCAAATTCCCAGAGAACAAAATAAAGAAGCAGACGCGTTATTGAATAAAATTCTTGATCAAGAAAAATTAGGAATATAAGAATAAATTGGAAATTTAAATATGTTGGAGGCTGAGCCTCCAATATATGTTTTTTTATATTCATTTATTCATTAAAAAAGGCCCAGCTCCGCGAGGTGGGCCACAAAGAGGGAAGCTGATACATCAGAACAATTCCTCCAGAGCATGCTTTTCAAGAGGACTTAGAGTTAGATCGTTTGCCGAGCAATTATCCAACGATGAGAATTGCTCCGATCTTTTCTCCCGGCTGGAAAGACCTATCAATGAAGCCGGCTCCGATTGTATCCAGACTTGGGCAAATACCTGTCCTTTACTTCTCCCTCAGAGTAGAAACACATCGTGTCTCTACCCATCTTCTGAATATCTATTAAGAACTTTATTATGTCCTCATCTTACTCTCTTTAAAATTTTTGTCAAGCTTTTTGCCTATTTTTTATCTTTTTATGCTATCGCTTAAAATATTTAAATGTTTTTCAGTTTTCTTTACAAGATCGTGCATACTGAAAAAAAGAATCCATGATTCACAGCAGATCCTCCAAAAAAGATTGCCAAAAATTAAGACAAGAACGCCGGCGATAATATTAACAATATTGCCATTAATCATTAAGCTAATTCCCCAGCCAATAACAGCAACAATGCCTGCAATATAAATAAATTTAATAAGCATTAAGCTGATCATTTCGTTAAAAGCGAAAAAATCTTTGATTAAAGTTTTTCTTTTTTTCATAATCTTGATAAAATAAAAATTAAGTGTTATTTATGTGATTATTATAGCTTAAAATAGTTTGCCACGCAAAAACTTTCTCTTTATTGCTCTTTTACATATTGTTCTAATTCTTTAGCATTATTAGCTTTCATCAGTTTAAGCCGAAACTTGCTTGCTCCGGCAAATCCTGAAATGTAAGCTCTATAAAATTTTTTTATTTCTGAAAAATTTCTATTAGGATAAAGTTTTTCAAATAAGCGAGCATGTTCAATTAAAATTTCTATTTTTTTAAATACAATTGAATTTTCTCTATTAAATAAAAAGGGGTTAGATAATAAAGCGCGTCCAACCATAATTCCATCTAAGTTATATTTCTTCGCTAAGAAATTGGCCTCCTTTAATGTTTTAACATCACCATTGCCGATGATTAAAGTTTTTGACGATATTTTCCACGCTATTTTTTTTGCCTTTTCAATTTCATTCCAATAAACTTTTCCTACATATCCTTGTTTTTTCGTTCTGCCATGAATTGTAATAGCCGCTAAATCTTGCTTGAGTAAAAAACTAATCCATTCTTTTGTTTCAATTTTATTATAACCTAATCTAGTCTTCACGGACACAGCAAGATTGCCTGTGCCCTTTTTTGTTAATTGAATAATTTTACCAGCCAGCGCAAGATTTTGAATTAAATTAGCGCCTGCCTCTTGTTTAACTACATTCTTATCAGGACAGCCCATATTAATATCAATCCCATCAAAACCAAGTTTTGCGCAGAGTTTGGCTGAATCATAAAAATTTTCTGGCTTTGAGCCAAAAAGTTGAGCAACTATTGGCTTCTCAGATTTATCATATTTTAGTTGCAATAAAAGTTTCTCTTTGCCATCACTACAAAGACCGTCGCAAGAAACAAATTCTGTAAACATTATATCAGGTTTAGCATATTTTGCTAAAATTCGCCTGAAAGCGGCATCAGTTATTCCCGACATTGGAGCAGAACAGATTATTGGTTTTTTTAATTTTTGCCAAAAATTTTTCATTAGTTTTATTAACCAATTCTCAATCAATAATATTCTAAATTATTTGACTTGTAAATTAAAAAGTTATAAGATGTGAGTAGTTATTTAAAAAGGGGGAGGAAATGAAACAAGGAGTGCCTCGGTTGGTTGCGTTTTTTATTGGAATAGCAATGCTTGCATTTGGAGTATGTGTTAGTTCTTTTGATTTTTCTCATTTGGGCTTAAGTTATTTTGTGGTTGCATTCGGATCATTGACACTTATTTTTATCTATTGGACAAATAGAAAAGTTCTATCTTGGAATAGCATGTTTACTCCCTTAATGCTTGCAGTGGTAGCAATTGTATCAATTATGCCTGACTCATGGCGTGTAACTCGTATCGCGATTGCAATTGCAGTAGTGCTTGTAAGTATAATAAAGATGCTAATTCCATCAAAAAAAGATGGAACAAAGGCGACTTAGTAAGTCGCCTTTTTCTTTAAAAAAGAATTATTCATTGTTTCATTTTCTAAAAAAACGATCTTGGGTTTATCCCAGAATAAATTAAGAATTTCGTTAATATTGAAGAAAAATACCACAAACCATTGACAAATGAGTTTTAAAGGATTATAATATGAACAGATAATATAAAAGTTTCTTTTTCTAATCTTGCCTATGAGTGCCGAAATAGAGCAATCCCTCCTTAGCTCTACTAGGCGGTAAGGATCAGGGATAAGCGCAACTGTGTTTATCCTTAACGCTCGTAGGCGGGATTAGCAAAAGAAATGAAACATTCACGAAATAGTTAATTATTAATTGCGCTCTCTATTATAGAGACTGCAATTTTGTTTATATCGTTTAATTTTGTCTGCTCTTCTTTGTTAAAACGCTTCATAACATAACTTTGAGTTATGTTTTTGTTTTTTTCAGAAAAAGGCCGTCCCCAGATGCCAATTCTTATGCGATTAAAATTGTTATTTCCCAAATGTTTAATAATTGATTCAACACCGTGGTGACCTGCCGCGCCCTGATTTTGGCTGATCTTAATCTTGCCAAAAGCAATATCAATATCGTCATGAATAACCCAAATATTTTTTTCTGGTATTTTATAATAATCTTTTATAGCTCTTAATGGTTCCCCCGAAACATTCATAAAATCCTCCGATCTAGCTAAAATAATATCTTTGTTATTAATTGTAGTTTCAGCTAAAAATGCCTTGAATTTTTTGTAATATTTGTATTGGCAATTATTAGATTTTGCTAAAAAATTAACGACTATTCTTCCGATATTGTGGTGAGATAAATTATATTTCTTGCCAGGATTACCCAGCCCGAAAATAAGAATTTTATCTGTTTGTTTGCGCTTAAAGAAACTTTTAATGTGATTCATAAATTTGATTGACATAATTTTGAATTTTTGTATAATTGTCAAGACCATCTTTGGGAAATAAAACAAACATTCTGCCCTGATTAGTTGAAACATAAGATTCTTTTAAAAGATTAGGGTCTTGCGAAGTAAGAGAAAAAGCGCCTGAAGAAGCGATGTCTAACTTTTGCGTCTTTTGCCAAAGTCCTTTTATTTCGGCAATGCTTAATTCGGCGCTGATATGATCTTGAAATTTATTATAAAGAGACAAAATAAAGTTAAAATTTTGAAAACTATTTAAATTGCTGATTTTTGCCTTAATGCTGGCTAATGCTTGTTGCTGTCTCTTCATGCGACCGAAATCTCCCTCAAAACCATAACGCGTTCTTACATATTTTAGAAGGGTCTCTCCGTCTAAATGGCGCCAACCCTTTTCAATTCTAAAAGGATCATAGCTATTATTTAATCCGGGGAAAAGAGGGTCATAAATGTCTTCCTTAACTAAAAGATTTACTCCATTTAAATAATCTGTAATCTGCTTTAACAGCTCAAGGTCTACGAGTATAGAATAATGAATCGATATACCCGTAATTGATGCCACTACTTCTCTAAAAACTGATTGGTCATAACCTAAAGAAATTAAAGAATTAATCTTTCTATAATTTCCGCCTTGAGGAATTTTTACATAAAGATCTCTGGGAATTGATATAAAAAGCGCCTTGTTGTCCTTGAAAGAAGCAAGAATAATACTGTCGGTTAAATTAGGCGCAGGGTTGTTTTTACCCGGCCGGCCTAATACCAAAACATTAGTCCAACCATCTTGATCTGTTAATAACTCTTGTTCAGAATTAAAGCTAAGGCGCAAAATTTTTCCAAGATTTAATAAAGATTTAGGATTAAGCTTATTAACCTCAAAGTCACGATTTTGGGGAATATAAAATATCAACAACAAAAGCGTTAAGAAAATCGCAACAAGGCCTAAATTTTTTAAAATTTCTAATGCTTTTTTTCGCATTTGATTGAAGTTTAAAAATTTGTTAAAATGACATTTAATACGTAATATCAATTGATGAAAAAGCTCTTTTTATTTTTTTGGGAATTTATCCAAATTATTTTTATATCTCTGATTATCATTATACCGATAAGATACTACATTATTCAACCCTTTTTTGTTAAAGGATCAAGTATGGAGCCTTCTTTTCAAGATGGCAATTATCTCATCATTGATGAATTAACATATCATCTCAGGGCACCTAAGAGGGGAGAGGTGATGGTTTTTCACTTTCCCCAGAACACTAAACAATTTTATATTAAAAGAATTATCGGTTTGCCAGGCGAAACCATCAAAATATCCGATGGACAGGTATTAATTATTAACAAAGAATATCCTGACGGTTTTGTTTTAAGTGAATCTAATTATATTGACAGCGAGAATACTCCCGGCAATATTGAAAAAAAATTAGATAATAATAGTTATTTTATGATGGGCGATAATCGTTTGCATAGTTCTGATTCGCGCAGCTGGGGAGAGCTTGAAAAAAAATATATTGTGGGCAAAGTTCTTTTCCGTATATGGCCCTTTGAAGAAGCAAAAACATTTTCTACCCCAAGTTATAATCTTGGTTTAAATACGATGTGAAAAACATAAAAATTAAAGAATTTTTGACGGAAGAGTAAAAATTAAAGAATTAAAATTATTAAGTTTTATATTTAATATTTCTAATATGGCTAAATTAAAATACCAAAGACCAAAAGGGACAACTGATATTTTGCCGGAAGATCAAATTTATTGGGATAAAATTCGCGAGACTTTAAGTAAAGTTGCCCATTATTATTCTTTTAAGAGAATTGATACCCCCATTATTGAATCTACTGACCTTTTTACCAAAAGCGTTGGCATTTCTTCGGATATTGTTGACCAAAAAGAAATGTTTAGTTTGAAAACCGGGGGTGGCGACAAATTAACCCTGAGACCTGAAGGAACTGCGCCGATAGTCAGGGCATACATTGAAAATGGAATGAAGAATAGGCCTCATCCTTTGCGTTTTTATTATATCGGACCGATGTTTCGCCACGAGAAGCCCCAACATAATCGCTTGCGCCAATTTCATCAATTTGGATTTGAAGTTATCGGCAGTCATGAACCGATAACGGATGCTCAAATTATTCAGATCGCTTTTGTCATTTTTAAAGAGCTTTCAATTAAAGATTTAACGGTTCATATTAATAGCATAGGTTGTAGGGAATGTCGCGTAGATTATATCAAAAATTTAAAAAGTTATTTATCGGGCCAGTTAAAGAAGGTGCCTGGCGATTACCGCAGAAAAATTCAGATTAATCCTTTGAGGATTTTTGATATTAAAGACGAAAAGTGTCAAAAAATAGCTAATGACGCGCCTCAAATTATTGATTCTTTATGCGAAAAATGCCGCTATGACTTTGAAAAACTTTTGGAATTTCTTGATTTTTTAGACATACCGTATATCTTCAATCCATTTTTAGTAAGAGGACTTGATTATTATAGCGGCGCTGTTTACGAGATTTTGCCGCAAAGCAAGAAATATGAGACTAAAGAAGCCTTGGGCGGTGGAGGAAGATATGATTATTTAATTCAAACTCTTGGCGGCAAAGAAATGGCTGCAACCGGAGTTGCTTTTGGCATTGAACGTTTGATTGCTTATATAAAAGAAAAAGAGATTCATTTTGACAAAAAAGAGCATGAGAAAATATTTTTAGCTCATCTTGGCAGTTTCGGACAAAAAAGAGCACTCAAATTAATGGAGGAATTGCGTAAAGAAAACTTTCTTATTTATGAAGCTTTCTCTAAGGAAAGCATAAGCGCTCAAAAAAAAGTAGCCGAAAAATTAAAAGTAAGATTTATGGTAATTGTGAGCCAAAAGGAAGCTTTAGAAAATTGTGTTATTTTACGAGATAGAATTGCGGGTACTCAAGAAATAATTTCTGTTAAAGAACTTCCTAAAAAAATAAGAACAATTATGCGAAAAACTCCTATGCTTCGCATTCAAAAGAAAAAATAACTAAAATAAAACTTATTAAAAATAAAGTTAAAAATGATTAAATCAAATGATCGTATTACAAAACAAAGGAGGTGTTTTATATGGTAAAAGTGACCAAATTTGAAAAAGAAAATTCTAGTTCTCTCATTAGACGCTTTTCTCAAACAGTTAAGGAGAGCGGCATCTTAAGAGAAGTGCGCAAAAAACGATATTATAGAGAGCCAAAATCTGAACGACAAAAAAAGGCCTCTGCTCTTTGGCGTAAAAAAATTGGCGGATTAAGGTATAGACTTTTAAAATTAGGAGAAATTGAAAAAGGAAAAAAAATTGACCGTGAAAGAATAAGAAAAGAATTCCAAAAAAGAAATTAAACAATGATTAAGAAGAACCTTTCGTTACACTCAAGAACCCTGCCTACCGCCTGCCTGTCGGCAGACAGGGCAGGCAGGCTTGACGGAAGACGGCATAAAGAATCTATGAACAATAATTTAAAAGAAAAAATTAAATTTGATTTAAACGCTTCGCTGAAAGGAAGAAGAAAAGAAGAATCATTGGTATTGCGTGGTTTGTTGTCTGCTTTGTATAACGAACAAATTAAAATTGGCAAAGATAAGGAACTAACAGAACAAAATATTCTCGCTGTTTTGACGCAAGAAGCGAAAAAAAGAAAAGAGGCAATAACTCTTTACGAAAAAGGCAATCGCCCCGAGAAAGCAGAGAATGAAAAACAAGAACTTAAAATTATCAAGAAGTATTTGCCGGCGCAATTAAGCGAAACAGAGCTTTTGGACATTATTAAGGAAACAATTATCAAAACTGACGCTCAATCTATGGCTGAAATAGGAAAGATTATGGGAGCAATAATGAATCAGGTTAAAGACAGGGCTGACGGCAGTAAGATAAAAACATTAGTAGAAAATGAGCTTAAGTTGATGAATCATGAATAGTGAATTATGAATAGGAATGCTGGGGATTCTCTTCAATCTATTGACTTTTAAATTATAGTATGTTATGTTTGGAATAGGAGGCAATAATGAAAACTCAGGAAAATAGTACTTTGATCCATCCAGGCCAATTGCTTGAGGTAAAGATATGCCGTCGCTGTATTTATACTATTGTTAAAGGAGAAGAGATTAATTTATTCATTCCCGAAGACAAGGACAATATTTGCCCTTGTTGTGGGAAGAGACGAGATGACACTCCATACCAAATCAAAATTCAAGTAATGTCTGTTGATAAGGAAACAGGAAAAGTAAAAGCGAAGGTGATAGAAATGCCGAATGATTGGAATGGACGGGGAAAAGAGGTGTTTTCCCGACAAAAATAGTTCCTAATAGAGGCGACGAGTGTCGCCTCTATTTTTTTATATCAATATATAAAATTCCGTTTAGGTGGTCAATTTCGTGTTGAAAGGTTTGAGCAATAATTCCTTTTGCTTTAACTTTGTGTTTTTTACCGTTTTCATCGTAATATTTCATTACCACCTTATTGGCTCGATCAACTTTCCCAGCTACTCCCGGAACGCTTAAACATCCTTCTTCTTCTGGCGATTCTTTTGTAGAAAAATGGGTAATTTCAGGATTAATAAAAATTAAAATCTCGTTTTTTATATTTAACGCAAAAATTCTTAGATTAATCCCAATCTGTGGAGCTGCTAATCCTAACCCTTCCTTGCAAGCAATAAGAGTATCTTTTAGGTCTTGAATAAGCTTCTTGATCTCGTAATTGCTAAAATCAGTTACTTTTTGCGATTTTTTTCTTAAAATTTGGTTCGGCTCTGTTATTATTTCTTTAATCATAAATTATAGATAAAAGACATGATTTAGATTTTAATTGGATCAACATCAATGTCCCACTTAGAAGGAACGAGCATTAAAATAAGATTTCTTGTCTTAAGCTGTCCTTTTTTGATTTTTATAATAATAATTCTCTGATAATAATTTTTAATTTTATACTGAGAAGAAGGAAGCGGACCTAAGATTTGAGTGTTTTTGTCGCCTTTTAAAGATTTTTTCAAAATATTATAAAGACGAACGGACTCTTTTTTTACATTCATTTCATTTCTATTTTTGTATTGCAACCTTATCATCTGCCAAAAAGGCGGATATTTCATTTTCTCTCTTAAAAATAACTCCTTTTCGTATATTTTATCATATTTACCAGTCTTTATCATTCTTATTAAAATATTATTGGGCTCGTATGTCTGAATGATTATTTTTCGCGAGATATTGTTTATTTTTTTAACAAATTGTATCGCATATTCATTCGCGCTAAAATCAGGAATATTAAAAATCAAATCAAAATTTAAGAAAACAGACAGCTCAATTTTGGCAAGAGGCATACTTAAAATTGAACTTGTAGTTATTAAAAGAGCGCTTTGTTTCTCTTTTTTAAATTTTTTATACATTTCAACCTTGTCTTTATATAAAGGAGTTGTGTCGTTGTCCAGTAAATAAATAGGGATTTCAGGAAATAAAGCATTAATTTCTTTTTTGATTCTTTGAGTTCCATGCCCTGAATATTTTAAGTTATGACTTTGGCATTTACGGCAAATTTGCGGAGGGTTTTCTTCATATCCGCACCAATGACAAACAAGTTTATTTTTTTCATAATGATAGACTAATGAAAATTCACATTTCGGGCATTGATAAAAATAACCACAGTCTTTACAAAAAATATAAGTCGCTCCACCCCGACGGTTCTGAAGAAATAGAATTTTCTTTTTTTCAGAAAGCGCTTTTTTAATAGCATCAACAGTTAAAAGTGAGAAATAAGAAAAATTCTTTTCATTTTTTTCTATAATTGATTTCATGTCTGCGATCTCAATTTTTTGTTTTTCCTCCAGCAAAAAATCTTTATGTTCAGTATTTATGTACCGTTCTTTTTTGATGTTCCAATAGGCCTCAAGGGAGGGAGCCGTGTCTGTGAAGACAATATTACTATTATGAATTTCTGCTAATTTTAAGGCAATGTGCTTAGCGTTAATTTTAGGGTGTTGATCCCATGATTTATACGATAAAGAACTTTCCCCATTAACCAAAATAATGCTTAAGCGCTTAAAGGGCAAGAATACTCCTTGGCGCGTTGATAAGATAAGACAGGAATTGCCTTGATAAATTTTTTTCCAATTTTCCCAAAGTTTTTTGTTTTTTATATTACTATGATAAACGACTGTTTGTTCTTGAATGTCTTTGGGAAGTTTTTGATAAAAATCTTCTAATTTTGCAATCTCAGGATAGAGAAATAATATCTGATTTTTTTGTCTTAAATATTTTTTGATGTTCAAAAAAAGCGTTTTTTCAGAAATTTTTGTTAAAAATTCTTTTTTAATTCCCCCGTCAAGCCTGCCTGCCGGTAGGCAGGGTTCTTGAGCGAAGCAAGAGGTTCTTACTCCCCCGTTAAGCCTGCCTGCCGGTAGGCAGGGTTCTTGAGCGAAGCGAGAGGTTCTTATTTTTGATTTTGTGTGATATTTAAAATTTTTTTGATCTTGAAAACTTATTTCTTTCCATTTCTTTAGAGAAACAGCAGGTAAAACGCTTTTTACGATAATGCCTAGTGGTTCCCAATAATAGCCCGATGTCCAATTAATAAGTTTCATTAATTTTTCATCAATTATTTCTTCTGAATTAATAATTTGATTAACTTTTTTTAAAGTAAAATTTGCATTTCTAACTGACATTTTAGCCTGCTTTAACTCTTGAGATTCCGTGACTAATCCCAGTGTTTTTTTGTTTCTTAGTGTTATTAAAATTAAAGAGCCAATCTTTACTGGAAGTGTTGAAAAATATGTTAAAATTTGCATTTGAGGCAAAAAAATTTTTGTTATAGGAATGACCTTAAGAATTTGCATATTATCTTAATCATAAACTTATCTTGAAATCGGCGCAACTTATCAACAACCTTCCTTGACTTCTATCTGTGGATATCTTACAATGAGCATACTTATATTAAGGAGGTGACATTGATAGTACTTAAATAAGGAGGTGGTTCTTTAGAAACAAAGACGAGACAATCTCTCTTAGAGTGTTAAGGGAATTCCGCAATTCCACTAGATCTTAACTACTCAGAAAGAGGGGGAATGCTGATGTGCAAAAAAAGCGAAGAAATAGCTTTAGTAAAAGCTCTGACGGACTTCAGTGGTCGAGACAAGTGTAGCATTAGATGTCTCCTTGCAGGATGTGTGCGTTTGATAAAAGACACATGTCGAGCAAGAAAGCTTCCAATACCTCAACATCTTGTTGAGGAAGCATGCATAACATTTACTGTATACTTTAAGTCCGTTGAAACTCCATATGAGCTTGCTGTTAAAACAATGGATTTTCTTTCCAAAGGAAGTATCGCGCCTTTCAATATCAGTTAATAGCTCGTCAAATTAGGGGTAATTGCAGATAGCTTGCGATTACCCCTGTTTTTTTGTAAGCTTATGACTGTATGACATCCATAATTATTTAATTAATTTTTATAATAAAAATTACTAAAGAATTGACATTTCTTTTTTTTATATTAAAATTATAGCAAGATAGGTTGGTTCAAGGCTTCCCTGCCAGATTGGCGAACTGTGTCTTAGAGTTTCTTTGAGTTCCCCCTCTTTCACATATAAGCTGCTGGCAGGGTTTTACAACAATTTTAGAAATATGTTCTTTTGTAAATCAAACTGTTAGGAGGGCAACTCTTTGGAAAAGTTTAGCGCAAACACCCTTCTAACGGTTTTTTTATGGATTACTAACAATGTCATTTTCTAAAAGGAGGTGTTTCAATGCGCAAGAAGAGAGCTTTCAAAACAAGTATTACAGGATTTCTTGTCTTCTGGATTACCAAAGGATTATTCCACATTGTAACGTTTATCTTTCTTTGCGGAACTTGGTTAATCCCCGGCAAGAAGAAATATCTTAATTATGGTTGCCAAATCGTGATCGCCCGCCATAGAAGCCGTTGGGACATTCCCCTGATTGCATTGACGGTAATTACAAGTAGATCGTTGTTTGTCGCCAGAAAAGGACTTAAAGCGCTCCAGTGGATTGAAAAAAATCCTTGCTTATTAAAACTTCTTAACGGCAAATATATTGTCTTTGTTGACAGAGGCAATCCAACGCCTAAAGATGTAAGGCTTATTACCGGCGCATTAAAATATGGTAAGATTAAATTTATAATTATTTTTCCCGAAGGCGCGACCCGTCCCGAAGAAAGATACATTAATCCTGGTTTTATCATTCTTGCCAAAAGATATAACTTATTTATTAGGCCGGTCAATATTATTCCTTGGGGTTGTTATGGAAAAGAAAATAACGAAACTCCAAAAAAAGTTCTTACTTTCAAAGCTCGCCATACCAGCATAAAGGTCGGAAAACCATTTAGCTATAATGAGTTATTGGAGAAGCTCAAAGAAAAATTGGGAAGAAAAACAGTAGAAGAATTTGATCGCAGATGTTTAGATAAAAAATTAGCAGAACTATCAATGGAAATAGTTGATAAGGTGTAGCAAACGGGAGGAAGTAAGATGAGTGAAAAAGAGATATAAAAATGGCTCCTTCTTTAACAGATTAACAAGACCGACAACCAGTCGGTCTTTTTTTAATGTTTGGTATTTACTATTCTAATGTTCGTCCGTCCGTACGTTCGTTAATAAAAAAGTGTAGATGTGTAGATGTCGGACATCTACACCTCGTTTTATACTCAAATCAATTGTGATAAAACTCAACAATATCTCCTTCCTTCATTTCATAATCCTTGCCTTCAAAACGAACCTTGCCCGTCTCTTTTAATGCTTTCCAACCATTGTGTTTAACAAAATCGTCAAAACTGACTACAGCCGCTCTAATAAATCCTTTTTGAAAATCTGTATGGATTGTTCCGGCCGCTTCGGGCGCCATAGCTCCTTTTTTGATTGTCCATGCTCTTGTTTCTTGTTTTCCCGTAGTTAAAAAGTCTATTAATCCTAAGGTTTCGTGAGCTTTTTTGATGAGTTTCTCAAGTCCCGAAGATTTAATTCCTAAGCTCTCTAAATATTCACTTTTTTCTTCGTTTTTAAGTCCAATAAGGTCGCATTCAACTTTAGCTGAAATGACAATAGGTTTTTTGTTTTCCCCATCTCCGAAGGAGATAGATTGTTCGGTATTTGAAATATTGGACAATTGTGTTTCTGAGACATTTAAAACAATTATTTCTTTTTTTTGGGTGATTAAATTCAATTCTTTGATTGCTTCTTTTTCTTCTTTATCCAAGTCAATATTTCTTATCGGTATTCCTTTGGCTAATTTTTCTTTTAATTTAAGAATAACACGCCATTTAAGCTTAGCGTCTTTATCAGACATTCCTTTTGGCTCTCTTTGTTTCTCAATTGTTTGAAAATCTGCTAAACAAAGTTCAGTATTAATCAGGTCATAGTCGCTTTCTGGCCGATCGCTTCCCGCGCGAGCAATATTTGTATCTTCAAAGGATCTAATAACATGAATAATCAAATTAACTTCCCTGATGTGAGAAAGAAATTTATTGCCAAGGCCTTCTCCTTTGGAAGCGCCCTTAACTAGACCGGCAATGTCAACAAACTTAATTGCTGCTGGCACAATTTTCTCTGACTCTGAAATCTTAGACAAAATTTCTAATCTTTTGTCTGGCACCTTAACTACGCCCGTGTTTGGTTCAATGGTGCAAAAAGGGTAATTAGCCATATCGGCAACCTGGCGCGAAAGAAGCGCGTTAAAAAGAGTTGATTTTCCAACATTGGGAAGTCCAATAATACCGCAAGAAAGGTTCATGAATTATGAATAACGAATTAGAAGAACCTTTCGGTTCTTGACGGAAGACGGAATAATGAATTTTTAATGAGAAATCCTTCGCTTTCTATTTATTGATTTCTATCCATCGCCACCTGCCATATTGGTCTTTATAAAAACTGTATCTTTCGTATTTAAATTTTTTAAGCAAAGTTTCGATATTTTTTTTCTGTTGATATCCAAATTCTATACATATTTTTCCATCTTGATTTAAATAACCATTGGCATTTCTTAAAAATTTTTCAATAATTTCTAATCCATTATTTTTAGAATAAAGAGCATTTTTAGGTTCATATTTTTTTACGGAGAGCTGAATACTTTTATCATTATGGGCAATATAGGGAGGATTAGCAAAAATATAGTCGTATTTATCATTTATTCTATCAAATAGATTAGATTTAATAAATTTATGTTTGCCCTCAATGTTATTTAATTTTAAATTGTGTTTTATTTGTTTTAAGTTTTTTCCTTTTATGTCGGCAAAATCCATTTTGATGCCTTTTATATTTTTTAATATCGCAATTCCAACACAGCCACTACCTGCAAAAATATCAAGACATCTAATGTCTTGCTTTCTATTATTTTTAATATCATCAATAACTTTCTCTGTCCAATATTCTGTCTCAGGGCGAGGAATAAGGGGCTTGTATTTTAAATCAATTTTACAATTTAAAAAAGGTTGATTGCCAATTAAATAGGCAAGAGGATATCCTTTTTCAAGTTTTTTTATGTCTTTTTTGGCTTTTTCGTTCAGCTTATTGTTGTGTTTTTCTTTTAAAAGCCAGTTAATTTCTTTTTTTAATAGTTTATTCTCCATAATTCCACGCTTTGTCTTTTACGCAAGTACGGCTACAATTTATTAAAATCCTTGCAGACAACATAAAATTCTCGACTTTGTTTTCTCGTGGCTTGAGGACTATATCTTTTAACGGTATTAAAATACTTTTTCAACATATTAACAAATTGAATTGTATCCTCGCTTTCAAAGATTTTTACAACAAAATGCCCTCTTATTTTTAATGTTTTTTGCGCAATTTTAAACGCTTCTTCGGCAAGCTCTAATGAATTAACTACATCAGTGAGTTTAATGCCAGTTGTTTTAGGCGCCATGTCGGAAACAACCACATCAAACTTTTTAATTTTTAGCATTCCGTTTTTGATGGCTTTTTTAGAATCTTCCCTAATAAATTCCATGTTTTCCTTTATTTTTATTTTCATATCTTGAATATCAACACCGAATACTTTGCCTCTATGTCCTATTTTTTCAGATATGTACATCATCCATGATCCCGGCGCGCACCCTAAGTCCAAAACAAAATTACCTTTTTTAATAAGTTTAAATTTCTGGTCAATCTCTTTGAGTTTATAAACAGAACGCGCAGGATATCCTTGTTTTTTCGCTTCTCTAAAAAAATGATCTTGTCGTTCATTTAAATTTTTCATAATTTTTTACTTTAGTAAAATCCGGAGGTTCTTCTATTTTTATCACTTATATTGATTAATAGCAATCAATGTTATGTGTCAGTGAACAAAAAAAACCCGCACCATAATAATGCGAGAGTTTTTTGTTACAGAAATTCACAGTTCGTCATCATTTTCTGAAAACCCAAATAAATTATCTTGATAAAAGTCTAAATAGCCAGCCAAATAGACTAAAGCCTCTTTTCTCACTTGCTACTTCTCCCCTAAGTTCCGCTGTAACTTCCTCCATAACTTGAATCTGTTTATCAAGTAAGACAGCGTCTGGTGAATCTTGAATTTGTTCTTTTAGCGTTTTTAATTCGTTCACATTTTGAACATGATTCTCTAAACGGTCTTCTACGGTTTTTATCTCTCCGTAATTTGGTCCGATGAGAAATTTAGCAAAACCACCTCTTTTTTGTGTAGTTTTTAAAGCTTTTTCGGCCTCTTCTTGAATTTTATTTTGATTTTGAGCAATAATTCTGACCTGGTCGCCAATTCCTTGGTTATTGGTAGCAACTCTTTCCATCGCTTGAACAGCATTAGCCACTTGGCTTCTTCTTGAAAGCGCTCTTTCGTTTTGAGCTTGCGATTTTTGATTTATATTTTTATCGATTTGCTCTGACTCGGAATTTTCCAATTCAATTTCTTGTTTTTGTTGTAAATTTGTTGCTTCTCCTTGATTTTGAGTTTGAGTTTGCGTGCTCTGATTTTTTCCTTGTGTTTCAATACTTTCCGTCCCTGTGCCTGCTTCATGAATGCCTTGCTGATTCTGCGCAGCGCCAACAATAGCTGGCACTACTAATATTAATACAACAAACAAAATTATAAATGTTTTTTTCATAAATGTTTTTTTTAAAACCCAAATTTTTTTAAGATTCAAAGGTTCTTTAACAATTAAAACTCATAAATACGGATAACATCCGCACTAATTTTATTATAACACAAATTTATTGAATAAAACATATTAAGTTTCATCTTTCTGCCACATATCCAATCGACCATCAATTTCAATATTCATAAATTCCTTTATTCTGTCATCAGTGAATACATAACTTTCTTTTATTCGCGAAGTTAGGACTATTCCTTCTAATGTCCTGCATCGACTTAAGGCAACATACGCCTGTCCGGGAGCAAAAGTTCCATGACCAAAATCAATGTGAACTTTATCAAAAGTTTTTCCTTGCCCTTTATGAATTGTCACCGCCCAAGCTAATTTAACCGGTAATTGAGTAAAACTGCCAGTTATTTTCGGCTCTATTTTTTGAGTTTTTTCATCAAAAATAAATTCAATTGAATCCCACTCAACACTAGTAATATCATCAAAAGTACCATCATCAAATAATACTCTTACGGACTGCTGATTTGTCTTGATAATTTTTACAATATCGCCATTAATCCATCTTTGGCGAGAATCATTATTCAATAGCATAATTTGAGCGCCTTCTTTAAGAGAAAGTTTTTGAGCAGTAGGAAGATTCCTCTCTTTAAATTCGCCAGTAATCATCCCCGCATAAGTCTGCAATTTTGTTGACAACTTAGACAATTCTTCCATGTTAATAAAATCCGCCATATTGTTGGTTGGGACCAGTGAAATAATAAGTTCATTTTCTGGCTTTTTATAATCAGGATCAAACCTTGAATTGATTAAGTCAATATCATTAAAATCAAAAGAACAAACTCTCAAATTATCTAAAGTTTTTATAAATCTGTTTTGCTCTTCTTTATCTTGTCGATACATTTCGGTCAGCTCTTTTTTTACAAAGCTAAATTGTTGATAAACTTTTGAGTCAAAAAAATAGGGACTTTTGTAAACCTGTGTAAAAAATATTTCTTCGCCTTTTGTTACTATGGGAGGTAGCTGAAATAAATCTCCAATGGCCAAGATTTGAACGCCGCCAAATGGCTCATTCGCGCAAGGTCCATTCAGGCGCATAAATTTGTCAATACAGTCCAATAAATCTGCTCTAACCATAGAGATTTCATCAATGATGATGATATCAATTTTTTTATAAATTTTAACGCCCTTGCCCCGTCTTTTTTTTATTCTATCAATCGTTGTTTGAGGATGAAATTTAAAAAAAGAATGGATAGTTTGTCCTTGAACATTAACAGCGGCAACGCCAGTAAACGCTAAAACAACAACATTCTTTTTTGTTGTCGCCCTGAAGTATTTAAGAAAATCGGATTTGCCTGTGCCTGCCCTGCCAGTTAAAAAAATATTGTTATTTGAATTTTCAAGCATATCTATAACTTCTTTTTTCTCTTCAGTCAAGTCAAACTCGTTGGGTTCTTCGATGGCAATAAACTCCCTGCTAGAACGCCTCATGCTGATTTTTTTATTATACCGATATGTTGTCATAAATATAATTTTTAAATAATGCCGTCAATCAAATCATTTTCAAAATCAATAATGCCATCAAGCGTTTGTTTGTATTTGCTAATATCTGGAAAATCTAATTTTTTTATTTTTGCATTTACAGCTATAATCAATTTTTTTAATCTTTCTATATCTTCACCGGTAATTTTATAAGGAAGAAGCAGTATTTCATTTTTAGGAGTAGGGGATAGAAACTCAAGATATCCCGCATTTACCTCATAAGATGAATAATCGCGAGATCCTTCAACAAGAAGCTTATAAAATATAAGCTGCCTCTTGTATTCGTATAGCTGAATTTTTTGCATTTGATCTTTTCCTTTCCAACCTTTGTGATATTTCCCAGTTTTAAAATCATAAACTTCAAGAGTTTTATTTTTTTCGTCTGGAACTATTTTATCTATTTTTCCCGCAATATGAGCATTCTCAATCATTACTTGTTGTGTTCTAAAATTAGTTTCTATCCAGTGAGACGTGTCAATACGATCTTTTGCTGTTTTGAAGTAGATTTTCCATACATCGTTTCCTTTTGCAAAATACTTTTTAAAATCTTCTTTGTTCATTCTTTCTCTTTCCAAGTTCTTTTGAAATATAGTTTTTATTTCTTTTAACGCAGGAAGTTTTTTATTGATTTGTAAATAAATATAAATGGCTTCTATGGTCGCGTGCATTGCTGTGCCATACGACATACTTGTTGTCTTCGCTTGAGGAAATCGCAAGAAATTTTGTTCAAAAAAGAAATGAGGTCCGCCCTTGAGGGTGTTAAGAAAATTGTTAAGATGCGTTACGCTCATAATATATTTATCTGCCAAAGGTTTTAGGATAGCTTTTTCATCTATAGCGAGAGGAAAAATTGTTTTAAAAACAGTTTTTTCTAAAATTTTTATGGCGCTTTGAACAGATATGTTCTGGCGAACAGATTGAATGTTGGGCGATAATTTTTTAGAAAGAGCCGCCTCAAGAAATATTACTCTTAACGAATCTTTGCCATTTTCTTTTTTAAGATAACTAGTGGTGTAAAGGTGTCTTTTTGCGCGCGTCAGCGCAACATAAAAAAGACGCAAATAATCATCAAAAACATCTCCTGCCGGATCAATAGAAAGATTTTTGGGAAATAAAATCATTTCAGATTTCTGCGCTTTTGCCCAAATATCTTCTTGACAATTAATTACAAAAACTGTATCAAATTCAAGGCCTTTTGCTTTATGCGCCGATAAAAGCGTTACCGCATTTGTTCCGCTCAGATACGAACTTGTGTCTATAATAGGACGTTTGTGCTTTTCGTACATATCAACGCAATGCATCATATCGGCTAAGCGCGGCATGCTTGTTTTTGCGCTATATAATTTTATCGCGTGGACAAAAGCGCTTAGTCCCGATAAAAATTGCAAATAAGCGCGCGGATTTTTTTTATATTGATCTTTGTGAAAATAATATCGGCGAAATGGAGAAGTAAAAGATTGTTTTTCTTCTGAAGGACCAATTAAATCATCTATCAATATTTCTAAAGAATGTGTTTTGACTTTACTTGATACTTCCAAAAACCAATTGGCAATATTTTTAAGCTGAACATTACCGCTTTTAAGCATTGCGTCAATCCATCTTCCTTGTTCTTTTGTCTTTATGGTTTCGTTTGCATTAATAGATAGTTGCCATATTGTCTGGCGTTCAATGTCCCAAAATGGAAAAGATAAAACCGTTGGAAACAAATCATTTTGATAATAAACATTATTTTCCGAAAGAGATTCTATTAATCGCGCCAAAAGAATTAATTGCTGAATATGGGGATTGTTTAATATATTCTGTTGCCGTTCATATTGAATGGGAATATTTTCTGATTGGAGATATTCGGCAATAACTTCCAGCTGACGATGATTCCTAGCGATAATCGCAATATCGTTTGGATTTACTCCATTGGCTATTTTAGATTTTATTTCGTTAGCAATATATGTGTATTCGTGCAAAGCCGTATCAAACACATGCGCAATAATTGTACTATCTTTAATATCAGGATTAGCGCTTTCAAGTTTTTTCTCTATCTCTTCTAGTCGGTCTGTTAACCTATCTTCTCCTTGAGAAATTATGCTTTGAGCAAATTTTACGATAGGACTAGTAGATCTGTAATTTTTGACAAGAGTAATTAATTTTGTTTTTGGATATTTTTTCTTGAATTCTAAAACATTATTAATTTCAGCTCCTTGAAATTTATAAATCGCTTGGTCATCGTCTCCCACTACCATAATATTGGGTTTTTCTTCGTTAACGGGATTATCGGAAAGAAGATAGATAATTCTCATTTGCGCTTCATTGGTATCTTGGAATTCATCAACAAGAATGTATTGATATTGTTCCTGAAGTTGGGCAAGCATGCCTTTTTTGTTTTGAAGCGTTTGAATGGCGTCAAGAATCATGTCGTCAAAATCTATATAACCTAAATCAAACATTGTTTTTTGATATTCTTCGTATATTTTAGCCAAAGATAAATTTCTTTCTAATTGATACAGGTCTTTTAAACATAATTTTTTAGTGTCCGCATCTCTTCTAAGCCATTTATTTTTCCACTCAGTGAGCGGTTTTGTGCTGTTTTCTTCCATTGATCGCTCATAAGCAGACAAAAGCATTCTCAAAAATACCTCTTTGTAGCTTAGTAAGCTTGTGTGAGTGATTGGAAGAGGAAATGTTTCTGATTTATCAAGTTCGTCCATTGCTTTTGGTATTTGATCGCGAACAGTCTTTGATATGCGAGCTTCAAAAATAGGAACAAAAATTTTCTCAATGATTTTATAGTCCACGCCATTTGCCTGAAGAATTTTTTTATATTCATCTGGCGTAATACCAGATTTTTTCAACTGGCCAATCCTCCTTTTAGCGCTTTCTAAATAAATAAAAGCGCCATCTGGATTTTTGGCGCTAATCTTATCTGACAAAGAAATCTTGTTAAAAATATTTCCTAATATTTCTATTTGAATAATTTCATCTGCCGCTTTCATTTGCCTAGATTGATAAAATTCCTCCCTAAATTTATAAACAGTATCAAGGGCAAAACTATGAAAAGTATGAATTGCAACTTTATGAGCATTAACTCCGATAAGTCCGGCAAGACGATCTCTCATGTTCTTTGAAGCTGCATCGGTAAAGGTAAGGCATAAAATATTATTGGGAGAAACGTCTGTTTTTTTTAATATATTAGCAACACGCAAACTGAGTAGTTCCGTTTTTCCGCTTCCAGGACCAGCGATAACCATAACAGGTCCGTCTATGGTATCTACGGCTAATTTTTGCCTTTCATTTAAATTGTTGTATCTTGATTCAAATGGCATGAGGATAATTTCTAATTCTTAATTTCTAATTGAAAATTATTTTCTTCTATTTATCTTTAAAAAACATAGATAGTAAAAACAGCACAGCGCCTGAAATAATAATTAGAACTCCTGCTGGCAAATCAGTGATTTTATAAATGATCAAGCCGATAATCGGCGCTAAAATACCAAAAAATATAGATAGAAAAACATATTTCTTCATTGATTTGGATAAATTTCGCGCTGTAGCCGCAGGCACCGCTACTAATGCAGCGGTTAATAATACGCCAACTAATTTTACACCCAAAGCTACAATTACCGCAATTGATAATAAATAAATCAAATTATATTTTTTAATATTAATGCCCTCTGTTTTTGCCAGATCTTCTGATATGTTAATAAGGATCATTTGTGAAAAAATTTTCTTCACAACTCCAAAAACAACTAATGATAGTAAAATAGTAATTAAGGCCTCTTGCCACCCGATAGAAGTAATGTTGCCTATTAGAGCAGTTTCAGCTTCTTCTATCGGTAAGAATAAAAAAGAAACAGATACGCCAGTGGCAAAAACAAGGGCCGTTAGCGCCTCTGTTGGTATGTTAGTTTTTATCTCTAAGAGCCAAATCAAAAATATGCCTAAAATAATAAAAGGAAAAGCGCCCAAAGAAACATTAAATCCATAAATCAATGCTAAGGCTACTCCCGGAAAAGCTAAGTGGCCTAACGGTCCCGCAACTAAAGCCATTCTTTTTTGGAGCATTAGAGCGCCTAAATAACCGGCCACTCCGCCGACAGCAATACCGCTAATCAAACTCAAAAACAATTGATTTGTCATATTGTTTTAATGATTATGTTTGTAGAATTTAATTGGCATGCCATAGATTTCTTTTAGCTTTTCGGGAAACAAAACCTCTTTAGGCGTGGCATGGCAAATATTGTCTTTGCTCACACACAAGACATCGGTTGAATATTTAAAAACCACATTAAGGTCGTGAGTAATTAATATAATTGTTAAGTTTTGTTCTTTTTGAAGTTTGCGCAACAATCTATAGATTGTTTTTTCTCCACGAACATCCACGCCAACAGTCGGTTCGTCAAACAAAAGAATATCGGGATTGCCAGATAACGCCCAAGCCATAAGCATTCGTTGAAATTGGCCTCCAGACAAATTACCAATTTTCTTTTTTAAGATGTTTTGATTGTCAATGCCAACTAATTTTAATAATTCTACCTTTTCATCAAAATCTAATGATTTCCATCTTCCGTCAAAATCTAATGATTTCCATCTTCCGTCAAAATCTAATGATTTTCTAATTTTATTATGCTTTAGTTTTTTTAAAGACAAAAATTCTTCTACCGATAATGGTAAATTCTTTACTTTGAGATGAGTTAATCCTTGGGGCAAGTATCCAATTTTTACATTATCCTGCCAAATAATTTCACCAGTATATTTTGGAATTAAACCTAACAAAGTTCTTAATAATACTGTTTTGCCAGATCCATTCGGACCTAAAATAGTCAAAAACTCGCCTTTTTTAACCTGAAATGATAAATTATTAATAATTTTTTCATTATCCAATTCAACTGTTAAATTTTTTACTTGGAGAATATTGCTTTTCATAAAATTATTAATATATTTATTTGTGTAATAAGCATGCAACTGATTTTCTTTTTGATTATAACACTTAATATTAAACTACAATATTTAATTAAACCTTAATTTTAGATAAAAGAAAAGTAGAGATTAAAAAATGACCTCTACTTTTTGAATATTCACGATTTTAGTAATTATAAAGATTAACAGAGTTTAACGCTTGATTAACTGAATTAAATAATCCTTTAGCCATCCAAGTCGTAATAATTACAGATATAATAGTTAAGATTAAGGCAATAATGCCAATGTTTTTTGATTTACTGTCTTGTTGTTTCAAATATTTCCAACTATACCAAAGTCCAAATGGCGGTAAAAATAAGCTAATAGCATAGACAGTTATTTGTCTGGAAGGCAATACCGAAGGATGTCTATTGTCATTTGACTTACCACAATAAGGGCAAGTCAACGCTTCGTCAGACATTTCATGTCCACATTCTGTGCATTTTGTTAGCGCCATATTTTATATTAAAAAAATTAATTCTTAATTTCATTATATCAAAAAATCTTACTATAACAATCCTGGTCTTTATCAAAAACATTAAGGTTTATAATAAAAAAGGGTAAGCTCTTCGCCTACCCTTATTATGTTTGGCACTATATATTTATTTTCCAAGCGTACTCAGGGTCTTTAATAAATATATGATGAACTGCTGCTCCACCATTAGAAGTCATTGCTTGAACAATCGTTCGGACTATCCAACCACCGGGCACTTTCATTCGATAAGAGTGTGGTCCAACTGTAATGTTTTTTGCTTCTCCTTCCTCAAGAATTTTTTCCCACATCTTTCCTCCTTTTGAGATAATATTTTTTCTCTTTACAGAGTATAGCATACATTCAACAAAAAAGTCAAGTTTTTGTATGTGTCTGCTCATTAGCTATTGTTGTTCCATGAATAAAATAAGTAATTTTTACTGCTATATTGTTGATAAGGTTAAAAAGTTAAAAGGTTTCAGCAAGGTGACGACAATATCTTTATTTTAAATCCTGCATCAAAGTATTTATAAAATTAAAATCTTTATCTCCTTTCAAAATTACATCAAAATTCTTTTCATAATTTTTCCTTAATTTATCATAATCAAAATTCAAAAAACCTATTTTTAATAAATTGGAGTAATCAAAACCTTCAATCATGCCTAGATCTCCGATGCTATCTCCCAATAAAATAACATTTTTTCTCTTTTTGATTGATTTATAAAGTTCAGGGATTTTTTCTAAGATCGTTTCGTCTTTATTCATGCAATGAATTATTGGTCCTTTTGTCGAAATTGCTCTTTCATTGTCGTCCCAATTAAATTTATTTGTTATATAAAAAATATTAGAATAATCTTTTCCAATTTTCTGAAAAAATAATTGGATTGCATCGCCACAACCGCTTGCAGAAAAAATAATTAAAGGAATGCCTTTCTTATAAAGCAGATCCAAGAATTCTGGAACACCCTTTCTAAATTTAACATGGCCATTTTTAACAATATCCTCTATGTCTGATTTAGATAATCCTGATTTTATTAATAGTTTATTATGAGTTTCCCACCACTCTTGCATTGCTTTTTTCTTCTCGGGCAAAGGAATATCTGGATCTGTCTCAATAGAATGATACTTATTAAATAACTTATGAGCTTTTTCTGCATATCCTGCCACTAAATAATTACCATCTCTGAGCATATAAATAATAGATGGCGTTCTAACTCCATTAATAGTTCCATAAGTCAATGTTCTGTCAAAATCAGACAAGATATGCAAATTTTGATAGCCTGTTTTTTTTATTTGAACCTTTAGTCTTTCAAAATTTTTAGGATTAGGAACGATAGCTTTCATGTATTAACAAAGAAACTTAGTGACTCGCTTATAAATACCTATAGATATCGTGTTTACCAATGGAAATAAATAAAATATCTCCATTTTTCATACGTTCAAAAATAATTCTATAATTACCGGCTATAGAAATAGACCAAACACCCCTAAATTTACCATGCAGTTCATGGAGTCTTAACGAAGGATGAAGGAGGTTGTCTTTAAATATTTTCTCTTTTTTAATTGCTAATTTGACTATCTGTTTTGGTAAAAACTTTAATTCTTTAACAAATTTTTGGGAATAATAAATATTCTTAATTATCATATAAGGTCTTTTATTGAATTAGCGACCTTGTTTTGTCAGATATAAGGTCTTTTATTGAATTAGCGACCTTGTTTTGTCAGATATAAGGTCTGCTATTGAATTAGCAGTTATGCTTTTGTCCATCTTATATTCTTTTTTAGCTTGTTTAATAGAATTTAGAAGTTCGGCTTCAGAAATTAAATCCTTGTCCATTTCAACAAGTTGTTTAATATATGAACTCACAGAACTAAAACCCTTTTTTTGAGCCATTTTTTTGGTTTCATTAGCAAGGCCTTGAGGAAAAGATACGCTTAAAATTTGACGCATATTTTTTAATTACTAATTTATTATCATTGTAATACATCTGTATTACATTTCAATAGGACTTATCCACAACGCCTAAAAAGTTATAAAAAAAATACTCCCCGTCAAGAGATATGTGTTTGTAGGTACCTGCGTAACATTCTTTTGTTTGATATCTTTTTATAAAATAGAGTTGACCCCATTTTTTTCCTTCCATTGGCCACATATATTTTTCCAACCATTCTTTTAAGGGTTTATCTTCAGCTCTGCCGCGAAAGGCAATCATGGCAGCATGACAATGGGCATTAACTAATGGCAAATTGAAATTATTTGACATTTTATAAAAATAAAATTAGTTTTTTTGAAATTATCTTCTAATTTGCCTCTTCCTACCGATAGAAACGCCTAACCAAATACCAAGACCAAATAACTCAATACCACCAAAAATGATGTCAATTGTTGGCGAAAAAAAGTAACCCGTATCAGACATTAAAAAACCAATTAATTGAACAACTATTATGACCGCTATAATTGTTATTATAATGCTTGTTTGTTTTTTCATAATTAAGTTACATTACAAATTATTCTAATTATATTTTTATTATACCACAAAATAAAAATAATCACTCTAATTATATTGGATAATCATTTAGTAGCCATCAATAAATTATGTTTAACTCAGCTTATTGACCTATTGTAAATTTTATAGTATAAGAGATATATCCTTATTTATTTAAATTATTGATCCGCTCTACAAAAAAAGCGGTTTTAATTTTTTTATGGACATAAGAACCTCCGCTTTTAGCGGAGAACCTTGTTTCACCTAAGAACCTCCGCTTTTAGCGGAGAACCTTGTTTCACCTAAGAACCTCCGCTTTTAGCGGAGAACCTTGTTTCACCTAAGAACCTCCGCTTTTAGCGGAGAACCTTGTTTCGCTAAAGTATGATACATAATCTTGAAATACGCAATATTGCGATTATCGCCCATGTTGATCACGGTAAAACAGCCTTGACCGACGCATTAATGCAACAAACAGGAATGTCTGAGGCAGGGGTTAGCATGGATAGCGATATGCTTGAGCAAGAAAGAGGTATAACTATTTATTCAAAAAACACCTCTATCTACTACAAGGGCACAAAAATAAACATCGTAGACACGCCCGGTCACGCCGACTTTGGTTCAGAAGTTGAGCGTGTTTTGCGTTCCATAGATTCTGTACTTTTGGTAGTTGACGCTCAAGAAGGTCCAATGCCTCAAACAAAATTTGTTTTGAAAAAATCACTTGAGCTCGGACTGAATCCAATTGTAGTACTGAATAAAATAGATAAACCAGCCGCAAGGCCTGATATTGTGCAAGAAATGGTTTATGAGCTCTTTCTTGATTTAGGAGCAAATGACAAACAACTTGATTTTACTACGCTTTATGCAATCGCTCGCAATGGTATTGCTAAAGCAAGCCTAAATGATGATTCCAAAGATTTAACTCCTATTTTAATTACGATTTTAAAAGAAGTTCCAGTGGCATCAACCGAAGAAGCAAAGAATAAACCTCTGCGAATGCAACCGTTTAATTTAGCATATGATAATTTTCTGGGACGACTTGCTATCGGAAGAATCTATGAAGGATCAATTAGAGATAATTCTAAGGTAATTATTAAAGACATGGAGGGAAAAATTCGCGAAGGCAAAATTACCAAACTATTTACTTTTGAAGGATTAAAAAGAAAAGAAGTGGCAGAAGCTAAGGCGGGCGACATTGTAATGATTGCCGGTCTTCCTGACATATTCATCGGAGAAACTATTTGTGAAAATGCGGAACAGAAGCCCTTGCCAGCCATTAATATTGATGAACCAACAATTTCATTGAATTTATTTGTCAATAATTCTCCTTTTGCTGGAAGAGACGGAAAGTATGTCACGAATAGACAGCTCAAAGAAAGATTAGAGAAAGAATTAGAAGTTAATGTTGGGCTAAAAATTGATTTTTTCGGAATTGATCACTATAAAATTTATGGCAGAGGCGAAATGCATATTGCAATTCTACTTGAGAATATGCGTCGTGAAAATTACGAAATGCAAATATCACAACCACGCGTAATTATCAAGGAAGAAAATGGCGTCAAGCTTGAACCGTTTGAGGAAGTTACTATTAGCGTGCCAGAAAAAATGTCTGGAACTGTTATCAAAAAACTTTCAAGTCGATGTGGCAATATAATGGAGATGACATCAAGGCACGGTAGCACAAGGATTATTTTTGAGATTCCGACTAGAGGATTGCTTGGGTATAGAAATGAATTCGTGGTTGATACTAAGGGCGAAGGTATTATTTATACTCGAGTTATCGGATTTAGGCCTTACGTTGGAGATATAAAGAAAACTAATGTCGGATCAATGATTTCAATGGTAGCTGGAAAAGCTCTCGGTTTCTCGCTTTACAATCTTCAGAATAGGGGAGCGTTATATATTGGAGCTGGCACACAAGTGTATGAGGGAATGATTATTGGTAACACAGCGAAAGGAAAAGATTTAACCGTAAATCCGACAAAAGGAAAACAATTAACAAATATACGCGCAGCAAGGTCTGATGAAGCAATCACCTTAACTCCGCCAATAAAATTAACACTCGAAAAAGGCATGAGTATTATGAGTAAGGACGAATACTTAGAAATTACTCCAAACAACATTCGCCTAAGAAAACAATTCCTGACCGAATATGAAAGAGTTAAAGCAAAGAGAAAAAAACAAAATTAAATTTTCAAATTTCTTTCGTCTTAAATAGAAAACAAGCCCGAAAATGGGCTTGTTTTCTGTTTATTTGATTATAGTAAATCAATTGTTAGATGCGAGTTATATTTGTTGCGTTTGGTCCTTTATCAGAATCAGCTTTTTCAAAAGACACTTTGTCTCCTTCTTTTAACTCCTCAAAACTGACATCTTTGAGCTCGTTTCTGTGAAAAAATAGATCTTTTTCTTCACCGTCAACAGTAATAAATCCAAATCCCTTGGCTTGAATAAGTGTTTTGATTGTTCCTTCCATAATAGTATGAATTAATTCAAATTAATATTTTAAGATTTTACTCTAAAGTTTAGTTCCCGAACAAAGTCGACTAAATTTTTACGGATAACTATCTTGTGTAAATAAGATTAACATTTTTTTAAAAATTATCAAGAGAAGATAGTTTTTAATTATGTTTTCTCTTTTTTGCCTTTTCCTCAAGCATAATCCTCTTAATCTCAAGACGCTTTGCAGTTTTATGAGAACTTGTTTTTTTCTTTGAGACTATTCCTTTTTTTCTTTTTGCCATGTAATTATTTTAATTAATAAACAATTTATATACAGATTATATCACAAACTTTAATTAAAAAAAGGGATTCCTTTCTAAAAACTCTCCAGATTTATTTATTCTTCTTGAAAATGAGATAACACCTTCATGCAATCCTCTCGTCGTCAATGCCTTAATGCTTTTAGCAAAAACGTTCAAACATTTATAAAAAAAATGGACGTCTGACGTCCGATAAATTTAAGTTACGACGACGAATGATTATGAAGTAGGACAATTAGCAAAAAGCCAGTCAATGAGTTTTTTTCGATGCTGAGCGATGGACCATGAATTTTCATGTTCAAACAATGTTGGATAGAGTTTCTGAAATTTTTCTAAGGTGGCGATAGAGGCATGCGGAAAAATCTTCGGGATGCTTTGGTTATAAGTTATTAAAAACACAGAAAGAGTAGTCTCCATTTTGCTAAGCTCATATGTTTCGTCTTTTTTTTTCATTGTTGATAATTATATAACAAACTAAATGAAAAATCAATTCTGATAAAAAGCGCATCAAAAAACCACAACAGATGTGGCCCTGCCTGCCGATAGGCAGGTTTCAGAAAAAACTTCGAAAAATAGACTTCATTAGAACCTGTTTAATAAGTATTGACTATAAAAATTTTCCATTTTAAGGCTGAAAAAGATCTTCAGGAATAAACTTAACCTCTTGAACTTGAGGAAACTGTTTTGCCGTAGCTTCAATCTGAAACCATAATATCCCTATTCGGCATGAACCACCAATAGTTTTACTATTAGGATCATCAAATTCAAGTGTTAGATTTCCCTCTTTAAGAGAAGCTCCTTTTAATGAAAATCCATCTAAGGGATATTCAGTAGTAATTCCTTGAGCTTTTTCTTTATTAGTAAGTTCTCCAAGAAGCAAAAGTTTTATAGCATCTTGAATTGGTGTTTTAGTAATAATTTCACGCTCTATTGCTACAAGTCCTTTTCTACTGCAAAGAACATTGCCTGTCTCGTCTTTATCTAAATCAGAGTTGTAATAATAAAGTTTTATTGCCTCAAGGGATTTTTCGGTTTTTTCTAAAATCACTGGGATGCGAAGTTCATTATAATTTTCTGGTAAATCAGAAGGATTTGATTTTTCTAAAATCAAAGTGCCTTTTCGAGTATTCGCAACCTCAAAATTCAATTCAGCTTCAAAAGGAACAAAATCTTCAGTCATCCAATCGTCTTTTGCTTGAGCATAATGTTGAATAATAACTTCTCCGTTTTCATTAATTAATTTTATTGGGAAACTTGCTTCAAAAAACCAATATCCTCTCGCTTCTCCTTTTATCAAAATAGAGCTTTGGATAGCTTGATTAGGGCGAGGATTATCCACCCTTATTAAATCAATTTTTTCTAATTCATTACCAATGTCTTCTGTAAAGCTCCTGCCATCAGGCGCCTTGCATTGCCTAGGATAACTCTCTAACACAGGATTACCAGCAAAAACACATTCTTCAAAATTATTGATATCGGCAATTGGTGCTTCGCCCAATCTAAATATTAGATATGCTGTAATCCCTAAAATAATAATTATGATAAAGAAAATAGGTATTTTTTTGCTCATATATTATATTTTACCAAAAAATCGCCCAAAAGGCGATAAAAGTTTTGGCTATCCTACTTAAGGTCTTAAATTTAAGTTCAAATTTGGCTTGCTTGGGCGGACGATTATCCCTGCCTGCCCGTAGGCAGGTTATGCCAACTTCGTTGGCGCGCCGTCTATTTATTCAAATAAGTAAAGGTCAGCTGTAAAACGGTGGCGAATGAGACCCATAGGAGATACGGGATGTTGGCGTATATGATCCAAGTGTAGGTGGGAGCGCCGGTCTCAATGTGGATCTTGAGGCCGAAAGAATAAATAGCAATGAGCGCCCAAATAAGTGTGCCGAGAACAAGGAGAATATCAATCGCCGCCAAATAATTATTTTTTAAACCAAACTGAATGGGCGTAAAGGCGAAGTTGAAGAGTAGATTGAGCGCAAATGGCAAAGCCACAATCCATGGAATCTTTTTAGTGAATGTCTTGTAAAACACGGTGCCAAAAGAAACTGCGATAATCGCATACAAAACCGTCCACACCGGCCCAAAAAGCCAGCTCGGTGGCGCCCATGTTGGTTTGATTAGTTGTGAATACCAGTTGTAGGTGTTCATGAAATTATTTTAACATTTTTAAAGCGGAATCTACATTCGCCCCGAAGACGAGGTAGATTACCATGCACGCAACGGCAAACGCGATACCAAAGATACGCACTGCTTTTCAGCTGAATCGATTCATACTATATAGAAATGGGGTAATTGGTGCCTGGTACTATTTACTACTACTATTTACTATACAATTGGCTCCGCAGGTAGGACTCGAACCTACAACCCACTGATTAACAGTCAGTTGCTCTACCAATTGAGCTACTGCGGAATAAAGTTTACCTTGACGGAAGAGTAAGAACCTTTCGCTTTGCTCAAGAACCTTGACGGAAGAGTAAAGATTACTTTGACGCCTGCCTGCCGGCAGGCAGGGAAAAGTAAAGATTTTGCAGATTTATATCATATCATTAAATCCACTAAATTCAAGACTTTTGAGTCTCAAAATTAAGTGGAAATCCTAGCGGCAAAATTAAATGAGTAAAAATACTTTTGCCAATCTCTTGCCTTAGAGTGAAAAATGTTGTCTCCTTTTATAAAATCAATAAAAAGCTCTTTGGCTCTAATAATTTCTTTTAATCCTCTTAAATTTCGCTTATCTTCTATCGTTAAATCAAAAAGTTCTATGGCTCGTTCAAAGCTCTTCTCAAAATATTCTTCTTTGTTTTTTTTTTCCATTTGATTGATCGTCCAACTTCGCTGCCGATGTTGGCCATTTGTTCAAAGAAGGTAAGCTTTTCCCATCTCCCCGCAGCTAATTTTTTGTGTTGATAGGTCATTTAATAATTAGGACGAAAGTTTAAGGATAAAATTTGTTTAATATCCTTTTAATTTTGCTATATCTTTGTGTGCTTTTAATTTCAATAACGATTTTGCTTCAATTTGACGAATTCTTTCGCGCGTTACGCCAAAAACCTTACCAACTTCTTCAAGCGTGTGTGTAATATTATCATCTAATCCAAAACGCATTTCCAGGATCTTTTTTTCTCTATCGGATAAATCTTCTATCAATTCATAAATATGAGTTTTGAGCATTTTTCTTGCGGTTAATTCAGAAGGGGAAAGTTCTCTTTTGTTTTCAACGAATTCCTCAAGAGTAGCTTTGTCTTCTTCGTCGCCAATGGGAGTTTCAAGTGATACTGTGTTTTGAGAAATTTTCATAATATGGCGAATTTTTTTTAATTCAAGTCCCATTTCAGCGGCAACTTCTTCGGATAGGGGATCGCGCCCCAATTCCTGAAGCAACCTTCTCTTCGCTTGGGTATATTTAGAAATAGTTTCCACCATATGAACTGGTATTCTGATTGTGCGCGCGTGATCGGCCAATGAACGAGTAATCGCTTGCCTAATCCACCAAGTAGCGTAGGTTGAAAATTTAAAACCTTTGGTATAATCAAATTTCTCCACGGCCTTCATAAGCCCCAGTGTTCCTTCCTGAATAAGGTCAAGAAGACCCAGGTGAGCGCTTCTGCCAGAATATCTTTTGGCGATGGAGACTACTAATCTTAAATTGGCCCTAATTAAAGCTTGGCGAGCATTTTCATCGCCCTTAAGAATGCGTTTTGCTAATTCAATTTCTTCTTCGCGTGTCAATAAAGGAACTTTGCCAATTTCCCTTAGATACAACCTAATAGAATCCACCCTTTCTTTGCCGACAGTTTCTTGTTCTTTTTCTTTTTCCTTTTCCTTTTCTCCCGCTCCATTGTAGTCAATCATATCTTTAGCGTCTTCAATTAAAATATTTTCTGTTTTTAAATCATCAATTAATTTTTCCAAGCCGTCTAAGTCTTGCTCAATGTTAGGAAAAAACTTAAGCACTTCATTGAAAGTAACAAAACCGCGCGACCGTCCTCGCCTAATTAGTTTTTCAATTGCATCTTGTTTCATCATCGCTTTTTTTATACTTTTTGTTTTCACTTTTTTTGGAGACATTTTATTTTTAATAATTTAACTTGAATCTTTTAATGTGCCCGGATAAACTCCGTGAAAAGCAAGGTTCCCCGGTGAAACCGGAGGTTCTTCCTTTTTTTGGAGACATTTTATTTTTAATAATTTAACTTCTATTTAAAAGTATTTTGGAGTTTGATAATTAGACTTTTAAGTAATTTCATGTTCTTACTTTTATCGGCCTCTTTAATTTTTTCGATAATTTTTAGCTGCTCTTTCTTGTTTTCGTCCATGGCAATTTCATTAACAATCTTTTGAACTTCCATTTCTTGTTCTTTCGCATTCAATCCTTCGTAAAGCTTTGAGAAGTCAGCTTTAAGTGAAAGCTGGCTCAAAAAATTATTTTTGACCGTGGTTTGTTTTTTAGCACTTTTAATGAGTTGGAAAGCTTCTTGATTTGCCTTATTTGAAAATATTTTATCATTAAAATTAGAAAGATTCTTTTTTAAGAGCTGGGGATATTTAAGAAAAAGCATTAAAAAATTTTCTTCAGAAAGTTCTCTCCTGTTTTTAGGAACAGCGTTATTTTCAGAAACATCTTCTCGCTCTCCTTCTATTATCGTGCTTTTAGTCCTGCTAAGCGCTTCGTAAAGATATTTTTCATCAACACCAAGCTCCTCAGCCAATTTATTGACCCAATGCGATTGTTCAATTTTATTTGCAAGCGCCTTAATTAGCGGCAACACTTCCTTGGCAATTTCTTTTTTATCATTTACCGTTTTTTGAAAGTGAGTTTTAATAGCTTTATTGAGACTGTATTCAAGAAATTCTTTGCCTCCTTTTACAAGTTCTTTCCATTTTTTTTCATCAGAGAGAACAATATCGGCCGGATCCTTGCCTCCTTTAAAGATGATGACTTTAAGAGAAAATCCCATAGAGAGCGCTTTTTTAATGGCATTTTTAGTTGCTAAAACGCCTGCCTCGTCCTGATCAAAACAAAGTTTTAGCTTATCTGTGTACCTTTTGAGAATTACTAAATGTTCTTCATTGAGGGCCGTTCCACAGGTAGCAACAACATTTTTTACGCCGGCTTGGTAAGACAAAATTACATCAAGATTTCCTTCTACTAAAATAGCAAATTTATTTCTGCGAATAGCTTCTCTTGCTTTTGTTAATCCATAAAGAGTGCGACTTTTATTATAAATTGGCGTATTGGGAGAATTAATATATTTTGCCGATATTTTTGTATCGCCTTTGGGTTCCGGATAAATGCGACCAGAAAATCCAACTATTTGATCAGCTAAATTTTCGATAGGAAACATAACGCGCGCCCTGAATCTATCATAATTTGAATTTGCTTTTTGTTCCGCTTGCGGTTTAATAATAAGGCCAGCGCTTATCATATCTTTTTCCGCAATACCGGATTCTTTTAAATGTTCTTTTAAGTCGCGCCAGCTATTCAAGGCATAACCTAAGCGGAATTCTTTAATAGTCTTAGGACTTAATCCTCTTTCGGCTAAATATTTTTTTATTTCCTTAGCTTCTACGGCCTTTTCCAAATTTTCTTCAAAAAATTTTGTCGCTTCTTCGTTAATATCAAAAAGGTGCTGTCTTTCAGACCTTAATTTGGGATCTTCTTTCCTTAGAGTTACCCCGGCTTTATTAGCCAAGAGATGAAGAGCGTCGCGAAACTCTAATCCCTCAATCTCCATTACAAAAGTAAAGATATCGCCACCCTTATGGCAATTACTAACAAGAAAATTACTTACTACATAAGAGTGATCTTTTGTTATCGTTAAATCATAAGTATCTCCCTTATAATATCTTGCCTTAATTTCTTTAATGGGACAGAGCCAATATAGGACTTCTTTCTTTTTGTAGAAGTGACTATAATGAGCAAGGAGATTTTCTTGCCATTCTATGTTATATGCTTTCCTATGATGAACTCCTTTTTTATCAATTCTTTCTTTGCGGACATAGAACGAAGGAGCAATTTTTAACCTTAATAAGATATCTCTTAACTGCTCCGCTAAAACCAGGGAAATTGTACCAATTGCTTTGTATCGTCGGTCTTTTTTGCATTTCGCAACTCTGCCTTCAGTGCCATCTCCTTTATGAATAGCATCTAAAATTATCCGCTGTTTTTCTGTTGGCAAGTATTGGAATTCAAAAGGAATATGTTTATTCTCTGCTCCCTTTCCGCATAAATTTTCGAAAACATTCGCTAATTTTGAGTTGCAAGCAGTAATTTCTAGTCCCGTTTTTTTGCCTTTTTTCCTTCGATAAATACCGGATTTTAGCCCAAAAATCTCTTTTATTAAAACTCTGATTTCTTGACCAAATTCTTCCTCGTGATTCCCTAAACTAAATCTTATATACGCCCGGTGATTGCTCCCTTCGGCTATATAATAACCAATTAACTTTAAGAATTTTTCATCAATTTTTATCTTTGAAGGAATCTTACTAATATCTGGTCCAAAATTACTTATTCTTCGCGTATAGTATCGGTTTAAATTAATCAGTGCCATATCTCTGATTTCTTGATTAACAGGATAAAGAAGGAAATCGTCTTTTGCTAACTGGTTAGCTGGTAATTTTTCTATCTTATAATTTTGATAAAATTTTGCTGGGCAACTCTTTTGACAGTACCATTGACAAATTCTCGTTTTCCTTCCCTGATATTTACAGCGCTTTGTTTTAATTACATACACTTCATGATCGGCTGTTAAAGAAGTGATTTCGCTGGATTTTCTTGTTCTTATGTCAAATATCTTTCCTTTATATGGTCGCCATAAAGTTCGCAACACAGGAAGATATCGACCATTATGGGTCAGAACTTTGTCTCCTATTTGAATATCTTCTATTTTATGAAATCCTTTTTCGCTTTTTATCAAAGAACCTGGCAAAAAACAGCCAAAACAATGCCAAATCTGCTTTTCGGGAGAAACGACAAAAGAAGGAGTTTTTTCTTTGTGAAAAGGACAACATGCCTTATAGTTAACGCCTGCTTTTGTGAGCTTAAGATATCCCTGAATTACATCAACTATATTAAGACGATTTTTAATCTCTTCGGAAGGAGAAAGCATAATGAAAATTTAAATCCTAAAGTTCAAAATTGAGCTAAATAATATTTTTAAACACCAAAACTTCCGATATTTCATATCGGTTTTCTTCTTACCGGTTATATTTTATCAGATTTTTAGAAAAATTCAATTAGAAAAAAGACAGTTTCGTTTTTTTTGAAACTGTCTTGTTGTCTAAATAAACTAATGCTTGTTAGAAAGATTATTATTTGTTCGATGAATATCCTTTGAGATATAGCTATCAATATTTTTCCATACTTTGAAAACAGCCAAACCAGTGAGTATAATCATTACTAACGAAATCCCCAGAGGAAGCAACCATTCGCTTTGTTTTTCTTGCCCTAAAGAGATAATGCCCCAAATTGAGTAGATTATGCCTCCTGATCCTATTATTCCGTAAAAACATATCTCTATTTTTTGACGCATTGAGAGTTTACGCCTCTTTGGAAACTTCATCTCTTCCTCCTTTTATTAAGAGATAGTTACAGTTTAAGACAAAGGATGTTCTTTGTCAAATTTTATCAGATTTTTAGAAAAATTCAATTAAATAAAAAAGGGCAGTTTTAGCTGCCCCTATGTTTATGTCTTATCTATAAGATGGGAAGAAGGGTGCAAGATCAAAATAAACATATTCACCATCCCACTTATACTCAACGTCACGCAGAAAATAAATAGCAACAAATGAATCAATGGCTTCTTTTAGGGCATCTTTGTCAATATAAATCAACAAGATGCCGTGATAGGGCGTAAAATAGATGACATTACCTGTATACCAACTCCTATCAATCCCATCACCTTTTGTAAACGATGTTGCTGTTTCAAGGGCCACAAAGAACTTTGGACAATAGCTGCTAAAGCTCAAAAGCTCATCTAATGTCTTAAGAAAAACAGTCGGCATACCGCCTCCATTAAATAGTCCATCAATAACTAGAGCTTTATTAGTTTTGGGACTAAGCCTTACTCTAGATAAATCATCAAAGGATCCAAAACTAACCACTCCCATAAATAGTATTATACATACTATCAAACTTACAATTAGCCTTTTGTTCATTTCCTCCTCCTTTTATTAAGAGCTAGTTACAGTTTAAGACAAAGGTTATTCTTTGTCAAATTTTTATCTTTTATAGAATCTGTAGATGTTGTAGATGTCGGACATCTACAGTTATACATTTGCAATTATATTCATACTTATATTTGACAATAATTTTTTCTCGTTTAAGATAAAGAGAGTTGGAGTGGAGAATTTCTAATAGGAGGGAAAATATGAAAAAAGGTAAAATTATCGTAATAGAAGGTCCCGACGCTTCGGGCAAAAAAACTCAATTTGAACTTTTGAAACAAAGTTTTGAGAAAATGAACATTCCTTTTATTACTTTTGATTTTCCCCAATACAAAGAAACGGCCGGCGGAATATTGTTGGACAAAATACTTTGGCGTAATCGCGCAAAAGAAAAGACAAGGGAAGAAAAAAAACTCTTTCCTGATCCCAATACCGTTTCTTCTTATCTTCTGGCTCTTGCTTATGCCGTTGACAGAGCGCCTATTGCTCAAAAGATACGTAAGGCAACAGAAAACGGCAAATTTGTTCTTCTCAATAGATACCGGACTTCAAGCTTCGGACATCAAGCGTCTAAGTTAAAAACTCTTGAAGAGAAAATTGAGTTCATTAACTGGCTAGAAAAATTAGAGATTAAAGACTTGAGTTTGCCCAAAGAAGACATTGTTCTCCTGATGGATATTAGTTTAGAAAATCAAAGAAAGCTTTCTCAGAAACGAGGAAGGAAAGAAGATAAGGCGGAAGCAGACAGAGAACACCAAGAAAAATCTCTAAAAACATTCAAATGGTTAGCTGAACAGCTTGAACGTTGGGTTGCGATTCAGTGTCAATCAGCGTCGGGCAGAATGCGTTCTCCCAAGACAATTAATCGAGAAATTATAAATGTCTTAAGGGCAAGGCACATTATATAGTATAGTATAAAGTTTACGGAGGAACTGAATAAGTTCCTCTTTTCTTTATTAAAATTTGAATAAAGAGTTAAAATTAGGTATTATTGATCTATAATCGTTAAATTAATTTTATGAAGATATTCTCTGGCATACAGCCAACAGGAAAATTACATATTGGAAACTATTTTGGCGCTATCCAAAATATGGTTCGTCTTCAAGACAAAGGCGAAGCAATTTTTTCTATTGTTGATTTGCATGCAATAACGATTAAATACGATCCGAAAAGTTTTCAACAAAAATTAAAAGATACTGTTTTAGATTTTTTGGCTTGCGGCATTGACCCTGAAAAATCAGTTGTTTTTATCCAATCTCAAGTTAAAGAGCACGCTGAACTTGCTTATCTCTTAAGCGCAATTACGCCCATAGGTCAGCTTCAGCGAATGACCCAATTTAAAGATAAATCACAAAAAGAAAAAACTGTCAATACTGCTTTACTTATTTATCCTATCCTAATGGCTGCCGATATTCTGCTTTATGATACTAATATTGTTCCTATTGGAGAAGATCAAAAACAACATTTGGAATTAACCCAAGATATTGTGCGACGCTTTAATTATCAGTTCGGCGAAGTTTTGGGACTCCCCAAAATAATTATTCCTCAAGACGGAGCCAGAATTATGAGCCTAACAAACCCCTTGCGCAAGATGAGCAAGTCAGAACCGGAAGGATGTATTTTTTTAACAGACGAACCTGAAACCATCAAAGACAAAATAAAAAAAGCTATTACTGACACAGAAAGAAAAATTAATTTTGTTCCCAATAGGCCAGCGCTTGCGAATTTGATTACTATTTATGGTCTTTGCGAAAATAAGAAAATAGGAGAATTAAATTTTGATAAATTTGACGGTCATGCTCAGTTTAAAGAAGCGCTTGCCGCAAGTTTAATTAAAAAATTAGAGCTGATCAGGAAGAAAAGGGGAGAATTAGAACAAAAACCAGAATATATCAAGAAAGTTTTAGAAGAGGGAAGAAAGAAAGCGCAAAAAATTGCAAGCAAAAAGATAGAAGAAGTTAAAAAGGCAATGGGACTGACTTAATATTAAAATGAAGATTATTTTTATTGGTACAGGAAAATTTGGAGCAATTGTGCTTGAAAAACTGGTTCAATCAAAGTTTAGGCCAGATTTTTTAATTTGTCCTCATGATAAGCCAGCCGGAAGAAAACAAATACTACGAGCTTGTTTGACAAAAGAAATAGCTAAAAAATATAATCTTGAAATAGCCGAACTTAATACACTTAAGGGAAAGGAAGATTTATTTAAAAAACTTGCGCCCAATTTAATTATTGTCGCTGATACTAATTTTATCTTGCCTAAAGAAATATTAAAAATTCCTCAGAACGGATGTTTAAATATTCACCCATCTTTACTGCCAAAATACCGAGGATCATCTCCAATTCAAACAACTATTTTAGCGGGAGATAAAAAAACGGGAACAACAATTATCTTAATGGACGAAAAGATTGACCATGGAAATATTATAAAAAATAAAAAATTAAATATAAAAAATAAAATTTTTTACGGAAGAGTAAAAGACATACAATACAAAACAGAAAGCGCAAAACCAACTTACGAAATCTTAAGAGATGATTTAGCTGAATTGGGAGCAGAATTGCTTATTAAAATTCTGCCTGATTGGCTTCGGGGAAAAATTAAATCAAAAGAACAGGAACATAATAAAGCAACCTACACAAAAAAATTAACCAAACAAGATGGCCAAATTGACTGGTCAAAGCCCGCGATAGAAATTGAACGCCAAGTGAGAGCGTTAAATCCCTGGCCGGGAACTTATACTTTTTTTGAACATAAAGGAACAAAAAAACGATTAAAGATTTTAGCCGTTTCAGTTTTAAAAATCAATGGAGAAAAGTTAAAAAACAAAAAAACTGGCAACATTATTAAATCAGATAAAAAAATGATTATTGTTTGCGGAGAAGGATTTTTAATTCTTGAACAAGTTCAGCCGGAAGGAAAAAATCCTATGTCAGGAGAAACATTTTTAAATGGATATGGGGAAATAGATAAATTAAATTAAATTAAAAAAAGAAGAGGGAAGGCGCCCTATGGCGTCTTCCCTCTATTGTTCTCTTTCCTCCCCTTAATCTTCTGATAGAAAATGACTATCGCTATAGCCGGTGTAATGTAATAGATCAAGTAAATGATCCAGTGGGCATAAATGCCCACAATCCAGAGCACACAGCTCACTCCAATTAGGCCTGCCAAGTATCCTTTTGCTTCTCGCAAGCTCATCTCCTTCCACCAATCTTTAACTTTATCAAAGACGGATGGAGAAACAGATGTCCTTCCTGTGTACCATTGCCATGCAGCAAACGCTGCGCAAACAAAAATCATGCCTATCAAAATCTGGACTACTGTCATCGTTTCCTCCTTTGCTGAATTTTTTTCGAGTAACTTTAATCTCTTACCCCTTCTGCTATTCATTATAACATACAATGTATTAAAAAGCAATGATTTTTGGTAATGTATACACACATATGGCACTTTCTGGTAGTCTAGGGATATATGAAAACTATGCCCAAAAGCGTACAAGAAGAACGTTATCGTTGGATAAAATCTATCCTTAATAAAGATAGAACCATCAAGTCTATGGCAGAAGCCTCTCCCTTCTCCGAAAGAACATTGAAGAGATGGCTGGCTAGTTATAGAAAGAGCGGACTAATGGGGCTGGTCCCTAAGTCTACTAGACCCAAGACCAATCCCAAAGAAACGCTCATACGTATTAAAGAAAAGATAATTGAATTAAGAAAACGGGAAGACTGTTGCGCTAAAAAATTAGCCTGGAAGCTTGAAAAAGAAGGAATTAGTATTCATTACCAAACTATTCAGAAAATAATCAGAAAAGAAGGATTAACGAGAAGATATAGGACGCGAAAGATAACCTACAAGTACATTAAAGTTCCTCTAAGAATTGGCGAGATAGTAGAGATAGATGTTAAGTGGGTACCAGACAGAATAGACGGCAAGAGATATTACCAGTTTACTGCAATTGATTGCGCTTCTAGGTGGAGATATCTTAGAATATATGATGATCTTGGCAATAATTCTGCAATAAACTTCTTGAAAAAACTAATTAACGTTTCTCCTTTTAAAATACAAGCAATCAAGACAGATAATGGATCTTGCTTTACTAATAGATATGCTGGATATTTAAAGAGTACCGATCCTCTTAATCCTCGATTGCATGATTTCGATGTATTGTGTGCTAAGATGAGAATGGAACATTATCTCATTGATCCTGGTAAGCCGGCTCAGAACGGTAAGGTAGAAAGGTCTCATAGATCAGATCAAGAAAGCTTCTATGACAAGTTAAAGTTCAATTCAGAGAACGAATTGAAATACAAATTAAAACTTTGGAACATGTACTACAATGATTTAGAACATTGTGGCTTAAATGGAAAAACTCCTAATCAAATCCTTGGATTACGAGTGACAAATGTGTGTATCTAAAACATTTGAAAAATTTTAATTCAAAAAAATTACATAGTGAATAAAAAACAAAAATGCTTTATCGTTTGATATAAGGCCTATCTCTTAAGATAAGCCTTATTTTTCCGTCAAGGATTATCTTTTAAGATAA